>QFCE01001523.1_pt1 | contig 105895 bp, 96 predicted proteins | sample 5346091 | NCBI WGS metagenome assembly QFCE01 (sample SAMN09062252, study PRJNA434731) | Human gut metagenome, whole genome shotgun sequencing project. | isolation source: stool timepoint A chromium assembly | host: Homo sapiens | collected 2015
TGTTCAGGCGTTCCTTACCCTTGCGGAGATACCCCAGCTGATAGCAGAACAGAAGCAAATTTTTTCGCAGATTTTCCATGGCCTCAGCAAGTGCCGGGATGGTATTTTTAACTGCCTGCGCCAGCTTTTTGACCTGTCCTCTCAGCTCCCGGAGCAGGGCATTGTCTGCCTTGATCTGCCGGTTCAGTTCACAGCGGTCAGAGATAATACCCTTTTTCTCCATGGCTCTGGCAACCACCCCCTCATGGACCGTAGGCTGCTCCAGCAGCCCACGCTCGGCATGGCTGCGGTGGTCGATGCGGGCATCGTGACCGTACTGCTCCAAATAGCGGTTGGTCACATCTGCCCATGCAGCCCGCCACAGGACAAGCTGCTCGTCGCTGTTCCAGCGTTCCGTGATGGGGTTCTGTCTGCCATATTTGGTGCTTTTGGGGTACTTGGACACCCGTTCATAGCCCTGCGCCTGCGCTGCGGACGGGGCCATATACACCTTCCTTTTGCCCACCTTGTACTGGTACTGTTTCTCCCAGCCGTCGGCCTGCGCCTGCTTGAACTCGGCGGCGGTAAAGCCCCGTTCCTCGCCGTCTTTGACGCAGAGATATTCTTTCTCGGTCTTGTACTGCCATTTTCCCTTTTCATCCAGCGGGCGCACCGTCAGCAGGATGTGGGCATGGGGATTGTGTCCGGGAGGATACGGGTCGTGGATGGCAGCATCGGCGCACATTCCGTCTGCCACAAACTGCCCTTGATGAAATCTTGCAGGAGCTGGATTTGTTCCTCCCGGCTCAGCTCTATGGGCAGCGCCGCCACAAATTCACGGGCGAGGCGGCTGTCCTTTGCGGTTTCGGTTTCCTCCACGGCGTTCCACAGGGTTTCCCGATCCTGCCACTCTGCGGGGGCGGTGGCTGGCAGAAAAACCTGCCGCCACCCAAGGCCCTGTTTGCGGGTGTAGTCGTGCTGCACCCCGTCGTACTCGTTGGGCATCCGGGAACAGCTCAGATAGGCCGCAGCAGCCACGGCGGAGCGTCCGGCTCCACGGCTGACCATCTTGGCCTCCAAATGATAAATCGCCATAAATCACCTTGTCCTTTCTGAAAGGGATGCCCCGAAACAGGGCACTCTTGTTTTCGCTCAGTACATCGTGAAATGCGACGTACCACCAGCAGGGGTGGAATGATTCGTTCCACCCCTGCATCTGTGTCAAGCTGCGGAACATATCCGAAGGATTTGTTCTGGGCAGAGTTGACGCAGGCAGACGGCGGGATGGGGTGGCAATATACCACCCCATGAACAGGGGCTTCCAAAACGGAAACCCCTGCGCCGACTGCGTGGACAAGGCTGGCAGTTTGGCAGAAATGCAGCCTTGTCCAGCGGCTCCCGCAAGGAGCCGCAATCCCCCTCGGAGAGCGCACGTGCCCGACCAACGGGAGGGCTACCACCGCCTGCTTTAGCAGGTGGTGAGTAAGTGCGCCCTTCGGGAATAAAATATCTTTATTTAATTTAAAGCCCTCGTAGCCGGATCATTAGTTCCCGCTTTAGGAGATCCAAATCCATTTCCCGGATATGTGGAGCAACGCTTTCCAGAATTGCTCCTTCCTGGATCAATCGGTGCGTTCTGGTGTTACGTTCTTTCCTGCGGTTCCTTGCTTCAGCTTCCTCCTGTCGGTGTTTTGCCTGTAAAAGTGCTTTTTCTTCTGACGTCATTATTTTTTTATCTGCCATATCTGGCGCCTCCTTTTCTATGCCCGTATCCGGGCTTTTGGTCTTACAATTCTTTGAATTGGTACTGTTTTGAATGGTCAGTGGCAGTGATACTTTCTCCCATGTCTGGAAAGGGAGATTGCAGTATCACCGCCTGAGAATAGTGGTAATAATGAGGTAATATTTTTTGATATTGTTGGTACCGGATTCATTACAGCAGTATTTTTTTCGCTTCCTGCAGATTGGCAGAGGCATTGACTTGCCGGATGTTGCGGTTATTGATACGAATGGGGGCACACCGTTCCAGAATCCGGTCATAAATTCTTCTATGTGCCACGTCAGGTGCACTATTCAGTTCCGTCAATGTGAGATTGGTTGTTACAATCAGCGGTTTTTTGCTGCGGTAACGGCTGTCGATTACATTGAATACCTGTTCAAGGGCAAATTCAGAATTGCGTTCAATCCCTAGGTCATCAATGATCAGCAGGCTGTATCGGTTCAGACTGTCAATGAACTGGTTCCTGTCTTCAAAATGCATTCCAGTCAGGGTATTCAGAATGCGGGAGAAATTTGTCATCAGCACCGGAACGCCTTTTTCCAGAAGGGCATTGGCAATACAACCTGCAAAGAAGGATTTCCCGGTACCGACATTTCCCCAGAGGAGAAGACCGGAGGAATTGGCTTTCATATCTTCCCAGTTCTCCACATATTTGTGGGCGTATGCCATCTCCGGGTTGATGCCGTTATCTTTGTCAAATGTATAATCATAGAGTGCCTTATCCTGCAACCCGCTGGCTTTCATCCGTTCGATTTCTGCCTGTTTTTCCAGCAGTTTCCGTTTCGTTTCTTCCTGGTTATAGAGTTTCTGCTGGCATTTGCACCGGATGGGCGGCATGAATACCCTGCCCTGCAAGGTGTACCTGCCCTGCCGGGGCGTATGGCATTTGGCGCAGTAGATCAGGCGGTCGGATTCATGAAAATATTCATCCGGCTGCAATTCTCTGGTTGGGACCTGATTGGTCAGTTCTTCTGTAAACTTTCTCATAATGTTTCGTATTCCTCACTTTCGTAAATGCTTTGCCGGGAAGGGGGATTGTCCCGCCTTGCCCAGCTGATGATGGTGGCTGCATGGTTCTGGTAGTGCTTTCCGGTGGAAGCCATGTAGCCGGATAAACGTTCAATATATTCCTGCCAGTCTGAAACCGACTGTCTGACTTCTTCCAGTTCTTTTTCTGACAGAAATACATTTTGAAATTTTCCATAGGGAGAGCGTTTCTCCTGACTCTCTCTTTTTGATAAATCGTTCTTTTCTCTCTCTTTCTTATTACCGGACAGTTTTCTGTCTGTCTCAGGGAAAGAATCCTGTCTGTCAGCAGGACAGTTTTCTGTCTGTCTCGGGGAAAGAATCCTGTCTGTCTGGCAGAAAGCACCTGTCGGGAATTTTATATAGATCCGGTTGGGATGACCGGCTCCCTGACGTTTCCGGAGAATCAGATCCTGCTTTTCCAGTGCGGTCAGGGATGTTTTGATGGTCATCTGGCTTTTGTGGAGAACCTCCGCCATTGCTTCGATGGTAAAGTAGAGGAACACATGCCCGGATGTATCTGTCCAGCCTTCGTTTTTCAGGGAGAGCCTTGCACGGTCAAGCAGAACCATATAGAGCAGCTTGGTTGTTTCATTCAGCTCCATATCCAGGAGAAACCTGGGAAATACCATATAGGGCGGAAGGCTGGTATTTTCTGTCAGAAATTCCGTCATGTGTCCACCTCCTTTACGTCCCGGTTATTCTCCGAGAAAATCCCAGTCTACATCTGTCTCTGGCTCCGGTTCTTCATGAGACGGTAAGGATGCCCTGCTTTGGGGCTCCCTTTGTGCCATCCCTGCTGTCAGACCGGAAAGGAAGAGGGGAAGCGTTTGGTTCAGGCTCTTTTCCACGGCTTCTATAATCTGTGCAACAAAACGTTCTTCCCGTTCCCTTGTTTCCAGATAGGGGTCGTCCTGTGTGCGATAATAACGGTCAAAATAATCGACCAGTGCAAGGGCAATCACATGGCTGTAGGATCTGAATTCCTGCTTGTCCATGGCCTGCAGATATTCCCATGCTTTCCGCTGCAGGTCTTTCTCCAGATTGAAGCGCAGATTTGTGCTTCTGATGTTGTTCGCCATTGCTTATTCCCTCCTTTTCAGGCTCATCAGGGCCAGATATTCATATCCTTTGGCGGTGGCACAGATATCAGCGAGGATCGTGACACGGGATTCGTCATACGTCCCGAAATTACGGATCAGACATCCACCACCGCCGACTACGTACAGCCGCATGAGGTCGGGATTGTACTCATATTTGCGGAGTGTAGAAAAGATATCAGCCACATACTGTCTGGCAACAGCTGTAATACAATCCAGATATGGGGCGGAGATATCCGCTGCTTTGAAGCGCAGAACCTGTTCTACTGTGGCTTCTTCAATCTTTACACCGAACCGGTCGAGGATGGCATTCTTTGCGGCAATCATGCACTGGTTAACCCCGAATTTCTCTGTCCAGCAACGGCTTTCCTGTGCTTTTTTATTGTTGATATACAGGATGTTCATGGTGCCATTTCCGATATCTGCAAGGAGATTGGTTCCTTTCAGAGTGCTCAGAAGGTTTACGATTGCGGGGTATCCCTGTGGATAAAGGCTGCATCCAACAAAACGGATGTGGTAATCCTTGTTGTTGAAGCGGTAGCTGACTTCTGGATTCTGAAGCAGATAGGAGCGGAATTCTTCCCGCTGGTTCCGGATCCATGTCAGGGGAAGCCCGGCAGCCAGATGGACATCTGCTTCCTGGATAGAAAAGACATTCAGTTCCCTTGCCACCGCCCTCAGTGTCAGGAGATAATAGTCTTCATCCATCGCTTTGTCCGGGATAAATTCCTTGTGTCCTTCGCCGATCCGGTAATAGGTGCCGTTATATTCCAGAATGTTCCCGGTGAAAATCGGCTCTGTTTCGTAAGCTGTGATTCCGGTGGGCGTGACCGTGTTGGCAGTTTTAATGTTGCCGTAGCCATGATCTACGGCGATGATTTTTGTGTTTTTGATTTCTCTCATAAATAGTCCCTCCATTTTTGTGTTGATTTATCTGGCAGTTTGTACCTACGTGGTACTGGTCTGCTGTGGGATAAGCATACAAAAGTTGGAGGGATAAGACATTGAGAGAAAATTGAGTATGAATTGAGAAAAATGTTTTGAAAATAGGAATACAAGAAGAATAAGATGTTTCAATAATGAAGGAGATCATAGTATTGGGATTCTTCAGTTTTTTATTTGCATTTTACAAGAATAAAGAGTATTCTTGTTTGTTAAGAAATGTGATGAAAGGAGTATGAGTGATCCTATGGTGAATATACATTTCCTTACGATCTTACGGGAAGATGAATTTCGTGAGTTGAAGAAAGATTTTCCGCATGATAACGAATTATTACACAGTATCAGATCAATCCGATACTGTAAAGCAGAAGTGTTTCGGGATTGTATTCTGGGAACCTTGCGAGTACCGGAAAAAAATGAAATACGTACACCACATGTTGTTTGTGGATTTTACCTGACAGATAAAGAACTTTTTTTAATTGAGGACAGTGGGAAACTGAAACACTGGATAGAGAAAAAGGAAGAACAGTTTCAGGAGCTGAAATCGCCGGATCAGTTTCTTCTTAAGATGATGGAACTGATGATTGAAAATGATCTTCTATATTTATTACATTTGGAAAAAGAAATTGAAAAGATGGAAGATCAGCTCATAAAAAGTGTTCCAGATAATTTCTTTACGGTTCTTACAAAGTATCGACAGAAACTATCTGAGCTGGATGCATATTATGAACAGCTGGCTATGATTGGTGATCTATTACAGTCTCAAGATGGACTGACTATTATCCATAATACAGAATCGTGGAATCGTTATGCACTCAGGACAGAACGACTGCATAACCATGTGCATTTGCTTAGAGAAAATATACTGCAGTTACGTGAACTGTATCAATCTCAGCAGGATGCACAACAGAATAAAATTATGTGTATATTGACAGTTGTGACAACCTTATTCCTGCCACTTACACTTTTGACCGGCTGGTATGGGATGAATTTTGTAAATATGCCTGAGCTGCAGTGGAAATACGGATATGTTGCAGTGATTGCAATTGCAGTAATTACAATTATTCTGGAACTCATTTATTTTAAAAAGAAAAAATTGTTGTAGGATAAGATTATCCGTAGAGAGTAAAAGATTTTTTTCAGAATTAGGTATTCATTAAAATAGGCTGCACACAATTTTGTATGCAGCCGAATCTATATGAAGAGGTGCCTTTTTCCTCTTTGGCAATGTTAGTTTTTGTTATATTTTTATAACCAGAAACGGTTGGAAAAGCATCCACGCATAACGGATACAATTCCCTGAAGGATCAGGAAAAATCCGATTACCCAGGCCATAGCTGCAATACTTGCAAATGGATGTGTGAAAGACAGAAAACCAATCACAGTCAGCAGGATTCCAAGTACCGTAAACCAGCCCCAGCCTCTTACTCCCAGTTTTTGAAGGTCAAAGGAATTAACCAGTTTGGTGATACCTGAAAAAATCAGCCACATTCCCAAAATAAAGGAGATTGTCATTGCTGTAAACCATCCATTTCCCAAAATGAATAAAGACATCAGTACGGTCAGAATGCCGTCAGCAAGAAACCAGCCAGATCCTGCCATATAATCATGACCGGCTGCAAATATCACTATATCTATAATGCCGGAAAACATCATGGCAACTCCAAAGATAATGGGAAGACCATAAAGAATTTCTCCGGGATTCCTCAAACATCCAATCCCGGTTATAATCAGAAAGATTCCGGCTAAAATCCATAATACTTTTGATGTCGTTTTACTCATATCAAAAACCTCTTTCCCAATTGTGTTTAGCTTTTAAAACAGGCAGGGGTTTTATTCCCTGCCCGTTTGAGATTAACCTTCAATGGCAATATAATGGGAGTTGTTTTCTACTGTCTTCTGCTCTTTTGGAACAGTAAAGGAAAGAATACCATTTTCAAATTTCGGATGGATGTCTTCTCTCTGAACATTATTTCCTACATAAAAGCTCCTGCTTACATTTCCGGCATAACGCTCTCGGCGGATATATTTTCCTTCCTTATCCTTTTCATCTTTATCAAGACCTTTTGCGGCACTTACCGTTACATAACCGTTTTCAAGCTGGATCTGAATCTCATCTTTCTTAAATCCCGGAAGATCAATGGCCACTTCGTAAGTGTTGTCTTTTTCCTTTACATCGGTCTTCATGATATGGGGAGCATGTTTCCCATACAATTTTTTATCGATGTCCGGAAAAGCAAAATCATCCATAAAATCATCAAATAAACTTTCTCCAAAAATACTAGGCATTAACATAAGTCATATCTCCTTTCATGACATAAACTAAAGTTTGCACTATCGGAGAAACCCGAAGTGTTGATTTATGAATATCAGGAAGAGAAATCATTTCCTCTTCCTTTGTTCTATATGTAATATAACACATGAATTAGCACTCGTCAATAGAGAGCGCTAATAATTTTGTGAAGATTTTGTGAACTTCTGTGAACCTGAATGCCACGTTTCATGGGATTGAAAAACAGCCTGTGTGTACTATACTTAATAGGAAAAATACGATAATAAAGAGGCGATTGTAATGAGTAAAACAAAAGAAGTACTGTTGAGTCTGTTAAAACTGGCGGCAATTGTCTTTGTAGCTACCATACTTGGAAAGATATTTACAGGACTGGGATTTCCAGAGACTAACATTGTAGTGATGTATCTTTTGGCTGTTCTTTTGGTTGCAAGATTTACATCAGGATATCAGTATGGGATTTTATCAGCGGTAGTTTCCTTACTATGTTATAATTATTTTTTTACAGAACCCTATCATACGCTTGCTGTAAATGATCCGGAGTATCTGGTTACTTTTTCAATCATGCTGACAACTTCCATTCTTACGAGTGCCCTGACAACAAAAGAAAAACTTTTAACGAAAGAAGCAAATGAAAGAGGAAAAGAAAGCCAGATTTTATATATGCTCTCCAGTAAACTGTCGGATGCTTCAGATATAGAAGCAGTTCTGAAAATCGCTGCAGAAAGTATCAGCCATCTTCTTCAGATAAATGTTGGATGTATTTATATTGGAAGACAGTCTGCACCGATCTACATTCAGCAGTCAGGAAAAGAACAGATTCACAGAGGATTGCCGGATGTAGAAGAGATTCGGAAGAAATATACAGATCTTCGGACAGAATATCTGGAAGAAGAGGACACTTATGGATATCCGGTTAATGGGAGGGAACACTTGCTTGCAGTGGTAAAAATTGATAAAACTGTGAATGCGGAACAGCTGCAGGAAAAGAAAAAGCTGTTGCATTCTATCATAGAAAATGTCTCCATGGCGATGGAACGTATTGAAGTAACGGTAGAAAGAGTGCGTGACAGAGAAAATATGGAACGGGAAAGAGAACGGGCGAATCTTCTGCGTGCGATTTCCCATGATCTTCGGACGCCGTTATCAGGCATTATGGGAACTTCGGAAATGCTAATGGATATGACAGACAAAGAAGACAGACGTCAGGAACTGCTTCAAGGTATTTATCAGGATGCCGACTGGCTGAAATCTTTAGTAGAAAATATCTTAAGTCTGACCAGACTGCAGGATGGTAAAATTGTGATATAGATATTTATATTATACCTGACAATAAGATGGAGAAAGAAAAACAGAAGCTTCGAAGAAGTGTGGAGCATACGATGACAATCAAAAATATGCTGAGTGCTTTGGTATGTCTGCTTTTGTCAACAGTAATAGGTTTTGTTTTTTATGAAATGAAATTTAGCGATACCAATATCATAACAGTATATATTTTGGGAGTTATGGTTACTGCGATTATTACATCAAGTCGGACGATTTCTTTCCTGCAGTCTGCAGCGAGTGTAGTGGTATTCAACTATTTTTTTACAGACCCAAGGTTTTCTCTGGATACTTATGATCCGGGTTATCCGGTTACTTTTGTGATTTCCTTTATTGCAGCTCTCATCACAAGCAATATTGCATTAAAAATGAAAACACAGGCAAGAGAACTGGCAAAACTTGCATATCGTACAAAGATCATTTTGGATACCAACCAGATTTTGCAAAATGGAAAAACAGTAGAAGAAATAGGAAATACAATGGCAGCTCAGTTGGGAAAAGTGCTGAGTCACACCGTGGTATATTATGGACTGGAAGGGGAACATCTTGGTTCTCCTGTGATATATAATGCTAACGGTGAGAAGGATGAATCTCATCGAAGCAGCTTGATTACCGAAAACGAACATGCAGTAGCTGAATGGGTATTTAAGAACAATAAACGGGCAGGAGCAACTACAGGAACATTAAGTGAAGCTGCATGTTATTATCTTGCAGTCAGAAGCCTTGATGCGGTGTATGGTGTTGTTGGGATTGAAATAGGGGATGGAGAGATACTGAGTGCTTATGAGAGCAATATGTTAATGGCTATCCTTTCCGAGTCGGCGACTGTTATGGAACGGGAAGTTTTAAGGACTAGGGAAGAGGCTGCAACGGAAAAGGCTAACAGCGAAAAGTTAAGGGCAAATCTTCTGCGGTCCATTTCCCATGACCTTCGAACTCCGCTTACCAGTATTTGTGGAAATGCGGATATGCTTCTTCAGGGAAAGTTAAATGAGGACAAAAAAGAAAAAGTGTATTCTTATATATATGATGACTCGTTCTGGCTGCTGAATCTGGTAGAAAATCTTTTATCTGTTACAAGAATTGAAGACGGTGGAATGAAGATAAAAAAACAGGCAGATATGTTGGAAGATCTGATAGAAGAAGCGTTGAAACATATCAGCCGGAAAAGCAGGGAATTTTCGATACGGGTCAGTATGGAAGATGAAATGCAGCTTGTTAATGTGGACTCACGACTGATTCTTCAGGTAATTATTAATATTGTAGATAATGCGGTGAAGTATACGCCTCCAGGCGGAGAGATTGTGATATCTACAAAGAAAGAAAAAAGTTTTGTACATGTGCAGATTGCAGATAATGGAAAGGGAATTCCGGATGAAGATAAACCGCATATTTTTGAAATGTTTTATACGGCAAATAATGAAATAACGGATTCGAAACGGAGTTTGGGTCTTGGGCTTGCTCTTTGTAAATCAATTATCAATGCACATGGTGGGAAAATAATGGTTTATGATAATGAACCGAAAGGTGCCATTTTTGATTTTACGGTGCCTGCTGAGGAGGTAGAGATTCATGAATAATTCAAATATATTAGTGGTAGAAGATGATGCTGCCATTCGCAGTCTTATCACAACCGCCCTTGAGACAGAAAACTATAAATATCATGTGGCAAAAAATGGGAGTCAGGCGATTATGGAAGCTGCAACACAGGCACCGGAACTGATCCTGTTGGATCTGGGACTTCCTGATATAGATGGGGTTGATGTAATAAGAAAAATACGTACCTGGTCAACTGTTCCAATTACTGTGATAAGTGCCAGAAGTGAAGATAAAGATAAGATTGATGCCTTGGATGCCGGTGCTGATGATTATATTACCAAGCCATTTTCAACAGCGGAACTTCTTGCAAGAATCAGAGGAAACTATAGGAGAATTCAGTACATACAAAATAATCAGCAGGGGGGAGATCCTGCCTTTCATAATGGTAGCTTGACCATTGATTATCAAATGCAGACAGTATATGTGAAAGAGGAAGAGATTCATGTGACTCCAATTGAATATAAAATCTTATGCCTGTTGGCGAAAAATCTTGGAAGAGTTCTGACCCATACCCACATCACGAAGGAAATATGGGGAAGTTCTTTGGAAGGAGACATTGCTTCACTCAGGGTTCATGTGGCAACAGTAAGAAAGAAAATAGAAAAGAAAGATAGCTCTAATAAATGTATACAAACACATGTGGGAATTGGGTATTGTATGGTTAAACAGGATTAAAGAACTATTTGATGAAAGAATTATAGCTGATTACGGTGCATGTGGAAAGTATCGTGTTGCTTTCCAAACCTGGCTCAAACGAGTGGAAGCATATCCATGCGGAATTATAAGGAACTTATCGCCGGTTGAAGAATACTTGGAAAGCATTCAAAAGATGCACAGTACAGTAAAGAAAAATGGAATCAAAAACCGCACGGAGTTGAGTTATGAATTGACGGATACAAAGAAGCTTAGGAGGAAATAAAAGATGCAGGACATACAGATGGATAAGAATATTTATGAGGGCCGTCCGCAGAATGAGGGCAGCCGTCTGCCAAAGGAGCTGGCAGTTTATGATTTGCTGGACCGGCTTCAGATTTCATACAGGCGTGTCGATCATGAACCGCTCATGACGATCGAGGCATGTCAGGCGGTAGACCAGCTTCTGGGTGTGGAGATCTGCAAGAATCTGTTTTTGTGCAACCGGCAGCAGACCCAGTTTTATTTGTTGCTGATGCCGGGCAAAAAGTCATTTAAGACAAAATATCTGTCCCAGCAGATTGGTTCGGCCCGTCTTTCCTTTGGGGATGCAGAACATATGGAAAAATATCTGAATATTACGCCGGGCTCGGTGAGTGTTATGGGCTTGATGAATGACAGGGAAAATCAGGTACAGCTGCTGATCGATAAAGAACTTTTGGAGGAAGAATGGTTTGGGTGCCATCCTTGTATCAACACCTCTTGTCTGGTGATGAAGACAAGGGACGTGTTGGAAAAAATCCTTCCGGCAATACACCATGAATATCGGGCAGTGGAGCTTCCGGCAGAGTGAGAAAATGCCCGGATACCGGAGGGCTGTGGATATTGACAAAATAATATTTGAAGGCTTTTCAATTGGAAGTTTCTATATTATAATACCTGTGGATTATCAGAATAAAGAAAAACAGGAAGAGAAGAAAGGAAGCATCTATGAAGCTTTTGATCATAAGACATGGGGATCCGTATTATGAAATTGATTCGCTCACACAGAAGGGCTGGAAAGAAGCGGAGTATCTGTCCGAGAAGCTCTGCGGTTTGGATGTGAAGGCGTTTTATATGTCACCGTTGGGGCGGGCGCAGGATACGGCAAAGCCCACCCTGGAAAAGCTGGGAAGAACTGCAGAGGTGAAGGAATGGCTGCGGGAATTTGACGTGAGGATTCAGAGACCGGATATTCCGGACAAAAAGATGATTGCCTGGGACTGGCTTCCCCAGGACTGGACGCAGGATGAGCAGTTTTACCGGTATGACGAATGGTACAAGAATACAAGTATGGTTGAGGGACATGTGAAAGAGGAATACGACTGGGTGACCGGAAGCTTTGACAAGCTGCTGGCAGAGCACGGTTATGTCCGTGACGGACATGTCTACCGTGTGGAGCGGTCCAACAATGATACACTTGTATTTTTCTGCCACTTTGGACTGGGATGTGTGCTGGCAAGCCATTTGCTTTCCGTGTCGCCGATGGTCCTTTGGCATGGAGCCTGCGCGGCACCGTCTTCTGTGACAACCTTTGTCAGCGAAGAGCGGAGGGAGGGAATTGCAAGCTTTCGCATGAGCAGCTTTGGAGATATTTCTCACCTGTATGCACATCAGGAGCCGCCTGCGTTTGCCGCCAGATTCTGCGAAAGCTTTAGGAATGTGGATGAGCGCCACGATTGAGAAATAGTTATATCTTTTTAAGAAATTTTATAGAATTATTAGAAATAGGACAAAGTTCTCTCACATTTGTGTTGTATGATAAATACATCTTAAAAGTAAACATGCTTTTGAGATAAACTCTTTCCTTTCCCTAAATATGTAAATCAAATTGCCGCTCGCCTGCAAGAACGCAGGAGGAGCGGCAATTTCCTTTCTATGATATGGACAGTGGATATGGACAGTGAGGCAGCGCCGGTATGCAGAGTATTCTTCTGTATACCGGCGCTGCGTGGATCCTGCTGATCGTTTTTTTATGAGATAGAGAGTTACCTTCTGCGGAAACGGTTAAAGCAGGAATAAATTTCCTGGATACGGGGAACTGCATAGCCGCAGGGAAGGCTTTTGTTTTCGGAAAAAGCGGACAGCCCTCCGGTTTCCAGTTTTTGGACAAGTAAATTACATATATCTGAAACAGTTCTTTTTCCGTCAATGAGATGCTCTATGGCATATTTCAGAAGAAGGGCAAGAGAAGCGGTCTGCTCGCCGTCAATGAGGCAGCGCCGGTATGCAGAGTATTCTTCTGTATACCGGCGCTGCGTGGATCCTGCTGATCGTTTTTTTATGAGATAGAGAGTTACCTTCTGCGGAAACGGTTAAAGCAGGAATAAATTTCCTGGATACGGGGAACTGCATAGCCGCAGGGAAGGCTTTTGTTTTCGGAAAAAGCGGACAGCCCTCCGGTTTCCAGTTTTTGGACAAGTAAATTACATATATCTGAAACAGTTCTTTTTCCGTCAATGAGATGCTCTATGGCATATTTCAGAAGAAGGGCAAGAGAAGCGGTCTGCTCGCCGTCAATGAGCTGTTCCAGATATCTCAAATCTACCTCCTGCTTTCCTATGGAGAAGCAGTCTTTCCCGTGAAGCTTGGTTTTTAAGAAATCTCTTGTATCCTTGTCAGGATGTCCCCGATGGGAAAACGTCGGGGCAGGTCCAGTCATGATCCGGTGCTGCATGGGCATATGGAAAGGGGAAGGAGCCTGGGCAGACAGCGGATAGTCTGCGCAGAGAGCCTTTGTCTGTGCAGTGATATCAAGCGTCCTGTAACAGTCCATCTGCAGAATCGTGTCTGCAATATGGAAGAATGCGCCGGAGCTTCCGGCTACGAGGATGGTAGAAATACCTGCCTGTGCATACAAGTCGCGGGCTCGTTCCAGGAAGGGTGTAATAGGCTCTTTTTCACGACGGATGACCTTCTGCATAAAACTGTCCCGCACCATAAAATTGGTGGCTGACGTATCCTCATCCAGGAGGAACAGGCAGCTTTTGGCCTCCATACCCTCGATGATCCCAGCAGCCTGGGAGGTGCTTCCGCTGGCATCCTCCGTGGAAAAGCAGCGAGTGTCTTTTTGGTTCGGCAGATCGTTGATAAACAGAGAAATATCTACATCCTTAATAAAGCGTCCGTCCTCGGAGCGGAGCTTTAAAGCAGAGCTGTCCGTGATGATATATTCGCGTCCGTCTCCGGCGATATGGTTGTACACTCCCAGCTCCAGAGCCTGGAGAAGCGTAGATTTTCCGTGATATCCGCCGCCCACAATGAGGGTGATGCCCTGCGGGATTCCCATTCCGGTGATTTGGCCTTTATGGGGAAGCGTCATGGTGACGCGCAGGGAGTTTGGAGAGGAGAAGGGAACTGCGTTTTTCATGGGGCGGGAAGAAATCCCGCTTTCCCGGGGAAGCACAGCGCCGTCAGCGACAAAGGCCACAAGCTTTTGTCTGGAAAGTTCCTGACGGATATATTCCTGATCCTCTGCCAGAAAAATGGCGTTTTCAAGTTGTACGGCATTTTGCAACTTGTAGGAAAAGGATTTTTGGACACAAGTCGGAAGAAAGTCAAAAAGGATTTTTTCCAGCTCTGTGGCGTTGATGGTGCGTCCGTTGGCGGGAAAACCTACAAAAAATCTGGCGGTGATGCCCTGCTCTGTAATCTGGCAGGCAGTGCGCGGCAGAATTTCCTGGCAGCAGTGGGAAACGGAGATCAGCCCGCTTTTTCCGGAGCCTTTTGCCCGGAAAGCATAGCGGTTTATCTGGCTTTCAAACTGGCGCGTGAGATAATCGGCAAGAGCCGTTCTGGTAAGCGCATCCTTATAATAATCGGCAGGAAAGCCGGCGTTTTTGTGGGAGACAAAGATGCTCACATGAGACGGGGAAGCAAAGGGGTCTCCCTGAACATGGTCTATGGACAACGTATAGAAGCCGAACTGGTAGAGTCCCTTCAGAGACTTGTACGCCGGATAGCTCTTGCGGTGAACGGAAGAGAGCAGCTCTCTTAACTGGCTGGATGACTGCATAGAATACCTCCTGACATGATAATTGAAAAATAGGAATCATTATGGACTGAAAAAATGCTGTGCCTTCACAGCGGGTCCTCTCTAATAATAGAGAATTTGGCGCATCTTGTCCAGCTTTCCACAAGAAAACAAGCTGCACTTTTGAATACATGTGGAAAATTCGGGGAAATTGCTCTATAATATGTGGGAGAATGGTAATAATATGAAGGAAACTTCGGAAAGGCGGACAAAAAATGGAACGAAGAAATGCATGGCTTTCCTATACAGAAGCGGAAGAAAAAGAAATGGAAGAGGTGGTGCGCAAGTACCGTCATTTTCTTGATGCAGGAAAGACAGAAAGAGAATGTGTCACCCAGATCGTGAAAGAGGCAGAGGCTTTTGGCTACCGGAACCTGGAGGAAATCCTTGCGAAGGGAGAAAAGGTTGAGGCAGGTCAGCGGGTATATGCCGTTGGAATGAAAAAGGTAGTTGCTCTTTTTCACATTGGAGAAGAACAGATCGAGAACGGGATGAATATTCTGGGAGCGCATATCGATTCTCCGAGACTGGATATCAAGCAGAATCCCCTCTATGAGGATGCGGACTTGGCCTATCTCGACACACATTATTACGGAGGCGTGAAGAAATACCAGTGGGTTGCCCTTCCGCTTGCCATACATGGAGTCGTTGTGCGCAAGGACGGAAGCAGCGTGGATATCACCGTTGGCGAACAAGAGGATGACCCGGTTGTATATATCACGGATCTGCTGATTCATCTGGCTGGAAAACAGATGCAGAAAAAAGCGGCAGAGGTGATCGAAGGTGAGAATCTGGATATCCTGATCGGCAGCAGACCGCTGGCAGATTTGCCGGATGAGAAGAAAAAGGAAGCAGTAAAAGAAAATATCCTGAAGATTTTGAAAGAAAAATATGATATAGAAGAAGAGGATTTTCTTTCTGCGGAGCTTGAGATCGTGCCGGCAGGCAAAGCGCGGGAATGCGGGCTGGACCGCAGCATGATCGCGGCATATGGACAGGACGACAGAGTGTGTGCGTACACTTCCCTGCTGGCAATGCTGGAAATGGAAGCTCCGGAGCGCACCTGCTGTTGTCTGCTTGTTGACAAGGAAGAAATCGGAAGTGTGGGTGCAACCGGGATGCAGTCCCGTTTCTTTGAAAATACGGTGGCAGAGCTTCTGGAAGCAATGGGACGTTATTCAGAGCTTACGCTGCGCAGAACGCTGAAAAATTCCAGTATGCTTTCTTCCGATGTAAGCGCGGCCTTTGACCCGGCTTTTGCAGATGCCTTTGAAAAGAAAAATACTGCATATCTGGGAAGAGGTATTGTGATCAACAAGTTTACGGGAGCCAGAGGAAAATCCGGATCCAACGATGCAAATGCAGAATATGTGGCGAGGGTGAGAGACATTTTTGACAGCCATGAGGTGGCTTTTCAGACAGCGGAGCTTGGCAAAGTAGACATTGGCGGAGGCGGAACCATCGCGTATATTGCGGCTCTCTATGGCATGGAGGTCATTGACAGCGGCGTTGCGGTTTTGAGTATGCATGCTCCCTGGGAGGTTACAAGCAAGGCGGATATTTATGAGGCCAAGAAAGGGTACAAGGCCTTTTTGCTGGAAGCATAGAAGGTACAGACACTCCGGATACAGAACCCCGATAAAAAAATGCGGTTTTTTAAAAAAAACGGAAATTACCTATTGACAAATGCAGGTTTATAGAGTAGAATACACATTGTTGCGAAGGTGATTCGCAAGGATGTGCGTTTAGCTCAGCTGGATAGAGCGTTTGGCTACGGACCAAAAGGTCGGGGGTTCGAATCCTCTAACGCACGCTTATAAGAGAAGCACTCTGAGAGATCAGGGTGCTTTTTTTGCGTTAAAAAAATTTTGTTCGGGTGCAATAAAACACAGGCCTTCTTCATTGTACTTATAAAAGGAAAGAAATGAAGGAGGTGCTTTCATGAATGAAGATCGAAAAGTAACGGGAATGGTGATTTTGTTTTTGGTCGTGGCAGTGGGACTGTGGATTTGGACAGATGCAAGATACTCCTGCGCAGGAAGCAGTGTGCGCGGGGAACCATTGAAGGTGACACTTTTGAAAGTAGGAAAGGCAGATGCCATTGCGGTGCAGACGGGAAACAAAACCATGGTGATTGACGCCGGAGAAGAAGAGGACGGAGAAGAGCTGGTGGCATTTCTGCAGAACCAGGGGATCTCCTATGTGGATGTTCTGGTGATCACGCATTTTGACAAAGATCATGTGGGGGGAGCGGACACACTGGTGGAAGAGATGGAGATCGGCGAGGTGCTGCTGCCGGATTACGAGGGAATCCACACGGAATATCTGGATTTTATGCATGCTCTGGAGAAAAAAGGGATACAGCCGCAAAGGCTGACAGAGCCGATAGAAATGCAGTTTGGCGAAGCGCTTGTGAAGACAGAGCCGCCGGAATCCTACGAAGCAGCGGAAAATGTTGTGGAACAGGACAATAACTTTTCTTTGATCACAACCATCGTTCACGGAGACAATCGGCTTTTGTTCACCGGAGATGCGGAAAAACAGAGGCTTCACCAGTGGCTGTCTGAGGAAAATGTGGAAGCGTGTGATTTTTTAAAGGTGCCGCATCACGGAGTTTATAACACTGCGCTGAAGAAACTGGCAGATGCGGTTTCCCCAAAATATGCGGTCATCTGTTCCTCCGGAAAGAATCCGGCAGACGCCAAAACGCTGGAGCTTCTTCGCGCAAGAGGGATTGAGACCTTTGAAACGAAAGATGGAAATGTGACGGTGATCAGTGATGGAAATCATCTGGAGATTCGGCAGGAGCTGGAACGATAGGAGGGATTTTGTGGCACAGACAGTTTTTAACCGCTATGAAAAAAAGTATTTGATGCCGGAAAACGTATACTGTGAATTAAGGCAGCGGCTGTCGGCTTATATGCAGGAGGATGCTTACGGACTTCACACAATCTGCAATATTTACTATGATACACCGGATTCCAGCCTGATACGGCGCTCAATTGAAAAACCGCAGTACAAAGAAAAACTGCGTCTTCGCAGCTACGGAATTCCGGAACTGGGGTCTGCGGTGTTTCTTGAGATCAAGAAAAAATATAAAAAAGTTGTAAATAAACGAAGAATCCAGCTGACACTTCAGGAAGCCTACGATTATGTGGAACAGGGAATCCGGCCGGCTGCAGACAGCCAGATTTTACGGGAAATTGATTTTTTTCTGAAAAGGTACCCGCTGGAAAGAGGGCTTTATCTGGCGTATGACCGCATCGCCCTTTTTGGCGGAGAGGATAAGGACTTTCGGGTGACCTTTGATCAGAATATTCGAAGCCGGCGGCAGTTTATGGGACTGGAAAACGGAGACTTTGGCGAACCGCTTTTGCCGAAGGGATATTACCTTATGGAGAGTAAGGTGATGGGCGCGGCGCCGCTTTGGTTTACGGAAATTCTGTCAGATTTGTGTATTTATCCGATTTCCTTTTCCAAGTATGGAAATGTTTATAAAAAGGAGCACGGAGCGTTTCATTTTGAGGAAATGATGGTTCACAGAAATGAAAACTGGGATGCGATAAGGAGGAAACAGGTATGTTAAACAGTATTTTTCATGCAGGAACATTTTATGCGGAATCGGTGGCAGCAGCCATGGCGACAGCGGCGATACTTGGTCTTATGATTGCGCTTCTCTATAAACGTTCGGGCTCTTCCGTACATCTGGGCAGTTTTGCGGTCATTCTGGCGATCCTGCCGCTTCTTGTGTCGGTGGTCATTATGATCGTGAATGGGAATCTGGGGACTTCGGTAGCGGTTTTGGGCGCTTTTGGTCTGGTGCGCTTTCGCAGTGCCCCCGGTACGGCCCGAGAAATCGGTTTTATTTTCTTTGCCATGGCTGTGGGGCTGGCAGCAGGTATGGGCTTTTTGTCCCTGGCAGTGTTGCTTACGCTGGTCATTGGGATGATGCTTCTGGTTTTGGAAAAACTGCATTTTGACAGTGACAATTCCAGAGAACGTGAGCTTCGTATCACGATACCGGAAAATATGAACTATAACGGGATATTTGATGATCTGTTTCAGGCTTATACAAAGCAGACCCGTCTGGAACGTGTGAAGACAACGAATATGGGGACCATGTATGAGCTGTCCTACCGTGTGGAACTGAGAAGCCTGGAAAAGGAAAAAGAATTTATGGATGAGCTGCGGTGCAGAAACGGAAATTTAACTATTATTTTGGGACTTGTCCAGCGAGAAAAGAATGAACTATAATAAGAGCAAGCGACAGGAGCGGTCTGTTCTGGAAATACATATTGGGATGAGGAGAAGGAAAAATGCTGGTATTTGCGGCTGTGGTCTGTGGGGAACCGCGGGAAAGGGAAACAATTGCAATTGATGAGACACTGTTTTATAAGATTGCAGCAGGAGAGAAAGCGGCATTTTGTCAGTTGTATGAATTGACTTCAAACGCAGTTTTTTCCTATGCGCTTTCTTTGCTTTGCAATACAGAGGATGCCAAAGATGCCATGCAGGAAACGTTTCTGAAGATTCGCTGTGCCGCACATCTGTATCAGCCAATGGGGAAACCTATGGCGTGGATTTTTACCATTGCGCGCAACATCTGTCTGATGAAATTCCGGAAGAAAAAGCATGATTCGGTGATTCCGCTGGAAGAAATAAAGGAAGGCTTTTCCTGCAGTCAGATTGAAGACCGGGAAGACAGAATGGTTCTGGAGGCGGCATTTCAGGTTTTATCCAGGGAAGAATGCCAGATTATTGTGCTTCACGCAGTATCCGGACTTAAAAATCGGGAAATCAGTGAACTCTTACAGATACCGCTGTCTACGGTTCTGTCAAAATATAATAGAGGTCTAAAAAAGCTGCGCAGGCAGTTGGAGGGGATAGAATGAAAAAAATAACGGACTCCTATTTGAAAAAACATTTAAAACATGGATTGGAGCAGCTGACGTTTCATGAGGCAGATAAGCTGTGGGAGAAACCGATACAGAAAGCTGTCGGGGATGAATGGTATCTGGATGGGGTGCCATCCGGCTGTTCTTCCGGACACGGTGTAAGGATCATGAAGACACTTTCCGTTGTGGCAGCCTGCTGCGTACTGTGCTTTCTGTTTGTCTATATGCATCAGATCCGCACGGACGCAACGGTGTATCTGGATGTGAATCCTGCTGTAGAGATGAAGATCAACCGAAGAGAAAAGGTAATTTCAGCGGAGGCAGATAACCGGGATGGACATATCATCCTGGAAGATATGGATTTGGAAAATGTAGATCTGGATGTGGCAGTAAACGCAGTACTGGGCTCTATGGTAAAGCATGGGTATCTCAGTGAGGCAAAAAATATGGTTTTGCTTTCTGTGGACAGTAAACGTTCCGAGCGGGCAGAAGAATTGAAAACACGCTTATCCGATGAAATTTACACATGTTTGGAATCTTTGGTTGGAAGCGGCGCTGTTTTTGCCCAGGAGGTGCAGGTTGACGAGGAGCAGAAGGAGCTGGCGCAGGAATACGGCATGACTCCTGGGAAGGCGGCGCTTTTGCAGAAACTGACGGATGCCAATGAGAATCTGGATTATGAAGAGCTTGCTGAAATGCCGGTGTATCAGCTGGAACCATATTTGAAAAAGTCGGAAATACAATTGGAAGATTTTGCACAATACACCGGGACAATATATGAAGCGGAAGAAGAGGTGGAAAAACCGGAGCTTACGGAAGCGCCGGAGCCCACGGAAGCGCCGGAGCCTACGGAAGCGCCGGAGCCCACGGAAGCGCCGGAGCCCACGGAAGTACCGGAACCTGCAGAAGCGCTGGAAGAGGAGACGGAAGAGACAGAAATCATAGAAGAACCGGAGTACGAAGAAACAGAAGAAATAGAAGAACCGGAGACATGGGAGGAGACCGAGGAAAGCCGGCAGGATACCTGGGAAGAGGAAGATTTTGAAACAGAAGAATATGAGGCGGACGAAGAGGGCGAGGATGATTAGCGAAAGACAGGGAATCAGAACGAGTTTTAACTTGTAATACATTAAGAGGGAGTACAGGATATGGCAAACTTTACAAAAAGGGCAATCCGGGATTCTTTTGTGAAACTTCTGAATAAAAAGCCGCTGCATCAGATCAGTGTGCGGGACATTGTGGAGGACTGCGGGGTGAACCGCAATACCTTTTACTATTATTATCATGATATTCCTCAGCTTGTGGAGGAAGTGGTCAACGATGAAATCGACCGGATCATCAGGGAACATCCGGCAATTGATTCTGTGGATGAGGGTGTGAATGCACTGATCGGATTTACCATGGAGAATCGAAGAGCGGTTCTTCATATTTATCAGTCTGTGAATCGGGATATTTTTGAGAAGCACTACTGGAAAGTCTGCGACCATGTGGTGACAGCGCTGGTGGGACGAAGGCTGGAGGAAAAAAGGGTTTCCGGGAAAAATCGACAGATGTTTCTGGATTATGCCATGTGCGTCTGCTTTGGCGTTACGATGGGATGGCTGAACAGTGGGATGAAAAGCGATATTCAGGAGTTTTCCAACTGGCTGTTTGGAATCAAACAGGGAACGTTGGAAGAAATGATAACAAGGTGTGAAAAAAATAAGAACTGATTTTAGGCAAAACAGTCGTTGTGTCTGATTTTTGGGCACGAGGGCTGTTTTTGTCTGTAGGAGAAAGGGAAGAACCTTGTTATAATCCGGATATCAGGAACTTATTTTTGTACAAGAGAAGAGGAGGAAGATCATGTCACTTTCCAATCATTTAAAAAAAGCAACTCTGCGGACAGCTCTTGGTTATCTGGAAAAGAATCCGGAAGAAAACGCGCTGAAACTTATGAACTGGGTAGATAAGCTGGCAGGCGATGGAGCGGACAGCTTTCCGGTTCAGCGCGCGGCCGTGCGTCAGGTACTGGAAAACCCGGACAGCAACATGCACCAGCTGGTAATGAAAATTATGAAAGAGACCGATGGAGAAGTGCTGAAAGCTACCTTTGAGAATTTCTTTCTCAATGCCAATATCATAGGGTGGCCCAGACAGGAGGAATGCCGGAAAAAATACGGCTGTAATATTCCATGGGCAATCCTTCTGGATCCCACTTCTGCCTGCAATCTGCACTGCACCGGATGCTGGGCGGCAGAGTATGGAAACAAGCTGAATCTGACATTTGACGAAATTGATTCTATTATTGCCCAGGGCAAGGAGCTGGGGGTATACATGTATATTTATACAGGCGGAGAGCCGCTGGTACGTAAAAAAGATTTGATTGCTCTGTGTGAAAAGCACAGTGACTGTCAGTTTTTGTCCTTCACCAACGCGACATTGATTGACGAGGATTTTGCAGATGAAATGCTCCGTGTGAAAAATTTTATTCCTGCCATCAGCGTGGAGGGCTTTGAAGCTGCAACAGATGGCCGTCGGGGAGACGGAACTTATCAGAAGGTGGTGAAAGCCATGGCTGTTCTGAAAGAAAAACATCTGCCCTTTGGTCTGTCCTGCTGCTATACCAGCCAGAATCTGGATTCTATCAGCTCTTTTGAGTTTATTGACCAGATGATAGAATGGGGAGCACGTTTTGTATGGTATTTCCATTATATGCCGGTTGGAAATGAGGCTGCTCCGGAGCTTTTGCCGAATCCGGAACAAAGAGAATTTATGTACCACCGCATTCGTGAAATCCGTGCGACAAAGCCCATATTTGCAATGGACTTTCAGAATGACGGAGAATATGTAGGAGGCTGTATTGCGGGTGGAAGACGTTATCTCCACATCAATGCCAACGGAGACTGTGATCCCTGTGTGTTTATCCATTATTCCAATGCCAATATCCGGGAAAAAAGTTTGCTAGAAGTTCTGCAGTCGCCTATTTTTATGGCGTATCATGACGGACAGCCTTTTAATGAGAATCATCTGAGACCCTGCCCCATGCTGGAGAATCCGGAGATTCTCAAAGAGCTTGTGAATAAGACCAAGGCGCATTCCACGGATCTTCAGTCTCCGGAATCTGTGGAGCATCTGTGTGGCAAATGTGAGGCCTACGCGAAAAACTGGGAACCAACAGCAAACAGACTGTGGGATGGTTTTGGTGACCAAAATTAAAGAGGGTGTTTTGTTGTGTACGGAAATAAAAGATTGAAAGCGGCCAAGACCGGATATACGGTACTATCGCTGCTGCTCTGTCTGCTTGGGATTTTTCTGATGGTGAAACCGGATTTTTCCATTGTGCTTCTGTGCCGGATCATGGGAGGGATCCTGCTGTTGTTTGGAGCGGTAAAAATTATCGGCTACTGTTCCAGGGATTTATATCGGCTGGCGTTCCAGTATGATCTGGCGTTTGGGATTCTTCTGATGGCGCTGGGAATCATCCTTGTGATCCGCACAGATATGCTGATCCATCTGGTATGTATTCTTATGGGCGTCTGTGTACTGGCAGACGCTCTTCTGAAAATTCAGACAGCGGTGGATGCCAGAGTTTTTGGGATTCGTTGGTGGTGGCTGATTCTGACGGCGGCAATTCTTGCAGGAATTGTTGGATTTATTTTGATTTTTCGTCCTTCCAAGAGTACGGCGATGATCATGGTCTTGCTGGGAATATCACTGCTTGCCGAGGGCATTCTGAATCTGATCACGGTTCTGACTGCAGTGCAGCGGAAGCACCGGGAGTTTTGAAAACAGTGGCGTCCGGGATAGGACAGTGGTATAATAATTCCAGAATGAAAAGGAAGCAAAAATTCAGTGTGAATACAAAAAAGGAGGATACTCCATGGAGAAAAAAGAACTTTTGCATATGGCAGACCACACATTGCTTGCCCCGGACGCCACATGGGAGCAGATCAGAGAAACCCTGGACGATGCTGTGAAATATGAGACAGCTTCCGCCTGTATTCCGGCGTCCTACGTAAAGCGGGCGGCAGAATATGTGCAGGGACGTCTTCCCATCTGCACGGTGATCGGCTTTCCCAACGGCTACAGCACCACGGCAGTGAAGGTATTTGAGACAAGAGACGCGGTGGCAAACGGCGCTTCTGAGATTGATATGGTCATCAATATCGGAGATCTGAAGGACAAAAACTATTCGGCAGTGGAAGAAGAGATCCGGCAGATCCATGAGGCCTGTCAGGGCAGGATCCTCAAGGTGATCATTGAGACTTGCCTGCTTACAGAGGAAGAAATTATAAAAATGTGTCAGATTGTTACAGCGGCAGGTGCGGAATTTATCAAAACCTCCACCGGTTTTTCAAAGGCGGGAGCCACCTTCCACGCTGTGGAGCTGATGAAAGCCAACGTAGGCCCCAGGGTGCAGGTGAAAGCGGCAGGCGGGATTTCCGATTTCGGGGACGCGCAGCGTTTTGCGGAGCTTGGCGCCACCCGGCTTGGAACCAGCCGCCTGGTAAAGCTGATGAAGCAATAGAAGCCTTGGGATACGGGAGGATAAAAGGATGGACAGAGTATTGCTGCAGTTTTTTGAATGGTATCTCCCGGAGGATGCCGCTCACTGGAAACGGTTGGCAGAATGCGCACCGGCACTGAAAAAAGCCGGATTTACGGATATCTGGATGCCGCCGGCTTACAAAGGCGCCAACGGAAAGGCCGATGTGGGCTATGGGGTCTATGACCTTTATGATCTGGGCGAATTTGACCAGAAGGGAACCGTGGCCACCAAGTACGGCACCCGGGAGGAATATCTGGCCGCCATTGCAGCGCTTCACGCAGCGGGGCTTCGCGCTGTTGGCGATATTGTGCTGAATCACAAAATGGGAGCGGACGGATGTGAAAACCTGAAAGCGGAGGCCGTGGCGGCAGACGACCGGGAGCGGGAAATCGGGGAAAGTGAGATTTCCGCCTGGACGGTGTTTAATTTTCCGGGGAGGAAGCAGAAGTATTCTTCTTTCTGTTGGAACCATACGCATTTTGACGGCGTGGACTGGGACGATCGCCGCAAGCGCCACGAGATTTTTCTTCTGGACGGAAAAAACTGGGATGGCGAGGTGGACGGCGAGAACGGAAACTATGATTATCTCATGGGTGCGGATCTGGATATGGGAAATCCGGAAGTGGTGGAAGAGCTTGACAGATGGGGCGAATGGTACGTGGAGACAGCCGCGCTGGATGGTCTTCGCCTGGATGCGGTGAAGCACATTTCCTTTGACTTTTTTACCGGCTGGCTTTCCAGACTGCGGGAAAAAACAGGAAAAGAGCTCTGGGCCGTGGGAGAATACTGGAGCCCGGATCTGAAGCTGCTGCTTCATTATCAGGAGAAAAGCGGCAAGGTCATGAGCCTGTTTGATGTCCCGCTGCATTTTCATTTTATGCAGGCGTCCTCCAGCAACGGCACTTTTGACATGAGCCGGATTTTTGAGAACACGCTGACCGCTGTCCAGCCGGAATGCGCGGTGACCTTTGTGGACAATCACGATACACAGCCGGGACAGGCGCTGCAGTCCTTTGTGCAGCCCTGGTTTAAGCCTCATGCCTATGCGATGATCCTTCTGCGCCAGGCGGGCACGCCCTGTGTTTTTTACGGAGATTATTACGGGATTCCCCATGACAATATTCCTTCCCAGAGACCGGTACTGGATGTTCTTTTGGGACTCCGCCAGAAGCTTTTGGGGGCTGGACAGGAGGATTACCTGGACGATGCCAGCGTCATCGGCTGGGTCCGCCGGGACGAAAAAGATTTGAGCAGGTGCTGCGCGGTGATCCTGACGGACAGCTGCGGCGGCCGGAAACGGATGCAGGTGGGAGCTGCGTATGCAGGGAAAAATTTCCGGGATGCACTGGGAAAACGGTCAGATGCGGTGTGCATTGGCAGTGACGGCTGGGGAGAGTTTCCCGTGGACGGAGGAGCGGTATCTGTGTGGGTGCCGGTATTGGAATGAGCTGTACGCTATGCCCGCGAAACTGCGGCGCAAACCGGAGCAAAGGAGAAAAAGGCGTGTGCGGTGTGGCGGGAGAATATATCCTGGCGGCGCGGGCGGCTCTTCATTTCTGGGAAGAGCCGTGCATTTCCGGGAAAAACGGATCAGGGACCGTATTTTTCTCCGGCTGCCCTCTGAGATGTGTATACTGTCAGAATTATGATATTGCGCGCACAGAGGTGGGAATGGAGATCAGCGAGGAACGATTGAGCGAAATCTTTCTGGAACTTCAGGAAAAAGGCGCCCATAACATCAATCTGGTGACGCCCACCCACTATACGCCGGAGATCATCCGGGCGGTGCGCGGGGCGAGAGCGCAGGGCCTCTGTCTTCCGGTTGTGTATAACTGCAGCGGCTACGAAAAAACAGAAACGCTCCAAATGCTGGAGGGAATTGCAGATATTTATCTGACTGATTTTAAATATATGGAAGCGGAAATGGCAAAGCAGTATTCCCATGCGCCCGATTATCCGCAGAAGGCCAGGGCAGCGCTGGGGGAAATGGTGCGCCAGACAGGCCCTGCCGCATTTGACGGTGACGGGATGATGAAATCCGGTGTGATCGTGCGGCATCTGCTTTTGCCGGGGCATGTAAAAAATGCCAAAGCCGTGGTGAAATATGTGTACGAAACCTACAAGGATCAGGTGTATTTAAGTCTTATGAATCAATATACGCCTTTGCCGCAGGTGCAAAAACAGTTTCCGGAGCTTGCACGGAGAGTGACAAAGAGAGAATACGGGCGTCTTGTGGATTATGCCCTGCAGCTTGGCGTGGAGAATGCGTTTATTCAGGAGGGAAAAACAGCGGAAGAGAGTTTTATTCCCATGTTTGATTATGAGGGACTTTGAAAATGGGAGGGATTTTTTATGAGCAAAAACTATCGTGCGGAACTGACCGGAGTGTTTGGCGACCCGGTGGACGGCAACCCCACCGGAGTGATGGAAGAAGCGGCTTATGAAGCCTGCGGGCTGAACTATCGTTATCTGACACTGAAGGTGACCAGGGAGGATTTTGCGGATGCCATGAAAGCAATCCGCGCCTTTCATATGAAGGGGATGAATCTGACCATGCCGCACAAGATCCGTGTGCTGCCGTATCTGGATGAGATTTCAGAGGCGGCCTCCATTATCGGTGCGGTAAATACGATCGTAGTGAAAGAGGATGGAAAACTTTTCGGGGAAAACACTGACGGCAAGGGATTTGTACAGGCGCTTAAAAATCAGGGAGTTTCTCTTGAAGAGAAGAACGTGGTGATCCTGGGGGCGGGCGGCGCGGCCAGAGCCATTGCCGTAGAGTGCGCTCTTTTGGGCGCTTCCAAGGTGAAAATTGTAAACCGCACGCTTGCCAGAGCACAGGAGCTGGCGGATGCTCTTGTTGCCCATACGCAGGCGGAAGCGTCCTGCGAAGCATGGAACGGAAGCTTTGAAGTCCCTGAAGACACCGATATCCTGATCAATGCCACATCCATTGGCCTGCATCCGGACAGTGACAAAAAGCCGGACATTGCCTACGATACCATCACAGAAAAAATGGTGGTTTCCGATGTGGTCTTTAATCCCTGTGATACGTTGTTTCTCAGGGAAGCGAAAAAGCGCGGAGCCAGGACTGTAAACGGGCTTGGCATGCTGGCCTGTCAGGGCGCTCTGAACTTTACGCTGTGGACTGGCGTCGAGGCACCGCTTCAGGTCATGGAAGAGAAGCTCCGGGAGGAATTTGCGCAGATATCATAAACAGAAAAAGAGACTGGGGAGGGAGTCATTTCCTTTTCCAGTCTCTTTTGCGATGCAGATTTATCTTGAAGTATTAAAAAATGCGCACACTTCATCCAGCTTTTTCAGCATGTCCGGGTCTTCGGCGGCGACAGAGTGGTCTGTGCCGTGATAACCAATGAGCGGAAAAATATCCGTGGCATTGATGTCCTTAAGCAAAATCTGCGCGGTGTCATAGGCTTTTTCCATATTGCCGTTGCCGCCCCCGACCAGAAGAACGGCGGCCTTTTTTGCCTTGGCAACAGGCTGCTCTCTGCGGAAAAACTTTGCGGAAAAGTAGGTCTGAAGGCGGCTTCCCAGATCCAGGAGCTTCCCTGTAAGCTCCGAAAAATATACAGGTGAGGCGATGAGCACATTGTCGCATTCTTCAATATAGGCATAGATTTCCTGCATTTCATCTTTGACGCAGCAGCCTGGATTTTTCCAGCAGTAGCGGCAGTCCACGCAGGGCGCTACGTTGCAGTAGTAGGCGTCTACCACCTTGACATCTCCGGTGAGATTTTTCTTTAAAATGCGCAAAAGGCTTGCGGTGTCGCCGTTTTTTCGGGGGGAACCGTTTAAGATCAGTGTTTTCATGGATAATCGTCTCCTCATAGTATCGTCTGTACATGAATTTGCGCAGTAGGTAGGTCTGCGCTGCTCGTATGTTTTTATTATACCAATTTCAGGGATACTTTACAATTGCCGTTTTCAGTGATGCCCGGCCTGTTTGTCAGGGGATTCCTTCTGCGCACATTGCACCTTTTTACTGCCTGTGATATGATAAGTCCGTTGAAAGGAGAATTGCATGAAACAAAAAAGAACCATATTGCTTGCCGTCTGCATTGGCATTTTTGTCATTGGTCTTGCCGGAAGCTTCTGGGTGCTCAGACGCTCGCACGGCTCAACCGTGCGGATTTCCCAGGATGGAAAGGTTCTCTATACCATTGATCTTTCCAGGGCGGAGGACAAAACCTTTGAGACAGAATATGACGGCCGTACCAACAGCATTGAGATTTCGGACGGCCGCATCAGAGTGAAGGCGGCAGATTGTCCGGATCAGGTCTGTGTGGAGACAGGGTGGCTTGAAAATGCAGCGCCCATTGTCTGTCTGCCCAATCACCTGGTCATTGAGTTTGCAAAAACAGAGTCCGGTGTGGACGCTGTGGCGCAGTAGGAGATGCAGATGAAAACAAAACGATTGACAGAGCTTGCGCTTCTGACAACAGTGGCGCTGATCATTTTTGTGATCGAACTGCGCATTCCAAGCCTGGTTCCCATTCCGGGGGTGAAGCTTGGGCTTGCCAATATCATTACCGTTTACGCAGTTTACCGCTACAGGCCGGGCGAGGTGCTTCTGGTCGTGCTGGTGCGGATCGTGCTGGGGGCGTTTTTCGGGGGAAATATGATGGCGCTGGCTTACAGCCTGGCCGGGGGGCTTTTGTGTCTGGCCGGAGTGATCCCGCTTCATAAGATTGTGGTCAGGAAAGATGTGTGGATGTTAAGTGTGCTGGGGGCGGTGCTCCATAATGTGGGGCAGATCGCAGTGGCATATCTGATCACAGGGACAGCCGGCGTATTTGCCTATCTGCCGTTTCTTCTGGTGGCCGGGTGTATTGCCGGATTTTTTACCGGCATCTGCGCGGGACAGATTTTGAAACGGATGTAGCCTGCCGGCATTTCAGCGGGTATGGAAACCGGACAGGAGCATTTTGAAACGATTATCTCAGAGCAAAGGAGCAGATTTATGGAGAACCAGGAACAGACACACAAGCGGCGTGTGCGCTATTCGGGAACGCATCCCAGAAGCTACAAAGAAAAATACAAGGAGCTGAATCCGGAAAAGTACCAGGACACCATTGAAAAGGTCATCCGCAAGGGAAGCACGCCCGCAGGAATGCATATTTCCATCTGCGTGAAAGAGATTCTTGATTTTCTCGATATTCAGCCGGGACAGACAGGGCTTGACGCCACGCTGGGCTACGGCGGACATACCAGGGAAATGCTGAAATGTCTCAAAGGGCAGGGGCATATTTACGGACTGGATGTGGATCCCATTGAGTCGGCAAAGACAAAGGAACGTCTGGAGAAGCTTGGATATGGGGAAGACATTCTCACGGTGAAGCTTCTCAACTTCCGGGATATTGACAAGGTGGCGGCAGAAGCCGGAAAATTCAACTTTGTCCTGGCGGATCTTGGCGTATCCTCCATGCAGATAGACAATCCGGACCGGGGCTTTTCCTACAAGGTGGAAGGCCCCCTGGATCTGCGGCTGAACCCTCAGAAGGGAAAAAGCGCGGCAGAGCGTTTGAAGGAGGTAACCAGAGAAGAGCTGTGGGGGATGCTTGTGGAAAATGCGGACGAGCCCTATGCGGAGGAGATCACAAAGGAAGTGATAAAAAGAAGGCGGGGCAAGGGGATTGTCACCACAACGGATTTGAAGGAGACCATAGCGGCAGCGCTTTCCTTCCTGCCGGAAAAGGAGCAGAAAGAAGCGGTAAAGAAATCCTGCCAGAGAGTTTTTCAGGCGCTTCGCATTGATGTGAACAGCGAATTTGAGGTGTTGTACGAATTTCTGGAAAAGCTTCCTCATGTGCTGGCGCCGGGCGGACGGGCAGCCATTCTCACGTTCCACTCCGGAGAAGACCGTCTGGTAAAAAAATCCTTCAAAGAATTTTACAGAGAAGGGCTTTACAGCGACATTTCCACGGAGGTCATCCGGCCTTCCGCAGAGGAATGCAGCCGCAACAGCCGCGCCCGCTCCACCAAAATGCGGTGGGCGGTCCGGGCGGAGGAATAACAGAACAGGGAAAATATAAGGGTGCTGTGAACGGCGTCGTTGAGACGGTCGTTCACAGCACCTTTATGCTTTCTTAATATTTCTTTTTTTTTCTTAATATGAGTTTTTTATCCGGCGTGCTAGTATCAGTATCAATCTGAAAAGGAGGAAAAATCAATGATGGATCTGGCAATGCTTGCCACATTGTTTGTCTGTTTCGGACTGATGAAGCTTTTCGTCAACTGGTGCAGCAGACAGGTGGACACAAAAGAAGAACAGTAAATGCAGATATGTTCAGAAACGGAGGCAAAAAAATGTTGATATTAGGTGTGCTTATAATCGCGCTGTTTATGTATCTTTTGTATGCGCTGGTACATCCGGAGCAGTTGTAAAAGGCGCTCGAGACAGGAAGAAAAAGAAAGACGAGGAGGAAAAGGAGAGTCATGTTACAGATCATTTTGACCCTGGCAATATTTGTGGCGGCGGTGATTCCCATGGGAACGTACATGTACCACATTGCGGCCGGAAAGAAAACCTTTGCGGATCCTTTTTTTGACAAGGTAGACAATGGAATTTACCGGGTGTGCCGGATCGACAGAAAAGGGATGAACTGGAAACAATACACCGTGAGTCTTCTGATGACAAATGCGGTGATGATATTTGCGGGATATGGGGTGCTGCGTCTGCAGCAGATTCTGTTTCTCAATCCAAACGGAATTGAGGGGATGGAATCCACCCTTTCCTTTAACACAATAATCAGTTTTATGACAAACACCAACCTACAGCATTATTCCGGCGAGTCCGGACTGACCTATTTGAGCCAGATGCTGGTCATCATTTTTATGATGTTCACCTCGGCAGCCACAGGCTACAGCGCCTGTATGGCAATGTGCAGAGGATTTGCGGGAAAAAGAAAAGACCTTGGAAACTTTTACGAGGATATGGTCCGCGTAACCACCCGTATTCTCCTTCCCTGGTCCCTGATCTTTGGCCTGGTGCTCATCTGGCAGGGTTCCCCCTGCACCTTTGATGGAAACTTTGCCGTGGAGACCATTCAGGATCAATTTCAGAGCTTTGCCATGGGACCTGTGGCGGCCCTGGAAATCATCAAGCATCTGGGAACGAACGGCGGCGGCTTTTTGGGGGCCAACTCCACAACACCCTGGGAAAATCCAACCATTATTTCCAATATAGTGGAACTGATCTCCATGATGATCCTGCCGGGGGCCTGTGTGCTCACCTTTGGGAAGATGACGATGGAGAGAAGAAAAGAAAGGAAGGCCGCGGCTGCGGCGTCCGGTACCGTGGCTGTTGCAGAGAAGGAGCCGATATTCGGGCGGCAGGGCAGAAGTGTTTTTGCGGCCATGGCAATCCTCTTTGTGGCAGGCCTGTGCATCTGCGTTTCAGCGGAAAGAGCCGGCAATCCAAGACTGGAGGCTGTTGGGCTTAACCAGGATATGGGAAGCATGGAAGGAAAAGAGGTGCGCTTCGGCGTGGATCAGTCGGCGCTGTTTACCACAGTGACCACCTCCTTTACCACCGGCACGGTCAACAATATGCACGATACCCTGACACCGCTGGGCGGACTGGTACCCATGCTCCACATGATGCTGAACGTGGTGTTCGGCGGGCTTGGCGTAGGACTGATGAACATGCTCATGTACGCGATCCTGACCGTCTTTATCTGCGGGCTGATGGTAGGGCGGACGCCGGAGTATCTGGGCAAAAAAATAGAAGGCAAAGAGATGAAGCTGGTCGTGCTCGTCCTGATCGTGCATCCTCTGCTGATTCTTGGCTTCTCCGCTCTGGCGGTCTGTGTTCCGGAAGGTCTGGCGGGAATTACCAATCCATCCTTCCACGGATTGTCGCAGGTGCTTTATGAGTATGCCTCTTCGGCGGCAAACAACGGCTCCGGATTTGAAGGTCTGGCAGACAACAGCTATTTCTGGAATATCACCACCGGTCTTGCCATGTTCTTCGGACGCTACATTGCCATAATCGCGCAGCTTGCCATTGCAGGCTCCCTGCTTTCCAAAAAGCGCGTCAGGGAATCTGCGGGGACCATGCGCACGGACAATGTGATGTTCACGGTCCTGCTGGTATTCTTTGTATGCATTTTCGCGGCACTGACCTTCTTCCCGGCGCTGGCGCTGGGACCCATTGCGGAACACCTGACGTTGTGGTTTTAGCTGGAAGGCAGTAAGAATATAGAAAGGAATCTTGTGAAATGTCTAAAAAACAGCAAAAAACAAAGTTTATAACAAGGGACATTTTAAAAAGCTCTGTCATCGGTGCGTTTCAGAAGCTGGACCCCAGATATATGCTGAAAAACCCGGTCATGTTTGTGGTAGAGCTGGGATTTGTGCTGACGCTGATCATGACGATCCTGCCGACAGCCTTTGGCGACAGCGCCCAGGCTGTGGCACAGCAGCATCTGCGGCTGTACAACGGAATCGTCTGCGGAATCCTGTTTGTGACCGTTTTGTTTGCGAATTTTGCAGAGTCTGTGGCGGAGGGGCGCGGCAAAGCGCAGGCTGCCTCTCTGAAAAAAACAAAGCAGGATACAAAGTCCTGCCTGATCCAGGAAGACGGCTCTGAGTGCACTGTCAGCGCTTCCCAGTTAAAGAGAGGCGATGTGGTGCTGGTTCGTGCCGGAGAGGTGATCCCAAACGACGGCGAAGTGATCGAAGGCCTTGCGTCGGTGGATGAATCGGCCATCACCGGGGAATCCGCGCCGGTCACCAGGGAAGCGGGAACCGATTTTTCCTCCGTGACAGGCGGAACCACCGTGGTCAGTGACTGGCTGAAGATCCGGATCACTTCCAAACCGGGAGAGTCCTTCCTGGATAAGATGATCGCCCTGGTGGAAGGCGCCTCCAGGCAGAAAACGCCAAACGAGATTGCCCTGAATACGCTGCTGGTATGTCTCACCATTGTATTTTTGCTGGTGGTTGTGTGCATGTATCCCTTTGCCGCATATCTGAATGTGGAAATTCCGATATCGACGATGATCGCCCTGCTGGTATGCCTGATCCCAACCACCATCGGAGGTTTGCTTTCCGCCATCGGTATTGCCGGCATGGACCGTGTGACAAGATTTAACGTCATTGCCATGTCCGGAAAGGCAGTGGAGGCCTGCGGAGATGTGGATACCATGATTCTTGACAAGACAGGAACCATTACCTTCGGAAATCGTCTGGCCGCGGAGTTTTATCCGGTAAAAGGACAGACGAAGGAGGATCTGACAGATTATGCGGTCATGTGTTCTCTGTGCGATCCGACCCCGGAGGGAAAATCCACGGTGGAACTTGGCAAAAGCCGGGGAACCCGGATTGACGACAGTGCGGCGGAGCAGATGGAATTTATTGAGTTTACCGCACAGTCCAAAATGTCCGGCGTCAATCTTCCCAACGGATCAAAGGTGCGAAAAGGCGCGGCGGAAGCGATCAAGGCCATGGTAAAGAAAAACGGCGGGACGATCCCGGCAGATCTGGACGAAATCGTGGAAAAGATTTCCGGCCTTGGGGGAACACCGCTGGTGGTGACAGCAGACAATGTGATCTACGGTGTGATCTACCTGAAAGATACGGTGAAGCCGGGGCTGGCAGAGCGGTTCCAGAGACTGCGGGAAATCGGGATCAAGACGATCATGTGCACCGGCGACAATCCGCTCACCGCGGCGACCATCGCCAAGGAAGCCGGTGTGGACGGCTTTATCGCAGAATGTAAGCCGGAGGATAAGATCGAAGCGATCAGGAAGGAGCAGGCGGAGGGCAAGCTGGTCGCCATGACCGGAGACGGAACCAACGACGCGCCGGCGCTGGCGCAGGCCGATGTGGGACTTGCCATGAATTCCGGAACCGCCGCTGCAAAGGAAGCAGCCAATATGGTGGATCTGGATTCGGATCCCACCAAGATCCTGGAGGTTGTGGAAATCGGAAAGCAGCTCCTGATCACCAGGGGTTCCCTGACAACCTTCAGTATTGCCAATGATGTGGCAAAGTATTTCGCCATCATCCCGGCCATGTTTACCCTGGTGATCCCGCAGATGCAGATGCTCAATATCATGAAGCTGGCAACACCTACGTCCGCGATCCTGTCTGCACTGATTTTTAACGCGATCATCATTCCCTGCCTGATTCCCATTGCCATGAGGGGCGTAAAATACAAACCCATGAGTTCCGAAAAAATGCTTTTGAAAAATATGGGGATCTATGGACTTGGAGGCATTATCGTGCCCTTTGTCGGTATCAAACTCATTGACTGCATTGTAGCGCCGCTGCTTGCGATGCTCGGCATGTAAGGAGGCAATTTTCATGAAATCATTTTTGAACTATATCAAAGGCGCTCTGGCGCTCACCGTTGTAATGCTGGCGGTCTGCGGGTTTGCATATCCCGCAGCGCTCACGGGGCTTGGCCAGGTGATCTTTCCGCACCAGGCCAATGGAAGCCTTCTGACCGCGGAGGGAGAAAAGACGACAAAACCGGAAGAGGCGGTGGGATCTGCGCTGGTGGGGCAGGATTTCTCCATGGATAACCGGTATTTTCAGGGGCGTGTCTCCAGCGTGGGTTACAATATGTATGACACAGAAGAGGAGGCGATCGCCAATGCAGCCTCCGGAAATTACAACTACGGCGCAACCAACGAGGAGCTTGAGACCCGGGTACAACAGTCGGTGGAGGAGTTTTTAAGGGAGCACCCGGATGTGAAAGAGGGCGATATCCCGGCAGACCTGCTGACTGCCTCCGGCTCCGGGCTGGACCCTCACATTACACCGGAATCCGCAGAGATCCAGATACCTGCTGTGGCAGAAAATTCCGGGCTGTCTGAGGATACGGTCCGCGCCATTGTGGAGCGGAATACAGAGGGCAAGGCTTTGGGGATTTATGGCGAGGAGTGTGTGAATGTGCTCAAGTGCAATCTGGAGCTTGCAAAAGAAATGGGAGAGATTTAAGACATGAGAGAGGACAAAAGGCCAAGTCCGAAGGAGCTTCTGGAGCAGCTTCAAGCAGAAGAGGAGCGGATCCAGAAAAAAGAGTTCGGGCGGCTGAAAATCTTTCTGGGGTTTGCGGCAGGAACGGGCAAAACCTATGCCATGCTGGAAGCAGCACAGGATCTGAAGCGCCAGGGTGTGGATGTGGTGGCCGGTTATGTGGAACCTCACAGGAGGGCAGAAACGGCTGCCATGGAGCAGGGGCTGGAAAAACTTCCGTTTCTCATGGTGGATTACAAGGGAATTAAAGTGAGAGAATTTGATCTGGACGGGGCTTTGAAGCGCCGTCCAAAGGTGCTTCTGGTGGATGAGCTGGCACACACCAATGCACCCGGATGCCGCCACAGGAAACGGTATCAGGATGTCAAGGAGCTTCTGGAGCATGGCATCAATGTATATACCACGGTCAATATCCAGCATCTGGAAAGCCTTAACGATATTGTGGGAAGTATCACCGGGATCCAGGTGAGGGAGCGGATTCCGGATTCGGTGTTTGATGAGGCAGACCAGGTAAAGCTGGTGGATATTGAAGCGGAAGAATTGATCACCCGGATGAAGGAGGGGAAGATCTACAGTCAGGTGCAGGCCGCAAGAGCGCTTGAGAATTTCTTTACCAGAGACAAGCTCATTGCGCTTCGGGAAATTGCATTAAGGCGCATGGCGGACCGTGTGAACCATCTGGCGGAGACCGAGCGCAAGCGGATGGGAAGCGGGGAATTTTCGGCGGGAGAGCATGTGCTGACCTGCATTTCCCCTTCCCCCACCAACACGAAGGTGATCCGGGCGGCCGCCCGGCTGGCCTATGCGTTTCACGGAGAGTTTACGGCTCTTTATGTGGAGAACCAAAAGCTTCAGAACATGGATGAACATGCAAAAAAACGGCGGGATGAAAATATGAGGCTTGCCAAGACTCTGGGAGCGAAGGTGGCGGTGGTATACGGGGAGGATGTGGCGCAGCAGATTGCGGAATATGCCAAGGTGAGCAATGTGACCAAGCTGGTCATCGGAAAAACCAATCACCGCATCTATTTCGGACAGACAAAGAAAACCATGGTGGATGCAATCAGCCTCTATGCGCCCAACCTGGATGTCTACATCATTCCGGATCTGCAGAGCGAGCGTGCCGCGGGAAAATTCCATCCCCCGGGCCGGGGAAAGAGAGACGGGCGTCTGCGTGCCGCGGACTTTGTAAAAATACTGGCCCTGCTGTGCCTGGGGGCAGCGGTGTGTCTGCAGTCTGAGCGGCTGGGAAGGCCGGAGCTGAAGCTGCTTATGGCGTTTTTGCTCGGGGCGGCTTTGGCTTCTGTGGTGGCGAGAGGATATATACGGAGAAACCGTGAATTAAACGCAAAGCGGGCTTACCGGACAGAGATTTTATTGTCCAACAGCCGGAAGCTCCGCCGGGTCAGCTCCAGGGAAGAGGTGAGCAATGAGCTGGCCTCGCAGATCCAGAAGATGATGAATTTTACCGTGATCGTCTATCTGAAAAGCAACGGTCAGATGCGGGAACCGAGAGTGTACCTGCGAAAAGGGCTGGATGAGGGTCGGTTGGACGGCCTTTCCCTTGGGTACACTTCGCAGACGGAACGGGCGGTGGTAAGCTGGGTGTTCAAAAACGGTCATCGGGCCGGCTGCACCACACATACCCTGCCGGATGCGCAGGCAATTTATCTTCCGGTGATGGACAAGGAGCATGTAACCGCGGTTGTGGGACTGGTGCTGGAAGAGCGCCGGGAGATCGGAAGCTTTGAATACGACGTTATCAGCGCGATACTGGGAGAGGCGGCGCTGGTGCTGGAAAGGATCGACAAAATAGAAGCATTGCAGGAGGCTCTGCGATAAAAAAATCCCGGCGGAAAATCCACCGGGACTTTTTTTATACGGCTCTTTGTCAAGAGTTGGGGTGGGATTCTTAGGAATCCTGCCCTATTACTGCATTTTGAGCCTTTTTTACGTTTTTAAGTTCTATACTTATATTTGGGCATGAAAAATAAACCTTCGTGCCAGTCTTGTTTATAAGTTTCTATTTAATTTGTACTATGTAAGATCCTGGTACGGAAACGTTCAAAGTTTTGAATCCCGTAGGATGTCCGCTTCAGCACCTTGATCTTATTATTAAAACCTTCTGTTGTCCCATTTGTGATTCCGTATTTAAAGGCATTTAATATTTCTTTTGACCAACGGCGGTATGTGTCAGCACATTTTTCAAATTCCTTTAAGCCGGAAGATTCCGCAATCTTTATCCAGTCATGGAAATCCCTGCGCTGCCGAGAGTATCTGATATCCTGACAGATTTCATAAAATTTTTCCTTCAGCCAGTGTGCCAACCGCAGATCGTCATTATACAGAAGCATCAGATCACATGCCTTTTTGTTTTCCTCTTTCAGTTTATGATATCTTGTCAGGAGAAGTTTATGGCTGCGCTTATAATATTTGCGCATAGTGATGGTCATGGTCTTTTGCAGACGTTTGCGTACCTTCTCCATTGCCCAGGTGACCTGCCGGATAAAATGATACTTATCAATGCAGACTTTTGCATTCGGAAAAAAAGTATGGGCAAGATCCACGTAGGGCTGCCACATATCACAGACGAAATACTTTACTCTGAGCCGCTGAGCCCGGTCGATTTCCCGGAAATAGGAAGCAAGATGGGACTGTGTACGGTCAGGAAGAATATCCATAATGGAATGATCCTCTGGGTTTACAAGAATGCATTGATATTTACCTGTGCGGGCATTTCCTTTGAATTCATCGATAGAAACAGTTTCTTTTAAAGGTGGACAGGAATAGTGGATACTGTCAAGTATTCTGCAGACAGTTGTGACAGAAACATTGGAAGCTTTGGCTACCGATTTTAAACTGACAGTTTCATGCAGAAGATCCGCTATTTTCCATGTAAGCCGTTTTGTCCGATGCAGATATCTGGGAAGGAACTCATAGGACTCATAGAATTTCTTTCCGCAAGAACATACGTAACGTCGTTTATGAAGGACAAGATAGCAGTTTTTTAGCTGAAAGGGTAAATCTTTGATGGTCTGCCAACGATAATCGTGAATCTTAGCAGTGGAGTTCCCACAGACTGGACAAATATGTGGTCTGGGTTTGGTGTCCAGAAAAAATTTCACATACTTATCTGCATGAACCGTTTTTGTAAGAATAACATCTTCTAAATCAAGGAAATCTTTGATATAATTAGGGAGCATTTATTTGCACCTCCGAGTGGTTTGTTTGCTAGACTGGCACTTGGAGGTTTTTTATTATTCTTATTATATAATAAAAACATCAGGGTGCATGAGCTAAATTTCATGCACCCCAACATTTATTATAGAACCTTTTTCTTTTGGGTTATCTGGCGTTATCGCGTTCGTTTTGCTCTTGAGCTAACTGTTTCCCGCGAGGAGTGGTGCAGAGTCCGCCGCGGCAGGTACAGCGCAGCTCGCTGGGAAGCTGGCGCCCCACGCGAAACAGTGTTTCTGCAGTCTGATCCAATGGAATCAATGGGTCGAATCCCCCCATGACCATGTTTGCGGATACAACGGCATTAGCTGCTGACATGGCGTTTCGATTGATACAGGGAATCTGGACCAGGCCGGCAACAGGATCGCAGATAGTACCAAGAATATTTTGTACAGCACAGGAGGCTGCCTGACAGGACTGGGCAGGGGAACCATCCATGAGGTAAACCAGTCCGCCGGCAGCCATTCCGGAAGCGGCACCGGGCTCAACCTGGCATCCGTACAATTCAGCAGAATAGTTGCAGTCCTTGCTCATGACAATCCCTATGACAGCTGTAACGAACATGGCTTTTATTTTCTGCTCCATAGAAAGATTCATATGATTTGCAACACCCAGGACTGCGCCGGGGAAGATGCCGGCAGAGCCGCCCGTAGGAGCGCAAAGCACGACGCCCATGGCGCTGCTGTATTCCATGGTTGCCATCGCCCATGGAACGGCAGTATTAAGAACCCCCATATCGATCGCTTTGGGATTTTTCTTGACATAGGATTCAATTTTTCCGGCCGTAGGAGATAGGATGCCGGACATATCAATATCACCCTTTAAAGCTTCTGTGGAACTGTACTCCATTGTTTTTATCACGGATTCCATATAGCTGTATACTTGTTCATAGCTCCACCCGCTTCGAGCCATTTCATACTCTATGGCAAGCTCCCAGAGTTCCTTATTCTCTTTTTCAGCAAGCTGTAACATTTCTTCCGCGCTTTCAAAGGGAATATTTGCCTGACGGTTAGAAGGAACGGCGAGGATTGGTTCCAGCTGCTTCACATCCGTGATGTGTTCCATTGACTGCAGCTGCTGCAGAAATTCCTTTGGACAGGCGGTGCGGTATTTCAGGTTTATCAGTCCCTGCTTCCCCTTTGTTGAAATACTGTGTCCTTCGGTGCAAGGGAGGAGAGCATTTATTTTTTGAAAAATAGACTGGTTTTCTGCTTCTCCGCAGTCGGTCCGGAGCAACAATTCATAGCAGTCTCCTAAAATGGCAACATCAAATCCGTCAATTGCCAGAAGCTTTACGGTTCCTCCGCCGGTAGAATCAGAATATATGATCACCTTTTCTCCCTCTGCGTTTTCCAGAGTGATATGAGAAATATTCGGCACAATGGGGTCAAAATCTTCGATGGTAAAAAGAACTTCTACACCTGCTTTTTCCGCATCAGAAAAGGCGTTCCGAAGACGTGGATCTTCCGGGCGTCGGCCGAGAAGGCCGTTTACATATCCCATATCAGAACGCTGGCCCTTATACATTAAAGTATAAGCTCCCTCTTTGGCAAAGGCGATTACAGCCCGTTTCAGCTGACCGGAAATCAGCTGCTGACAGAGAAAGCCAATGCGGGATGGGGCGCAGGTGTGGGAACTGGATGGTCCAACCATGATCGGGCCTACGATGTCATTAAAAATACTTGGATGCTGTCTTTTCATAAAAATACCTCCATGCTTTTGTTTTCACGAGTTTTAGTATATTATGATGATAATATACATACATAAAAAAATCAAGAAAAATTTTATATATATAAAAATACAAAGAGAGAATTTAAAAATATAAAATTTTGTTTGCAAAAAGAAAAGAGGTATTTTATAATGTGGATTATAAACATGGAAGAGGATCATGAAAAACGGAGGTTTTATAATGACGGATGATGTAGGGGCAAGACTGAGAAATGTCAGGAAGAGAAAAGGGCTGACTTTGACGGAGCTTGCGAAGCATGCGGGGTTATCTGCCAGTTATATCAGCAATTTAGAGAGGAACGCATGCAGTCCCACATTGGATAACCTGCAGAAAATCTGTGCTGCGCTGGGGATATCTCTGATCAAGCTTCTTGAAGAAAAGCCAGGAAGCGATTATGTGAGCCGTGCGGGGCAGCATGAGATTGTATTTGAAAAAAAAGGCCAGATCCGCTATGAATCCATTAACTATGGCGAGGAACGCTTAAGCGGCCTTATCATTACGATAGAGCCTCATTGTAATTATAAGAAAGAGTGGACACATGAATATGAAGAAATCGGGCTGGTTTTGGAGGGAAAATTGACCTTGACTATGAATGATGAAGAGTATCTTCTGGAAAAGGGCGATTCTTTCTATATAGATGCCCAAGTACTTCACAGCATTAGCAATAATACAGAGGAGCGTTGTATCAGCTATTGGGTAAAAAAAGAAATATAGAGAGAAAAACAAAATGAACAAAGAATGTTTCCGACAAAACGGAAGCATTTTTTTTGTGAAAAACTGATGAAAAATATTTATATATATAAAAAATATTGACAAAATATTTACATATATATAAAATGAAAGCATGAAATTTTGCACGGAGGTGAAAAAATGACAAATTTCAAAAAAAGGATTCCTCTGCCGGGAAAAAGAGATAAGCAATGGCTTGTTTTCATATTGCCAACTGCGTTTGCTCTTTTTTTGATTTTGGCAGCGACAAGTAAAATGATGCTTTCCATTGCGGTAAGCTCGGCTGATGTTGTTGTCTGGTGTTTGCTGTCCGGGATTGCAGCGGCAGTTCTTTGCGGCTTTGGTTATGCGGACTTGAAGCTTGCATTTGGCTGGTCTCTTGCAGGAGTGATAGCCGGGATTCTTTTCATGATGTATGTGTTTACCAGGGATATTGAGATGCGGGGGTTGGTAGGCTTGGTATCCGGAGCACAGCTGGCATTCATTTTTTTCATCATCGGTGTAAATCTTCAGATGCTTAACTATCTCAGGAAAAAGAAAAGGGAGGGATCTTATGGGACAGACAGGAAATGAAACAAAGCACAATGCCAGAGATTTTAAAATCCGGTGGAACGTTATTGTAATTCCGGTCGTATTGTTTTTGGTCATTTTGATCGCGGGAATTGCGATACCGGATACGTTCAATGCCATTGTAAACAAAGGTGTTATGTTGATCATGAAAGACATGGGGTGGTTTATCAGTCTTTCCACATTGTTTTTTGTAGGATTTTGTCTGGTGATCATGTTTCTGCCGATTGGAAAAATAAGATTTGGCGGTCCAAAGGCAAAACCGGAATTAAGCACTTTTGAATATTTTGCGCTCTCTTTGACCGCGGGTATGGCAACGGGATTTATTTTGTGGCCGACTGCGGAGATGCTGGAGTACACAGCAAGACCGCCGAGGGCATTTGGAGTAGAAGCGCAAAGCTACCAGTCTATCATTGACGGATTGAAATTTGAATGGCTCCACTGGGCATTTACACCCTATGCGTTATATACGGCATTTGGCATTGTAGTTACTTATGCGATTTATAATCTGCACAAACAGTATACGGCAAGTTCTGCGTTTTATCCGTTGATGGGGGAAAAGCTCGGATCAAAATCAAAAACAGTTATTGACATTATTTGTCTCTTTTCTATTGTAGGCGGTGTGGCCGGATCTATGGGATATGGTCTGCTTCAGATTGGAAGTGGTTTGGAGTATTTGTTCGATATTCAAACAGGGCTGATTTCCTGGATAGCAATAGCCATCGTCATTACCGTTGTTTATACGGGGACCAGCGTGTCAGGGTTAAAAAAAGGAATTGCAGTATTGGGAAAAGGGAATACCTATCTTTTCTTCCTGTTTTTGGCATTTGTGATATTGTTTGGACCGAAAAGCTATCTGTTTAATCTGACCAGTGAAGCCTTTGGACAGTTTGTGCGAGACTATATTCCGATGCTTACCGTACAGGATTTTATGCCGGGAAGCGATTTGTGGCCACAGTGGTGGAATAATATCTGGTGGCTGGACTGGATTGCCTTTGCACCTATGACCGGTATGTTCATGGCTACGCTGAGCAAAGGAAGAACTGTTCGGGAATTTGTCGTTGTGAACATGATTTTGCCGTCTGTTTTTGCCATGATCTGGTTTGGAATGTTCGGCGGTTTTGCTGCTCATGTACAGTATGTGATGGGAGAAGATCTTCTTTCTGTCATGGAGCAGCATGGATCTTCTTATATGCAAATTTTTACGATGTCGTATCTGCCGCTGGATGTAATTATGAAACCGCTTCTTTTACTGACGCAGGTGATTTCCTTTGTCACCTTGGCAAACTCCATGACATCCACGATTTCCAAAATGTCCATTGTGCCCGGAAAGAATTACAAATCCGAGGAAGCGCCCATGTTTATGAAGATTTTATGGGGGATCCTGATGGCTGCAATCGCAATTCTTTTCCTCTGGAGCGGCGGTCTGGACGGGGCAAAATCCGTAAAAGCCATTACTGGTTTTCCGGTATTTATTCTGGAATTGGCGGCATGTATTGGATTTATCATGTTTTTTGTAAAAGGAAAAGCGCCGGAGAAAAAATGTACGGCAGAGTTTACGTATACGAATTATGATGAAGCAACCGGTGAACTTTCGGAAGTGATCATGAACGAATCCGTTTTCCGGAATGAAAAAGAAAAGAATACAGATGAAAAATCTGCGAAAGGACAGGGGTTATAAGATGAGATTAAGAGATGATTTGTACGATCCAAAAGATATTGACCAGATTCATGCAGCAACAGTAAAGCTTTTGAACGAAAAAGGAATTTATATGCCAAATGAGAAGGCTCTGAAAATATTTAAGGATGCCGGGGCGCGTGTGGAAGACCAGATTGTATATATTAGTGAAGAAATGCTGAACAGTGCATTGGAAAAATGTCCGTCTAAATTTGTCCTTCGCGGGCGGGTGCGGGAGAGGGATTTTGAAATTGGCGGTGAAAAGCCGTGTCTCTGCCAGCCGAACGGGCCGATTTTTGTAAAGCTTGGGGATAAATATTGGGCATCCACAAAACAGGATGTGATTAATTTTATGAAACTGACCGAGAGCAGCCCGACAGTAGATATGGTGACGCCATGGGTTGCGACGGCAAATGATGTTCCCATTGAAAAGCAACTGGCATATCAGTATGCGGTGACTTTGAAATATTCCACAAAACCGACCTTGGGTCTGACAGCCAGCTACGAGCTGTGTAAAATGTCCATTCGGCTTACACGGGATTTTTATGGGATTCAAGAAGACGGGGAGTATGTATGTCTGGGTCTTGTGAGTCCGATTTCACCTATGAGTTATAATGAGGAAATGCTGGATGCTGTCATCGCCTATGCAGAAGAAAATCAGCCGTTGTTTTTTGCCAGCGCAGTTCTTCCGGGAGCAACAGGGCCTGTGACGCTTGCCGGAGCCATTGCGATGTCAAGTGCAGAGGTTCTTGCCGGTATCGTGCTGGCGGAGTTGGTGCATCCGGGAGTGCCGGTTATTTTTGGAAATGCAGCTGGATCCACGGATCTGCACTATGTAACTCCGGCGATTGGTTCGCCGGAAGCAGGATTGACTGCGATTTACGTAAGAGGACTGGGCGATAAATATGGAATTCCCTGTCGTGCGGGCGGAGCTCTTGCGGATTCCAAATGTACGGATATGCAGGCAGGGATTGAATCCACTATGGTAATGCTTCCGTCCATACTTGCAGGGATTGATTTTATCCTTCATGGAGGAGGAATTCTGGACTCCTATAATGTCATCAGCTATGATAAATTTTTGATGGATGAAGAGATGACAAAAATGTGTATGTATATGAAAAACGGAGTGGAGGTAAATGAAGAAACCCTTGCCGTAGATACGATTATGGAAGTGGAGCATGGCGGAGAATTTCTGACGGAAGAACATACTCTGGATCATATGTATGATATGCTGTATATTCCGGAACTTCTGGAAAAGAACAACTATGCAGTATGGAGCCGGGAAGGATCCAGGCCGGCAGTGGAAAAAGCGAAGGAAGCTGTGCAGAAACGGCTGGATGCATATAAAGAGACTCCTCTCACAGAGTATCAGGAATCTCTGATTGCAGAATATCTTGATGTGTAAGAAAGCTAAGCTTTTTGGGGCGATACCGAGAGTCAATCCCGGCATCGCCCGTGTTTTTTGCCAGGGAATGTTGTTAAGTGCGTTTATACTTCCCGGGCGTGATCCCTTTATATTTTTTGAAGGTGCGGATAAAATAGCTCAGGTCATTGAACCCGTTGCGATACGCAATTTCCGTGATGGAATCGGAGGTGGTGGAAAGCTGGTAGCAGGCCTGTTCGATCCTCTGGTGATTCAGATAATCCATGGGGGTCTGGTGGGTCATTTCGGAAAAAAAACGGCAAAAGTATTTGGGCGACATGGATACAGAAGCAGAAAGCTCTTTCAGTGTCAGGGGCTGGGCATAGTTGTGTTCAATGAATTCCAGAACCTGCTTCAGCTGAAGGATTCGCTTGTAATCTCTGCGGGCCTGTTTCACTCCATCCAGGTAGTAATGATTACCAAAAATAATACCGAAAAAGTGGTAAAATTGTCCAATGACATTCAGCTCATAACCTTCTTTCTTTTGCTGCATGGCATCGAAAATACTGTAGAGAACCTTGCAGGGTTCCGCATACTGGGGAGTAAAATGATGATATACCATCACGTCCTGGTGTATGATCTTCTGCATATAGCCTGCGCACAGGGAATTGTGCTTCAGAAACGCATTGATGTCAAATACAATACACTGATAGACACAATCACTGGGGATTCCGGAGTGAAGGATTCCACTGTGGACAAAAATGACATCTCCTGGCATGGCAGTAAAGCTTTTTTCGTCTAAAGTGACGGTCAACGTGCCGCTCAGGATGCGTATGATTTCATATTCTACATGCCAGTGATAGGACATGACATAGCTGGGATGGCTGCTTTCGACATGATGAAATTCAAAGGGAAAATCGTAAGTCCCTCTGGGACGGTCTTCATTCTGGTCCAATGCGTGCAAAAAGCCTCAGTCCTTTCTGTTGTTTATGGAAATTTTAGGAAATCCTTTAAAAAAGTGAATATTATACTATTTTTTGCTATTATAACACAAGTAATTTCCATATTGCAATTATATAATAGTCGTAGAAACAGAGAGCGCAGTTCTGCGCGGAGAATTCCTCTTGACCAAGAGGGATCAAAAAACAAAACGGAGGTATTATAATTATGGCAAAAAGCAGATTAATTGGAAGCTACCCGGTTATCGGTATTCGCCCCACCATCGACGGACGTCGCGGTGCTCTGGATGTCAGAGGTTCTCTGGAAGAGCAGACCATGAATATGGCTAAATCCGCTGCAAAATTACTGGAGGAAAATCTGAGATATTCCAACGGTGAGCCGGTAAAGGTTGTCATCGCAGACACAACGATCGGACGTGTAGGCGAAACTGCAGCATGTGCAGATAAATTCAGAAAAGAAGGCGTAGACATCACTCTGACCGTTACACCTTGCTGGTGCTACGGTTCTGAGACTATGGATATGGATCCGCAGACCATCAAAGCGGTATGGGGCTTTAACGCTACAGAAAGACCTGGCGCAGTTTACCTTGCTTCTGTACTTGCTACTCATGCACAGAAGGGACTTCCAGCATTTGGTATTTATGGACATGAGGTTCAGGATGCAGACGATACTACAATTCCGGATGATGTAAAAGAAAAAATCTTAAGATTCGGCCGCGCAGCAGTTGCAGCTGCTTCCATGAGAGGCAAATCCTGGCTGCAGATCGGTTCCATCTGTATGGGAATCGGTGGATCTATCGTAGATTCCGACTTCATTGAGTCCTATCTTGGAATGCGTGTAGAGTCTGTTGATGAGGTAGAAATCATCCGTCGTATGACAGAGGGCATCTATGATCATGAAGAGTTTGAAAGAGCTCTCGCATGGGCGAAGAAGACCTGCACAATCGGCTTTGACAAGAATCCGGAAGAGCTTCAGATGTCTGAAGAGAAGAAGGAAGAGCAGTTTGAGTTTGTTGTAAAGATGGCAGTTATTGTCAAAGAGCTTATGAACGGATGCGACAAGCTTGATCCGAAATTCTCCGAGGAAGCAATCGGACATAATGCAATCGCAGCAGGTTTCCAGGGACAGAGACAGTGGACAGACTTCTATCCCAACGGCGACTTTGCAGAGGCAGTTCTTAACACCTCCTTTGACTGGGAAGGCGCAAGAGAGCCGTACATCCTTGCAACAGAGAACGACGTACTGAACGGTCTTGGAATGCTGTTTATGAAGCTTCTTACCAACCGTGCACAGATGTTCGCAGACGTTCGTACCTACTGGAGCCCGGATGCGGTTAAGAGAGTAACCGGATACGACCTGGAAGGCGTTGCAAAAGACAACGGCGGTATCATCCACCTGATCAACTCCGGTGCTTGCTGTCTGGATGCAAACGGCGGCGCTAAGGATGAAAACGGCAACGCAGTAATGAAAGAATGGTGGAACGTAACAGAAGAAGACCAGAAAGCAATCATGGAAGCTACTACCTGGAATGCAGCAGACAACGGCTACTTCCGTGGTGGCGGATTCTCTTCCAGATTTGAGACCAAAGACCAGATGCCGGCTACCATGATCCGTCTGAACCTTGTAAAAGGCCTTGGACCGGTTCTGCAGATCGCAGAGGGCTGGACAGTAGCACTGCCTCATGAGGTTTCTGATACTCTTTGGAAACGTACAGACTATACCTGGCCGTGTACATGGTTCGCACCTCGCTGCGACGGCAAGGAAGGCGCATTTAAGGACGCTTACAGCGTAATGAACAACTGGGGCGCAAACCACGGTGCAATCTCCTACGGTCACATCGGTGCAGATCTTATCACCATGTGCTCTATGCTGAGAATTCCGGTTTGCATGCACAACGTTCCGGAAGAAAAGATCTTCCGTCCGGCAGCATGGAATGCATTCGGCATGGACAAAGAAGGCGCAGACTTCAGAGCATGCAAGAACTACGGACCGCTTTACAAATAAGAAAATACAGGTACGTTACAAAAGCCCGGTGGATATCATTCCACTGGGCTTTTATCGTAAAAATTATGAGATGATTAAAAAGTTCCATTATAGCTTTTTGCTAAAACTGGAGAAAAATATTTTTATAGCTTACTTGTTTTTGTAATTGATGACGGTATCCCGAAAAACTTTGTAATTCTCCTGTGGTGTACCCAATGGAATTTCGCAACCGGCAGAAAGAATACACTTGTTTTGGGTTCTTTTGATAACATCAAGTGTAGCAGCTTCGATTTCTTTTGGGGTTCCAAATCTGATAATGGAAACTGGGTCAATATTTCCGCATAAAACTTGTTTGTCGGAAAGAAGGGGAATCAACTGGTCGATATTTTTAACGAGATGATCTACATCTATAATGTTTGCGCCAGCTTTGATTAAATGAGGCAATATTTTAGTGGTGTCTCCGCAAATGTGAAATTTTATGTAATTACCCAATGTATGTACATGTTTAATTAACTCTTTGTGGAAAGGAAGAACAAATTCTATATATTGTTCTTCACTGATTTGAGAGCAAACTGCATCGCCAATGCTGAATGCATGGCATCCGGCTTGGATTTGCAGTGTAATCCATTTTTTAGCATTTTCTGTAATAATATTTAATGATGTCTTTACTTCGTCAGGATAATCATAAAGATCCATGAATGCATTGGCCGTACCTCTAAGATCACAGTATTCTGCGAAAGGACCCTCACAATGTCCGGTGATGAAAAGTTCATCTCCACATAACTTATTGTATAGAGCAACGCCTTCAACACGATTCATCATTTTTCTGCTGCTTTCAATATTCAGAGGACGGATTAGATGAATATCCTTTTCAAAATCTTCAATGAGATTATGAATGGGATATGGTAGATTGTTTTCTGGATAAACGACTTCTAGTCCATATTCTTCTGCTTCACAGTAAGGAAATCCAGAAGGATGTACACAATCCATACCGTAATCTTCACTTCTGGAGAAGTTGATCATAGCTTCGCATTGTTTTTGGTAATCGAGGCAATACTCACGGAAAGGGATATTACAGCATTGCGCTGCGTATTGCATCACAAGAGGATGGAAAGGGATTGCGGCATTGGACTCTCCTTTTAAAAATTTAAGTGTACGCTCTTTGCTTGTGCTCATTGTAGTTCTCCTTTTTTTATTATTGGAAAAAATTTTCGAAATTTAATCATTTTATTGATATATAGAACGATATTTATAACTTGAGTATATCATATTCTGGAAAAAATTTTCAATGTGTGTTTTTTACAAAAATAAAAGCAGGAATCCGACGATATATACAATATTTCATTGAGAAAAATAGAATTTATTGTGGAAAAGTAACTTTTATAATTTGATAATTATTCTGGGTGGTTCTGAAAAATGTTGCATTTTGTCGAATTTTATCGTAAAATAGTCCTATCAATCTGTTCTTACAGACAAAAAACAGGAGGTTTTGTGCTATGAAAAGAAATATACTTCATAATGCAACAAGAAAGGCAGCAGCCCTGTTGACCGCCGCCGTTATGGTGACAGCAGGCACAACCACCGCGTGGGCAGAATCCGCTTATCAGGAAGCGGAGCAGAGTGTATTGGATTCTTATGTGGCTTCCATGACAGAGAGATGGGGCACACAGATGGCAGAGATGGAGAATAACTCACAGGCTGCCAATGTTATTTTGGATTTAAAGCTGGAAGATACAACCAAGTATCTTTTGAACCTTTTGACAGCAATGGATTTTTCATGGCTGGATAATATCGTTCTTTCCGTGAATACGGCAGTGAATGAGAGCAGCGAGGGAATTGATATGAATCTGCAGCTAAACGGCAGTCAGATTCTGCAGCTTTTGGAGCAGGTGGACTTTTCAAATGCGGAGATTTATATGAAGGTGCCGGAGCTGTTTGCAGGAAGCATCAAAGTGCCCATGGAGATAACCGGGGATGTGACCACGGCGGATGGAACGACGCAGGCGGTGTCTCCGCAGGAGGCGCAGTCACTTCTTTCTGACATGCTGGAGATGGATGTGACCTCATTTCTGCCGGATGCAGCGACGATGGAAGAGCTTATCAATCGTTATAAAGACATTATCCTTGCAGGAATGGAGGATGGAACAGAGGCGAGCGAGCAGGAACTGGTGATCGAAGGAGTGAGCGAGAGCTGCACGCTCTATGAAGGGCGCATATACGAAGCGAATTTTTACAATACAGCAGAAGAGGTTCTCAACACGGCAAGGGAAGATGAGCAGTTGAAAGCAGTTGTGGAAAAATTCGGTGAGGTTGGCCAGATACCGGATATTTATGCGCAGTTCCAGTCCGCGATCGACAGCGGCCTGGCATCTTTGGCAGAGGACGCAGCAGAGGATGCAGGCGCAGAAGTTTACTTCTTCTCCCGGCTGTGGCTGGATGCGGAAGGCAACGTGGCAGGAAGACAGTTTGGAATGTCAGACGATACCACAACCATAGAGCTGTTTTCCTGGTACAGTGTACAGCAGGAGGACAAAACAGCGCTGAGCGTGGAATTTTCTGACGGAGAGCAGGAGTTCCTGCTGTCAGGAAGCGGCGCAGTGGCCGCAGACGGAAGTCTGGATGGAAATTACCGCCTGACATTTGACGGGGAGCCGATGCTGAATATCGCAGTAGCAGATTATGTGGAAAGTGACACGGATTTCGTCGGATCCTATACCTTGAGCCTGGATTCTGCTATGAGCGATCAGGAAACGTATACGGCTTTGGGAGCATATCAGCTGGCGCTCAATATCAAGAGCAGCACGGCAGATAAAGATATGATCATGGAGCTTAGCCTGCTTCAGAATGAAGTATCTCTGGGAAGTCTGACTCTGACCGCGGTATATGGTGAAAATGCAGAGGTTCCGGAGCTGGGAGAGCTGGAGCCTGTATACGATTTGAATGTGGAAGAGGACGGCGCTGCTTTCGCGGAAGGCTTGGATTGGAGCCCGCTCCTGCAGAAACTGATGGATGCAGGTATGCCGGAGGAACTGGTACAGTATGTGGATGCCATGATCGTGAGTGCTCTGTATGGGGAAGAAACTACCGCAGAGGACGGTGCGGAAGATGTTGCAGCAGGAATTGAGGCTGCGGAAGAGGATACAATACAGCAGTAATATAAAAACAAAGGGTTTTGTGGAATAAGTTTTACTTTAACGAGATTGGAATATGATAAAAAGGAAATGGCTGAAAACAGTGTTACTGTTTTCAGCCATTTCCTTTTTGGTATGGGAATGTAGAGAAAAATTGTTTTCTACATCATTTTTTCGGCGATTACACTGGAAGTGGTTTTTTTGTTTGTAAGAGCTTGCTTACCAAGTTTGCGAAAAAGTTCCGCGTAAAGAATATCAATAAGAAAAAGTTGCGCGGTTTTAGCTGCAATAGAACCTCCCTCCATGGGGCCTTCGTTAAAACCACACAGAAGAAGAATATCTGTAAAGGGTGCGGCTGGAGTTTTAAGAAATTTTGTAACAAATATGACGGACGCACCATTTTGATGGCAGATCCGGGCAATTTCAATACAATCTTTTGTTATACCAGAGTTACAAAAGATAATGGCAGTGTCTTCTGGCTGGATTAGGGAAGCCTGCGTAAGTTGAATGTGTCCATCGGGATTGAAAACGACATTGGACATGATCTTACAAAATTTGTTTTGGGCTTCCATGGCTGAAATACCAGAACCTCCGAAACCAAAAAAATAAATAATTCTTGATTGAAGTATGAGGTTTACGGATTTGGAGATAGCTTTGAAATTTAAAGATTCATATGCATCTTCAAGAGCAACATTATAAGCTTTTCGCACTTGTTGGGCGATTTCCTGTCCGCTGGCAGAGTCATTTACATTTATTTTTTCTTTGTCCAGATTGTCGGTACGTGTGGACGAGAGTGCAAGTGAAAGACGAAAGTCCTGATACCCTGTCAGATTCAAAGAGCGACAGAAACGATACACGCTGGCATCACCCACATTACACATTTTGGCTAAATCAGTGATGGTTGCGTTTAATGCGTCTTGGGGGGTGGAAAGTATAAAGTCAGCGACTTTTTTTTCTGCTTTTGTAAGTTTTTGATAGATTTTTGTGATTTCATTCATTAAGTTTGCTGTTGGCATAAAATCCTCCGGCTTTTTGAATATGTTTTTATGCCATTCATATTAGTTCATTTTTGTTTGAAAATCAACAGAAATAAAAAAAATTTCCAAAAATAATATTTTAGATAGTGGTTGAAAAATAGAATTAGTGAATATGACGAAAATATTTTCAGCAAAAAAAGTTAGGGAAATACGCGTGATTTCGCATGTATAAAAACTAAAAAACTTAAAAATATTAGAAAATTAAGGCTTGAAAAGTAAAAATACACAAAAATGAAAAATAATTCAAAAATAGTTGAAAAGTGGGGGGGGGGTATGTTATAGTAAATAAAAATAATTGTTCAGGGACTTGAAAACAACAAAACTGAAAAAAATTTTTAGGAGGTATGGCTATGAAAAGAAAAACAATCAGTGTATTATTGTGCGCAGCAATGGCTGCAGGAGCGTTGGCGGTGCCCAATGTTGTAAAGGCAGATGAGAAGCCTTTTGAAGGAGAAACGCTCACAGTGCTTTATATGTCTAGCGTTTATGCAGATGCTGCCAAAGCGATAGTTCCGGAATTTGAAGAGGCAACCGGAGCTAAGGTTGAAGTAGTAGATTTTCCATATACTACACTGCATGAAAAAGCTCTTTTGGATTTAACGAGTGGGACGGGTTCCTATGATGTGATTGATGTTGCCAGCCAGTGGGACGGAGAGTTTGCGCCATATCTGACAGATTTGACAGAGTACATTGAGAGAGATGGTTATGACCTGTCGGCTTTTATTGACAATGTAATTGCAAATAGCGGGGAATGGCAGGGAACCATGATTGGTATTCCTAATGCAAGTACACCTCAGCTCTTTGCATATCGGACAGACTTGCTTCCAGACGGGATCCCAGATACTTGGGAAGAATACCGTAAAGTGGCAAAAGAATTAACAACAGATGATATGTATGGTGTATCTGTGTCTGCAACGACTGGTCAGTTAGGCGGTGCTTTTGATTATGTTCTCTGGTCGATGGGCGGCAATTGGGCAGATGAAGACTGGAATGTAACAATTGATTCTGATGAAACAAGAGCAGCACTGGAACATTGGAAAGAGATGCAGGATTATTGTGACCCGGCGATTCTTTCTTGGGGAACTGAGGAATCTATTCAGGCGTTTCTTGATGGAAGGGCAGCTATTTGTGAAACTTGGCCAACACTTGGCTTAGTGCAGGCGGCTGATGACCCGGAACAGTCTAAGGTTGTAGGAAAATGGGCATTGGATGTCATTCCTCACGATAAGACAGGACTGACTCTTTTGTCAGCGTGGGATGTTGCGATTCCGGCAGAATCAAAAAATAAAGATCTTGCATGGGAATGGATAAAAATGTACACAAGTGAAGAAAATCAGGAACGTTTTTATGAGGAGTTTGGAATTCAGTCGCCACGTAAATCTTTTTATGAAAGAGAAGATATGAAGGGGACTTGGATGGATACGGTGAGAGAAGCATTGGATACTGCAAATATGTGGTGGAGAATTCCTGCCTCTACAGAGGTTGATACGATGCTGAATACTGTGGTTAGTGCGTATATGTCTGGTCAGATTGAGCTGGAAGAAGCTGTACAGCAAATGGATGAGGGTATCAAGTCTGCATTAGAAAGCGCACCTCCAGAAGAAGGAACCAAGAATTACAATCATTAAATAGTAGATAAACGATACCGAATTTTCGGATATAATATCGTAGTATTTGAAAAAATGAAATGGGAGGAGATTATCTGCTGATCTGTTTTTAGATAATCTCCTCTTTTATTTTAATATAGGTGGGGTTACAGATATGGCAAAAAAAGAAAAGGCAAATTTAACTTTTTCAGGAAAGAGAAAGAGTCGGGGGGATAAGGTTGCAACGTGGGTGTTTTTAACTCCAACCTTAATTTTTCTTGGAATTACAGCGCTTTTACCGCTGTTATATTCTTTGTATCTAAGCTTTTTTAAAGTAAAGCTGAATCTTCCAAATCAAATTCCAAAGTTTATTGGGCTTGAAAACTACATAGAGATGTTTAAGGATACTGCATTGCATACCAGTACCTGGAATACGATTTTGTTTGCAGTTGTATCAGTTACCTTAGAGGTAGTCATCGGATTGTTTCTGGCAATGGCGCTTTGTTCGGATAAAAAGTGGGCTAGGTTCTGCACATCTGTTCTTTTGATTCCTATGATCATGGCTCCTGTAGCTATTGGTACCATGTGGCGTATGATGCTGGATTCTTCCACAGGTGTTATTAATTATTTTCTGAGTTTTTTGGGAATTCCAAGTATTACATGGCTAAGTAGTCCGACTACGGCAATGATATCGGTAATTATGGTTAATGTATGGCAGCTAGTTCCGTGGGTGGCAATTATCTGTGCCGCTGGCTTAAAAGCACTTCCTGCGGATTGTATGGAAGCGGCCTGTGTGGATGGCGCTACCAATGGACAAATTTTCCGGAAAATAATTCTTCCAATGATGAGTCCGTTGCTGACAATTGTTGTCATGCTGCGTTTTGTTGATGCATTTAAGGTATTTGATACGGTTTATGTTATGACAAATGGTGGACCTGGAACAGCAACAGAAATGTTGCCCAATTATATTTATAAACAAGGTCTCAAGTTTTTTAATGCTGGTTATTCCGCATCCCTGGCAATCGTCTTTGTGGTTATTATGACTGTGGTCACTATTGGTTTCTTAAAATTGCGTGACAGAATGGAGGGAAAAATGTGATGGCAAAGAGAATGAAAAGACGCGCGACTGATATGGATAATATAGTAGGGAATTTTGCGGGGCGCCCGGTGAGAATTATTTTGGTTGTAGTCAGCATGATAGTTGTCTGTTTCCCTTTATATTGGCTAATTACCAGCGCTTTTAAAGTAAAAGCAGATTATCTGGCATATCCTCCAATTTTGTTTCCAGATAAATTTACATTAGATAGCTTTATTGAAGTATTCCAAAAAGACCAACTTTTAAATAATTTTTTGAACACATTTATAATAGCTGCCGGATCTACTGCCATTTCTGTACTGTTAGGAAGCATGGCAGCATATGCAGTTTCAAAGGGAAGCTTGGGAAAACGCGCACGGAAGTATTTTGGCATCTGGTTTATGATTCAGAAAATGTATCCTGCGATTGTAACAGCGATTCCCGTTTATTTAGTAATGCGTACGTTGCATCTTATTGATACTAGGACAGCATTGATTATTATGAACACCAGTTTCAACCTTCCACTGGTTATTTGGCTGATGATGGGATTTTTTGAGCAGATTCCATATGAGCTGGAGGAATCTGCAATGTTGGATGGATGCAATTTTTACAGAAGATTCTTTTCTATTGTATTTCCATTGACAAAACCGGGAATTGTGGCTTCGGCAATTTTGGCGTTTGTGGGTGCATGGAATGAATTTTTGTTTGCCGTCATTCTGAGTATCAATAAAGCGAAAACGCTACCGGTTGTTATTGCGGGATTCATTACAGATCGCGGATTAGCATGGGGACCGATGGCAGCGACAGCGTTGATCACTCTTTTGCCGGTTCTGATTCTGGTATGGATGATGCAAAAAGATTTTGTACAGGGCCTTGCAATGGGAGCTGTGAAAGGATGAGCTTAAAAATGAAAAAAAGGGTATTATGTTATGGGGACTCCAATACTTGGGGATATGACGCGGAAACAGATGGGAGATTTGATGAAAACAGTCGTTGGACCGCATTGCTTCAGAAAAAATTAGGCAATGAATGGACGGTGATCGAGGAAGGATTGTCTGGACGTACAGCCGCATTTGAAGATCCGCTTAATGAAGGCATGAATGGACTCACTTATTTGTATCCATGTATGATGTCACATAGCCCATTGGATTACATGGTGGTTATGTTGGGGACAAATGATTGTAAGGAGCGATTTTCAGCAACTCCTAAAAATATTGCAGACGGAATTAAACGGCTTTTAACGAAGGCGATGCAGATACCTGCTTGGAGAAAACATCCTGAGATTTTGCTAGTATGTCCGGCTCCGATTGAACCAGAATGTGAAAATTCTCATGTAGCAGGTGAAATGGGGGTATGCGCAGAAAAATCTAGACATCTTGCAGAAGAATACCAGGCGTGTGCAGAGCTGCTGAGGGTGAAATATTGGAATTGCGCAGATGTGGTGTCCATGAATAAAATCGATTTTATGCATTTGGATTTAGACAGTCACAGACGGTTTGCAGAAGAGATAGAGGAGCTTTTAAGAAAATGGTGAATTTATCGTGCAGGCAGGAGGAAAAGAATGACGGGAGTAGAGAGAATTGAGAGGGCGCTTCGGTTTGAAAAGACGGATAGGGTGCCGGTAATTCCGGAATTGATTCAACATAACTTGAATGTGGCAGGCAGAAAACATGGAGAATTTTCTACCGTACCAGAAGTGATGGCAGAAGTGATTTTTGCGGGACAAGAAGAATACGAAACGGATGCCGTATATATTAGTTCTGATAATTATCTGATAGCCGAAGCCATGGGGGGAGTGGTGAAAATTCCAGAGGATGAACCGCCAGGTCTTTTAAAGCGTCCAGCTGAAACAATAGAAGAAGCCTTACGTCTAAAACCACTGAATGTAAAAGATGGAAGAATTCCTGTAATCTTAGAGGCAACAGAAATTTGTCGAAAAAAACTTCAAGATTCGATTTATGTGAAAACATGTATTGACTCAGCTCCGTTTACAGCTGCCGCTGGGGTTTTGGGGCCACAGGAATGGCTCTTTACCTTAGTTGATGAGCCAGAATGTAGCCATAATCTTTTGAGAATTTGTACAGAATCGGTGATTCGTTATGGTTGTGCGGCAGCAGAAGCGGGTGCACACGGCCTGGCTTTTGGAGATTCCACAGCGGCCTTGGTGGGAGCAGAATTATATAGAGAGTTTGCTTTGCCTTATGTTCAGCAAGTAATTGAAGAACTGCATAAAAAAACCGGGCTTCCAGTGTTTTATCATGTATGCGGAAATACAAAGCACATTCTGGAAGATATGGTAAAAACAGGGGCAGACTGTATTGAAATTGACAGTATGGTACCAATGGATTTTGCAAAAGAAAAAGCTTGGGGAAAGTGTGCAGTAGAAGGTAATGTAAGTACTATCAAAAGTTTTCTGGAAGGAACTCCGAAAGATGTGAAGAGTGAGGCTTACAATATTTTGGATGTGTTTGGAAATCGGGGAGGACTGATTTTAAGTTCTGCCTGTGAAATTCCTAGATTTTCACCAAAAGAGAATGTGCGTGCATTAACAGATGCTGCAAGGGAATATCCTTATGAGTAAAGATGTTCCTCGGAAATATGAAAAATAAAAAGAGGAGCTGCATGGTTAGCTGTGCAGCCCCTCCAGAATCTGAGCTACCCCGTCTTCTTCATTGGAAGCGGCGGTCATATCTGCAATTTCTTTGACACAGAAAGCGGCGTTGCCCATGGCAACACCTGTTCCGGCCCAGGTGAGCATTTCCAAATCGTTTTCACTGTCTCCAAAGGCCAGCACTTGATCCCGGGAAATATTCAGATGATCACATAGCCACGCTAATCCTTCGCGCTTACTCCAGCCGGTGCTGCATACCTCAATATTAAAAGGCGTGGTAGAAATGGGGCAGATGCCGGGAAGCTGTGAGATGCGCTCCTTGAGCAGCATTCGCTCGTCCGGATCGACGCATACAATGTGAAATTTGTTGACGAGATGCTCTTCTTTCAGTACGAAATCATCCAGGCTTTCCAGATGAGTATTGGTGTGCATAAGCTGCACCTGGTAAGCGGGATCACATTGGCTGCGTCTCATGTTTTCGCGGCCAATGGCGCTGTCGTAGGCTGTGCTGCCGTGATAGAGTTCCACAAAGGTCTGGTATTCGCAGCAGAGGGAATAAATGGCGCGCCCGATTTCCAGGGGCAGGGTGTTTGCGTAAAGGAGCCTGCCGCTTTGGCCGTCTGTGACAGTGGTTCCGTTTCCGTTGATGTAGAAGGGAAAAGGCGGAAAATCCTGAAGGACAAAGCGGCTGTTTTCGTAGCTGCGTCCGGTGCAGGGAACGACCAGATAGCCGGCGTCCATGCAGGAAAGAATGGCCTGGCGGCTGCGTGCGGAGATGGTGCAGTCGCCCTTTAAAAGAGTGCCGTCCAGGTCAATGGTGATCAGTTTTGGGTGCATTGGTAAAACTCCTGTCTGTAAATTCTGAGCAGCGGCTCAGTAAAGCTGGTAGCCGCCGGGAACACGGGCATACTCAAAGTCCTTGAGCAGCTGAACATTATTGGCTTCATACTGATTAAAAATGTCAGTGGAAAAGCTTGCTTCGTCTGTCTGTCCGTTGTACCAGGATTTGGAGCTGAAGTAGTTCTGAAGCTCCTGAGAATTGAATTTGCGTCCTCTGCGGGCGTAAATTTCATTTTTTGCATAGCACAGAACCTGGGGAGACAAATTCGAGAGCTCTTCTTTGGAGAGATAGCGGGAATCGCTGTCCGGGAAAATATAATCCACATTCCAGATCCAGGAATCGTCCCAGGAATTAGTTCCGGCTGAATGGATGTCATATCCGTCAGCGTCAAGGACATATCCCTTGCCATCGCTCAAAGAATTTTCAAGTTTGGTGAGATACTGTACGTTGGTGGCCTCATAGGAATTGAATACGCTGTCCTGGAAGTTTTCCGGAGCGATCGTGCCCGAATACCACAGCTGTGTGTTGAAATAATCCTGGAGCTCCCGGGAATCAAACAGACGTCCCCGGCGTGCATAAATTTCGTTCTTGGCGTAGCAGATTTCCTGCAGAGTCAGGTGTTGAGTGTCATCGCTGGTGAGATAGCGGGAGTCGCTGTCCGGGAAAAAATAGAAAGAGCTGCCTCTTCCGTACAGCTGATCCAGATATTCATAGACCGGAGTATAGCTGTAGCCCGCAGCGTCCAGCGCATAACCGCCGGAGCGCAGTGCTTTTTCCCGGTTGGAGAGAAGCTGGATATTGGCCGTTTCGTATTTGTTCAGGGTGGAGTCCGAAAAGTCCTGGGGACTTACAAAGCCGTCGTACCAGGCCTGCTGGTTGAAATATCCCTGAAGTTCCTGGGATACAAAGGTGCGTCCGTGCCGCGCGTAGATTTCGTTTTTGGCATAGCAGACCACCTGCAGAGACATATCTGCGATCTCGCTGTCTTCGTAATAACGGAAATTGCCGTCGGGAAGAAGATATTCTTCAGCGCTGCCTGCCTGCGTACATACGGGAAGAAGCAGACAGAAAATGAACCCCAGCAGCGGAAGGAAAAAATGCAGACGGTTTACTTTCTTTTTCATAGGGATTCCTCCTTTCGGGCTGGCGCAGCCCGTGTTTTTTAGTGTCTTTATTATAGCATATGAGAGCGTCCTTCCTGTAATTTTGAAAACCCCGCAGAAGCTGTCTGCGGGGTTTAAAAACGTGCAAAATCAGAGGGATTCAGTTGTCAACAACGACACCCTTCTGAAGCATGATATTTGCGTAAAGCGCTTTTTCTCCGGTGGAGATGATGCAGTATGCGGTTTTGGCTTCGTCATAGAATGCAAAACGTTCGATGTTGCCGACGGCAGCGGCACCGCGCTCATCGTGTTTGGCAATGATTTCTTTGTAGGTGTCCCAGATGGGGGTTTCTACATTGTCACCGGCCATAACCTCCATGAGGTTTACCGGATGCTCCACATAGGTGTCCAGCGGGAATACCTGAAGAATGGCGTCCAGAAGCTCCGGAACGCCGTGTCCGTCGCAGCGGATGGTGATTGCGTTTTTGCCCATGGACTCCACAGGGAAATTTCCGTCAGCGATCACAAGACGGTCGCTGTGGCCCATTTCGCATAATACTTTTAATAACTCCGGGGATAAAATTGCAGGGATTCCTTTTAACATAATCCAAGTTCTCCTTTCTGTATACTGCCGGTCAGACAGTTTTTCCTCTTTACACCATACCGTGTTTTTGAACGAAAAACAAGGAAAATTTTTATGAAAAAAGATAAATATTTTCTGGTTGACAGAAACGTTTCGGTAATATATGATAAGGACAAACAGAAACGTTTCGGTTTCGAGAGGATGAAGGAGGAGCAAGATATGCCATTGGTTACATCAAAGGAAATGCTTTTGGATGCGCAGAGAGGCGGATATGCAGTAGGAGCGTTCAATGCGGAAAATATGGAAATGGTAAAAGCGATCATTCAGGCTGCGGAGGAGCTTCGCGCGCCGGTGATGATCCAGACCACACCGTCCACAGTAAAATACGGAACACTGGAGACCTATGCAGCTATTGTGGCGGCAGAGGCGGCAAAAGCAACCGTGCCGGTGTGCCTGCACCTGGATCATGGCAGCAGCTTTGCGCTTGCCATGCAGGCTATGAAGGAAGGCTACACTTCTGTGATGATCGACGGTTCCCATGAGGAGTTTGAAGGAAATATCGCTGTGAGCAAAAAAGTGGCGGATGCGGCGGCAGCGCTTGGCATCCCCTGCGAGGCGGAGCTTGGCAAAGTGGGCGGCAAGGAGGATGACCTTGAGGCTGAGGCAGATACCAATACGGACCCGCAGCAGGCAAAAGAATTTGTAGAGCGCACCGGCGTGACCTCTCTTGCAGTTGCCATCGGAACCGCACACGGCTTTTATGTGGGAACGCCGGTGCTTGACAAAGAACGCCTGAGCGAGATCCGTGCAGTTGTGGAGATCCCGCTTGTGCTTCACGGCGCTTCCGGTCTTACCGACGAGGATGTGCGCGATTGTGTGAAACGCGGCATCTGCAAGGTGAATTTTGCGACGGAGCTTCGCGCGGCTTATTCCAGGGCAGTGCAGGAGACCTTTGCGGAAAATCCCGGCACCATTGATCCCAAGGCTTACGGCAAAGCCGGGATCGCAGCGGTCAAAGAGCTGGTGATGAACCGCATGAAGGTCTGTGGATGCGACGGCAAAGCAAAATAAAAATCCGCATGGACGGAGAGGAGTGCTTCTATGGCGGCGACTATGAAAGACATTGCAAAGCTGACAGGCCTGGGGCTTGCCACCATTTCTTCTTATTTTAACGGGGGGAATGTGCGGGAAAAAAACAGAGTGAAGATCGAGGCAGCCATTGAGGAGCTTCATTATGAAGTGAATGAGGTGGCGCGGGGATTAAAGACCAACGCCACCAAGACCATAGGCGTTGTGATCCCGGAGCTGAACAATATTTTCTGTACCGAGATCATCACGGGTATGGAGGATGTGCTCCGCAATCACGGCTATGCCACGATCGTGTGCGACTGCCGGACGGATAAGGAGCTGGAAAAGGAAGCCGTAGATTTTCTCATGCGGAAGCGTGTGGACGGCATCATCAACATGCCGGTGGATACCCAGGGGAAACATCTGGAGGCCTTTGGACAGAAAGGAAAACCGATCGTGCTCATAGACCGGAGCATCCAGGGACTTGCCTGTGACTGCGTATTGGTGGACAATCACCGGGCAGCACAGGAGGCAGTGGAGCTCCTTATGGAAAACGGTCACAAAAACATCGGGATCATCGGTGGGCCCAGGGATGTATTTACGGCCAGGGAGCGCCTGGACGGTTACTTCCAGGCACACAAAAGGCGCGGAATACCGGTGCAGGAATCGCTGATCTACCACGGCGATTATACCATTCAGGGCGGTGTGGAGGGGCTGACAGCGCTTCACAGACGAAATCCGCACATGACGGCTGTGTTTGTCACCAACTATGAAATGACTATGGGGGCGGTGATCGGAAGCAACGAAATGGGGATTTCCATTCCCCAGGAGCTGTCGGTGATCGGATTTGACAATCTTTCCTTTGCGAGGGCCTGCAGTCCAAAGCTCACCATTGTGTCCCAGCCCACGGAGGGCATTGCCCGGGAGGTGGCGCGTATTATTTTGAGCCGGCTCCAAAAAGAAGGCGGGGAGCCTGTGACAGAAAAGCTCCAGACCGAGATCATCCCCGGAAAATCCATCAAAAACCTTGCTGAGTAAGGCGGGGAGGAGAAGCATATGAAAAAACAATATTTATTAGGAATCGATATCGGGACCAGCGCCTGCAAGGTAGCTCTGTTTGCGGGAGACGGGCAGGTAAAGGCCGCTGCATCCGGAGATTACCCGGTGTATTATCCGAAGCCCGGATGGGCAGAGCAGGATCCGGAGGAATGGTGGACCGCTGTGTGCGGCGCCGCCAGACAGGTGTTAGGAAACAGCGGTATCCGCCCGGAGGAGATTGCGGGAATCGGCATTGACGGGCAGAGCTGGTCTGCCATTGCCATTGAAAAGGAGGTGCGTGTGCTTACCAACAAAACCATCTGGATGGACACCAGAGCCCAGTATATCTGCGACCGGCTGAATGAAAAACTGGGCGCAGAGCGCATTTTCGAGGTTTCGGGAAATTCGCTGCAGCCTTCCTACACAACTGCCAAAATTCTCTGGTACAAAGAGAATCTGCCGGAGGTTTATGAAAAAATTGATAAGATCCTGCAGTCCAACAGCTACATTGCCTATAAGCTGACCGGCGCCGTCACACAGGAAGTTTCTCAGGGCTACGGCCTGCACTGTTTTGATATGAGAAACGGCGTGTGGGATGAAGAGATGTGCGAGGCCCTTGGGATTCCGAGAGGATTTTTGCCGGAGATCGTTTCCTGCGATACGGTTGTGGGAACGGTGACGGAGCAGGCGGCAAAGGAGAGCGGTCTGGCGGCTGGAACTCCGGTCGTTGCGGGCGGATTGGATGCGGCCTGCGGAACTTTGGGCGCAGGAGTAATCCATCCGGGAGAAACCCAGGAGCAGGGCGGACAGGCCGGCGGCATGAGTATCTGTATGGATACCTACAAGGCAGACCCAAGGCTGATCCTGGGATTTCACGTAGTGCCGGGGCAGTGGCTTTTACAGGGAGGAACCACCGGCGGCGGAGGTACGATGCGCTGGTTTGAGCGGGAATTTGCCGACTATGAGCGGGAGATTGCTTCCCGGGAGGGGCGATCCTCGCTCATGCAGCTGAACGATATCGCAGAGAAGGTGCCTCCGGCCAGCGACGGCGTTGTGTTTCTGCCGTATATGGCAGGCGAGCGTTCCCCTGTCTGGAATCCGGATGCAAAAGGTGTGTTCTACGGACTTGATTTTTCCAAGACCAAGGGGCACATGGTACGCGCCCTGATGGAGGGTGTGGCGTTCTCTCTGCGGCACAATCTGGAGACGGCAGAGGAGGCGGGAGCAGAGGCAAAGGTGCTTCGCGCCATGGGAGGCTCTGCGAATTCTCTTTTGTGGACACAGATAAAGTCCGACATTACCGGAAAACCGGTAGTGGTGCCCTCGTCCGATACGGCAACCACCTTGGGAGCAGCAATCTTGGCCGGTGTGGGCGTTGGATTTTATGAAAGCTATGAGGAGGCGGTGTCCCTGACCGTGAGAGAGACCAGGCGGCATGCGCCGGATCCGGAGAATCAGGCGGCTTACGACAAGGCCTACCATCAGTACAGAAGACTTTATGAATCTCTGAAAGATATGATGAAAAAAGAGGGATAAGCACTGGCTTTCCCATAAGGAGGAAGAGATATTATGAAAGCAGCAGTTGTAGTTGCAAATGAAGACGTTCGTTATCAGGAGGTGGAGGAACCAAAGGTTCGGCCGGGCTATGTGAAAGTAAAGGTAAAAGCCTCCGGGATCTGCGGCTCTGATATTCCGCGAGTTCTCCACAATGGCGTACATTTTTATCCCATTGTTCTGGGACACGAATTCTCCGGTGATGTGGTGGAAGTCGGGGAAGGCGTTACCAAGGTAAAAGTGGGAGACCGGGTTTCCGGCGCGCCGCTTCTGCCCTGTATGAAATGTGACGACTGCCAGAACGGAAACTTTTCTCTGTGCAAGCATTACAGCTTCATCGGTTCCAGAGAGCAGGGAAGCAATGCGGATTATGTGGTGCTTCCGGAACAGAATGCCGTTCCCTTTGATCCTTCCATTTCCTATGAGCAGGGAGCCATGTTCGAGCCTTCCACAGTCGCTTTGCACGGACTTTTGCAGAACGATTATCAGGGCGGTCAGTATGTGGCGATCCTTGGCGGCGGAACCATTGGCATGTTTACCATGCAGTGGGCAAAAATTTTCGGCTCCAGAAAAGTGGTCGTATTTGACATCAGCGAGGAACGCCTGGATTTGGCAAAGCGCCTTGGCGCAGACGCCGTTATCAATACCACAAAAGAAAATTATATGGAAGAAGCGCTGGCGCTTACCGGCGGCAAAGGTTACGGCTATGTTTACGAGACAGCCGGACAGGTTCCCACCATGCACATGGCCTTTGAGCTGGCGGGAAATAAGGCGCATGTATGCTTTATCGGAACCCCCCATGTGGATCTGAGCTTTACGCCGAAGCAGTGGGAGAACATGAACCGTAAGGAGTTCAAGCTCACCGGTTCCTGGATGTCCTACAGCTCGCCGTTCCCGGGAAAGGAATGGGAACTGACCGCACATTATTTTGCGACCGGACAGCTGAAATTTGATCCGGGCTTTATTTACAGAAAAATGCCCATGAGCCAGGCGCAGGAAGCATTCCAGCTCTTTAAGACGCCGGGCCTTGTGAAAGGAAAAATCCTGCTGATGAATGAAGAGTGAGGAGCGTTTTGAAATGATACTGACAGTGACAGCCAATGCGGCTATCGACAAACGATATGTGGTGGAGCGCTTTGGCACAGGAAATGTGAATCGTGTGAAGTCCTGTGCCGCCAATGCGGGCGGAAAGGGGATCAACGTGTCCAGGGTGGCTTCGCTTTTGGGAACGGATATCACAGCTACAGGATTTCTGGGCGGACACGCGGGAAGATTTATTTCGGAGCGTGTGGAGGAGCTGGGCGTCAAAAGCGACTTTGTGTGGTGTGCAGGCGAAAGCCGTACCTGCATTAACATCTGGGATGAAGCTGCAAAAGAGCAGACAGAATTTCTGGAGCCGGGCTTCGCGGTGACGGAACAGGACTGCGCAGCACTTTTGGAAAAGTTTGTCTCCCTTCTGCCGGAATGCGAGGTGGTGACGATTTCCGGCAGTACACCAAAAGGGGCGGGCTCCTCGTTGTACCGCTGTATGATACGTGCGGCGAGGGAAGCGGGAAAGCCGGTGCTCCTGGATACCAGCGGAACTCTTCTGGAAGAGTGCATTTCGGAAGCGCCCACGCTAATCAAGCCCAATATTGACGAAATCCGCGCGCTCACCGGAAGATCCATGGATACCAGAGAGAGCCTGATTCAGGCGGCAAGGGAGCTTCACTGTGATGGCATTGAAAATGTGGTGATCTCTCTTGGAGGAGACGGTTCTCTGGTGATAGGAAAAGAAGGAGTTTTTGAAGTGAAGGTGCCGCGGATCGATGCTGTGAACACTGTGGGCTGCGGGGATTCCATGATTGCCGGTTTTGCGGTGGGAATGGCACGCGGGCTTTCCCTGGAGGACACCGTTCGTCTGGCCAGCGCGGTTTCGGCAGCCAATGCCATGCGTATGGAGACGGGATTTTTTGTGAAAGAAGATATGGAGGCTTTGCTTCCTCAGATACAGATAAAAAAATTTCAGAATTGATACAAATTTAAGGAGGATATCAATATGACATTCATTGACCCAGCAACAGTTCCCCAGAGAACACTCTACACAGGGGCAAAAATGCCGGCAGTAGGTATGGGAACCTTCGGCAGTGACCACGCTGACCCGGATGCGGTGTCCGCTTCCGTGGCAGGAGCGATCCGCGTGGGCTACCGTTCCTTTGACTGCGCGGCCTGCTATGGAAACGAGGATCAGATCGGCAAGGTATTTCAGGAGGCGTTCCAGGAGGGCGTTGTAAAAAGAGAAGAGCTTTTTATTGCTTCCAAGGTGTGGAATGACATGCACGGAGACGGAGATGTGCTTCTCGCCTGCGCAAAGACACTGAAGGATCTGCAGCTTGATTATCTGGATATGTACTATGTTCACTGGCCCTTCCCCAACTATCATGCACCGGGCTGTGGCGTGGATTCCCGCAATCCCGATTCCAAGCCATTTACCGCGGAGCGTTTCATGAGAACCTGGAGACAGATGGAACGTCTGGTGGACATGGGACTGGTAAAGCATATCGGTATGTCAAATATGACCATTCCGAAGCTTGAGGCGGTTCTGCCTCTTTGCAGAATCCAGCCGGCAGCGATCGAAATGGAACTGCATCCCTGCTTCCAGCAGCAGGAGCTCTTTGATTACTGCCGCGCACACAAGATCGAGGTAGTCGGCTTCTGTCCGATCGGCTCCCCGGAACGTCCGGAGCGCGACAAGACTCCGGAGGATGTGGCAGACATCGAGCTTCCGGAGCTCAAAGCCATTGCAGAGGCGCATGGAATCCATCCGGCAGTTGTGTGCCTGAAATGGGCGGTGCAGAGAGGGCAGACTCCGATCCCCTTCTCTCTCAAGGAGAAAAACTACACCAAAAATCTTCAGTGTACGACGGAGGATCCGCTGACAGAGGAAGAGATGGAAATCATCAAAGGTCTGGACCGCAATAACCGTCTGATCAAAGGACAGGTGTTCCTGTGGCCGGGTGCGAATGACTGGCATGATCTGTGGGATGAAGATGGGGTGATTGTGGAGTAAAGGTTTTTAGAAAACGTTGAAAATAAGGATGTGAGGGGGACGGGCTCCAAGTTGCGAGGGCCGCACGTCCCCCTCACGCTCCCCCTCTTGGCCACGCAAGAGAGGAGAAAGACAAGGGTTAAGATTTGTGGTTTTTAAGTGTGAGATATTCTTCGTAAGGAAGTTCCATTTTCTTACATACTTCTTCTATGGGCAGCTGAAAGTTTTCGGCTGCTTTTTCCTTCTGTACCGCTATATCTGTTTCGTAATCGTATTCAGCCATCAGTATATTGATCACCTCACGGCTTTTTCTTGAAAGATAGTCTGCCAGAATGTCGTTTTTTATACATTCACGCACAGCTTTTTTTAATTGGTTTTCATCATTCTGGTGTTTTCGTGCTGTTTCCATAAAGGCATCTGAAAGTCGCAATACTTGTTCCAACGGTTGATTTCTGGTTCCGTTATAGAATACCAGAAACCTTGGCGTGGGTATCTTAAGTAGCGTGATTTTGTAGCGGCTTCTGATTGGGATGACTTTTTCGTATTCCCTGGCAATGGAAAGGAGATCGCGCACAGGCATGTTAGGATTCATGGTGCTCTGATGCTCGCTCAGTACAATGCTTTGGACCTCTACGGAAAACGCCACATCATATTGCCTCGCTTTCCCTGCTGATGCAGAATACAGATATTCGGGAAAGCAAAAAAACACGCATTTCCGAAGGGGGGGAAGGAATGTCCCCGGATTCGGAATGCCTGTCTTTTGTATATACTTAATATACATGGTTTGAAAAAAGTGTAAAGCAAATTCCTGGCAAAAATGAATTTAAAACTGAAAAATAGAAGATACCTCCGGTGTATCCAGGGAAAGGATCTGATGAACATCGGTTAAGTGCGCCTGCTGTTTCATCCACTGTGTGGGGGAAAGTCCCAGAACCTTCTGAAAGTTGCGGTTGTAGCTGGAAAGGGTGGGAAAACCGGACAGAAGGGCAATCTCGTGGATGGAATACATACGCTCAAAAAGCAGGATACAGGATTTGCGGATACGGAAACGGTTCAGATATTCCAGGGGAGACAGGGCGGTAATGCTTTTAAAAATCCGCCGAAAATGCGTCTCGCTCAAATGGCAGGCATCTGCGAGGTCTGCACAGGACAGTTTTTGTCCATAATCCCGGTGGATGATGACCAGGGCAGGGCGTATGGAAAAACCGGAATTTTTGACATTTGGGCAGTCTTTCGGCGAATCCATTGCAGTGAGCTTTGTGCAGAGGTAAATGAGCAGTCCCTTCAGGGAATATTCATAAAACGGCTTTGGGGTGGAAAATTCAGCAAAAATACTGTGGATCAGTGGGGACAGTTCCTGATTGATTTCAGGGGACAGGATGTTGGAAAAGGTCGGACTGTAGTCCGTAAGGGTGTCCTTGTTTTTTAACTGCGTCCAGAGATTTTCCGGGAACAGAAGCTGCGGGTCAAAGGCAAAATATTCCCAGTGACTGTCTTCGGTACTGCGCACAGTCATATGCGGAGTATTGGACGGGATCAGACAAATGTCCCCAGGATGAAAAGGAAAAATCTGATTCTCCACATAGAGGCTGCCAAAACCGCTGTGGCAGATGCCGATTTCCAGACAGTTGTGGAAATGCATATGATCCAGGTTGGACAGGGGAACCCAGTTGTTTCCGACAAAGGCAATGGCCGGAAGATTTTTGGGCAGGTTATAAGGACGATAGTGAATTTCCGGAACTCCAGATGATTGAATTTGCATAGTATTTGCTCCAAAATGACAAGAAATCGAGGTTGTTGTTTCGTAAGATAACATTGACGGGGAGGTGAAAACCATGAATGAGGATCCGCAGTATCAACGGATTGCCGCATGGGTGCAAAAACAACGTGATGACATTATAGCAGACCTTGGAGACCTTGTAAACATTCCAAGTGTGGCAGACCCAAAAGCCAGGGTGCAGCCGTTTGGTGAACCTTGCAGAAGGGTATTGGCATGTATTCTGGAGAAAGGCAGAAAGAAGGGGTTTTGCTGCCGCAATTATGATGATTACGGCGGTTCGGTTTTTGGAAAGGAAACGAAAGAAAACAGAAAACATGTAGGACTATGGGCGCATCTGGATGTCGTTCCGGAGGGAGAGGGCTGGGAATTTCCGCCGTTTTCCATGACAGAGAGGCAGGGATGGCTGATCGGAAGAGGCGTGCAGGACAACAAGTCGGCAGCAGTAGCAATTCTCTATGTGCTGAAGGCCATGGAAGAGCTGGGGCTTTCCAAGAATTGTGTTTTTGACGCGTATTTTGGCTGTGCAGAAGAAATCGGGATGTATGATGTGAACTATATAAAAGAACATTATCCGCTGCCGCCCTTATCCATTGTGGTGGACTGTGGATTTCCGGTCTGTTATGGAGAAAGCGGGATTTTGGATATGGAATTTCAAGCGCTTGAGGAAGCACCGGAATGGCTTTTGGATATCAGGGCGGGAAGCGCTGGAAATACGGTTCCGGAATATGCGGAAATCACGCTGAAAAAAGACAGCGGAGAGATACAGACCTGGAAAGCATCAGGAAAAGCAGTGCATACAGGTGTGGCGGAAACCGGGGAAAATGCATTGTATTCTTTGCTGGAGAGGGTAAAAGAAGCGGAGAAGGACAGAGAATTTCTTCCATTGAAATTTCCGCTGGAGCTGCAGGATCTGGAACTGTTTTCAGACTGCTTCATGAACAGCGGGGAAAAGCTGCATGGAGCCGTTACTCTTGCTGGAATGAAAGAGAGAAAAGTTACGTTTCATCTGGATATCCGCTATCCTATTCTGGATGGAAACGGACAGCTGACGGATGGCGGGAAACTGCAGAAATGTCTGGAAGAGAGAGCAGCGGACTGTGGTCTTTTGGTGACCCGGTGCAAAAATCAGCGCCCGTCTTATTATCCGCCGGACAAAAAAGAGGTAAAGGCGCTGGAAAACGCGTTCCGGAAATTTGGAGGATATACAGACAGCAATTACTGTATGAGCGGAGGAACCTACGCGCGCGCGCTTCCGCAGGCGTTTGCCTTTGGCATGGCCCTGCCGGAGAAAAAGCTCTATCCTGAGCTTTCCGTCGGAGGGGACTACCACCAGCCTAACGAATCATTGAACATAGAAGAATATATGAAAGCAATCACTCTGCTGATCGCCTGTCTGGCAGAGCTTGACAAAAGTGTATAAGGAGGAAAAAGTCATGAATAAAAAAGAACGGGTATTGCGGGCATTTAACAATCAGGAGACGGACAAGACACCGGTGAGCTTCTGGTATCATATGCCGGAGGATATGGATTTGGATAAGGAGTGTGTGCAGGCACATCTGGACTATTACCGTACCTGTGATGTGGATTTTTTGAAAATTATGTGCGACGGTTATTTTGACTATCCCAATCCGGTTGCAAAAAACATCGCCAGCCCGAAAGAATGGTACAACATGAAACCTCTGGGCGCGGAGCATCCATTTATCCGGGAACAGGTGGAACGGGCAAAAAGCCTAGTGAAACAGCTTAATGGAGAATGCTGCACATTTTATAATGTGTTCTGTCCCATGTCTTACCTTCGATTTGGAACATCAGAGGAGCTTTTGATGCAGCACATCAAAGAAGATCCGGAAGCTGTGAAGTATGCCTTTTCTGTGATTGCAAAGGATGCGGCAGAGCTGTCCAGACTGCTGATCGAGGAGGCGGGCTGCGACGGGATTTACTATTGTGTGCAGAATGCAGAGAAGTTCCGCTTTTCCTATGAGGAATACCGGAATCTTGTAACACCGTCAGATTTGTATGTTTTGGAGGAAGCAAATAAGTACAGTGAAAATAACATCCTTCACTGCTGCGGATGGGCCGGAGATGAAAACAGAGTAGAAGTATGGCAGGATTATCCGGCAAAAGCAGTAAACTGGGCGGTTTATGTGGAGCATATGAATCTTGCAGAGGGAAAACAGTTCTTTGGCGGAAAATGTGTTATCGGCGGGTTTGACAACCGGCCGGGCGGAGTTCTTTTGAGCGGAACAAAAGAGCAGGTGGAGCAGGAGACAGAAAAGCTTGTTGCAGAAGCCGGAAAAACAGGTGTGATACTGGGCGCAGACTGTACGCTTCCCAGAGGAACGGACTTGAACCGCATTTGCTGGGTTGTGGAAAAGCTGAAAGAAATGTCCTGTTAAGAAAGTCGTTTTTGCACAGTATAGAGGATAAATGAATAGGAAATAGAAAAGACAGAATGTTATACTCATACTAACAACAAAGAAATAAGGAGGGAAACACATGGGGTATCAGGCAAGTGAAAAGCGGTATGACACTATGCAGTATCGCAGAGCCGGAAAAAGCGGCTTGAAACTGCCTGCAATGTCATTGGGATTGTGGCATAATTTCAGCCGAAGCAGCAACTATGAAAATGCACGCGAAATTGTGCTGAAAGGGTTTGATCTGGGGATTACAAATTTGGACGTGGCGGACTGCTATGGGCCTCCCTACGGGGCATCGGAGGAAATCCTGGGAAAAATTCTCCGGGAAGACTTGAAGGAGTACAGGGATGAGCTTTTGATTTCCACAAAAGCGGGATATGATACTTATCCGGGGCCTTATGGGGATTTTGGATCCAGAAAGCACATGGTAGCGTCTCTTGACCAGAGCCTGAAACGTTTGGGACTGGATTATGTGGATATTTTTTATCATCACAGACCGGACAGAGAGACGCCGCTGGAGGAGACCATGGAGACTCTGTCTTTGATGGTAAAGCAGGGAAAGGTGCTGTACATAGGACTTTCCAATTATGAGCCGGATGAGCTTGCGCGCGCATCCGAGATCCTGAAAAATCTGGGCACACCCTGTATCATTCATCAGCATCGCTATTCCATGCTGCACCGCGAGAATGAAAAGCTCTTCCCGGTACTGGAACAGCAGGGAATCGGCGCGATCGCATTTTGTCCGCTGGAGCAGGGTGTTCTCACGGGAAAATATGTGAACGGAATTCCGAAAGATTCCAGAGCAGCCGGAGGAAGCATGTATTTCAACAGAGACGAGCTGCGGGAAGAAAATAATCGAAAAGTGAAAAAGCTCTGCGAGATTGCGGAGGGAAGGAATCAGACAATGGCGCAGATGGCGCTGGCCTGGGCGCTGGAAGCAGGCAGGCTGACCTCTGTTATTCTGGGAGCCAGCCGTCCGCAGCAGATTGAAGATAATGTGAAAACCTTGGAAAATTGTCAATTTACGGAAGAAGAATTAAAAAGTATTGACAATATTCTAAATAGTGCGGATAATAGTCAGGTAAAATAAGATGGAAAGGGAGAATATAGCATGAAAGCAAAAAAATTAATGGCATTATTACTGACCGGTGCAATGGTATTTGGAACCGTTGGATTTACATCTACAGTAAAAGCGGATGATAAAGTACAGCTGACATTTTATGATTGGAGCGATGAGCAGGCTTATCTGGATCCGTTGGTAGAAGCCTACAATGCACAGAGCGATGTGGCGGAAGTCAAGGTGGAATACTTTGCTCCCACAGAGTATGCGGAAAAGATCCTGGCATCTTTTTCAAGCGGCGTAGAATTCGATATTCTGGGTGTAAACGGTGTCAGCTTTTACGGGGAATATCAGGACAAAAAGGTTTTGCAGGAACTGACCGATTATGTGGAAGCAGACGGCCTGGACACCTCTGTTTATGGAAAAGTATTTGAGCAGAGCAACCAGAACGGAATTTTTGGTCTTCCTTACCGCCAGTCTGTATGGCTCTTGTTCGTCAATGAAGAATTGTTCAAAAAAGCAGGAGTGGAGATTCCGACAGAGCAGCTGACCTGGGATGAATATCGTGAGCTTGCCAAGGAGCTTACCGATGGCGAGACCTACGGCGGACTGGTTGGCATGGACAATTATGTTCTGATGCAGCAGCTTGGCGGCAGTGTCATGGATGAGGACACCACCGTGATCCGCGAGAATCTGGAACTCTGGAAGCAGCTTCACGAAGATGGAAGTCATGTGCCTTTTGAAGAAAAGCTGGAAATGGGACAGAATGCAGGCTCCATGTTTACAACAGCTCCGGCTGAAAAAGTGGCAATGTTTATGAACGGAACCTGGGGCGTAACTTCTTATAACCAGAAATATGAGAGCGGAGAAATGCCTTTCAAATATCGTGTAATGCCGATGCCGATTCCGGAAGGTGCAGAAGATTATACAGCTCCCTGCGGAATGAATTTCCTTTCCGTATCCAAGACATCCAAGCATCCGGAAGAAGCGTATGATTTTATCAAATTTGCCTGCACCTATGAAGGCGCGAACATTATCGCAGAAACCGGAACGCTGACTGCCTACAGTGACGATGATGTAAAAGCAACCTACCTGGAGGCAGTGGATCAGGCAGATGACACTCTTTCCAAGATCGTGTTCTCTGAGAACAATGCGATCGAACAGAAATACGACCCCAATTACACAGCAGTGGAAACCATTCTGACAGAAGAGATGGAGCTGTATATGATTGGCGAACAGGATTTGGATACTACGATGAAAAACTTTGAAGAGAGACGAGCTGAGGTCATCGGGTAATAAACAAAGAAGAGGACGGCAGCGGAAGCTGCCGCCCTGTTTTTAAGGAGGTACTGTATATGAGAACGAAGCAGAAACCATCAAAGGCCGCCCGGCGAGAGGGCTGGATCGCGTTTGGATTTTTGCTCCCCAATCTGTTGGGATTTTTGGTTTTTACCTTTCTTCCGGTGGTTGTGGGACTGGTGCTGTCTCTTACCAACTATGACGGATTTGGACAGATGGAATTTACCGGCCTTAAAAATTTTACCCGCCTGTTTCAGGACGACTATTTTTATACCGCTCTGAAGAATAATATTTATTATACGGTGCTCAGTGTGTCCCTTACATTGATCATTGCACTGGCGCTGGCAGTTTTGCTGCAGCAGAAGCTGAAGGGAAGCGAAATTTTCAAAACAATCTTTTTCTTTCCGCAGCTGACTTCCAGTGTGGCTTTCGGTATTATTTTTATGGCGCTGTTTCGCGGAGAAGGTCCGGTAAACGGTGTATTGGAATGGCTTGGCGCGGTGGATCCGCCTCGGTGGCTCACCTCCACGGCATGGTCTATGACGACGATTGTGATCGTATCGGTAATAAAAAATTTTGGCTATTACATGGTTTTGTTTATCGCAGGTCTGCAGGGGATTCCGGAGGATTTGTACGAAGCAGCATCTCTGGATGGGGCGAATATGTGGAAAAAATTCAAATACATCACGCTGCCCATGCTTTCTCCTACAACGTTCCTGTGTACAGTCATGTGTCTGATAAATTCCTTCAAGGTATTTGATCTGGTAAATATCATGACGGACGGAGGACCGGGACGGTCATCGAATGTGCTGGTTTACCGCATTTACCAGGAGGCATTCCGTAATTATGACTTTGGCTATGCATCTGCTTACGCAGTGGTTCTGTTCCTGATCGTCTTTGTGATTACACTGATACAGTTCAGAGGGCAGAAAAAATGGGTAAATTATTAGAAAGGAGGCGGAAAAATGAAGAAACTGAATATGAAAAAGATAGGCTCTAACGGAATCATTTATCTGGTATTCATTATATTTGCGGCTGTTACCGTGCTCCCGTTTCTGTGGATGACGTCTACGGCATTCAAATTTGAACAGGATGTTTTCCGCTTCCCGATTGAATGGATCCCCAGAGAAATCCGGTGGGAAAATTTCAGCGATGTGTTTGAGAAGATTCCATATCTTACCTATTACTGGAATTCCATCAAGCTCTCTGTCATCATAACAGCGCTGACGCTGCTTACCAGTACGCTCGCAGCGTATGCCTTTTCAAAGCTGCGCTTCAGAGGAAGAGAGAAGCTGTTTCTTTTGTATCTTGCAACATTGATGGTGCCGTGGCAGGTCATCATGATACCGCAGTTTATGGTGATCACCAGACTGGGCCTGGCAGACACGCATTTGTCGCTGATACTGACGCAATGCTTTACCCCGTTCGGTGTATTTTTGCTCCGGCAGTATTTTCTCGGAATTCCCATCGAATATTCTGAGGCAGCAAAAATTGACGGGTGCTCTGATCTGAGGATTTGTTTCAATATCATTGTGCCCATGGCAAAGCCCGGCTTGATGACGCTTGTGATCTTCACCTTTATGGGAACCTGGAATGATTATCTGGCTCCGTTGATCTTCCTGAATTCGGATAACCTGCGTACACTGCAGCTGGGACTGAAATATTTTCAGGCTGAGCACAGCACTTCGTTTGCCTTGCTGATGGCAGGTACTCTGATGGCGTTGATACCGGTGGTGCTGGTGTACATACTTGCGCAGAAGCAGATCATCAAGGGCATGGTTACAGCCGGCGGAATCAAGGGATGACCGGAACGCGGTGCATCATGGCTGGATAGGAAATACCGAATGGCGAAGATTCTTTTTCTGAACACTTCGCCGGGTATTTCTCCACTGCCGCGGCGTCTGATGATATAGGTTCTGGAACTGCCGGTTAAAGTTTGAAACAGACTGGAAGCCCACAGAGAGCGCAATAGCGAGAATACTGTCCTCGGTGCTGTGCAGAAGATCGCAGGCTTTGGAAAGCCGGACTCTTTGAATATAGGAAGTGGGCGAAGTTCCGGTGGACTGCTTGAACAGCTTCTGAAAATAGCTGGTGCTGCAATGGCACATTTGCGCAAGCTCATCAATGGACAAATGCGCATCATAATGCTGATTGATATAGCGGAATGCGGGCGTGAGAAATGGAAGAACTTTGTTGCCTGCATTTCGCAAGGGGTGCTCCGGGAGGCTGTGGCTGAGCTCGGACATCAGGGACATGGTCAGCCCTTTTACGGCAATGTCGTAATTTACAGCCTTGTTCCTGAGCACAGATAAAATTTCAGCAGTAATGTCACAGACGCAGGGATGCTCTGCAGAGGAAAACAGAATAGGAAAATTCTGGAACTGATACGGCAGAAGAACATCCGGAATGCGCTCCGGAAAAAAATCTTTGAGAAGGATTTCCGGAAGCAGATATAAATATTCGCAGACACTGTCGGCAGTATCCGGGAGAGAGATGTGCATGGTGTAAGGCGACAAAAGAAATACATCTCCCTTGTTCAGCGTAAAGCAGGTATCTTCCACATAAAATTGATAAGAGCCTTCGTAAACCCGCCCGATTTCTACACAATTATGAAAATGCAGAAACGTAAGTTCCGCAAGCGGGGTGGGAGGAGGCAGAAATTCTCCATTTAGCAGGGCATAGATGGGGAATTTTTCATTTAAAGGATACTCTCGGTATTCTAAATCCACAAATTGGTTATGAAATTCGATCATACAATATACATCTCCTGATACGAATGAACAGAAAAATTTTCAAATTATTATAGCACAAAATGCATATGGAAAACAGCTGAAAAAAGAAAAGAGGTAAAAAATATGGAAGCAGAGAAAAGAGGCGGTTTTACCCTTCCGGGAGAAGCAGGGTACGAGAAGCTGACATTGCAGCTTGCAGAGAAGTGGGGGGCAGATGTCATTCGTGACAGCGATGGAACCCAGCTTTCGGAGGATATTCTGAATGCCGGCTACGGAATTTATTCCACCATCTGTATTATCAGAGATCACAATGCCTGGGCACGGGAGCACAGGGACTGTCTCCAGCAGACGGTTCTGATGTCAGAGCCGGTGCCTGCCCGCTCGGAACAGATTTGCATCGATCTGCTGAAGGGGTATTTTCGGGAACAGTTTGAGGTCAACGAAAGCCCGGATTCTCAGAAATACTGGCAGGTTTATGACAGAACAGCGGGGACGATGGTTGCAAAAGAAAACTGGAGCTATGACGGTTTCGGAAAAGTGACTGTAAAAAACGCGCAGCTGTGGCATGAATATACGGTGAACTTTTTTGCGTGGCGTGTGTGGGAAGAAATTTCCATGTACAATCATGTCACGAATCACTGGAAGCAGGAGCACCTGATGCAGCTTGACCCACGCTATCCTGCGGTACAGGAATATCTGATCCTGTGGCTGAAGCAATGGTGCGAAGAGCATCCGGCAACTACGGTGGTACGTTTTACATCCCTGTTCTATAATTTTGTCTGGATTTGGGGGGAGGACAGCAGGAACCGGAATCTGTTCACAGACTGGGGCTCCTATGATTTTACCGTGAGTCCCAGAGCGCTGGAAGAATTTGAACAGGAATATGGCTACGCATTGACGCTGGAAGACTTTATCAATCAGGGAGACCGGCATGTGACGCACATGCCGCCGGATGATAAAAAGAGAGACTGGATGCGGTTTATCCATCATTTTGTAACCGGATTTGCCAAAAAACTGGTGGATCTTGTTCATCAGCATAAAAAAGAAGCATATCTGTTTTACGATGACAGCTGGGTGGGGGCAGAGCCCTATGGACCGGAGTTTGCCTCCATGGGATTTGACGGAATGATCAAATGTGTGTTTTCTGCATATGAGGCCAGAATGTGTGCAGATGTGCCCACAAAGGTCCATGAAATCCGGCTTCATCCGTACCTGTTTCCGGTTGGACTGGGAGGAAAACCCACCTTTATGGAGGGCGGCGATCCTGCAGCAGATGCCAAAAGATATTGGCACCAGGTCCGCAGGGCGCTGCTGCGGTGCAAAATTGACCGGATCGGACTTGGCGGATATCTGCACCTTACGGAAAGCTTTCCGGATTTTACAGACTATATAGAGCAGGTCGCCAGGGAGCACCGCATTTTGAGAGCACTGCATGAGGAGGGCAGGCCGCAGACTCTGCCTGTGAAGGTAGGGGTTCTTCACAGCTGGGGAAATCTGCGTCCCTGGACGCTTTCCGGACATTTTCATGAATCCGACAGTCATCCGCTGATCCATGTGAATGAAAGCCTGGCGGGAATGCCGCTGGATGTGAAATTCCTTTCCTTTGAGGAGGTATTGAACGGAGCAGTCGATGAATATCAGGTCATAATCAACGGCGGAGATATGGGAACGGCCTGGAGCGGCGGTGAAGTGTGGAAGAACATCCGTCTGGTAGAAATCTTGACGCAGTGGACGGAACAGGGAGGTATTTTTATAGGTGTCCGTCATCCGGGAGCAGTGGAAGGTGCTTTTCATACCTTTGCAATGTCGCAGGTGTTGGGTGTGGACCTGGCAGGGGCAAAGCGAGCCAACCATGGCCTATGGGAAATGGCAACAAAAGAAGATGCCCGTGTGTCTGAGGGCTGTAACTGGAAAACGGCGGAAGGTGTTTATGTGTGCAGCCCGGAGGTGGATGTGCTGATGCAGAAGGAGGGAAAGCCCCTTCTGACAGAGCATGCTTTCGGAAAAGGAAAAGGAATTTATCTGTCCGATTTTCAGACGAATCCACAGAATACACGTCTGCTTTTGCGCCTTATCTGCCAAAATGTGGAGGAGCAGAGTCTGGTGCCGGATAATTTGTGGACAGAATGCAGTTATTTTCCGGAAAGCAACAAGCTTGTGTGGATCAATAACAGTGAAATCCAGCAGAGGGCTGTGGTGAAAGTGAGCGGCCGGGATTTTGCGGAAACGCTTATGCCGGGAGAATTAAAGGTACAGGAGGTAGGAAACCTTGCATAAGGAAAAAACGATACTGCGGTGCAGAAATGTTCAGCAGGTCATGAGGGAGCGGAAGATAGACCAGCTTCTGATCACCAATCCGATGTCTGTTTTTTATCTCACAGGAGAGATGATAGAGCCATTTGAACGATTCTGGGGATTTTATCTTCCAAAAGAAGGAGAGGGGGTGCTGATCAGCAATCGCCTGTTTCATCTGGTGCATCCGGAAAATTTTCAGATTCTCTGGTATGAGGACGGAGAGAGCGAGTTGGCGCTTCTGAAAAATCTGATAAAAGAGCAGGAGCTTCTTGGAGTGGATGAAGGGTTTCCGGCAAAATGGCTCATTCCGCTTCTTTCCGTGGTTCCTTCAGGGAATATATGCTGCGATTCTGCCTGTGTCAGGCAGGTGCGGGCGATCAAGACGGAGGCGGAAATTCGGTTGATGAAAGAATCTGCGGCCATTGCGGACGCATGTGCGGATAAAATTCCGGAATTTCTTGCGGAAGGAATCACAGAGCTGGAGCTGGGAGAGACGATCGCAAAATATCTGAAGGAGCTGGGAGCAGACAAGGATTCCTGTCAGATTCCCCTGGTGGCCTTCGGAGAAAATGGAGGAGACGCACATCACAGCCCAGGGGAGAGAGTGCTCAGAAAAGGAGATGGCGTTCTGGTGGATCTGGGATGCAGAAAAGGGCATTACTGTTCAGATATCACCAGAACCTTTTTCTTCGGAGAGCCGGACGAAAAATGGAAAAAGATTTATGAAGTCGTATATGAGGCGCAGAAGGCAGCGATACAGGCGGTTCGTCCGGGAGTTTTGTTCTGTACTCTGGATAAAATTGCAAGAGATATCATTGAGACGGCGGGCTTTGGAAGATATTTTACACATCGTCTTGGGCATTCCATTGGTCTGGAAGGGCATGAATGCGAGGATGTGTCAGCCCAAAATAAGGCGGTGGTGAAAGCGGGAATGACATTTTCCATTGAGCCGGGCATCTATATTCCGGGAATGGGAGGAGTCCGAATCGAGGACATTGTCCTGGTCACAGAAACAGGCTGCCGGATTCTCAATCATGCAAAAAAGAGGAGATATTAGACAATATTAGACAATTGTAAATCCTGCGTTTTCGTGATACCATATCCGTATAACGAAAACTCAAGGAGGAATATCCATGTACCGTGTTTTACTGGTAGATGACGAGATTCTGGTACGTGATGCCATAAGAGAGAATATAGACTGGGCGGGACTTGACTGTGAGCTTGTGGGGGATTGCGAGAACGGCCGGCAGGCGATGGAATTTGTGCAGGAGCATCCGGTGGATATTGTGCTCACGGATATCTGCATGCCTTATGTGGACGGGATGGAACTGAGCCATTTTCTGCATGATAATTATCCGGATATTGTGATCGTGATATTCAGCGGCTTTGGTGAGTTCGAGTACGCCAAAAAAGCGATTCAGTACAATGTCAGCGAATATCTGCTGAAGCCGGTGACTGCGGTGGAGCTGGCGGAGGTGATCAACCGCATGAAGGAGAAGGTGGAGCAGAAGCGGGAAGAAAAGCAGAAAATGGAGGAGCTTACCAAAACCTCAGAGAATTACCGCAAAAATGCCCAGGTGATCCGTTCCAAGGCGATCGAGGCGCTGGTGAACTGTACCACAAATGTGGAAGAGAGTCTGGAAAAGCTGAGAAGCATGGGAATTGAGCTTTCTGCGGTGCGGTATCGGGTGGCCATGTTTGACATTGATCTGTATTCAGATATGTACCAGCTGGATATGGAAAAAAGGCAGGAGAGCGCGCTCATGGCGTTTGTACTCTATAATATCAGCGATGAGATCATAACAAGAGAGCAGGCGGGCGTGGCTTATCAGGAAGGTGGAAATCGAGTATGTCTTCTGTTTCAGGAAAAATGGAGCCGGAATTTTGCAGCCAAAACAAGAGAGATCTGCCGGGAGATCCAGGACAAGATGCAGGAGGTCATGGGGATTGAGGTTTCGGTGGGGATCGGCGGCTGGGTAAAAACGCCGGACAAGCTGCTGCTTTCCCATGATATGGCGGCGCAGGCCATGCAGTACCGGTATCTTCTGGGCGGCAGGCTCCTTCTCGACATGGCGGAGCAGCCGGGAAGCCGCAGTGTGCCGATCGACAGTCTCCTGGAAACCTTTACAGAAGCGATGAAGGCGGGCAGGCGAGAGGACGTGGGAGCTGCTTTTCAGGAAATGAAAGACGCCATCCGCAGTGCGCTGGTGGAAAAAAGCCGCGCCTGCATGTATCTGCAGCAGATCATCCGAACCATGGACCGGATCTGCGAGGATGTTTTTGCGGATATGCACTGCGTGCGGCAGGGGCGGGAAGAGCTTCTGCATCAGATCACAGAGCAGAAGTCCTTTGACAGCGCGTGTCAGATCGTGGAAGCCTATATCATGAAGATCTTCAACATGCTCAGCGACATGAACAGCTCTTCTGAGGAGCGGCAGGCGCGCCTTGCGCTGGATTATATTCAGAAGAATTATATGGAGCCGGATCTGGGGCTTAACGACATCTGTTCTTATTTGAATATCAGCACCAGCTATTTCAGCAATATTTTCAAGAAAATGACAGGGGAGACATTTACGGAGGTTCTCATACGGGCAAGAATGGAAAAGGCGAAGGAGCTTTTGGAGAAGACGACTATGAAAAACTATGAGATCGCCAAAAAGGTCGGATTTTCGGATCCCCATTATTTCGGTATTTCCTTCAAAAAAATGACAGGTGTGACCCCGACGGAGTATGCCAGGGGGAAAAGAAAATGAAAAAATACAGTCCGGGAGGTTTTTTGATGCGCAGATTCAAAAGCCTCCAGAGCGTTATTTTTGCCTTTGTGTCTATGCTGCTCCTTGGCGCGGTAGGAATTGTGACCGTAATTTCCATGAGCTACACAAGACAGTCCATTTTTGAAAATTCTTCCTTATATACCCACAAGATCATCCAGCAGATGAACCAGAATATTGATTCTTATATTGATTATATGACCAATATTTCCTATCTGGTATCCAGCAACGAGGATGTGCAGAAGTATCTGTTCGGAGATGAGGAAGACCAGGAGGCAAAAGGGCGCATTTTAAACCAGTTTGAGACGATTCTGGACAGCCGCAGCGACATTTTGAATCTTGGCATCATTTCCGAAAACGGAAAAATGCTCATTAATGACGGAAGAGAGGTTCCGAATCCGTATCTGGATATCCATACCCAGGAATGGTATGAGAATGCGTTGAACGGAACAGAAGCATCCTATCTCACGTCCTCCCATGTGCAGCATATCATCAGCGGGGAGCGTCCCTGGGTGATCACCCTGAGCCGGGGGATCCGCAATTTGAACTCCGGCTCCGGCAGGGAAAAAGAGGGCGTTTTTTTCATAGATCTGAATTACAGCGCGATCAGTGAGCTTTGCAACCAGGGGATGGTGGGAACCCAGGGGTATGCGTTTATTCTGGATGCGGATGGAAATATTGTGTATCATCCGCAGCAGCAGCAGCTCTACAATGAGCTGCAGACAGAAAACATCCGTCTGATCATGGAGGCGGATTCGGATACGATTCTTTCCGGGAAAGGAAGTACCGAGAAGCTGTATTCCATTTCCCGTTCTGCAAAAACAGGCTGGACGGTAGTGGACTGTGTGCGCGTGGAGGAGCTTCTGCGAAAAAGCAACAAGGCACAGAGTCTTTACATTCTTGTGGCGGCGGGACTGATGGCAGGAGCGCTTGTTTTTTCCAGATTTATCGCCAAGAGTATCACGCAGCCGCTTCAGAAGCTTTGCGATTCCATGGAGCGGGTGCAGGAAGGGGATTTTTCCGTCTCGGATATTGTGGTAGATTCCGCCAATGAAATAGGAAGCCTTACGACATCGTTCAATGTGATGACGCACCGGATACAGGAGCTGATGGAGCAGAATATCCGGGAGCAGGAAGCAAAGAGAAAGAGTGAGCTCAAAGCGCTCCAGTCTCAGATCAATCCGCATTTTCTTTACAATACGCTGGATTCCATTATCTGGATGGCCGAAGGGAAAAAGAATGAAGAGGTCGTTCTCATGACAGCTTCTCTGGCACGGCTTCTCAGGCAGAGCATCAGCAATGAGGACGAGGTGATCTCCATCGGGCAGGAAATAGAGTATGCCAGAGGCTATCTCACCATCCAGAAAATGCGTTACAAGGACAAAATGGAGTTCCGGATTGACGTAGAACCTTCCATATTAAATATCCGTCTCATTAAGCTGGTTCTGCAGCCGATTATTGAGAATGCCATTTATCATGGTCTGAAGTACAAGGAGAGCAAGGGACTTCTTCTGGTGAAGGGATTCCTGAAAGACGGAAACGCGGTTATCCAGGTGATCGACGACGGTGTGGGGATGGAGCCGGAGGTACTGGAGCATATTTTTGAGAAGCACAAGGTCAACTACCGTTCCAATGGCGTGGGTGTTTATAATGTGCAGAAACGTCTTCAGCTTTATTATGGAAGCGAGTATGGCATCACATACGAAAGTGAAAAGGGAAAGGGCACGACAGCCACGATCACCATACCGGGAAATCAGGAGGGACAGCAATGAAAAAGTATAAAAAATGGATTGCCATATTGCTGCCTCTCTTGGCGGCGGCAGCCATGGCAGGAATCTTTTATTACCGCAATGCAACTGGCGGGGAGCGCCGTCTTTCCATGATCTATATTCCCAAGGTGGAGGATGACAGCAACGATTTCTGGTCGTCCCTGATCCAGGGAGTGAAGATGGCTGCCATAGAATATAATACAGATTTGGAGATTCTGGCTCCGGAGAATGAAAATGATGTAAAACGGCAGAACTTTCTCCTGAAAGAAGCGATCGGGAAACAGCCGGATGCCATTTTGATTTCGCCGTCCAGCTTTACGGAATCGGACAGCCTTCTGGAGGAGGCCAGGGAAAAGGGAATCCGCATCACGTATATTGACTCCTATACAGAACAGAATATCCAGGATATCACGGTGGCCACAGACAATGTGGAAGCAGGGCAGAAGCTGGGTGAATTTGCGGCATCGCTTCTTCAGCCGGATGACAAGATCGCAGTGGTGGTTCATGTCAAAGGCGTTTCCACGGCAGTGGAGAGGGAAGAGGGCTTTCGTCAGGGACTGGGCGAGCTGGAGAAGAACATTGTGGATGTGGTGTACTGCGATTCCAATTATGACAAGTCCTATGATCTTACCATGGAGCTTATGGAAAAATACCCGGACCTCAAGATGGTGGCGGGAATGAATGAATATTCTTCCGTAGGCGCGGCCAGAGCCGTAAAGGCAGTGGGTGCAGAAGACAGGATCCAGGTTGTGGGCGTGGACAGCTCGCAAGAGGCGGTCCGGCTTATGGAGCAGGGCGTGTTCAAGGGGATTGTGATCCAGAAAGCGTTTAAGATGGGATATATGGGAGTGGAGGAGACCTCCAGGCTTTTGAGAGGCCAGAGCTATGATTCGGATATCAATTCCGGCTGTGAGCTGGTAACACCCGAGAATATGTATTCCAGTGAAAATGAAAAGCTGTTATTTCCGTTTAATACCCAAATCATTACAGGAGCTCTGCAGGAAACATCCTGAAAATGGCAAAAGCGACAAACAAAAAAGGTTAAATATTTACATTACCGTAAATATTTAACCTTTCAGATTGTAGACAAAAGTGGTGCTGGGAGTTATCCCCAGCACCACTTTTCTGTAAATAGACATTGTTTTAAGAAAATCCTTAAACTTCTCAATAATTCTTCGGGTTTGGTTTCCCAGAACTCCAGTATCTTTGCCAATTTTTTCAGATTCATACATGCGAATGTAAGCCCGGTTTTCATTTCCATCCGTGCTTTCCCTATGTATTGAGTATAACGGAAACCATGCTGTTCTTTCGCTGTTCCGAAAAGTCGTTCAATCGTTTCTTTTCGTTGTTGATAAATCTGCTTGTTTCCTATCGTATAGCGAATATCTTCTGCTTTTTCCATGTATTCTTCCCACACATGCCGGGTGATGAGTTTTATATGATCTTTACTGTCTGTGCATTGATGCAAGTGGGGACAACTGCTACAGAACAATCCGCAACTCTTATATTCCCGATATCCATCCCGATTTGTTGTACTATATCTTAAAACCTGATTTCCCGGACAGACATAACAATCATAATACTCATCGTAGGCATACTCATATTTTTTAAAAAACCCTTCTTTCGTCATTGGGCGTTTGTATGGAAAAAGAGGCTGGATTCCCTTCTCCAAGAGAAGGTGTGCAATGGCAGGCGTTTTATAGCCGGCATCCATTATCATCATGTCCGGTTTGAAATCCTTTATTTTCTCATACAACAGCGGAAATGTGCGACTGTCATGCTCATTTCCAGGATGAACCGTATATCCTAAAATCCAACCATGTTTATCACAAGCTGTTTCTACCGCATATGCAAAAACATGTTTATGTTCTCCTTTACGAAACCAACCGCTTTCCGGATCACTGGTGCTGCACTTTTGTGTTTTTGCTCCTTCCGGAATCTGAGAGTCTGTTTCATCTGAAAGACTTCCGCCTCCACCTGTAGTCGGAGGCAAAGGTTTGTTTTTATCGTTATCTTTCAAAGGTCTTTTTCCATGTGCTTCTCGATCTTTCTGAATTTCCTCTTTTAATTCCTGTTCGTACCATAATGCCTGCTCGTGTGCCACCCGTTTTCTCATCTTTTTACTATTTGCGCATGCTTTAACGTGTGTAGAATCCACAAAAATCTGTTCTGTATCCACCAGCTTGAATTTCATACATTCTTCTAAAATCTTGGAAAAAATCTGTTCAAAAAGATCTGTATCTTTAAAACGACGGGTATAGTTCTTTCCGAAGGTAGAAAAATGTGGTACTGAATCCAACATATCCAATCCAAGAAACCAACGATATGCAACATTTACTTCGATCTCTTTTATTGTTTGTCGCATGCTTTTTATACCATAAAGGTATTGAATAAAAGGGATTTTAATCAACATGACCGGATCCATACTTGGACGTCCGTTATCAGGAGAATATTTTTCTTCGACAAGTTTATAAATGAAGTTCCAATCAATTGCTTTATCTATCAAGCGGAGCATATGGTTTTGAGGAACCATGTCGTCCATACAAAACATCTGCATTTGTTCCCTTTTTTTATCTGCGTTTTTCGTCATCATAAGCACTACCTCCTGATACCATAATTATATCATGAAGCGCTTGAAAAACCTTGAAAAATAAAGTTGATCAATGAATCTTTTTCTTGGTAAATCTAGCGAAAAACATTTGAAATGTGAAAAATATGATAAAAGAAAAGCCCGGGCTTTTGCCTGGGACTTTGTCTACAGTCTGAAAGGTTAAATATTTACATTACCGTAAATATTTAACCTTTTTTTGGAAGATATTCCATTACAATTCCGCGGATTTCACGTTATGATTGTAACGATGATAAGAAAACACAGAAATGTGTAAAAAACGTGAGGAGGGTAAAAAATTGGAAAAGCTGAAACAAAATCCAATTGTGAAAAAGCTCGGCCTGAACAGAATCCTGCTGGTAGGTATTCTGGTTCTGATGTTTGTGGTTTTCAGAGTGGCTCTGGGAGCAAAATTCCCGGTCATGGACAGTATTAAATCTACTCTGAATTACGTGTACTTCCTGGGCTTTTTGTCACTGGGCGTTACGTTCGTAATTGCGACCGGAGGAATCGATTTCTCCATCGGACCGGTTATGTTCTGCTGTGCACTGGTTTCCGGTTACTGCCTGAACAGCTACGGCGTTCCGCTTGTACTTTCTATGGTGCTTTGCATTCTCATCGGACTTTGCTTTGGAACCTTTAACGGATGGCTGGTATCTTACATGTCTGTACCGCCGTTCATCGTGTCCATGGCATCCATGAATATTGCCAAAGGTCTTGCGTCCGTATTCACCAAGACCCAGTCTGTAAGCTGGCCGCTGAGCAGCGACCCGGCAAATGGCTGGTTCAGAAATATTGTATCCTACAAAGGATTCCCGGTAGGCCTGGTGATTTTCCTTGGTGTTGCCGTTCTTTGCGGCATTGTGCTTTACCGCACAAAACCGGGACGCTACATTCTCTGTCTTGGTTCCAACAGCGAAGCAGTTCGCCTTTCCGGTGTCAACACCAGAAAGTGGCGTATGCTTGCTTACATGATCTGCGGTCTGATGGCAGGTATTGCAGCGCTGTTCTTTGTTGCTACATACACAACCGTTCAGCCGGGATATGGCGATCAGTACAATAACGAGGCGATTGCAGGCTGCGTTATGGGCGGTACATCCATGGTCGGCGGACTTGCATCTATCGGCGGCACTGTGATCGGCGTGGCTATCATCTCCCTTCTGCAGCAGGGTATTATGGCATTTGGCCTTGGTAAAGGACAGCAGATGATCATCACCGGTATTATTGTAATCGTAGCCGTTTATGCAGACGTTTCTGCAAGACGCAGAAAGAATTAATGGGAAGGAGGATGCAACAATGGGTGAAGTTATTTTAACTATGAAGGACATTGATAAGTCCTTTCCTGGAGTTCATGCTCTTGACCACGTTAATTTTGAAGTAAGACGCGGCGAAGTACATGCACTTATGGGCGAAAATGGTGCCGGAAAATCCACTCTTATGAAAGTGCTTACCGGTATTTATCAGAAGGATTCCGGATCCATTACTTATAAAGGAAAAGAAACAGAATTCCACAACACAAGAGAAGCACAGGATGCAGGTGTCGTAATCGTGCATCAGGAGCTTAACATGGTGGGCGACCTCACGGTTGCACAGAATATTTTCATCGGACGTGAGCCGAAAAAGGGCTTCCGCATTGATGACAAAAAAATGATCGAGGAGTCAAAGAAGCTGTTCAGGGATCTGAACATCGAAATTGACCCCAGAGAAAAAATGCACAACCTGACTGTCGGAAAACAGCAGATGTGCGAGATCGCAAAAGCAATTTCCCACAAAGCAGAGGTCATCATCTTTGACGAGCCTTCTGCAGCGCTGACAGAAAAAGAAATTGCAGATCTGTTCAACATCATCCGCGATCTTCGTGAGAAGAACCTGGGTATTGTTTACATCTCTCACCGTATGGATGAGATCAAGGTTATCACAGACCGTGTAACCGTTATGCGTGACGGCGGATATGTGGGAACGCTCATCACAGCAGACAGTACCAAAGAAGATATCATCAATATGATGGTTGGTCGTGTTATTTACGAAGACCCGAAGCAGCACAGCATGGTTGCCCCGGATGCTCCGGTGGTTCTGAAGGTAGAACACCTGAATGCGGGAAAAATGGTGCAGGATGTAAGCTTTGAGCTCCGCAAGGGTGAAATCCTCGGTTTCTCCGGTCTGATGGGAGCAGGTCGTACTGAGACAGCCAGAGCGCTGTTCGGAGCAGACCCGAAGCAGAGCGGAAAGATTTCCATTATGGACAAGAACAGCGGACAGCTTCGCGAGGTGACGATCAACAGCCCGCAGGACGCTGTAAAATATGGTATCGGCTATCTGTCAGAGGACAGAAGAAGATATGGCTGTGTGGTTCAGAAATCGGTTATTGAGAATACCACCCTGGCAACTATGGAAGAGTTTTCCAGCGGTCTTCTGATCAACAAAGCCAAGGAAAAAGAGGTTGCAGAGAAGTACATTAAGGATCTGGCTACCAAGACTCCCAATGCGGAGCAGCTTGTTGTCAACCTTTCCGGTGGTAATCAGCAGAAGGTGGTTATTGCAAAATGGCTGACCAGAGACAGTGATATCCTGATCTTCGATGAACCTACCAGAGGTATCGACGTTGGTGCCAAGAATGAAATTTACAAATTAATGAACAAACTGGCTGCAGAAGGAAAATCGATCATTATGATTTCCTCTGAAATGACAGAAGTTCTCCGTATGAGTGACCGTATCATCATCATGTGCGAGGGTAAAGTAACCGGAAATATTGATATTTCCGAGGCAACCCAGGAAAGTATCATGGATAAGGCCACACGGAACATTGATTAAGGAGGACAGTCATGACTAAGAAGAAAAAAAGTATTTTAAGTGATCAGAGATTTATTGTTTTATTAGTTGTTATTGCCCTGACAGCAATCTTCTCATTTATGAGCAAGGAGTTCAGACAGTACAACACTATGCTGAGTTTGCTGGACTTTTCCTACTATGATCTTCTGATGGCGATTGGTGTTACCTTCCCGTTGATCACCGGCGGTGTAGACCTGTCAATCGGAACCGGTATGGTTTGTTACGCACTGATCGGTGGAACTCTTATCAGAAATCAGGGGGTTCCGGTTGTTGTTGCAATGCTGGTATGTGTTCTTCTGGGTGTTGTGATCGGCGCTCTGAATGGTACCCTTATCGGAATAATGAACCTGCCGCCGTTTTTGGCAACTCTTTGTACCTGTATGATCACCCGTGGACTTGGTTCCCTGTATACAGCGACACCGTGGCCGGGTCTTACGCAGGAAGGCGGATGGTTCCACTCCATCTTCAAGCTTACGGTTGGTACCGGAAGAAGCGCTGACCGTTATCCCATTGGATTTCTGTGGATGGTTCTTCTGGTTCTGTTGATGGAATTTGTGCTGAATCATACAAAATTCGGACGTTATACTATCGCAATCGGTTCCAACAAAGAAGCAGCAGCTCTTTCCGGAATCAATGTAAAATTCTACCATGTAATGGTATATGTTGTCTGCGGTCTGTTCACAGGTCTTGCAGCAATCGCATATGCGGCAGTTACACCTACGGTACAGCCGGGTACAGGCGCTGGTCTTGAGATGGATGCCATCGGTGGTGTATTCGTAGGCGGTGTTGCAGCTTCCGGCGGATACGGATCTGTTCTCGGAACCTTCGTTGGTATTTATGTCATCATGCTTCTGAAGACCGGACTTCCCTATATCGGACTTCAGGCAAACTGGCAGCAGATCATTACCGGTATCGTACTGATCGTTGCAGTATTGATCGACATCGTAAAAGAAAAGAAAGCCGCAGCAGTATAAGGAAGCTACACTATTTTCTCATGTATGTGAAACGTCAGGCGTTTTGCCTGACGCCTTACATAAAACAAAACCTATATAATTAAAGGAGGACAATGCAATGAAAATCAAAAAGTTAATCGCAATGGGTCTTACCGCAGCTATGGTAGCTGGAATGGCAGCTCCGGTATTTGCTGAAGAAGCAGCAGATCCCGCAGCACAGTTCGAGGGACTGGAAGCAAAAGAAGCTTATGAGTTCCCGATGATGGTAAAATCCTTCCAGTCTACTTACTGGCAGGCAGCTATCGAAGGTATGCAGAAAGCAGCAGATGAGCTGGGTGTTACCTTCAAAGCGCAGGGACCGAACAGCGAGTCTGATATCGCAGACCAGTTAAACATGATCAATACTGCAATCGCAGCGAAACCGGTTGGTATGGGTCTTGCAGCATGCGATACTTCTTCCGTACTGGAAGCACTTCAGACATGTGCAGATCAGGGAATTCCGGTAGTTACATTTGATACCGGTGTTGCGGATGCTCCGGAAGGCGCTATCGTAGCAGAGGTTGTTACAGACAACACTCAGGCTGGTGCTGTAGCAGCAGAGAACATGTATGCAGCAATCAAAGATGTTGTAGCTAACGCAGAAGGACAGGTTATCATCGGCGAAGTTAACCAGGATGCTACCGGACTGAACATTCAGCAGCGTGGTACCGGATTCATTGACAAAATGATCGAACTGCTTCAGGCAGACGGCAAGACTGTTGCAGTAGCTGGTAACGAGTTCTATGTAAACGCAGCAACAGGCGCTGACGCAACAGAAGCTGACGCTGACGTTGTAATCCAGGTTGCAGTTCCGGCACAGACAACTGTAGAGCTTTGCTCCACAGAGGCACAGGCAATCCTTTCCAAAGAAAACTGTATCGCAATCTTCGGTTCCAACCAGGTTTCCGCTGAGGGTGTTCTTGCAGCTAACGCTAACCTGAACGTTCTTGGTTCCGATGCAGCAGCAGGCGATGTTATCGGTGTTGGCTTCGACGCTGGTTCTATCATTAAAGCAGCTGTTCAGGATGGTACCTTCCTTGGTGCTGTTACCCAGTCTCCGCTGATGATGGGCTACTACGCAATCTACGCTCTGACCGCAGCAGCTAACGGCGAAGAAGTTTCTGACATCCCGACCGCTGGTTACTGGTATGATGTAAACAACATGGAAGACGAGAGCATCGCTCCGAACCTGTACGACTAATGAGTGCAGATTCGTAAGAAAAGGCTGTTGACTGCTTGCAGGCAAAAAGACTTTTCTGAGAATCTATGCGAGTGCAACGAGCACCGAAAAGCCGTAGGCTTTGAGGTGAGCACTCATGTATAGTACAACATGGAGTGCAGCACGAGCCTATATGAGCGCAGCGAACACTGAGTGTGCGAAGCACACGAAGTGGCATTCGTGGAGTGCAACGAGCACCGAGAAGCTGCAAGCTTTGAGGTGGCGCTCATGGATATGAATGAGGACAGTAATCATTCATTTTACACCCCCAGGGTAGACCCTGGGGGTGTACTTATATCTCGATATACTTATATCGACATCTGCACAGGAGGAATTTCTATGCATGCAATGGGAATTGATATTGGCACAACAACAATCAGTATAGTGATGCTGGACGGAGACAGCGGAACGCTTCTGGACAGCCGGACGCTTTCCCATAATTCCTTTGCAAAAGGCCCCACAGCAGCCAGCCGGGTGCAGAATCCGGCAAAGATTCTGGAGCTGAGCATGCAGCTCGCAAAAGACATGATAAAAAAACAGGGGCGGCCCGACAGCATTGGCATGACCGGACAAATGCATGGCATGCTCTATGTGGACCACAGGGGAGAGGCGGTGAGCCCTCTTTACACCTGGCAGGACGGAAACGGAAATGAGCTCACCAAGGACGGGAGAACCTACGCGGAGATTCTTGGCGAGGCAACCGGAACAGCGGCTTCCGGCTATGGTCTGACTACCCATTATTATCTTCAGAAAAAAGGCCTGATTCCAAACACGGCCGAAAAGATGGTGACGATAAGCGACTATGTTGCAATGCGGCTCTGCGAAAGCAACGATGCAGTCATTGCCCGGGACATGGCAGCAAGCTGGGGCGGGTATGATCTGGAAATCGGAGATTTCTGCAGGGAAGAGCTGGAGGCACTTGGCGTGGAGCTTTCCTGTCTGCCCAGGATTCTTCCTGGCCACGGCATCATAGGGACGACTGCGGGCAGCTTTCCGGGCGGTATTCCGGTATGTGTATCTCTTGGCGATAACCAGGCAAGCGTTCTTGGGACAGTGCAGGATTTGTCAAATACGGTTTTGGTGAACATCGGAACAGGAAGCCAGGTGTCCTTTGGTGCGGCAAGCTTTGTGGAGGCAACGGGCTCCATAGAGCTGAGGCCCTATTGCGATGGCCTTTACCTTATGGCCGGCTCCGGTCTGTGCGGAGGGAGAGCCTATGCCATGCTGGAACAGTTTTACCGGGAAGCTTCCGGAAAAGAAGATCCACTTTACGATTTCATGGAACGTCAGGCAAGAGAATTTATGGAAGCCTACGGAAAAGAAGCTGCCTGGAAAATCCGCACTACCTTTTCCGGTACCAGAAGCAATCCGAAAGAGAGAGGCTGCATCAGTGGAATTGGCGTAGAAAACTTTCATCCGGGCGCAATGACGCTGGGCATGCTTGGCGGTATTGTGGAAGAGCTTTACGACATGTACAGGGAAATGTGCAGCATGACAGGAAGCAAAGCAGTGCAGCTTGTGGGATCCGGAAACGGACTGCGCAGAAATGTTCTCCTGCGGGAGCTGGTGGAAGAGAGATTCCGTATGCCGGTTAAAATCCCCCGGTATGAGGAGGAGGCAGCCTGCGGCGCAGCGATGCAGTCCCTGGCATCTGCCGGCTTTGCGGGCTCCGTGGGAGAATTACAGAAGAAAATCTGTTATTTGAATTAAGAAGAGGACACCTTGCAAATAAGGACCCTTTTTTGGACAAAAGAGGTTCTTACCACTTGATGATGCCTGTAGTATTATGGTATCATCAAATATGAAAGCAGAGAACCTTTGAAGAGGCTTTGAGGGCCTCACAGAAGACAAAACTTACATATTGAGGAGGTATTGTTATGGCAACATATTATCTGGCGGTAGACATTGGAGCATCCAGCGGACGTCACATCCTGGGACACATGGAGAATGGGAAAATGGTCCTGGAGGAGATATACCGTTTTGAAAACGGCATGGTAAAAAAAGGCGATGAGCTTTGCTGGGAATTTGACCGTCTGTTTCAGGAGGTAGTCAACGGCCTTAAGAAATGTAAGGAAATCGGAAAGATTCCGGTAAGTATGGGCGTGGACACCTGGGGCGTGGATTTTGTGCTTCTTGATAAGGACGGAAACGTTCTTGGAAATACCGTGGGATATCGTGATCATCGTACCGAAGGTATGGATGAGGAAGTATATAAGATTATTTCTCTGGAAGATCTGTACGCACGTACGGGTATCCAGAAGGCGATTTTTAATACCGTATATCAGCTGATGGCAGTGAAGAAAAAACATCCGGAATATCTGGAGCAGGCAGAAACCCTTCTTCATGTACCGGACTATTTCCACTATCTGCTCACCGGCAAAAAAACCTGCGAGTACACGGAGGCTACTACAGGACAGCTTGTAAATCCGCATACAAAAGACTGGGATTATGAGCTTATCGATATGCTGGGCTATCCGCGGAAAATTTTCCAGAAGCTGATCATGCCGGGAACCGTGATCGGAAACCTGAGCGACAAGATCAAAGAAGAGGTTGGCTTTGACCTGGAAGTGGTTGCTCCGGCAACTCACGACACTGGTTCCGCAGTTCTTGCGGTTCCGGCAAATGATGATGATTTTATCTACATCAGCTCCGGCACCTGGTCCTTAATGGGACTGGAGAGAGAAACTGCAGACTGCTCCAGGAAGAGCTGTGAAATGAACCTGACAAACGAAGGCGGTTATGCAGGCCGTTTCCGCTATCTGAAGAACATCATGGGTCTGTGGATGATCCAGTCTGTGCGCCATGAGGTAAATGACGCGTACAGCTTTGCGGAAATCTGCGCAATGGCAGAAGAGGCAAAGGATTTCCCGTCCAGAGTGGACGCAAACGATGAGTGCTTCCTTTCCCCGGATAACATGACCGAGGAAGTAAAGGATTACTGCCGCAGAACCGGACAGCAGGTTCCGGAGACTCTGGGCGAGCTGGCAACGGTTATTTACACCAGCCTTGCAGAATGCTATGCAAAGACCGCGAAGGAACTGGAGGAGATGACCGGACGTACCTACAGCCGTATCTGCGTTGTGGGAGGCGGTTCCAATGCCGGCTATTTAAACGAGCTGACGGCAAAGGCCACCGGCAAGGAGGTTCATGCAGGTCCCGGAGAGGCAACAGCCATTGGAAATATCACTGCGCAGATGCTCAAATCCGGCGAGTTCAAATCTGTTCCGGAAGCACGTACCTGCATCCACGAATCATTTGACATCAAAATTTATCACGCATAAGCGTGAAAAATAAGGAGGAAAAGCAACATGACTACACAGGAGAGATACCAGTCCGCAAAAGAACTGTATGCGGCTATCGGCGTTGACACAGACAAAGCGATCGAGACACTGAAAAAAGTACCGGTGTCCATGCATTGCTGGCAGGGTGACGATGTCACCGGATTTGACCATGACGGACCGCTGACCGGAGGAATCCAGACGACCGGAAACTATCCCGGAAAGGCAACGACACCGGAGCAGCTTCTGGCTGATATGGAAAAAGTATTTACTCTTGTTCCCGGACAGAAGAAGATCAATGTGCATGCATGCTACGCTATTTTTGAGGACGGCGAGTTTGTTGACAGAGACAAGCTGGAGCCGAAGCATTTCCAGAAATGGGTGGATTTTGCGAAAAAGCACAACATGGGTCTTGACTTCAATCCTACCTTCTTCTCTCATGACAAGGTAAAAGATGGCCTGACACTGTCAAGCCCGGACAAGGCTACCAGAGATTTCTGGATCGCTCACGGCAAAGCCTGCATCCGTATTTCTCAGTACTTTGCAGAGCAGACCGGTATTCCCTGTGTTATGAATATTTGGACCGGAGATGGTTACAAAGATGTTCCGGCGGACAGAATGGGACCGAGAATGCGTTACAAAGAGGCGATTGAGGAGATCCTTTCCGAGCCGTATGATTTTGACAAAGTAAAACCCTGCGTGGAGTCCAAAGTTTTTGGTATCGGCGTGGAAGCTTACACTACAGGAAGTGCGGAATTTGCACTGAGCTTTGCCGCAGCGCACAAGGATAAATGCCTGCCGCTGATGGATAACGGTCATTATCATCCCACAGAGGTGGTTTCCGACAAGATTCCGGCGCTTCTGTGCTTCTTCCCGGAGCTGGCGCTTCATGTAACCCGTGCAATCCGCTGGGATTCCGATCACACCGTTCTTTTGGACGATGAGACAAAAGAAATCGCAAAAGAGATTGTCCGCAATGACGCTCTGAACCGCGTATATATCGCTATGGATTATTTTGATGCAAGCATTAACCGTATTTCCGCATGGACAGTTGGCATGAGAAGTATGCAGAAGGCTCTTCTCAATGCGCTGTGTACACCGAATGAAGTGCTGAAAGGTCTGCAGGATGAGAATAAGCTCACCGAGCTTATGGTACGTCAGGATGAGATGAAGACCATGCCGTTTGGTGATGTATGGCAGCACTACTGTGAAGAGTGCGGTGTTCTGGGCGACAGAGAATGGTTCTCCGAGGTTACCAAATATGAGGAAGAAGTTCTCTCCAAGAGATAATTTCCTTGCCATCTTACTTATACTATCTATATACACACATATTCAAAAAGAAAACGCTGTCCGTAAGGGCGGCGTTTTCTTTTGTCGAACGATATAGATTGACAAAATGGTCGGTGAGCTATATTATAAAAGTATCAAATGATACTTTGATGGGAGGGACGATTTGAAGGAAGAAGCCAGTTCACGAATTGAAAGCGAGCAGGAAGTGAAGGCATATCTTCAGAATCTGAAATATGCCCTGTCTAATGGAGCAGAAATTTACTTCCAGGAATACAGACTGGTAGATAAAGAAAGAGAAGAAAAGTACACAAACCGATATGCAATGAGCGTACTGTTTCCGGGAGAAAATCCAGTGGAAGCGCTCAAACGGGAATTAAAAACACTGACAGTGGAAGAATACATGAGAACTGTTCGAGATTTACGATTTCCCAAACGAAGTGAAATGCGGGAATTTGGAAAAATTTATCATGGAACAGATGAGGTATACATTAAGATTAGAGTGGAGCTTCTGGGAGCTTATGTCAGGGCGACGACCTTTGTAATGTCATTTCATTTGGCGGAAAAGGCGTTTAGGGCGGAGATGTTTCCATATCGCAGGGGGAAAGCTTAGGAGGTGTTTTTATGGAAATGAAGCAGATCAGCAGTCAGAATAAGCTGTGTCTGTGTTGTATGGAAGAGCATATGCTGCAGACTGTCCGAGTGAAAGAACATACTACCTTTAAAAATGTGCCGCTAGATTATGATGCAGAGTATCTTTACTGTGACGAAGCAAAAGAACTATATGCGGAAGAAGATATGATCTGCAGGAACGATATTGCAATGAAAGATGCTTATCGCAGAGCGAAGGGGCTTTTGACTTCTGACGAAATCAGTGCAATTCGTAAAAAATACAGAATCAGTCAGAAAGATCTTTGCCTGCTGCTTGGCTGGGGAGCGAAAACGATTACCAGATATGAAAGTCATCAGGTGCAGGATCGGGCGCATGATACGATACTGAGAAAGTTAGAACAAGATCCGGAATGGTTTTTGATTCTTCTCTCAGGGGCTCGGAAATTGCTGCCAGAAACATCATATGACAGATATTTTACTACAGCTACGAATCTGTACGAGTGCGAGAGAGACAGTTATCTGCGAAAAGCTGTGCGGGCGAGATATGCCGGAATGGTTAAAAATCTGACAATGCAGGGAAATACTTCTCTGTCTCTTGATAAAGTTGTAGATGTGATCCGGTATTTTGCGAGTTCTTCTGAAATTACGAATTTGTATAAAGTAAAGTTGATGAAGCTGTTGTGGTATAGCGATGCGCTTTCATATAAAAAAAGAAATCAGGCGATTACCGGATTGGCTTATCAGGCGCTGCCTATGGGAGCTGTGCCGATCGCCCATGAATCTATTATTGATCTGAAGGGAGTGCCATGCGAAGAGATAGAGATGGGAGAAGCTTTGGCGTATCGCTTTTATATGCCTGAACGGCCGGAATTCCCTTCCCTGTGTGAGGAAGAAAAAAAGATATTGGATATAGTGATACACAAGCTTGGCCGTATGACAAAAGATGAGATTATAAGTTTTATGCATGAAGAAAGGGCGTATAAAGAAACGGAGCCACGAGATGTGATTTCTTTTACGTACGCTAAAGATTTACAGATTTAAAATTCTAAAAACCATGGGAGAAGCAAAAAGAAAGATTACGCCGCCTTCACACCAGATAAAGGCGCAACTGCGCAAAGAACACAAGGATACACTGTTTCGGTTTATTTTTCGGGACAGAAAGAAGCTACTGCAACTTTATAATGCCCTCAGCGGATCAGATTATGAAGCTATTGACTTTTTGACAGTTACGACACTGGAGTGCCAGGCGCTGGTGCTCAATATCAATTATGGCAGCAATCAAAAGCTTATGGAAAACTGCAGGCCGCTTATGGAGTATTCGCAGTTTATTTATCAGATCCGTCAATATATTGAAAAGGGAGCCTCTCCTGCGTGTGCCGGGAGATGAGGCTTTCGGAAGAAGATATTCAGAAACGAATTACAGAACAGTTTAAGCTTTCCGGGGACGAGGCTCGAAGGGATATCAGACAGACGCGCGGCGCGCATGATGTCAACTAAAATGTTACGAAAAACAGAACCATAGCAGAGCTTTGCCGTGGTTCTGTTTTTCATATGGGGAATTTCTATGGAAATATTTTCTTTGCGGGGAACCTTTTTCCATGGCACGCAGTCTAATAGACAAAAGAAAATAAATCCTCCACAGAGGGGGAAGGCACAAAAGCTTTGGCGGAGGGGGCAGGATATGGAAAAAGAGGCTTTTGGAAAACTGATTTTAGAAAACGAGCAGCAGCTGTACCGGATTGCCAAATCCATTCTCAGGCAAGATGAGGACTGTGCAGACGCAGCCCAGGAGGCGATTGCCAAAGCATTTGAAAAACTGCCCGGGCTCAGAAACGATGCATACGCAAAAACCTGGCTTATCCGTATTTTGATTCATGAATGCTGCAATCTGAGCAAAAGAAGAAGCAGGGAAGTGAGCTTTGATGAGACGTGGCTGCAGGGACAGCCGGGAAAAGAAACCTACAGCGGTCTTTATGAGGCGCTGGCTTCGCTGCCGGAGGAATTCCGGGTGGTGTTGGTGCTTCACTATCTGGAGGGATTTGATTTGAGGGAAACAGGAGAGATGCTTCAGCTTTCCCTGGGAACGGTAAAAAGCCGTCTGCACAGAGCGCGCAAATTGCTGGAGGAGGAATAGCCATGGATAAAAAGCAATGGGAAAAAGAATATCCGCAAATGCCGGAAGGCTTCCATAAAGCCGTGGCAAAGACAGTAGACGAATATATGAGAAAACCGGAACAAATCCAAAAGAAGAGGCAGCGTCGTCTGTCCGGGCAACGCTGTATTTTGCTGGCGGCAGCCCTTTCGGCTATGCTTCTTATTGGAAGCATGCTGGTAGGAGCTGCAGGGAAATTTGATTTTCGCAAAGTTATAGGGCTTAATGCGGGCTGGGTGCCGGAAGAAATTTTTCAAAAGGAGGTCGCAGTGGCGGGAACGGCAAGCCAGCTGCTGGAAATAAAGGAACTCTGTTTTGACGGAATGCGGCTTATGGTCTGGGCTGTGCCCACAGAGGAAGGAAAGCTTTATGAAATGGAAACTCTGAAGATGGAAATAGACGGCGAAGAAATTTCTCCGGTATTGACCCGGCAATATGGAAAAAACCTTGTATTTACTGCGAATCTTGCGGAAAAAGAAGTTGCTGAGCCTTTTGAGGTGAGGCAGGAGGTGAGAGTGTACCGGGAAAACAAACGGTATGAGAATCGGAAGCTGCGCTACACTGTGAATGTCGAAGCGAAGGTGCAGTCCCTGCCGGAGATAGAGTGGAAGTTTGAGGATTTCACTGTCAGAGCGAGCCATATAAAGAGATCATCGGTTGTTGTACAAGGCTTGGTTGAGGTAGAGATGGATCAGGAGCAGCGTAGGCGCTACGAGGCCGCAGGAGAAGATATCATTGCGGGACTTTGCGTCCTTGGAAAGAATGGCCAGGAGCTTGCCGGTCTCGGGCTTTTTGAACAAGAGGAGGGGGCAGGGAGTCATTATTTGGACAGCCTTCAGCTTTGGTTTTCCTGCCAGCTGCCCTCGGCGCAGGAGAAAAGCGTTACCCTGCGCCTGCAAAGGCATCTGCCAAAAGCAGATGATGACGACTGGGAAGGGCTTGCGCGGCAGCAATCAGAAAACCTGACTCCCTTTTATGGGGAGCCTATGGAGCTTCCTCTCGCTTCTTCATAAAAACTTCCCGCAGGAAAAATCTTACGTTCCTAGGATATCACTTGCGATATAACCGCGCTGTCTACAGGAATTGTTCCCTGTATTCGGTGGGAGAAATATGGAATTTTTTGCGGAATACGCGGAAGAATTCCTCAGCGTCTTCATAGCCGCACTGCTCCACAACCTGGTAAATATTGAGACTGGGATCTGCCAGTAGCTCCAGAGCATTTTCCAGTCTGGATTCCCCCATGAAGCTTTCCAGACTTCTTCCCGTATGTTTTTTTACCAGAATGCGAAGCGCCTCCTCCTGATAATGAAAATGGCGTGCTGTTCTGGAAATACAGTCATGGGAGAGACTGTGCTCTCTCAGATACTGAAGGACCTCATAGGTGTGACGATCCGTGCCATGGCAGCTGTACTCCCTGGAGCTGATAAGATAATGGAACAAAAGCAAAAGCAGAGCTTCCAGGGAATAGGAATGATGAAAATCATGCTGCGCGTATTCCTGTATCACAGAAGCAAGGATGGACTGTGCTTCCAGACTGTGTCCCAGGGAAAAGAAAATATAATTTGTTCCGTCATTGGGTTCCTCTCGAAAAAAGGAGGAGAGCAGGTTGTTGTCCGAATAGAAGCTTTTCAGAGTGCCCTGAAAAGCCTCTTCCTTCAGACAGAAATTAATGAGCAGGGAACCCGGCTGCCGGTATTGAAGGGAGTGGACTGCCTTTCGGTTCAAAAAGATCAGATCTCCCGGATTCATGTATACCTCGTTGCCGTCAATGTCATTGATGACCGAGCCGCTGCACACATAGTTCAGCTCAAAGTGACTGTGCACATGCGGCGGAAAATCTGCCGTTACTTCATGGGAAAGAATGTAAATACTTTCATCCTGGGGAAGCCGCGGGGAAATCTGGTGCAGGTTCTGGATGCTGTAGAGATTCTGGGCAAGCTTCTGGCTGTATTCCAGAAGCTTTTCCGGCGTGGACCCCATGGCGCAGGAAATCTTTGGATTTTCGGAAACACCTACAAGAGGATAGACGGGCAGGTGCCCGTCGGAGGCCTTTCGCTGCATATAAGGACTGTGATATTCCGTCTGGGCAGGGATCCGGATCTGTACCTCCGTTCCTTTTCCTTTTTCACTTGTATAAGTGAGGCCGTATTCGGAGCCGTACAGGATCTGAAGCCGGCGGTGGGTGTTGAATACAGCGATATTGGTGCCGCCGGAAGTGCTTTGGCCGGTGCCGGTGAGGATTGTGGGCATTTTTTCCGGCGGGATCCCTACGCCGTCATCGGATACCAGGAGTACAATATCAGAATCTTCCATCCATCCTGTCACGACTATGGTTCCGGATTTTGTGCTTTTTTCAAGAATTCCGTGCAGGATGGCATTCTCTACCACAGGCTGCAGAGTCAGCTTGGGGATCTGGTAATCCAAAAGCGTATCGGGAATGTCGGTAATAAACTCAATACTGTCGTGAAAACGCATATTTTGGATCTGGGTATATATCGATACATGCTCGATTTCCTTGGCGATGGTGCTGATGCTTCCTTTACGGCTGAGCGTGAGCTTGTAAAAGCGGGAAAGATTCTGCACGGCGCTGCTGATTTCAGAAGTACGCCCCTGCTGAGCCAGCCAGTTGATCATATCCATGGTGTTGTAGAGAAAGTGGGGATTGATCTGCGCCTGAAGGGAATTAAATTCTGCAATACGTAAATCTTCCGCACTCTTCGCCTGATTCTCCATGAGCGTCTGCATTTTTCGCGTCATATAGTTGTAGGTGTCAATAAGCTCACCCACCTCATCATGAGCGCTGGGACTTTCCATGGGAATCGGCGGCCCCTGCTTGACGAGATTCATCTGGCTGATGACAGAAGAAATCCGGCCGGTGATGGAGCGGGAAAGAAACGTTGCCAGTACGAGGGCAAGAGCCAGAAAGCCCAGATACAAAAGGGCAAAGCGGAACATGATGCGGTTGCTTTCCTCGATCATGGGAGTGGAGGGAAGAATGGTCACCATAAACCACTGGGTTTTGCCGATACTGTAAAATCCGGCGTATACCTTCTCATCCAAAAGTGTGCGCTCCATAAAATTGTTGGAGGACATGAACGCATCCTTGATGATATCATAGTTCAGCCAGTAAATGCCGGACAGGGAGGTATCAGAGGAGGCGACAAGATTGTTGCGCTCATTGATAATATAGGAAACGCTTCCTGTGGACGAAAGATTCTCGGACAGGATTTTCTGAAACGCATCTGCGGAATAGTAAACAGCCACGTAGACATCACAGGGCTTCTGGCGGTAATACATGGTGGTGGAGCGGATATAAGCCAGACTGCCGTTCTTTTCCTGTTCCTGTGTTCCAAGATAAAAAGGAGGACAGTACAGCTCAGAGAGCGTGCTTTGCCCCTGGAAAATGCCGTACCAGTAAGTGCCGCGTATGGAGGAAATAGGAGAAAAAAGATTGCGGGTAGCCTCGCTGTTGTAGAGAACCTGAGCGTCAGCAGGCAAATCTGTATAAATGCGGATACCGGTAATAAGGCTTCCGTCTATGAGCTCGTTGGCTTTTTGGCGAAACTCCATGGCATCCGCAGACTCCACAAGCTCGTTCAGGGAATCGCCTACCGGCATATGGAACAGGCTGCTGTAAAAAGGAAGCTCCGTGAGGGCGCTGCTGACGTTTACCACTTTTTTTACGGTTTCCTCGATCAAAGGCGCGGTATGGGCAGAAGCGTCCTGCTCCTGCCGGATGGTATCTGACACGATCATATTGTACAGACGTCCATAGAAAAAAAGTCCAAGCATAAGGATCGGCACCGTGACGGCAAGGAGCAGAGCCAGCGTAAATTTGGACTGGAGCTTCATATTTCCGTAAGACTGTGCGATTTTTTTGAATAATTGTTTCATTATAATATCTTCTCCCTGTATTCAGACGGGGAAAGCCCGGTGTATTTCTTGAAGCTTTTTCCGAAATAGTTTCCGTCGCTGTAGCCTACGCGGGAAGAAATGTCTGCGATTTTGTATCGGGCATCGCTCAAAAGCTGCTTTGCCTTTTCCATTCGATATTCCGTAAGATACTGGTTCAGCGTCTGGCTGGTCTCGTTCTTGAAAAAGGTGCATACATAGGAAGCGGACAGAAATACATGGGCGCTGATGTCCTTTACCGAGAGCGACTCATTCATATAGTTTTTGCTGATATAGTCCTTGATAAGGAAGATCGTTGCATTTTCCTGGGTGGAATTCGCCGCGTCCTCCAGATAAGCCTGGGTTTTGGAAATCAGAGTCCGGTGCAGTTCCTCATAAGAAAAGCATGCTTCCAGAGCGTCTACAATGGCGCCGGAGCTGTCAGAGGAAAGCTGCTGCTGTTTGCGGGCGTCCTCCAGCGAGATAAAAAGCTTATAATAAATATCTTTGACCTGGTTTGGCAGCAGCGTGCAGTTTTCGCTGAAAAACTCCCACAGCCGGCAGAAAAATGCAGTGCAGCCGGTCTGGTCTTTGTCGGTCAGGAGCTGATGGAACGCATCCTCCGGTGCAAGACATAACGCATCCGTAGGTTTTGAAGGAAGCGTTTTTAACATTTCCGGTGTGAGAAACGTATTTTCCGGGAAAAAGAAGCTGCTCTGCAGGAGCACCACTGCGGAGGCATAGGACTGGTAGGCTCTGGAGATGCCGGCAAAGGTATTTCCTGCAATGATATAATGCTTCCCAAGCGGCGCGTACTGCTCGCTGAAAAATTTTCCGATAGAGCGGATAACAGAGGAGGAAGGGCGGGTGGAGCCAAACACAAAATATACCAGATACTGCCGTTTTTCAATAGAAACACAATTCATATGGTAATAGCGCAAAAATTCCTCCAGGGAATGAAGGATTTCGTTTTCTGAGACATCGCTGATGTCAAAAACGGCAGGCCGGCTGACGATAAAGGCAGTAAAAACGGTGCCCGGCATAATGCGCAGGGAAAGCTCCCCGGTGAGAGCCTCGATCTCTTTCTGATTGGCGCCGTAGGGGGTTGTAAGCTGCTGGGCCAGAAGAGAGGCCGTAGCCAGGGAGTGCAGAGCCTCGCCCCGGTGGGAACGGATCTTTTGCTGATAGCTTTTGCAGGCTTCCTGGATCGCTGCCGTCACTTCTTTGGGGTCTAAGGGTTTTTCGATATAGGTAATGGCTTTGAGACGAATGGCGGCTTTGAGGTATTCCTTGTCCGAGTAACCGCTCATGAAAATGGCGACACTGTCCGGCAAAAATTCCTCAATGCGCTGCAGCATGTCAATGCCATCCATTCGGGGCATGCGGACATCGCAGAGGATGATTTCCGGCGAGTGGAGGCGCGCCATTTCAAGACCATGATAGCCGTCATCGGCCTGATAAATTTCATGAATACCCAGAGCCTTCCAATCCACAGAGGAGATAAGGCCGGTCCTGGTAAGCGCTTCGTCGTCTACGATTAATAGTTTCATGGGCTGCTCCTTTATTTTCAGATGTAAAGTGGTTTTATTATAGCACATAAATAAAAAAGATTTTACCCAGATTCCAAAAATATTCCCGTTTTCCAAAAAAAAATCCGGTGATAAAATAAAGACAGAAATGATACAGGGAGGAGAGAAAGCCGTGTCTGAATATGTTCTTGAATTAAAAGGCATTACTAAGATTTTCCCAGGCGTGAAAGCACTTAACAATGTGCAGTTCCAGCTTAAGCCTGGCGAGGTTCATGCACTTATGGGTGAAAACGGTGCTGGTAAATCCACATTTATCAAAGTTATCACCGGCGTACATAAGGCGGAAGAAGGCGAGATGTTTTTAAATGGGCAGAAGGTGGACTTCAAAGGACCGAAGGATGCTGCGGCAGCAGGAATCGCCGCTGTTTATCAGCACCCGACATCCTATCCACATCTGACTGTTGCGGAAAATATTTTTATGGGTCATGAGATCATTAAAAATCATATGATCCAGTGGAAAACAATGAATACAGAGGCAAACAAACTTCTGGCTCAGCTTGATGCGGATTTTGATGCAACTGCGGAGATGGGAACACTGAGTGTGGCACAGCAGCAGATGGTTGAAATTGCCAAGGCAATGTCTACCAATGCCCGCATCATCATTTTGGATGAGCCGACAGCAGCACTGACAAGAACAGAATCTGAGAAGCTGTACACACTGGTTGACAAGCTCAAAGCGGATGGAGTTTCCATTATTTTTATTTCACACCGTTTTGAGGATATGTACCGTCTGGCTTCCAGAGTTACTGTTTTCCGTGATTCTCAGTATATCGGAACCTATGATGTGGACGGCATCACCAATGCAGACCTGATCAAAGCAATGGTTGGCCGTGAGATCAAAGATTTGTTCCCGAAGCCGGAGGTAAAGCCCGGAGAGGAAATGCTCCGAATCGAAGGTCTTTCCAGAACCGGTTATTTCAAAAACGTATCCTTTAATGTACATGCAGGCGAGATCGTAGGTCTTACCGGTCTGGTTGGCGCAGGTCGTACCGAGGTTGTGGAAGCAGTCTGCGGAATTACCCGTCCGGATTCCGGAAAGGTATTCCTGGAAGGAAAAGAAATACATATCAAACAGCCTTCGGATGCTATGGAAAAAGGAATCATCCTTCTTCCGGAGGACCGTCAGAAAGCAGGACTCATTATGAGCTGGGGGCTGGGACGGAACGTAACCTTACCAACGATCAGCAAATATGCGAAGCATGGGATCAATAACGAGAAAAAAGAGCGCGAGCTGTCAAAACAGCTTTTGGAGGAAGTGGACACCAAGGCTGTGGATATCTTCCAGCCGGCAAGCTCTCTGTCCGGTGGTAACCAGCAGAAAGTCGTTGTTGCCAAAGCGCTGAGCCAGGAGATGAAGGTTGTTATCATGGACGAACCCACCAAAGGTGTGGACGTTGGTGCAAAGGCTGAAATTTATGCGATCATGGGAGACTTGGCTCTGCAGGGATACGCGATCATCCTGATTTCCTCCGAAATGCCGGAGATCCTGGGAATGAGTGACAGGATCATTGTTATGTGTAACGGACGCAAGACCGGCGAGCTTTCCCGCGAAGAGGCCACACAGGAGAGAATTCTGGAGCTTGCTATGGAGAAAAGCTCTAAAAACACCGGAAAGGGGGCCAACTAAATGGAAAAGAAATCGTTTATCAAAAAGCTGACAGGTTCCCGTGAAGCGTTGCTGGCAGTGATTCTGATTTTGCTCTTTGCGGTTGTTACCGTGATAAGCCCCTCGTTTTTGACACCGAAATCTCTGCTGGATATGCTGAAAAACAATGCAGTTACCATGGTTATGGCGCTGGGTATGCTGTGTGTGATGCTTATCGGAGGAATTGATATTTCCATTATGTCTACCCTGGCTTTGTCTGGTATGGCGATCGGTATGCTTTTGAAATATGAGCATATTTCCAGCCCGGCTCTGGCTTTCCTTATTGCCATTGCCATCGGTACCGGATGTGGCCTGCTGGTAGGTCTGGTCATCTCAAGAGCAGATGTACCGCCGATCATAGCAACAATGGGCTTCATGTATGTATTCCGCGCCATGGGCTATCTGATCTCCAACGGTGGGGAATGGGCCGGCGCAGCAGCTCTTGGAAGCTTCAAAGATTTTGCTACGACAAAGTTTTTGGGAATAAGTCTTGTAATCTGGGTAACCATTCTGTGCTATGTTGTTTTCTTCTGCTTTATGAAATGGACGAGAACCGGCCGTAAGATTTATGCAGTGGGAAGCAATGCCAATGCGGCAGAGGTTTCCGGTATCAATGTTAAGAACGTAAAACTGATGGTTTATATGATCATGGGCTTCCTTGCCGGTCTGGGCGGAGCACTTCAGGTTTCCATTTATGCTTCTGCCATGCCGGATATGCAGTTCGGCGGTGAAATGGATGTTATCGCTGCCTGCGTTATCGGCGGAGTCAGCATGAGCGGCGGACGCGGTACGGTAGTCGGAGCGCTTCTTGGTTCTCTGATCCTGGCAACCATTGCAAAAGCACTTCCGTTGGTGGGCATTGACGCTCTGGCCCAGAATACAATTAAGGGTGTCCTGATCCTGGCAGTCGTTGTAGTCAACGTTGTTCTGCAGCGCATTGCCGACAGAAATGCATTAAAAGGAAGGGAGATGTGATCATGGCTGGAAAATCTGGAAGAAGTATTAACAATGTGCCGCAAAGTCCCGTGAAACAGATGATTTTCAGCTGGGAAGGCATTCTTGTCCTTGTATTTATCGCAGTAAATATTTTTTGTGCATTCTTTTCCGAGTATTACAATCTGAACAGTCTGCTTCGTCAGATGCCGGTTTATCTGGCGGAAGTATTTCTGATGATACCTATGGCGTACATTCTGATCCTCGGTGAAATTGATATTTCCGTAGGTTCTATCGTATGTCTTTCCGCAACCATGAGCTGTATTGTCTGCAATACAGGAGCACCGTTCATCGTAGTTGTGCTTACTGCGCTGGCAGTGGGAACTGCCTGCGGTCTGGTAAATGGCTTTATCCTCACCAGATTCCAGGAACTGCCGCCGATGATCGTGACACTGGCAACACAGATTATCTTCCGCGGTATCGCTGAGATTGTCCTGGGAAGCGGCGGAAGTATCTCCGCATCCAACACAGACGGTTTCCGTATGATCGGCGGAAAGATTGGAAATATTCCTTATATTTTATTCCTTGTTTTGATCCTGGCAGTGATTTTTGCCGTAATCCTCGGCAAGAGCACTTTCGGACGCAGGGTATATGCGATT
>QFCE01002840.1_pt1 | contig 105180 bp, 91 predicted proteins | sample 5346091 | NCBI WGS metagenome assembly QFCE01 (sample SAMN09062252, study PRJNA434731) | Human gut metagenome, whole genome shotgun sequencing project. | isolation source: stool timepoint A chromium assembly | host: Homo sapiens | collected 2015
TGGGCATACAGGTGCTGGGCAATGGCTTCCATCAACAGGTAGTCGTGCTCCGAGTCGATATCAATAATGCCGGTATCCATCATCACGCTGATGCCGATCTTGCCGCGCCACAGTATGCCGTCCGTGTTGGTGGCGAGGAAATCCCGCTTGAAGACATAGATGGAAGCGTTTACATCATACACATCCGGAGCCTGCTGGCGGCCGGTAAACTCACTCTTGCAGACCTGTTCAACATGGTCGTCCACAGTTTTGACCATATTGAACCAGGGATTGCGGCGGGCTTCGCACACGCTGAACACCAGATCCAGATCATCGCGGCTCTGTTTTTTGGCGAAGGCGTTTTCGATGTCCGATTCGGTGCGCAGGGGGCTGGTGATGTCCAGGTCCATGTACCAGTCATACGGCTGGCCGGTGCGTTCCTCCATGCGGTGCAGACTGTCCTGATAGACAGCCATCTTAGGCACGCGGTCGCCGCCCAGTTCCTCGCCGCGCGGCAGGAAGATGACTTCCGGGTACTTGGCGGCAACCAATTCGGCCAGCTCCGGGCTGTCGGTGTTTAGGGCAATGTCAATGTTCAGTTCGGGATGCTTTTTGATAAACAGCTCGGCGGCGCTGAGCGAATAATACACCAGCGGGTGGCCGCAGAAGGTTTTGAGGTTTTTGTTCTTAAAGCCCTTGCTGCCTGCACGGCCGCAGATGGTGATCAACAGACGGTTCATTGTTGTTCCCCCAATGTCAGTTTTAATACTTGCAGTGCCGTGGCGGGCGGGTTCAGGCTCTCGGTTTCCTCCCCGGCGGCATAGTCAAGGAAATAATTCATCTCGCGCAGGTAGCGCTCGTTGACGTCCTCCTCATAGTGTTCCACCGCACCGTTGGGCAGGGTCAGCGTTCCGGCGCCAAAATCCGCCACGCAGCTGCCATCCTTGCAGAACAGCTCAATGGAGCGGCGGTAGGTGCGGCCAAAGTAATCCAGGTGCACTTCCGCCAGCAGGGGGGGATATTGGGCAATATAGATGGAAAGGTCGTCAGAATCGATTTCCAAATCGGAATATTTTCCGCGCATATTACAAATTGTTTCCGGAACGCCGAAGAGATCGACCAGGTAATCCCATTCATGGATCAGGTCGATGGTCACGCCGCCGCCCAGGGCCTTGTGGGCACTGTACACCGTGCGATAATCCACCCCCGGCCGCCAGTCCGGCAGGTAGGAGGAACAGATCACCCGCGCACTGTAGGGGCGCAGGCCGGGCAGGTGATTTTTCAGCGCCAGCATGGTGCCGCACCAGCGCATGGGTGCAGCCACATAGGCTTTCTGCCCGGCGGGCAGCAGGGTGGCAAGGTCTACATCCGTCTGCTCGGCGGAAACAATGGGCTTTTCGATAAACAGCGCGTCTGCCAGGCCGCGAATTTCCTCCAATGCCTGCGCGTGCAGGCTGGTGGGGTTGGTGATAAACGCCAAATCGTAGTGCGGCAAGGCGGCGGAATCCTGCAAGGTGGTGAACTGGCTGTGCAGCAGTTCTGCCGCGCCGGGGCGCAGCGGGCGGGCTAAATCACTGCGCAGCGCATCAGCCCGCAGCGCCAGCCCGCGCTGTGCGCAGATCGCCGTCAGATTTTTCAAATGCCGGGTCCCGATAGATCCCAGACCGATAAACAGGGCAGTAAGCATGGTGACCCCCTTTTAAGTTAGGAGGTAGGAGTGAGGAGTTAGGAGCTATTGGTGTGCGCATCCGCGCATATTTTGAATATCAGGTTTTGCCTTATTTCAAAAACGCGGCGCAAGCCGCACATTCAACTCCTAACTTCTACCTCCTACCTCCTAACTGATTTTCAGGTTTTATCCATAATGCGGATGGCGGCCAAATCTTGTTCAAAGCTCCAGCGGGACGTTTCTTCGCCGCGCAGGCAGGCAAAAAAGTTGGTCAGCTCATCCACATAGGCGTTCTCTACAATGTTGTCGCTGTAGCGGTTGTCATGCTCAAAGCTGGTGTAGGTGTCCACAAACTGTTTGTCACCGTTCTTGAACTCATACAGCGCTTTGGGGTTGCCCTCCCAGAACAGGTGCAGACCATCGCCAAAGCATTCAAAGTTGCGCACCGCCTTGGGGCTTACCACATCTGCTGCCAGCACACCCTGCGCGCCGGAAGCGTGGCGCAGCAGCAGGGTAACGCAATCAGGATAGGGCAGCCCAAGGTCGCTGATGCTGTCCTCCTGCACGGTCACATGGGTCACATCGCCAAAGGCATCCAGCAGCCAGGGCAGGTCAATGCCAAAAATCTCGCGCACGCCGCCGGTGCGGGCGTTGCCCACAAAAAAGTTTTTGTAGTTTTCCCACGGGTGCCAATCCGGCAGGTACTGGCCAATATGGTAAATATAATGCACCGGCTTGCCGAATGCAGCTACCTGCTGCTTGATGTACTGAGTTTCGCGCCGGTAAAGCATGGTGGAAGAAAGAAACAGCAGCACGCCTTTTTCTTTCGCTTTTGCCATGTTTTCCTCATAGCCGTCAGCAACCAGATTCAGCTCGGTAAATACCGGCAGGCTGTTGTCCAGCAGCTCGCTGATGATGGCCGCGTGGGTTAGGGGAGCGGTGCAAACAAGGGCAGCGTCCGGGGCTTCGGCGGCAACGGCTTCAGCGATGCTGGGGTAAGCGGCGTCGATCAGGCCAAGGTCGGTGGCTTCCGCCCGGCGGGATTCCGCCGTATCGACACCCGCAATGCGGATGCTGGAATCAATGCCTTTGGTCAGGCGGGCACGGCGCTTGCCCATGCTGCCCAGACCAACGATCAGAATTTTCATAGGGAGATGCTCCTTTTGGGGTTAAATTCCGGCACGGGGCCGTCATAAAACGTTTTGGGTTTGGCAAAGTCAAATTGGGCCAGAACCCGGCAGATCTTGCCGCTGGTATCGCCGCCGTTATAGGGGCTTTGTGCGGCGTGGGCCACGGCGGAAAATTCCGGGGTCAGGGCACGGCGCAGGGCGGCCTCGATTGCGGGGGCAGCGGCAGCACAGCACAGCACGTTCTGGCAGATGATGCGCCCGGCCTGGCGGCTGCCGATGTTGACGGTCGGCACACCGAACGTGGGCGTTTCCACCACGCCGGAACTGGAATTGCCCACCACCAGCGTAGCGCACTGCATGGCGGAAAGATACCGCTTGAGCCCCAGGCTGTTGATGAACCCGGCACGCTGCGGGTGGGCGGCGGCAAACGCCTGCATTTTGGCGGTGCACACAGCGCCGCCGGCATCCGCGTTGGAACCGGTGATCAGCCAGAACACGCCGGGAACCGCTTCCATTGCGGCGCACAGGGCATCCGCCTGCGCGGCAGGATCGCCCGCCGCGGCGGAAGTTTCGGGGTGGTAGGTCACGATAGCAAAAGGCTGCATCAGGTCAAAGCCGGTGGAAGCGCACAATTCCTGCCGCGTCATTTTGGGCAAGGTACGGATGTTTTCATCGCCCAGGCCGCCCACGCAGAACACGGTTTCGGGGGCTTCGCCCATGCGCACCAGCCGGGCCGCGCTTTCGGCACAGCTGGGAAAGTGCAGTGCCGCCATTTTGGTGATGCAGTGGCGGTAGTATTCATCCGCCGCGCCAAGGGTTACATCCCCGCCGGAAATATGCGCAATGGGGATATGCCGTGCCGCAGCCGCTGTAGCCACCGCAAAAATTTCAAAGCGGTCGCCCAGAAGCAGCACCGCATCCGGGCGGTGGGCGGCAAAATAGCCGTCAAATACCGTGATGGTGCGTGCAATGGTAAGGGCCACCGGTTCGTTGGGGTTCTCTTCTTCAAAAATCGGCAGGCGGGCCGCAATGGGCAGGCCGTCAGCCTCAATTTCCTGCACCGTATTGCCAAACCGGGCACAGAGATGTGCCCCGGTAACAACCAGCTGTAATTGCAGGTCCTGTGCCGCCGCAACCTTTTGGATAACCGGCCGCAGCAGCCCATATTCCGCACGGGTGGAGGTGATGATGGTGATGTTTTTCATAGTAGTTAGAAGTTAGGAGGGAGGAGTTAAATCAATTCGGAACGAGAAGTGAAGAATGGGAGAGGGGGTAAGGTTGGTGGCAGAACATCAGAAAATATCTGTAGGGCGGGATGCCCTCATCCCGCCGTGACCCTGCCTTGTTGCACGATGCAATTTGTGATAATCAGGGCCTGATTTGTAGGGGACGATGCTCGCATCATCCCGCAGGCGGGTCTTTGCTACATATGCCGCTGTTTATCAGGCTCTGCGTAGGAAACCACCCCTCACCGGCGTTGCCGGAGCTCCCCTCAAAGGGGAGCTGCCGCGGGTTTTAACTTTGTATTGGTTCCCCTGGAGGGGAGCTGGACGCGATGCGGCCTGAGGGGTGGTTCCTTATTGCGTGCATAAAAAATCACGGAATAAATCCTGCCCAATATTGCCGCTTAAAATGCATCAAAGCGGCTAAGAGGGAGCCATCCCACGGATATTACGATGAAGTCCCAATTCTATTATTTCTATTCAGAGTTTTTCGCCGAGGCCTTTTTGCAAAAAGGCCGGAGAACCCCCCGTAAAAATCATAGCTCGATCTTTTCGTCTTCGGCAAAGTCGCGCTTGGCGGTCTGGCCAAGGACGGTGTACCACAGCATGGGGGAAATACCATCGCCGGGGCGCTTGGTCAGCAAGTTTTCGGCGGTGAACACTTCGCCTGCCTTGATGGGCCGCGCGGCCACAATGCTCTTGCGGGCAATGGCCTTGTTGGGGGCTTCGCTGGCGGTCAGGTGCTTGTGGCCGTCGCCAAGGGCGGCTTCCACATGGCGCACGGCCTGGACCATGGCCTTGAACTCGGTCGGGTCCAGGCTGGCTTTTTGGTCCGGTCCGGGCCAGGATTTATCCAGCGTAAAGTGCTTTTCAATCACCTGCGCACCAAGTACCGTGGCAGCAACATCGCATTCCCAGCCCGGCGTGTGGTCCGAAAGCCCGACCGGCAGGCCGAACTGGTCAAAAAGCTCCAGCATGGCGGTAAGGTTGGCATCCTCATAGGGAGTCGGGTACTGGGTGTTGCAGTGCAGAATGGTCACTTCCGGGCAGCCGTTGTCGTCCAGGATGCCAAGGGCGTCGGTGATCTCGCTTAAGTTGCACATGCCGGTGGAAAGCAGCGCCGGGGTGTGCAGCTTGCCGATCTCTTCCAGATAGGGCAGGTTGGTGATCTCGCCGGACGGAATTTTAATGAGCGGCATGCCCAGTGTGCCCAAAAACCGCACACTGGGGATATCAAACGGCGCGGAAAGATACTGGATGCCAATGGAATCGCAGTATTCTTTCAGTTCCCGGTGGCCCTCAAACGAAAAATGCAGCTTGCGAATCATCTCCAGCTGGCTTTCGGCGGCATCGGTGGTCTGTTTCTGGTATTCGGCTTTTTCGGCGAACCTGCTCACCACAAGCTCCGGCACAGCGGTCTGGTATTTTACAATATCTGCACCGCATTCCTTAGCCACATAAGCCATCCGCTTGGCGGTTTCCAAATCGCCGTTGTGGTTTACCCCGGCTTCAGCAATGATCGTTACAGGCATAAATTACTCCTAACTCCTAACTCAGCTCTGTTGTTCCAGCTTTCTTCTCATCTTTTCCAGCTCTTCCATCTGGCCCATGTCCATCCAGGAGCTTTCGTTGATGGGGTAGATGCCTACTTTTTCACCGGCGGCGCGGTAGCGGTCGATCACATCAGGGAAGCCGATCACTTCGCCCATCTTCATCTCTTCCACCACGCGCGGCTCCACAACGTAAACGCCGGTGTTGGTCAAAAAGTTCAGCTCCGGCTTTTCCCGCATGGCGGCAATGCCGCCGTCTTCGCCCAGTTCAACAACACCGTAAGGCACTACATAGTGCTTGAACGCGCATACCATGGTAACCAGGTTGCCGTGGGCTTTGTGGTACTGGTACAGGTCGCCGTAATCCAAGTCCAGTAGGGTATCACAGTTGGTAAAGAAAAACGGGGAATCCATCCGCCCTTTCAGCAGGCAGAGCCCGCCGCCGGTGCCCATGAACACATCTTCGTCAATAAAGTCAACGGTATAGTCTTTTTCCAGGTCGGCAAAGTAGCTCTTGATCATGCCGCGCTTGTAGTTGACAATCATCGTCATATGGCGGCAGCCAAAATCCCGGAAGCGGGAAAAAATCAGCTCGGCAATGGGCTGTTCCCCCACCGGAATCAGCGGCTTGGGCAGAATTTTGGTGTAGGGGTACAGCCGCGTGCCAAGGCCGCCCGCCATCATCACAACGGGGATATCCACCTTTTTGCGGTTGTCCACATCCACGCCGCCCGCAAACACAATATCGGTGATGACGCCGTGCTTGTCCAGAATGGGCAGGGCATCAATGCCAAGGCGCTGCAGCTCGGCGCGGGCGCGGCCGCGCTCGGCCACCGGCAGGCTATGGGGGTGATAATTGGCAGCCTGGGTCAGCGGGGCGCTGAGCGCGCCGCCGCGCAGGATACACTTGCGGATATCCCCATCTGTCACAACGGCCTTCAGCTTGCCCTCCGGCGCAATAAACAGGATGCGCTGGCCCGTTTCATCCAGCTTTTTCATCGTATCCAGCACCGTGCAGGACTCCGAAATAAAAAGTTCTTCGACTTTCAGGTAAAATACCCCCTTGGAAAGGTAGAAGTTAGGAAGTAGGAGTTAGGCGTTGAAAGTGCGGCTTACGCCGCAAATTTTGAAAAAGGTGAAAGACTTAATATCCAAAATTGCGCGCGGCAGCGCACACCAATAACTCCTAACTTCTAGCTCCTCCCTCCTAACTCAAATTACAGGTTCTTAACTGCCGCGATCACGCGTTCGCAGTCTTGTTCGGTCAGGTTGGTGGAGCAGGGCAGGTTGACGATGTACTTGCGGTAGCCCTGGGCTTTTTCCAGGGCGTACGCTTCGTTTTTGGGGTAGTCGGCCTGCTCGTTGATCAGGGCCCATACCGGGCGGGTCTGGATGCCCTGCTCCTGCAGTTTGGCAATCACGGTATCGCGGTCAAGGCCGGAATCTTTCAGGTACAGGCTGTAGAACCAGTGGTTGGAGCGCACGCCGTCAGATTCCTCTTTGAACGGCAGAATACGAAGGCCGTGTACGCCGTCCAGAGCAGCTTTGTACTGGTCGTAGCGGGCTTTCTTGGTCTCCACAAAGCCCTCCAGCCTTTCCAGCTGGGCAAGGCCCAGGCAGGCCTGCACGTTGGTCATGCGGTAGTTGTAGCCGACTTCATCATGCAGAAATTGCAGCATATCGGCCTTGGCCTGGGTGGAAAGGTGCTTGGCGTGCTCGGCCCAATCGGCGTGGTTGGAAACCACAAAACCACCTGCGCCGGTGGTCATGATCTTGTTGCCGTTAAAGCTGTAGCAGCCGATATCGCCCATGGTGCCGGCGGCCTTGCCAGCCAGCGGGCCTGCGGTGTAGCGGGTGCCAAGCGCTTCGGTGGCGTCCTCAATCAAAATCAGCTTGTAGCGGCGGGCAATGTCCAGCAGGCGGGGCATATCGGCCATATTGCCAAACACATGCACCACGCCCAGCGCGCGCACGCGGGCACCGGTTTTGTTATTGTACAGCCCGTCCTCTTTCAGGGTGCAGTGGTTGGCACAAAAATCCTCCACGGCGTCCGGGTCAATGCAAAGGGTATCGTTGCAGCCGATGAAGATTGGTTCCGCGCCCACATAGCGGGTCAGCGGGTTGACAGCGGCAATAAAGGTCAGGGTGGGCACAATCACCTCATCCCCGCGGCGGATGCCCGCCGCCATCGCGGCCAGGTGCAGCGAGGAGGTGCCGCTGTTGGCGGCAACAGCGCGCGGCATGCCTACATAAGCAGCCAGTGCTTCCTCAAATTCGCTAACTTTGGCACCGCTGGTGGAAACCCAGCCGGAAGTAATAGCCTCGGCAGCGTAAGCTGCTTCTTTTTCGCCGAAGTTCGGCACGGAAAGCGGGATAAAACCAGACATTTGCAAGATCCCCCGATCAAATTTATAGGTGGGTGTGCCCGGCAGAAGAATAGCCAAAGGGCACACAAGGTAAAAACAAAATATATTCTTTTACATTATACGCTATTCTATCTCTTACGGCAAGAAAAACTTGCTGCGGCCAGGGGGCGATGCTATAATAAACCATATTTCGCGCAATCAACCAGGTCAGTAAGAAAAGAGGAAGGAATATGACCAAAAAAGAGGAGTGGCTGGCCGGGACCCGCAGCGCGGTGCCCATTATGCTGGGGTATGTGCCGGTGGGCATTGCCTATGGCGTAATGGCGCGCCAGGCAGGCCTGAACACCTGGCAGACGGTGCTGATGTCCTTGACCGTATACGGCGGTGCCAGCGAGATGATGGCTGCTGGTATGGTGGCGCAGGGCGCTGCTGTGCTGACCATTGTGCTGACAACATTTATCCTGAACCTGCGGCATATCATCATGAGCACCTGCGTGTTCAACCAGATGCAGGGCGGCAGGTTGCCGGTGCGTATGCTGGCCGCTTTTGGCGTTACGGACGAAACCTTTGCCGTGTACACCACCACGGCCAACGCCCCGCGCACGCCGCGGTACTTTTTCTCCATGGCGCTCTGCTCCTATCTTTCCTGGGCGCTGGGCAGCTGGCTGGGGGCCATTGCAACCGGGCTGCTGCCGCCGCTGATCACCGCGGCACTGGGCATTTCGCTGTATGCTATGTTCATTGGCCTGCTGATGCCCGGCCTGCACGGCAACGGCCGCCTGGCCGCGCTGGTTGTGCTGACGGCGCTCTGCAACACTGTGCTGTGCAACGTGGTGCAGCTGGATTCCGGCTGGTCGATGATCCTTTCCACGCTGGGATGCGCGGCGCTGGGGTCATTTTTTGTAACGCCCAATGCGGCAGGGGAGGAGAACAGCCATGCAGAACCGTGATATCTACCTGATGATTTTGGGTATGACTCTGGTGACCTACCTGCCCCGTGTGCTGCCCGCCTTTTTGATGGGCCGCATCAGGCTGAGTGCGCGGGTCGAACACTTTTTGCAGCTGATCCCCTATACCGCCATGACGGCGCTGGTGTTTCCCGGTGTGTTTAGCGTGGATGCCAACCCGGTGCTGGGGGTTGTGGGGGCTGCCGTGGCAGGTGGTCTGGCATGGAAAAAGTGTCCCATCATTGTGTGTGTGCTGGCCGCCGTTGCGGTGGAAGCCGTGATGCTGCTGGTGCAGGGCAGCGGGATGCTTTGGAGTGTGGTTGTGGTTGCGGGATGAGGGAAAAAAATAAGGCAGTCGGCCCGGTGCAGGGCGACCAGTTATTGCACACAATTTCTCCCAAGTAATAAATAATAATGAATAAAGGCAACACCGCACAATTCCTGCCTTACGGCTTAAGCACCGCTCCGGCGGCTGCGGCACGGCATCTGCGTTGCCAAAATGCTCGATAATGTCGGGTTGCGGTACCCGCATCGTGCTTCGGGGGCAAAAGCCCCTCGCACTCTGCGACCGCTGCCCCTGCTTCGGTTCGCTGTTTCCGCCACTGGCGGCGCTCACCTTTGCAGCATCCAGTATTATCTGCGCTTTTGGCTTAGCATCTGCCGTACCTCGCTCGCCGTATCGGCACTTAGAATTATGCGGTATTGCCTTAAAAATAAACCCGGCCCGGTGCAAGATGCGCACGGGGCCGGGGTGTGTTTGTGAGCTGATAATAAAATGAAATTCAATTTTTCGGTTTGGCGGCGGCGCGCAGGGCGTTTACTTCTTCTGCGGTCAGCTCCCGCCACTGGCCGGGAACAAGGGCAGTGTCCAGCGCAACGGGGCCGATGACTTCCCGGTGCAGGGCGTTCACCCCGGCGTCAAACACGCCGAACATCCGCTTGATCTGGTGGTAGACCCCCTGGTGTAGCGTGACCCGCACTACACAGGGGTCAGCTCCGGCGGGCTTCACCTCGGCAGGGGCCAGCGTCTGGCCGTCTGCCAATGTGACCCCGGCGGCAAAGCCGACCCGCATCGCGTTGGTCAGCGGGGTATCCAGCGTAACAAGGTACTGCTTGGGCACATGGCGGCCCGGCGCAAGGATGTCATGCGCCAGCGTGCCGTCATCCGTCAGCAGCACAAAGCCAGTGCTGGTTTTGTCCAGCCGCCCGGCGGGAAATAACTGTCGGCGGGGGAACGCATCTTTTACCAGATCCACCACGGTGGTATCGCGTTTGTCCTGCGCGGCGCTCACAACGCCCTCCGGTTTGTTCAGCATCAGGTAAACGTATTTCTGGTAAGCCCCGGCCAACAGTCTGCCGTCTACGGCAACCTCGGCAGTGGCTTCCTCGATCTGAGTATCAGCCTTTTTGGTCAGCACGCCGTTCACCGTCACGCGGCCCTTGGCGGCCAGCTTACGGCTTTCCCCGCGGGGGATACCCAGCCGCTCGGACAGGTATTTATCCAGCCGCATCATCAGGCGTTCTCCGCGGTGATGGCGGCGGTTTTGCCGCGGGTTACTTTAACAAGGTCTGCCGGGGCGCATTCGATCTGGGTGCCGATCCGCCCGCCGGAAACCAGGATGGTGGGCTGGGCCAGGCAGCTTTCGTCAAACACGGTGGCAAACTGCTTTTTCATGCCAACGGGACTGCACCCGCCGCGGATGTAGCCGGTTACCTTGTTGATGTCTGCCACATGAATCATGGCAACGCTTTTCACGCCCACGCTCTTGGCGGCTTTCTTCAGATCCAGTTCCGCCAGAACAGGCACAACAAACACGTAATAGTTGCGGTCTGCCCCCTGGGTGACAAGGGTCTTAAACACCTTGGCAGGGTCCTGGCCGGTAAGCTGCGCCACATGGGCACCGTCCACAGCCTGGCCTTCCTCGTGGGGATATTCGTGCGATGTATAATTCACCTTGGCACGCTCCAGCATGCGCATGGCGTTGGTTTTTGCTTCTTTACCCATGGTAAAAATACCTCTTTCTCTGTATGTGCCGGAAAATACGGTGCTCCGATTATTTTACGGAACACGTTGCAAATACAGCCTTATTATACGCCGCGGGCGAAATAATGTCAAAACAGGGGTTGACCTTAGCACTTTAACGTGCTAAACTGTACAGCGTTAAAGGATAAAAGAATTACCGTAAAGCGGATAAGAAATAGAGGAGAATATGTCATGATCATCGTATTAAAACAGCATGCCCCGGATGAAAAGGTCAAAGCTTTCTGCAACGAACTGCAGACGATGGGGTACCAGATCAACGATTCTATGGGCAGCGATACCCACATTCTGGGCCTGATTGGTGATACCAAGGCGCTGAGCGAAAGCTGGGTGCTGGCAAACCCGGTGGTGGAAACCTGCCGCCGTGTTTCGGAGCCTTACAAAAAGGCAAACCGCAAGTTCCACCCGGACGATACCGTGGTGGAAGTGGGTGATAAGAAAATCAAGGTTGGCGGCGGCCATTTTGCCGTGATGGCGGGTCCCTGCAGCGTGGAAAGCAAGGAGCAGATCACCTTTGTGGCGCAGCGTGTGCAGGCCGCGGGGGCCAGCATCCTGCGCGGCGGCGCATTCAAGCCGCGCACCAGCCCCTACAGCTTCCAAGGGCTGCGTGCCGAGGGCCTGGAACTGCTGGCCCATGCCCGCAGCCAGACCGGCCAGCCCATTGTGACCGAACTGATGAACAGCGAACATATCCCCCTGTTTGAGGAAACCGGTGTGGATATGATCCAGATCGGCGCGCGCAACATGCAGAACTTTGAACTGCTCAAGGCTGTTGGCCGCACCAACATCCCCGTTCTACTCAAGCGCGGCCTTTCCGCCACGCTGGAAGAGCTGGTGATGAGCGCCGAGTATATTATGGCAGAGGGCAACCCCAATGTTGTGCTGTGCGAGCGCGGCATCCGCACCTTTGAAACCAGCATGCGCAACACGCTGGATATTTCCGCCGTGCCCATGTTGAAAAAGATGACCCATCTGCCGGTTGTGATTGACCCCAGCCACGCCGCGGGCATCGCCTTTATGGTGCCCAGCCTGGCCAAAGCTGCGGTGGCAGTCGGTGCAGACGGCTTGATGATCGAGGTGCACAACGACCCCGCCCGAGCCAAGAGCGATGGAGCCCAGAGCCTGACCCCGGACCAGTTCGATGACCTGATGGCCACCATCCGCCCGGAGCTGGAGTTCTTTGGGAAGACGTTGAATTGAGAAAAGAAATCCGGTATATAAAGATATAGCGAAAGCCCGCAGAGCATTTTTTATGGTGCTCGGCGGGCTTTTGGTTTCGTTGGCAGAAAATAAAAAAGCAGAGATAGGAGACAATGAAACCAGTTTATCTCATATTGGCGAAGCTGATATTGGCGAAGCTGATCATCAAACAGATCACGACCCAGACCAGCGCAATAATCAGGCCGGGAATCTGGGAGCCCTTGCGCCTGCCGGAATTGCTGTTCTGGTAAGTTGGCTTGGTAGGCCGCTGGGACGGCTGGGGGCGCGGTGCGCTTTCGGCCCGGTGGCGGGCGTAATCCGCCGCCAGCGAGACCGGACGGGCTTTCTGCCCCGGCTCAACGTGGGAGGGGCAGTTGGGATCCTCGGTATGGTGCAGAGTATAGCGGTCCTCAGGGGGAAAAATCATTCCGCAGTCGTCACAGCGCTGGTTGGTCAGATGGCCGCCGCAGATGGAGCAACGCATAAAACAGCCCTCCTGTTCAGTTCTGGTATCACACAAAAAACGACAATAGCTTTGTTTTTATTATACAATCCCGGCAAAGCAAAAGGCAAGGGTCTGCGCAGCGTTTTGCGACAGTTTATGCGGTTTTGCTGCGCTAAGCATGCTTAACGGTGCTCGGCGGCCTTTTTGGCGTGCAGACTTTCAGACATGATGACCATGACCACCAGCCCAACGGCTAGGTACCAGGGGTACAGCCTGGGGGTAACGTTCTGTGCCAGCAGGCCGAACAGCGGCGGGGCCAGGCAGGAGCCCACATAGGCAAAGGCCATCTGTAACCCCGTCATCGACATGCTCAGCTCCCGGCCAAAATTGACCGGCGTTTCGTGGATGATGCAGGGGTAAACAGGGGCACAGCCCAAGCCGATCAAAATCAGGCCCACAAACAGCACGTTGTTCCCGGCAGGCAGCAGAACCAGCAGAATGCCCAGGGCAATTAACACCTGCCCCAGCCGGATCATGTTGCGGTCGCTCATCTTCATCGTCAAAAAGCCGGAAACAAACCGCCCGGCGGTAATGCCCAAATAGAACAGGCTGGCCCAGCTGGCAGCGGTCTGGGCATCCAAACCGCGCACCAGGGTGCAGTAGCTGGAGGCCCACATCCCGGCGGTGGATTCCAGTGCGCAGTAACACAAAAAGCAGACCAGAACTTCCGGCACACCGGTGATTTTCAGCAGCTCCGGAAAGCTGCGGTGCTGCGGGGTGAACGGCTCGCCACCCATAGCATCCTGCGGCAGCTTCCACAGCGGCAGGCTGAACAGCAGCACCACTGTCAGCACCACCTGCAAAATGCCAATGATGCGGTAGCCGCCCTGCCAGCCGGAACCGGCCAGTGCCTGCCCCATAATAACGGGGCCAAGGCTGGCACCCACACCCCACATGCAGTGCAGCCAGCTCATATGGCGGCTTTTGTAGTGCAGGGCAACATAGTTGTTTAAGGCGGCATCCACGCTGCCCGCGCCCAGCCCATAGGGGATAGCCCACAGGCAGAGCTGCCAGAACGCATGGCAGAAGGAAAACCCGAACAGCGCCGCTGCCGTGGTGGCAGCGCTGATGGCGGTGACCCGCCCTGTGCCAAGGCGCTCGTTCAGGCGGTCGCTCGCCAGGGCGGAAAGGATGGTGCAGGCGGAAATGATCATCGAAACGCCGCCCGCCCAGGAAACCTGCGCCCCCAGCTGCGGGTACATGGTGGGCCATGCCGCGCCCAGCAGGGCGTCCGGCAGACCAAGGCTGATAAACGCCAGATAAATGATTGGCAAAAGCAAAGATGCCATGGATTGATACTCCTTTTGAAAATAATCAGAGATGATTTTGACAGCATTATACCATGAAAAAGTCAAGAAATGCCATTTACAAAAAGAATTTGTTCAAAAGACGTTCAAAACTTTATGATATCTTTATTTTATATACTGCATTCTTGCATCCAGAATACAGGGCAAAGGGAGCATTTCATCTTGCATCATTTGCCGAAAAGCGGTACAATAATATAAATTTCGCCTTGTTCCAAAAAGGCGCAGCCCCGCGTGCAGAATGCCGCTTTCAGAGTTCAAAAACGGAGAACGTTTTCATACCCCTAGGAGGTCAACCCCATGAGAGTTGGTTTGGACATCGGTTCAACTACCATTAAATGTGTCGTGCTGAACGATGCAGAGCAGATCGTATATTCCACCTATGAGCGCCACTACAGCCATATCCTGGAAAAAGGCAAGGAGTTGCTGCACCGCGCCGCGCAGAACTATCTGCCGGATGGCAGAGCAAAGCTGGCAATCTCCGGTTCCGCCGGTATGGGCCTTGCCGACAGCTGCAAGGTGCCCTTTGTGCAGGAAGTGTTTGCCACCCGCGTGGCCGCCAACAAGCTGGCGCCGGGTACCGACTGCATCATTGAGCTGGGCGGCGAGGATGCCAAGATCTTGTTCCTGACCAACGGTACCGAAGTGCGCATGAACGGCAGCTGCGCAGGCGGCACCGGCGCATTTATTGACCAGATGGCCACCCTGCTGAAGATGAGCGCAGATGAGATGGATAAGGCGGCGCAGAAATCCACCCGTACTTACACCATTGCATCCCGCTGCGGTGTGTTTGCCAAAAGCGACATCCAGCCCCTGATCAACCAGGGCGCACAGGCGGGGGATATTGCGGCTTCCATTTATCAGGCTGTGGTCAACCAGACCATTGCCGGCCTGGCACAGGGCCGCCCCATCAAGGGCAATATTTTGTACCTGGGCGGGCCGCTGACTTTCTCCACCGTGCTGCGCAAAAGCTTTGACGAAACCCTGCATGTGACCGGTACCTGCCCGGAAAACAGCCTGTTGTACGTGGCGCTGGGAGCTGCGTTCTATGCAGACCAGGAGTTTGATCTGAATGAGGTTGCCAGCCGCCTGGATGAATACAGCGCCACCGCAACTTACATCAGCCTGCCGCCCCTGTTCAAGGATAAGCAGGAATATGAGGACTTCCATGCCCGCCACCTGAAAGCCTCGGTGCCTTGCGTGCCTTTTGGCGCGGACTGCGGCCCGGTACATATCGGTATTGACTCCGGTTCCACCACCATCAAACTGGTGGTGATCGACCAGAATGATAATATCCTGTTCACCAGCTACCAGCCCAACCTGGGCAACCCGCTGCCCCTGGTGCGGGAAACGCTGCTGAAACTGTACCAGCGGCACCCCGGTTTGCAGATCGCCAGCGTGACCACCACCGGTTACGGCGAAGAGCTGGTCAAGAATGCGTTCCATTGTGACCGCGGCCTGGTAGAAACTGTGGCCCACTTTACTGCCGCCAAGCACTTTATGCCCAACGTTGATTTCATCATTGATATCGGTGGCCAGGATATGAAGTGCTTTAAGATCGAGGATGGGGCCATCAGCAATATCTTCCTGAACGAAGCCTGTTCCTCTGGCTGCGGCAGCTTTTTGCAGACCTTTGCCCAGGCACTGGGCTATGATGTCAAGGAGTTTGCCGCCCTTGGCCTGTTTGCCGATAAGCCCGTTGACCTTGGCAGCCGCTGCACGGTGTTCATGAACTCCAGTGTCAAGCAGGCCCAGAAGGACGGCGCTTCCATTGAAAATATCAGCGCTGGCCTGTCCATCTCGGTGGTCAAGAACGCACTGTATAAGGTGATCCGTGCTTCCAGCCCGGAAGAACTGGGCCGCAACATTGTGGTGCAGGGCGGTACATTCTATAATGAAGCGGTTCTGCGCGCCTTTGAAAAAGAGATGGGCGTCAATGTTATCCGCCCGGACATTGCGGGTCTGATGGGCGCTTACGGCGCTGCGCTGTACGGCAAAGCCCGCGCCGCAGCGGGCCAGATGAGCACCGTGCTGACCCAGGACGAGCTGGAACACTTTGAACAGAAGGTCAGCACCGTCCAGTGCGGCGGCTGCGGCAACCACTGCCAGCTGACCATCAATGTGTTTGCCGATGGCAAGCGCTATATTTCCGGCAACCGCTGCGATAAGCCGGTGACCGGCAAGGCAACCAGCGATGATCTGGACCTGTACGCCTACAAGCTCAAGCTGCTGCTGGATTATAAGCCGGAAAACGAGGGCAATTCCCGCGGGGTCATCGGCATTCCGCTCTGCCTGAACATGTATGAGCTGCTGCCGTTCTGGCATACCTTCTTTACCAAGCTGGGCTTTACCGTCAAGGTCAGCCCGGTTTCCAGCCGCAAGCTGTACCAGGAAGGCCAGGCCACCATCCCCAGCGATACCGCCTGCTTCCCTGCAAAGCTCAGCCACGGCCATATTGCCGAACTGTGCAAGATGGGCGTGGACGCTGTGTTTTACCCCTGCATGAGCTACAATGTGGACGAACACCTGGGCGATAACCATTATAACTGCCCCGTGGTTGCTTATTATCCCGAAGTTCTGGTCGGCAACTGCCCGGAACTGGAAAATACCAAGTTCATTTATGATTACATCAACCTGGCCCGCCGCAAGGACTTTACCAAGCGTTTCCCGGCCATTCTGGACCAGTATTTCCCCGGCATCCCTGTTAAGGAAGTACATGCCGCCATTGATGCCGCGTATGATGAGTACGAGCACCACATGACCCAGGTGCGTGCCAAGGGAGCCGAGATCATTGCCCGCGCCCGCGCGGAGCACCGCCACATTATTGTGCTGGCCGGCCGCCCCTACCATGTGGATCCGGAGGTCAACCATGGCATTGATAAGCTGATCATCCGCCAGGGCGCTGCCGTGGTAACGGAAGATTCCGTCAGCTGCTATGAAGAAAAGTTTGATACCGCCGTGCTAAACCAGTGGACCTACCACAGCCGCCTGTATGCGGCCGCCAAGTACTGCACCACCCAGCCGGATATGGACCTGGTGCAGCTGGTATCTTTCGGCTGCGGCCTGGATGCCATTACCACCGACGAGACCCGCGAAATTTTGCAGGAAGGCGGCAAGCTGTACACCCAGCTGAAAATTGACGAGATCACCAACCTTGGCGCCGTCAACATCCGCCTGCGCAGCCTGTTTGCCGCACTGGAAGAACGGAAAGAAGACCAATGATGAGTTAGGAGGTAGGAGTGAGGAGTTAAAGCACGCCGCAAAGCCTGCGGCAAAATTTGATAGAGTAAGCGGGGAAAAGCGCTTGAAAAGAGCGGCTGCCAAAAGCACTTAAGCGCAGCTTTCCCATGCCGTCAACTCCTAACTCCCCTACTTCCTAACCCCTACCTAAACAAGCGAGGCACTTTATGGAATACATGACCCCCAATTTTACCAAGGATATGGTCAAGACCCACAAGATTTTGATCCCCAATATGGCCGTTACCCAGTTCCGGCTGCTGCAGGCTGCGCTGGAGTGCGAGGGCTATAATGTGGAAGTTCTGGGCAACTGCGGCAGCGAGGTCGCCCAGCTTGGCCTGAAATATGTTCACAACGATACCTGCTACCCGGCGCTGCTGGTCATCGGTCAGTTTATTGACGCGCTGAGCTCCGGCAAGTATGATCTGGACCATACCGCGCTGCTCATTACCCAGACGGGCGGCGGCTGCCGTGCATCCAACTATATCAAGCTGCTGCGCAAAGCGCTGGTCAAGGCCGGGTACGGTAATATCCCGGTGGCATCGCTGAACTTTTCCGGCCTGGAAAAAGGCAGCGGCCTGCCGCTGACCCTGCCGCTGATCCGCAAGGTCATTGCCTGCATCTATTACGGCGACCTGTTGGTGGCCCTGCGCAGCCAGACCAAGCCCTATGAGAACAAGCCCGGCTCCGCTGATGCCCTGACCGAAAAGTGGATCGCCACCATCCAGAGCTGGATGCACAAGAGCATCAACTACAATGTGCATGATATGAAACGCCAGTTCGCCGTCATCTGCGCTTCTTACGCTTCGGTGCCTGTTACCCGCGTGCCGAAAGTCAAGGTTGGCGTTGTGGGCGAAATTTACGTTAAGTATTCGCCCCTGGGCAACAACGATCTGGAAAAATTCCTGGAAAGCCAGGACTGCGAAGTGAACCTGCCCGGCCTGATGGGCTTTGTGGAATACTGTGTTGCCAACATGACGCTGGACGTGGAGCTGTACGGCGGCAGCAAGGTCAAGGCAATGGCGACGGATAAGCTGCTGGACTGGATGGATTCCATCGGCTGCGCTATGAACGATGCCATGCGCAAAAACGGCTTCTATGCGCCCGGCTCTTTCCGTGAACTGATGGAAAAACCCAAGGGCATTATCTCCCTGGGGGCCAAGATGGGCGAAGGCTGGCTGCTGACCGCCGAAATGATCGAGCTGGTGGAGGGCGGATACGAAAACATCGTTTGTGCTCAGCCCTTTGGCTGCCTGCCGAACCACATTGTAGGCAAGGGCATGATCAACCAGATCCGCGCCCGCTACCCGCAGGCCAACATCACCCCCGTGGACTATGACCCCAGCGCCACCCGCGTCAACCAGGAAAACCGCATCAAGCTGATGCTGGCCGTGGCCAAGGAGCGCCTGACCACCAAGGCTGACCCTGCCCCCGTTACGGCAGAAGAACTGGCGGGCGGCGCCCCGCAGGTGGAAACCCAGGTTCCCGCCATGCTGTAAGGCAAAATTATAAAGATAGTGAACCGCCCTGCCGAGGTACAGCGCTGCACCCGGCGGGGCGGTTTTGCGTGGATTTGTCAGGGCAATACCGCATAATTCTAAGTGCCGCAGCTGCCGGAGCGGTGCTTAAGCCGCAAGGCGGGAATTGTGCGGTGTTACCTCAGATAAAAGCGTAAAATCATACCTTGTGCGGGGCGGCATTTTGGGGTATGCTGGTAGCAGAGAAAGAGATGAAAACAGCAAAGGAGCATGTTGCAATGAAATATGATTTTACTTCCATCATGAACCGCCATGGCAAGGACGCCATTGCGGTAGATTCCGTCGGCCAGATGAACGGCTTTGCGCCCGAAGCGCCCAAACCTGGCTTTGATGTGATCCCCATGTGGGTGGCGGATATGAATTTTCCCACGGTACCCACCATCCAGCAGGCCATTATCGAGCGCGCCCAGCACCCGGCCTTTGGCTATTTTAGTGCGACCGATGAATATTATGATTCCATCATCCGCTGGCACCAGACCCGCAACGGTGTAACCGGCCTGACCAAAGAGTGCATCGGGTACGAAAACGGTGTGCTGGGCGGCGTGATCTCTGCTTTGACCAGCTTTGCTGCCCCCGGCGATGCCGTGCTGCTGCACAGCCCCACCTACATCGGCTTTACCGCCAGTGTGGAAAACAACGGCTATAAAATTGTGCACAGCCCACTGGTCAAGGATGAAAACGGTGTGTGGCGGATGGACTTTGAGGATATGGATGCCAAGATCAAGGCGAACCACATCCATGTGGCGATCTTCTGCAGCCCGCACAACCCCTGCGGCCGCGTGTGGGAGCGCTGGGAGTTGGAAAAGGCGATGGAGGTCTACCGCGCCAATGACTGTCTTGTCATTTCGGACGAAATCTGGTCGGATATTATTCTGAACGGCCACAAGCACATCCCCACCCAGTCCGTCAGCGAGGATGCCCGCAGCCGCACCGTTGCCCTGTATGCCCCCAGCAAAACCTTTAACCTGGCGGGCCTGGTGGGTAGTTACCATATTATTTATAACCCCTACCTGCGGGACCGCGTGCGTGCCAAAAGCAGCAAGCCGCACTATAATGATATGAATGTGCTTTCTATGCACGCCCTAATCGGCGCTTATAAGCCGGAAGGGTACGAATGGGTGGAGGAACTGCGGGAGACCATCAGCGGCAATGTCAACTTTGCCTGTGATTATATCGCCCAGCATTTTGAAGGCGTTTCGGTCAGCAAGCCGGAGGGCACCTACATGCTCTTCCTGGATTGCACGGATTGGTGCAAAGCCCACGGGAAAACCATTGCCGAGGTGGAAAAAGCCGGCTGGAATGTGGGCGTTGCCTGGCAGGATGGCCGTATGTTCCACGGCCCCTGCGCCATCCGCATGAACCTTGCACTGCCCCTGACCCGCGTGCAGGAAGCCTTTGAACGGCTGGACAAATACGTGTTCAATGAGGAATGGGTGTGATAGGTGTAGATAAAAAATAACACGAGTGTTCCCAAAAATGTGATGGCGTAATATTTTATTTGTAGGGGGCAGCGTCCCCCGACGCCCCGGACGGGCCCTGTGGTAAATTCGATTATGGGATATAAGCAGGAGGCTCCGGAACGGTCAAGACCGTTCCCTACAGAGTATTTGTGATGTGTTACGGACATAAAAAACAACCTGTAGGGCGGGGTGCCCTCACCCCGCCGCAGAGAAACTTTGCCGCACTGCGCATCACAAATCCGCAGCAAACGAAACCTGATTTGTAGGGGACGATGCTTGCATCGTCCCGCATAACACGCATTACTTTTTGTTTTACCGCAAAAACCAAAACAGCGGATGCTCCCACGTCATCGGGAACATCCGCTGTGTTTTTTATGACAAAGCAAAGGCAACACCGCACAATTCCCGCCTTGCGGCTTAAGCACCGCTCCGGCAGCTGCGGCACGGCATCTGCGTTGCCAAAATGCTCGATAAGACATCCAGTATTATCTGCGCTTTTGGCCTAGCAGCTGCCGCACCTCGCTCGCCGTATCGGCACTTAGAATTATGCGGTATTGCCCAAAAATTATTTGTCCAACTGCATCAAACCGACCTTGCGGTATACCTTGCTGACGGTACGGTTGGCAAGGCGGGCGGCACGCTCGGCACCGGATTTCAGCACGCTGTCCACATAGGCTTTGTCAGCCAGAATGCGGCCATACTCGGCCTGCACGGGGGCCAGGGCGTCGGCGGTCACTTCGGCAACGGCCAGCTTGAAATCACCGTAACCCTTGCCGGCAAACTCAGCCTCAATAGCGGCCAGGTCCTTGCCGGTAAAGGTGGAATAAATGGTCATCAGATTGGAAACACCGGGCTTGTTCTCGGCGTCAAACCGCACAACGCCGTCAGAATCGGTTACGGCGCGCTTGAATTTGCGCACAATGGTGTCCTTATCGTCGGTCATCAGCACAAAGGCGTTTGCGTTGGTGTCGGACTTGCTCATCTTTTTGGTGGGTTCGGCCAGGCTCATGATCTTGGCGCCTGCCTTGGGAACGTAACCGGCGGGCAGGGTAAAGGTATCACCGTAAATGCCGTTGAAACGGTTGGCAATCGTGCGGGCAATTTCCAGGTGCTGGGTCTGGTCCTGGCCAACGGGCACCAGATCCGCGTTATAAATCAGGATGTCGGCCGCCATCAGAACAGGGTAGGTGAACAGACCGCCGTTGACGTTATCCGGGTGCTTGGCGCTTTTATCCTTGAACTGGGTCATGCGGGAAAGTTCGCCAAACTGGGTGTTGCAGGCCAAAACCCAGGAAAGCTCGCAGTGGGCGGGAACATGGCTCTGCACAAACAGCACATGCTGTTCCGGGTCAATGCCCACAGCCAGCAGCAGGGCGGCCATCTCGCGGGTTTGACGGCGCAGGTTGGCGGGGGTCTGGCGCACGGTCAAAGCGTGCAGGTCAGCAACCATATACAGGCAGTCATAATCCGACTGCAGCAGGGCCCAGTTGCGCACCGCACCGATATAATTGCCCAACGTGGGGATGCCGGTGGGCTGGATGCCCGAAAGAATGCGCTTGCGCTTTTCAATTTGTTCTGCCATGGTGAATACTTCCTTTCCATCTTTCAATAAAGAAAAACTGCCCCCGCACAGAGAAGCGGGTGCGCCTCTGTGCAAGGGCAGGAAAGTTTTTCCTGTGGTGCCACCTTGCTTGCCGCAAACTGCGGCCGCTTACCGGGATGCAAATAACATCCCCGCCGGATAACGGTGGCTGCCGTCAACGGATACTGGGCGTTCGCGCCGTTCCCCGTGCCCTCTGCGAACCATTGTGCCGCCCCGCGTTCCGGCCTGTTCTCAGCTGTCCAGGCTCTCTGTGCGTGCGCCGGCGGTTTTACTTTCGCATCACTGGTTTATAGCATGTATTGTATCACGCGGGCAAACAATTTGCAAGATGGAACTGTGCAAAAGAAGCTGACCAATGAATTTGCAAAAACGGCGTTGACAAGAAAGAGCAACATGGGTAAACTTATCTTATATATGTTTGCATATGCTGTTACATCATCACGAAAGTAGGGGTAATTTTACCATGGCTAATCCTGTACGCACCCGGTTTGCACCGTCCCCCACGGGCTATATGCATGTGGGCAACCTGCGCACCGCACTGTATACTTATCTTCAGGCCCGCCACAACGGCGGCACCTTTATCCTGCGCATTGAGGATACCGATCAGGGCCGCCTGGTGGAGGGCGCAACCGATATCATTTACAACACGCTGCGCGCCACCGGCTTGACTTGGGATGAAGGCCCGGATATCGGCGGCCCCGTCGGCCCCTATGTCCAGAGCCAGCGCATGGGCATGTTCAAACAGTATGCCGAGCAGCTGGTCAAAGCGGGCAAAGCCTACTACTGCTTCTGCACCGAGGAACGCCTGAACGACCTGCATGAGCAGCAGAAAGCCAACGGCGAAATGAGCCATTACGACGGCCACTGCCGTGACCTGCCGCAGGAGGAGATCAACGTCAAGCTGGCTGCCGGTGTGCCCTATGTCATCCGCCAGAAGATCCCTGCTGAGGGTGTGACCGGCTTTGACGATGTGGTGTACGGTCACATTGAGGTCAATAATTCCGAACTGGATGACCAGATTCTGATCAAGACGGATGGCATGCCGACCTATAACTTTGCCAACGTGGTAGATGACCACCTGATGGGCATTACCCATGTCATCCGCGGCAGCGAGTATCTTTCCAGCACGCCGAAATACAACCTGCTGTACCAGGCGTTCGGCTGGGAGGTCCCCACCTACATCCACTGCCCGCCGGTCATGAAAGACGCACAGCACAAGCTTTCCAAGCGCAACGGCGATGCCAGCTATCAGGACCTGGTGGCAAAGGGGTATCTGCCCGCCGCTGTGCTGAACTATCTGCTGCTGCTGGGCTGGGCACCGGAAGGCGAACAGGAAATCTTCAGCCTTGACGAGATGATCAAGATCTGGGACCCTGCCCGCATCTCCAAGTCTCCTGCTATCTTTGACCCGCTCAAGCTGCGTGCCATCAACGCCGCTTACATCCGCGCCCTGCCGGCAGAAGAGTTCCGCAAGCTGGCGGACCCATTCATTGACCAGGCGGTGCATGTACAGATCGACCGCGACCTGCTGTGCGCGAACCTGCAGCCCCGCTGCGAGGTGCTGGAGGATATCCCGCCGCAGCTGGACTTTTTTGATGCAGTTCTGCCCATTGATGCTGAAATGTACCGCAACAAAAAGCAGAAAACCACGCCGGAATCCGCCAAGGAAGCGCTCAGCGCCCTGTTGCCCGTGCTGGAAGCCCAGACCGACTGGAGCCGCGACGCCATTTTTGAAGCCTGCAAGCAGAAAGCCGAGGCAATGGAAAAGAAGAACGGCTGGCTGCTGTTCCCGCTGGGCATTGCCCTGTCCGGCAAGGCTCGCACCCCCGGCGGCGGCACCGACCTGGCCGCCATGATGGGCAAGGAGGAGACCCTGCGCCGCCTGAACGCAGCGATCGAAGCCCTGTAACAAGCCCAGATACCAGCGCCGTTTTCCCGCCCGGAAAGCGGCGCTTTTTGGTACGGTGGAGCTGCACAAATACACTTGCACATTTTGGTGCAGCGTGCTATGATTGGGGCAGTTAGTTAAGGCAATACCGCATAATTCTAAGTGCCGATACGGCGAGCGAGGTGCGGCAGCTGCTAAGCCAAAAGCGCAGATAATACTGGATGTCTTATCGAGCATTTTGGCAACGCAGATGCCGTGCCGCAGCCGCCGGAGCGGTGCTTAAGCCGTAAGGCGGGAATTGTGCGGTGTTGCCTTAAATTTACCTGAAAGGTGAGGATTATAATATGAACGAACAGCGTGTAGCGCGCGTGCGCGCCGAAATGCAGGCGCACGGCCTGACCCAAATGATCATCAGCGACTCCAAAAGCATCTGGTACCTGACTGGTGCCAGTGTGGAGCCGTATGAGCGCCTGATGGCGCTGTACCTGCCGGTGCAGGGCGAGCCGGTCATCTTTTTGAACAAGCTGTTCTTTGTGCCGCAGGCCCCCTGCCGCGAAGTGTGGCACACGGACTCGGACAAGCCGGTGGAGCAGATCGCCGAAGTGGTGGACAAGACCAAGACTCTGGGCATCGACAAGGAATGGCCTGCCAGGTTCCTGATCCCTTTGATGGAGCTGTGCCCCGGTATGCCGGTAGTGCTGGCTTCCGACTGCGTGGATGCCTGCCGCGCCGTGAAGGATGCCGAAGAACAGATGCTGATGAAGGAAGCATCCCGCATCAACGATGAAACCATCCTGAAAGCGCGCGACTACGTCAAGCCCGGCATGACCGAAAAGCAGGTTGCCGAGTACATTGACAACGAGTACAAGAAAGCCGGCTGCGAGAGTGTGGCATTTACCACCATCGTATCCTTTGGTGCAAACGCCGCTGACCCCCACCACGAGCCGGACGATACTGTGCTGGAAAAAGGCGAGTGTGTGCTGATCGATATGGGCTGCTGCAAGAACCGTTACTGCTCCGATATGACCCGCACATTCTTCTGCGGGGAGCCGAAGCCGGAGTATGCCGCCATCCATGACCTGGTGCGCCAGGCCAACGAAGCCGCCGAGGCGATGATCCACCCCGGCGTGCGCCTGTGCGATATTGACGCCGCCGCCCGTGACCTGATCACCAAAGCGGGCTATGGCGAGCACTTCAACCACCGCTTGGGCCACTTTATCGGTCAGACCGATCACGAAAAGGGCGATGTGAGCGCCGCCAACACCGATACCGTAAAGCCGGGCATGATCTTCTCCATTGAGCCGGGCGTATACCTGCCGGGCAAGTTTGGCGTGCGCGTGGAGGACCTTGTCATCGTGACCGAAACCGGCTGCGAAGTGCTGAACCATGTGGATAAGCATTGGAGCGTGGTGGGGGTGTGATTGGCCCCAAACCGGAAGTGCTTGAAGAGATCTGTTGTTCGCTTCCTTGCCGCACGATCCGTACAATAAGATTTATGCCCGTCCGGGGCGTCCGGGACGCCGCCCCTACAACAAATTTGTTGGTTCGCTATACATTCTTAATGAAAAATCGGATTAGGCCCCGGCGGGGTCGGGTGACCCCGCCCTACCGAGAGTTTACAGGTTTGTAACGCGATTTAAAACGATTTGTAGGGAACGGTCTTGACCGTTCCCTACAAAGCAAAAATACATAGAAAGCAACACATGACAACAGGCAGCAGCCCACAAAATAGGGCCGCTGCCTGATTTTTTATTTATTTTGTTATATTACGATTAAAGTTTCTTCGGTTCCTTCTTTTCAAAGAAGGAACCAAAACTCCCGTAAAACAACTCACGCACCCGGCAGCAGGGCAACGGCGTCGCGCAGGATGGTGAGAGGGTCCTCGCCGCGCAGGACATGCAGGCTGATGTAGGGGCGGCCTACGGCGTTGTAGATCACGCGGTGCGGCATGGCATCCATCATGGCCCCCATCTGCGCCGGGGTCACAACATCGGTGTACAAAATCAGATTGTCGTTGCGCTGCACGATCTCCACAATGCCTGCGCGGGCGGCTGTCACGCGCACTAGGCTGATGTCCACCAACCCCTGGACACTGCGCGGCGGGTCGCCGTAACGGTCAATCAACTCATCCAGTACATCCGTGGCATCGTCACGGGTGGTGATGGCGGCAATCTTCTTGTAGGCTTCGATCCGCCCGGCGGCATCGGGAATGTAGCTTTCCGGCAGATAGGCGTCCACCGTAATGTCAACAAGGCAATCACTCTTGTCCGGCGCAGCAGGCTCGCCGCGGGCGGCTGCAATGGCCTGGTTCAGCATTTTTACATACAGCTCGTAACCAACCGCTTCCATGTGGCCGTGCTGGCTGTGTCCAAGCAGGTTGCCCGCGCCGCGGATCTGTAAATCGCGCATCGCAATGCGGAACCCGGAACCAAAAGAGGTAAACTCCCGGATGGCTGAAAGCCGCTTGGAGGCAATTTCCGTCAACACTTTGTCGCGCTGGAAGGTGAAATAGGCATACGCCTTGCGGTTGGAGCGCCCCACACGGCCGCGAATCTGGTATAGCTGTGAAAGCCCCATGCGGTCCGCATTCTCAATAATCAGGGTGTTGCAGTTGCGCACATCCACGCCGGTTTCAATCAGGGTGGTGCAGACCAGCACGTCGATCTCGTTGTCCAACAGCTGCTGCCAAACCGAGGAAATCTGCTCCTCCGTCATTTTGCCGTGGGCGATGCCGACCCGCGCACCCGGCACCAGCTTTTGCACCTTGGCGGCGCACTGCTCAATGGTTTCGACTCGATTGTACAGGTAATACACCTGCCCGCCGCGGGCCAGCTCACGCCGGATAGCTTCGGCAATAATGGCATCGTCATATTCCAGCACATAGGTCTCAATGGGCTGGCGCTCAAAGGGCGGCTGTTCAATGGTACTCATGTCCCGGATGCCGGACAGTGCCATGTTCAGCGTGCGGGGGATCGGCGTGGCCGAAAGGGTCAGCATGTCCACCCCGATAAAGTTCTCTTTCAGCTTTTCCTTGTGTTTTACGCCAAAGCGCTGCTCCTCGTCAATGATGACAAGGCCCAGGTCTTTGAACTTTACATCGTCCGAAAGCAGGCGGTGGGTGCCCACCACAATGTCCACTGTGCCGTCTTTCAGGCCGCGGATGGTCTCTTTCTGCTCTTTGGCGCTGCGGTAACGGCTGAGCAGCCCGATGCGGATGGGAAAGGCCTCCATGCGGGCGATGGCCGTGTTGAAATGCTGCCACGCCAGAATGGTGGTGGGGGCCAGGATGGCGCACTGCTTGCCGCCCATCACGCATTTGAACGCGGCGCGCAGGGCAACCTCAGTCTTGCCCACGCCGACATCGCCGCACAGCAGGCGGTCCATCGGCCAGGGCTGCTCCATATCATGTTTGATCTCCGCCGCGCTGGAAAGCTGGTCCGGCGTTTCATCATAGGCAAAGCGCTGCTCAAAATCTCCCTGCCAGGTATCATCTGGTGGGAAGGCATGACCGTGCGCCCTTTTGCGGCGGGCGTACAGCTCAATCAGTTCCTTGGCCATCTGCTCGGTAGCGGCGCGCACCTTCTTGCGGGTCTTGGTCCACTCGGCCCCGCCCAGGCGGCTGAGCTTGACATTCTCCGAATCCCCCGGCGCGGTGTAGCGGGAAAGCAGGTCCAGCTGGGTGACGGGAACATACAGCACATCTTTTTTATCGTACTCAATGCGCAGGTAGTCTTTGGTAACGCCCTGAACCGCCATTCGCTGGATGCCCGCATACCGGCCAATACCGTGGTTCTGGTGCACCACCAGATCGCCCGGCGTGATCTCGGTCAGGCTGTTCAGGGCATCTTTGGCCTTTTTACGCTTTTTCTTCTGGGAGCTGGTTTCGCCAAAAGCACGGCCTGTCAGCAAAGCATACTTGGCAAACGGAAATTCGCACCCAGCGGAAAGGTGCCCCGCCAGAACCTGCACCAGCCCGGCAGCGGGGGCTGCTGCAGCATCGGTGGTAACCAGAATGCCTTTATCGCGCAGGTCGCGTGCCAGACCGGCTGCGGCACGGTCGGTGCCGGCCAGCAGGGTAACGGTATAACCGGCATCGCACAGCGGTTTCAAATCCTCCAGCAGCCCGGCGACTTCGCCATTCCAGGCAGGCAGGGTGTGAGCCGGGGCGTTGATGATATCTTTCAGCGGCTGATCCGGCATGCTGCGGGCAAAGTTCTCGGCACAGATGGTGCGGTAGTGTCCGGTTTTGGACCACAGGTAGCTTGGGTCCGCGTACAGGTTATCCAGCCCAGCGCAGAGGACGCCGTCCGGGATCAGGGATTTCAGTTCCTCGCCCCGGCGGTAGGCGGTCGCGCGGTCGGCTTCCCGGATGGAAGCAGGCTCTTCGGCCACAAGGATCGGGTCGTCAAAATAATCCAGCACGGTGGCGGGATGGGGGTAGCGCACGGCCAGGTATTTGTCCATGTTGACCGGCACGGCACCGCCATCCAGCAGGTCCAGATCGGCGGCCATACAGTCTGCCATGGCGGTTTTCTTTTTGCCGCGCTGCTTGGCCAAAAAGGCCCGAAGCTGCTCGGCGGCATCGGCAGGCTTGCCGAACAGAACTTCCCGCGCGGGGCTCAGGTAAAACTTATCAATGGCATCCTCGCGGCGCTGGGTGGTCAGGTCAAAGGTGTGCAGGGTATCGATCTCATCACCCCAAAATTCCATACGAACCGGCATTTTCTGGTCGGGAGCAAAAATATCTACAATATCGCCGCGCACAGAGAACTGGCCGGGGCCATCCACCTGGGCCCGGCGGGTGTAGCCGGCACCAAACAAAGCGGCCAGCAGGTCATCCCGCAGCAGAGTATCCCCCGCATGGAGGGTGCGGGTGTTGGCGCAGAAATCCTCTTTTGGGGTGGTGAACTGGGTCAATGCTTCCGCGGGCACAGCCACGGCGCGCAGCCGCCCGCCTACCAGCTCGCCCAGCACAGCCAGGCGGCGGTACTCGTATTCGCGGGCGGTGCCCTCAATGGGGCGCAGCACATAGTCCCGCGCCGGGAACACGGCGGCGGGAATGCCCAGCGTGTTCAGGTCAGCAGCAAAGCGGGTGGCTTCGGCCTCGCCGGGGGTCACGATGCATAGCGGCTTATCCAACTGGCGGCACAGCGCGGCATACACCTGTGCGCGGCCGGATGCGGGCAGCCCAAACAGGGCGCATGCACCTTTGCCGGAAAGCGCGTGGCTCAATTTTTTGTATTCGGTTGTGGTGGTAAACAATGCGTCAAACATGGTGCCTCCTGCGCTTGCGCATGATAGGGCGGGTGATGTATAATTTTGAGGATACGAGTAATACGAGAGTTTTTGCCCCTTCTTTGAAAAGAAGGAATCGAAAAAGTTCGGCAGAATAAAGAAATCAAATAATGCTGCAATAAGGAGCAGAATATAGAAAGATGACAAAACATAAAAATGTAGCGCTGGATGAGCTGCGTATTCTGGCGGCGCTGATGGTGCTGGGCGTGCATACCGGGCAGAAAGTTGGCCTGGGGGATGCCGCCGCGGTTGGCGCGCAGGGGGTGCAACTGTTTTTTGTGCTCAGCGGGTACCTGGCCGCGGCCAGCCTGAGCCGCCACCCGGAGCCGCTGCCGTATTACCAGCGCCGCATTCGGCGGATCCTGCCGCTGTACTGGCTGGTGCTGGTGCTGCGCTGGCTGTTCGATGCGGTACGCTATCTGGCGGCGGGCGCCAGTGCAGCCCAGCTGTTTGGCCCCGGCGGGCCGTGCGGGCCGGGTTACCTGCGGTACTTTGTATTTTTGCAGATGTGGCTGCCCAGTGATAACTGGATGCTGTGGAACAACCGCAACGTGCTGTGGACGATGAGCGCCTTTGCGTTCTTTTATCTGCTGGCCCCGTGGCTGTACCGGCTGTGCAAACGCTTTTGGGGTGCGCTGGCGTTGCTGGTGGTCTGCCTTGCGGTGAAGGGCAGGATCGGCGGCTTAATTGAAAGCAGTCTGGCGGCTTTCCCGGCAGAAGCCAACATCAGCGAGTTCAGCGCAAAAACGCCGGTCATGACGCTGTACTGCTTTATCTTTGGCATGGCGGCGTTTGCGGCAGTGCGGGAGAACAAGCAGTTTTTATACGGGGCATTCTGCATTCTGCTGGCAGTGCTCACCAACTTCCAGCGGGCGGGGTTCGAGTGCGTGTTTACGGTGTTTGTTCTATTGGCCGTGCAGAACCCGCAGGGCGTTGGCCTGGCGGAAAATCAGAAGTTCGCCCAGGCCGTGGAATTTGTGGGGGCGGGCAGCTTTTGGCTGTACCTGGCCCACCCGCTGGTGCTGGAGCTGCTGCCCAACACCGCGATGGGCGGCGCAGCCGCGTGGCTGTGCTTCGCCGGGGTATATGCCGTCTGCCTGATGGTGTGCTATGCGCTGTATACGCTTTTTGTGCGCCGGTATGAGCAGCGCTTTGCGTAACCATTGTACTATATTTGCAGCAAAACGGCAAAGTGAATTTTGAGAGAAGCGTTGCATGGAACGACAAATGGCGGGCGGCCCAGATGGGCCGCCCGCTTTGGCATTTGTATGATTGGAAAAGCTGTGCTCTTATCTTGTAGAGAATGTGAGGACGAACATTGTTCGCCCGCGGACGTTGGCCGTATGCAGGGTGGAATATGTGGCAAGACCCGTCATGCGGGACGATGACGAGCATCGTCCCCTACAAATCATTTGCAGCGTTTATCACCATCGGCAAAGTTTTCCACAGTGCGCACACCCCTGCAGGTGTTCCATTAAACCACATCCCGTGTAATGATGGATTGCAAATTTGAAGTGAGAACACTTCCTTTGCGGGCATCTTACACAGAAAACAGGAATGGGCGCACACTGTGCGCCCCTACGGAACGCCTATCCGCGCTCAGTGGTTGAATTTATTCTGCGCTTCGCCCAGCTTGCCGGCCATCAACAGGCGGCAGGCGGCTTCCACGTCGGTGTGGCGGCCGGTCACAAGCTTGGCGTCATCGGGCGGGAACTTGCCCAGCACCCAGTCAGCCAGATCATAATCCGGGCGCGGCTTGGCGCCAACGCCAATGCGGATACGGTAAAAATCCTCGCCGCCGGTGGAAGCGATAATGCTCTTTAGCCCGTTGTGCCCGCCAGCAGAACCGGAGGGCCGGATGCGGATGTGCCCCGGCTCCTGTGCAATGTCATCGCACAACACAATAATGTGGTTGCGCGGGATCTTGTAAAATGCCGCGGCGGGGGCGATGCTCTGGCCGCTCAGGTTCATGTAGGTCAGCGGCTTTAGCAGCATCACTTTGCGGCCGTCCACCTGGGCAATGCCGTAAAGGCCCTGCCATTTGCTTTTGTTGATCTCGCACCCCCAGGCTTCGGCCAACGCATCCAGCGCGGCAAAACCGGTGTTGTGGCGGGTGCCGTCATATTTCGGCTCCGGGTTGCCCAGACCGGCAATCAGCCAGTCTGCCCCGGAACCACCTCCAAATAGTCCCATAGTAAAAATCCTTATAGTAATTTTGTGATTTTAGTGTGCACCAGGGGCAAAACGTTCCACTGTGTCCCGGATGGTATCCAGGAAGGATTCTGCACCTAAGGTGTTGACCTTGAAAAACACAGCCTGGCTGCCGCCGGATGTGATGGCGGAAAGCCGGATCTGCCCGTCAGCTTCCAGCAGGGTCAGGCTCATGGTAACACGGCCATTGCCAATGGCACTGTAGCGTTCGTATACTCGCACGGCACAGCGGCCGGTGCTGAAGTTGAAATCACTGGAACCTTCCAGCGTGGCCGAAACACTTTGTTTTACAACAGCGTCCAGCTCGGTCAGGATGGTGGCAAAATCCCCGGTCAGGGTGCGTTCCAAAATGGCCATGGCAGCAATCCTCCTTGCAGCAGGTCAGGAGGCATCAGTCGTTTTTCTTTTCGGCTTCCAGCTTCTGTTTTTTGGCAACGTATTTTTCCAGCTTCTTGGCGCCCCAGGCGGCAACTTCGGCCTGCTTGGCGCGCTCAATGCCCAGGGCACCGTCCGGCACATCGTGGCCGATGGTGGAACCGGCAGCGGTAAAGGCGCGGCTGCCCACCTTGACCGGCGCCACCAGGTTAGTGTTGCAGCCGATGAACGCATAATCGCCGATGGTGGTGCGGTACTTGCCCTCGCCGTCATAGTTGCAGGTTACGGTGCCGCAGCCAAAGTTGCAGTACTTGCCCACATCGGCATCGCCAATGTAAGTCAGGTGGCTGACAGTGTTGCCCTCGGCAAAGTTGGCGTTCTTGGTTTCCACATAAGCGCCCAGGTGCACGCCCTCATCCGTCACGGTGCCGGTGCGCACATGGGTAAAGGGGCCAATCTTGTTGTTGGGGCCCAGATGGCTGTCATAACACTGGCTGGCGTTCACGGTGGAACCGGCCTCAACAATGGTGTTCTCCAATAAGGTATTGGGGCCGATGACGCAGTTTGCCCCGATGACGGTTTTGCCGCGCAGGATGCAGCCCGGCAGGATCACTGCGCCGGGTGCAATTTCAACTTCGGGGTCAATAAAAACCTGGTCGCTGATGAACTCCACACCGTTCTGCAGGTGCTTTTCAAAAGTTTCTTCAAAGGCCGCTTTGGCGGCAAGGTATTTGGCTTTCGCTTCGGACATAAAAATACCCCTTTCTGTTTTGGGCCAAAAGAGTATACGGCCCTACAAAAAAGCCCCGGAACAGGGCTGAAGCCTGCCGGGGCGGGATGAATTGAAAAAAGTGTTGCAGGATGTAATAAAATATTATTTCCCAACTTCTCACCCATTATAATTTACCGCATTTTTGGTCAAATTGCAAGAGCCTGCCCCCAAAACTTTGTGAGATTTTCAGCGAAAATATTCGCCATTTATTTAACAATGTACTGGAAATTCCGGGTTGAGTCTGTTATAATGGACTTTGCAAGAGAGAAGATTCTTATTTTGCGGGTGTGCGCGGCACACCGGGAAGAAACCGTAATTTTGTTGGAGGTAACCTATGAGCAAGAAGTTTTTGTATTTGTTCAAAGAGGGCCATGACGCATTTGGCGGCGACCAGACGACCATGAAGAACATTCTGGGCGGCAAGGGCGCTGGTCTGGCAGAAATGACCCATGCCGGCATGCCGGTTCCTCAGGGCTTCACCATCACCACCGAAGCCTGCACCCAGTACTATGCTGACAACCGTGAGATCAACGATGAGATCAAGGCTGACATCTTCAAGTACATGGGAATCCTGGAAGAGCAGACTGGCAAGAAGTTCGGCGATATCGAGAACCCGCTGCTGGTTTCCGTTCGTTCCGGTGCACGTCAGTCTATGCCCGGCATGATGGATACCATCCTGAACCTGGGCCTGAACGACCAGGCTGTTGAAGGTCTGGCAAAGAAGACTTCTAACCCCCGTTTTGCATATGACTGCTACCGCCGCTTCATCCAGATGTACTCTGACGTCGTCATGGAGCTGGGTAAGAGCTTCTTTGAAGAGCGTATCGACGCTATGAAGGAGCGCAAGGGCGTTAAGCAGGATATCGAGCTGGACGCTGAGGACCTGAAGGAACTCGTCAAGGAGTTCAAGGCCATCTACCTGGAGAAGCAGGGCGAAGAGTTCCCGCAGGATCCGAAAGAACAGCTGATCGGCGCTGTCAAGGCCGTCTTCCGTTCTTGGGATAACCCGCGCGCCAACGTTTACCGCAAGATGAACGAAATCCCCTACGAGTGGGGCACTGCTGTCAACGTTCAGCAGATGGCTTTCGGTAACTCCGGCATGCGTTCCGGCACCGGTGTTGCTTTCACCCGTAACCCCGCTACCGGCGAAAAGAAGCTGATGGGCGAGTACCTGATCAATGCTCAGGGCGAAGATGTCGTTGCCGGCATCCGTACTCCTTCCCCGATCAGCAAGCTGCACGAGGAAATGCCTGAGGTTTACGATCAGTTCGTTGAGATCGCAACCCGCCTGGAAAACTACTACAAGGATATGCAGGACATGGAGTTCACCATCGAAGATGGCAAGCTCTTTATGCTGCAGACCCGTAACGGCAAGCGCACCGCACAGGCTGCTCTGCAGATCGCCTGCGACCTCGTTGATGAGGGTGTTATCGATCAGCGCACCGCTGTACTGCGCGTTGAGCCCAAGCAGCTGGATACCCTGCTGCACCCGCAGTTTGACGCTGCTGCCCTGAAGGCTGCTGAAGCAATCGGCAAGGGCCTGGCCGCTTCTCCGGGATCTGCCTGCGGTCGCGTTGTCTTCAGCGCTGAAGATGCTGAAGAGAAGGTCAAGGACGAAGCTTGGAAGAAGGTCGTTCTGGTCCGTCTGGAAACCAGCCCCGAAGATATCGTCGGCATGCAGGTTTCTCAGGGCATCCTGACCGTCCGCGGCGGCATGACCAGCCACGCAGCTGTTGTTGCACGTGGCATGGGTACCTGCTGTGTTTCCGGTTGCGGCAATGATAACGATGTTGCTATCGATTACGATGCAAAGGTTATCACCATTAACGGCCACACCTTCCATGAGGGTGACTGGATGAGCATTGATGGCTCTACCGGCAACATCTACGAAGGCCAGATCGCTACCGTCGCTTCCACCGAGAACGCTAACTTCAAGCGCTTTATGAGCTGGGCTGACGAAGCACGCCAGATGAAGGTTATGACCAACGCCGATAACCCGCGCGATGCACAGAACGCTGTCGATATGGGCGCTGAAGGCATTGGCCTGTGCCGTACCGAGCATATGTTCTTCGCTGAGGATCGTATTGCTGCTGTGCGTGAGATGATCTGCGCACGTACCGTTGAAGAGCGCAAGGTTGCCTTGGCTAAGGTTGAGCCGTTCCAGGAAGCTGACTTTACCGCTATGTACCGCATCATGGGCGATCGTCCGATGACCATCCGTTATCTGGACCCGCCTCTGCATGAGTTCCTGCCCACCAAGGCTGAGGATATTGAAGCCCTGGCAAAGGATATGGGCATGACCACCGAAGAGCTGAACAACGTTGTTGTCAGCCTGCATGAGTTCAACCCCATGATGGGCCATCGCGGCTGCCGTCTGGCCGTTACCTATCCGGAAATTGCCGAGATGCAGACCAATGCTGTGATCAAGGCTGCCATCAAGGTTTCTGCTGAGACCGGCAAGATGATCACCCCGCACATCATGGTGCCCCTGGTTGGCGAAGTGAAGGAGCTGAAGTACGTCAAGGACGTCATCGTCAAGACTGCTGACAAGCTGATCGCTGACGCTGGCGTTGACATGAAGTACCAAGTTGGCACCATGATCGAGATCCCGCGTGCCGCCCTGACCGCAGGTGAGATCGCTAAGGAAGCTGACTTCTTCAGCTTCGGTACCAACGACCTGACCCAGATGACCTTCGGCTTCAGCCGTGACGATGCTGCTAAGTTCCTGACCGCTTACTATGATACCAAGATCTACGAGAGCGATCCGTTCCAGCATCTGGACCAGATCGGCGTTGGCAAGCTGGTTAAGATGGCTGCCCATGACGGCCGCGCAACCAACCCCAACTTGGGTCTGGGCATCTGCGGCGAGCACGGCGGCGACCCCTCCAGCGTTGAGTTCTGCCACAACGTTGGCCTGGATTACGTTTCCTGCTCTCCGTACCGCGTTCCCATCGCACGTCTGGCCGCTGCTCAGGCTGCCATCAAGGCGCCTCGCGGCTGATTTGCCAGCGAGTATAACCATTAAGTTGAATTACGAACAGGCTCGCGCCTATCGAAATTCGCGTGGTTACATACTTTGGCCGGGAAATTGGAAAGACCTGACAGTTAAGGTTCTTCTATAAATCCTATCAAGTCCCGAATTGCTTGTATCTGCAATTCGGGACTTTTTGCTTTATTTTGCCCCATTTTGTACATTTTCCTGAAAATGTACACGGTTTGATGGGTACATTTTCGGGCCCAAACAAGGTCACTTAAGGATACCCCCAAAAATGCGAAATTTACGATTAGGAGCGCAAAGCTATGAGCAAAAATGAAGTATCTTATCTGACAGGCGCAGAGCAAGCAATCCCATTAGAGAGGCTGCGACCTTTTGCCAACCACCCGTTCCAAGTCCGGCACGATTTGGAAATGCGGGAGCTGATGGACAGCATAGGGGAAAGCGGCATCATCACCCCGATTCTGGTACGCCCCAAGGAAAACGGGCTGTACGAGGTCATCAGCGGGCACCGCCGCTGGGAAGCCTGCAAGGAGCTGGGCGTGCAGCAGATCCCGGCGAAGGTGCTGTATCTGGACGATGACGAAGCCACTGTCCTGATGGTAAATAGCAACATTCAGCGCGAACATGTGCTGCCAAGTGAGAAGGCGTTTGCCTACAAAATGCGCATGGAAGCGATGAATCATCAGGGAAAGGCAACTTCTCGCCAACTTGGCGAGAAGTTGCTAAGCGTTGAAAGCATAAGCAAGGAGACAAACGAAAGCCAGCGTCAGGTTCACCGTTTTATCCGCTTAACCTATCTGATTCCCTCCATATTAAAGATGGTCGACGAAGGTCGCATCGCCTTTAATCCGGCTGTGGAAATCTCCTACATGACCGAGGAACACCAGCGCTGGCTGAAAGAAGAAATGGATTTGTGCGATGCCACGCCGTCCCTTGTGCAGTCCCGCACGCTCAAGGAGATGAGCCGCAACGGCACGCTGACAGAGGACTACCTGAATACCCTGCTTACGGAAGAAAAGCCGAACCAACGTCAGAAATTCTTCCTGAACCAGTCGGACGTGCAGCGCTACTTCCCCGACACCTACACCCCCGAACAGATGCAGAACGTCATCTTCCACTTGCTGCGCAGCTGGGAGCATAAGCGCACCAGCCGCCATCGCCCGCAGCGCGAGGACGAGTTGGAGCGATAACGAATAATACAATATGTATTAGCGTACAAAGCGTAGCTTTGTGGGCTTTCTTACCTGCACCCATTTTTAGGCGGAGGACGCAATATGCAGCAATACGATTATTTTTACGGCACTCAAGCCGAGCAGTTCTCCTTTTACCGCATCCCCAAGGCGCTGTTCACCGAGCCGACCCTGCGGGAGATGTCCACCGACGCCAAAGTGCTGTACGGCATCCTGCTTGATCGCATGAGCCTGTCGTTGAAAAACCACTGGCTGGACGCACAGAACAAGGTCTACATTATCTTCACGGTGGAGGAAGTCATGGACGCGCTGAACTGCGCCAACCAGAAAGCCACCCACCTGATGGTGGAGTTGGAAAAGCACGCAGGTCTTATCGAGCGCAAGCGTCAGGGGCTGGGCAGACCCAATCTGATTTATGTAAAAAACTTCGCCGTAACGACAAATAGCAAGAACTGTGAAAAATCGGATTCTTGAAATGTGAATTTCACAGTTCCGGATTCTTGAAAATCACACGGAATTAAGACTGATAGTAACTAGACTGATACTAACGATACTGAAAATAGAAATACTTGTTGGAAAATTGAATAGGGGTGCTGACTATGCCGGGCGTAACGGAACGGGAAATCGCGCAAGCCAAGCAGATGAATTTGTACCAGTACATGCAGCTGTGTGAGCCGGACAACTTCAAACCGGAGGGTCCCGGGCAGTTTCGGCACAAGGGGCACAGCTCGCTGAGTTTTGCGGAGAACGGCACATCTACAATCCCGGTCGTGCAGGTTGGCAGACCGTTGCCCTGATTGGTCCCGAAATCGGTGAGGAGGAACCTGAGCCGGAACCTGTTGTGCAGGAATACTACGCCAGCTGGGAGGCACCGGCCCAGACCGCCAGCGGAAGTTTTGATTTTTCCTACGGTGTGCGCACCGACAAAATTCAGACTGCCACACTGGAAAAAGTGGACGGCGCGACCATCGAGATCGAGCCCATCACCAAATCCGGCAGCATTGACGGCGGCAGCTGGTCTATCAGTCCTGCCGGAAAGCAAACGGTGACCACCAGCGGTCATACCGCCGATGACAACTACCAGAAGAACGGTGGCGATGCAGGCGCAAGCTGGAGTCTGCACTATGCCGTTACCAAAACATCGGGCACTCGCAATGGACAGGTTGGTCCTTTCACCACGCAGGAGGCTGCTGATGCGGCCGCCAACAGTGCCCGCGACGCCGCCATTGCGGAATTGCAGGCAGAAGCGCAAAATGCCGTAAATGCGGCAGTCAGCAGCGCCAAAACCCAGTTGGGCAGTTTGCAGTTCCGATACGAAGAGATCTCCGTACCCTATGGCTTTGAAAAGTATTGGGGCAGCAACGGCAGCTACCAGACCCTTACGGTGCCGGCTAATTCCGACAACGAGTACCTGATGCACAACGCAGAATGGAGCCTTCAGGTCAACATACAAAAAACCGACAGCGAAACCGGCAACCCGATTGCCGCCGACGCCTGTTATGAAATTTATCAGTGGGACAGTGTAAGTAATAAGTTTCTTGCAGCCGATGGGTACAACACTTACAGTGTACAGCGCCAGGGCGACGGCAGCTATGCGGTCATCAACAGCGCCGCGTATGCCATCAATGACGCGATGCGCCACACGCTGTATTACACCCAGCGCAATCAGGGCAAGTTCATCCTTGTGGAAACCAAAGCCCCAGCCGGGTATTTTGGTGACTGGACGGACATCGACCACCCCGGCACGGCAGGAACGCCCTTTGGCAAGCGTGCCTATTATGTAGAAATCAACAAGGATACCAACAACACCGTGCTATGGCTGGACAATGCCGACTACAACGCCGATATTCTGACAGCCGACAAGGGCGGCACCAAGCTGGTTACCAGTGGCGGCGTGGAAACCACCGTATTGATTTATAGCACCGCCAAAGATTCTACCCGCATTTACAGCACCGACAACAGTGGCAAAGCTGCCAATGAGGACAGCTACACCACCACCGCCACAGACGGCGTTATGAAAAACGACCGCACCTTGGGCGAAATCAGCATTTCCAAGGTGGACTTGGATGCTGCAAAGTATGTTGAAAATCACGGCAACGCCACGCTGGACGGTGCCGTGTACGACCTCTATGCTGCCGAGGACATCACCCATCCGGACGGTGTGACCGGTGTTGTGGATTATTCCAAAATCGTGGATGCCGATGGCAATCCCATCTGGCACACGACCATCCGCGACAACAGCGGGCAGTGGGTATCGGATTATCTGCCGATTCTCAAAAAAGACCATCTGGTAGCCAGTGCCAAAATCGAGGACGGCTGGCTGACCTTCGCAAACCTGTACCTCGGCAAATATTATGTGGTAGAGCGCTCCACCGGCACGGTCATTTCGCTGCGTGAGGGCGCTCTTGCTGTTCCCGGCACCTATCCAACGGTGGACAGCCGTACCAAAGCCGCCACCGGACAGGTCGCGGCACTGGCAAGCAGCAGCGGACAGTACACCGATTCTGACTTGCAGCTTTGGCAAAGACAGCATCGCCACGGCGCTGCTTGCCTTGCAGCACGGCGAACCGCTGGATGAGCTGGTTTATTCCGAGGTGATGTTCAGCGATACCGTATCGGGAGAGCTGCCGGAGCATAAGCGGTTCATCTATGAAACAGCAATCCCGTACTTTGAAAAGCGTGGCATTCCCACAAGGGTCCTACGCGGGCAAAAGACATATTTGGACTGCTTTTACCACATCGTAAGCCGCGGCAACGCCGAGGGAAAACTGGCGTCTTTTCCGCTGACCGGACGCTGCAGTATACAAAGGGACTGCAAACTACCGCCTATACGCACCTACCAGAAAACGCTGCCGCAGGACACAGTTTACTATCTGGGAATTGCCGCCGATGAACCGATACGGCTGGCACGGCTTAAGGAAAACCAAACCTCTTTATTGGCAAAGTATAACCTGACCGAAAAAGATGCGTGGGCGATGTGCCAAGCCGAGGGACTGCTGTCCCCGCTATATGCGTTCACAGGGCGCGGCGGCTGCTGGTTTTGCCCCAATGCGTCCATGCGGGAACTTCGGCACCTTTACAATGCCCACCCCGATTTATGGCAGTTGCTGCTGGAATTGCAGGACGCCCCCAATAAGGCAACAGAACGGTTCAACCGCAGCCATACGCTGCACGATTTGGATTTACGGTTCAGCCTGGAAGGCGAACAATTAAGCTTTTATCACGATTTGGAGGAAGAAAGATGACTGAAAACAACAAGAATCAGCCCCGCGCGTGGATCTATGCGCGCGTGCCCGATAACCTGCCGGAAACGCAGGCAAGCTTTAACGCCTGCTGCCAACAGGCTGCCCGCGACGGCTGCTGCATTGCGGGCGGCGGCATGGACTTGACCTGCACCCATACCATACGCTGCGGCTACCGCGACATGCTGCAGCAAATCAAGGCGGGCAATGTGGACCGCGTGTACATCTGCCGTATGCGGGAAATCGGCGGCAACGAGCACCAGCTGTTCGGCTTTTTTAAGTGCGTCATGGATCACGGCGTAATGGTACGTACGCTCGAATACAGCCTGCCCGCGCGCCTGCAGCAGTACGAGTTGGGAGAAAAAATTGAGAACTACGCGGCAAAGCACAATCGCCCGATGCCGTGGGTGGTGTAAGCCCATGAGCCAACGAACCTACGGCTTTCTGTTTGCGTTTTTTGCAACGGTTTTTGCCGGCAGTGCCGCCCTGCTGATTTGGTACGGCGAGAAATCTCACCGCCAGGCCGCTGTCTACGGGCAGCTTGCCGCAGCCGTGCAGCGGGCAGACCCCGCGCCAACGCAGGCAGGGGAGGGGACACCTCTGGATGACTACCGCGCGCTGTCCGAGGAAAACCCTGACATGGTGGGTTGGATACGGATCGACGGCACCAACATCGACTACCCCGTTGTGCAGTGTGCGGATGAGCCGAACTACTACCTGAAACATGACTTTGCGGGACGCTATACCGACTTCGGCTGCCCCTTTGCGCAGGCAAACTGCGATGTGCAAGACCCCTCGGACAACGTTATTCTTTACGGTCACAACATGAAAGACGGGTCGATGTTTTCAGACCTTGTGCGGTATCAAAGCCGTTCTTTTTGGGAAACCCACCGAACGATACACTTTGACACGCTGACCCGCCGTGGTGAGTACGAAGTGTTGGCAGTGTGCAGGCTTCCCGCCGATGCTCTTGCTTTCTATACGTTTGTGGACGCCGCCGACGCAAAGGACTTTGCCGCCTATGTGGCAGCCTGCAAGGAGCGGGCACTGTACGACACCGGCGTGAACGCCCAATACGGCGACAAGCTGCTGACTTTATCCACCTGCGAGCACTCGCAAGAAAACGGTAGGCTGCTGGTGGTTGCAAAACGAAGGAATGGTGAAAAACTATGATGGAAGAAACCGCTGTGCGTGTGGAGATCAGTGCCGCGCGCTTTGCGAGCCAAAGCATTTTGGATATCTTGCGCCTGACCGTACTGGCCATGCAGGGGCGCAGCTATGGGCAGCAATCGCTGGCAGAACTCAACCGGCAGAATCGGCAGCTGGCATCTGTGGACGTGAACGACAGGACTCTGCGCCTTGTCAAGCGGCAGCTTAACCAATATTCGGTGGATTTTTCTGTGACAAAAGACAAGGACAGCGGGCGTATGTACCTATGGTTCAAGGGGCAGGACGTGGATCGTATCCAGACGGCGCTGGAAAACTGCATTGCAGAGCGCGGACAGGAGCGCCCGACGCTGCAGGAGCTTTCCGCACGGTTGGCAGCGCGCGCCCGCGAAGCAGGGCAAACCCGCACGCCGCCCGTGCCGGAACACGGGGAACGCCTATGACGCCGCAGAAATCAACATCCCGCGCCGTGTTGGCTGTACAATGCGCTGGCGTCGCTCTCCATGGCGACGCTCTGCTATCAGGAATTGCACGGTGTGGCGGTAAACTTTCTCAAATCCTATCTGGCTGTTGCGCTGCAGGGCGCGGTGCTGTATCTGGTGATCGGGTTTTACCCTGCGCTGGCAGCCTCCCTCGGCAGCGGGGGCAGCATCACCGAACAGGCGTGGGCGATGCTGGGGCAGTCGGTCATTTTACTGGTGGCTGTGTTTATGAGCGGAAATTTCACGAAAGCTATTACAAATGCAGTCGGATAATAACTAGAATAAAGCAATCGTGACATTGACTTGATTTTGGAGAAAAAAGCTGAAAAATAAAAAGTTTTTTCCCATTCCGGGAAAAACTTTGACTTTTACGCTGCTCATTGCTATAATGAAGAAAAAGTAAGGAGGCAGTGCGAATGGTTGAACGTAAACAGTATCTGCAAGAGCTTAAGCAATGGAAAGATGATGACGTAATCAAAGTCGTCACTGGTCTGCGCCGCTGCGGGAAGTCAACCTTGCTCGCGCAGTTTCAAAATTGGTTGCTGGAAAACGGCATAGAGAATGAGCAAATTATCTCCATCAACTTTGAAGAACTTGAATACGAAGATTTGCTGGATTATAAAAAACTCTATGCTTACATCAAGGAGCGACTTGCTGAAGGCAAAATGACCTATATTTTCCTTGATGAAATTCAGAAAGTGTCCGACTTCGAAAAAGTGGTAGACAGCCTGAATGTAAAGCCCTATGTGGATATTTACATTACAGGGTCTAATGCCTATATGCTGTCCGGTGATTTGGCTACTTTATTGACAGGACGGTATGTTGAAATAAAGATGCTGCCGCTGTCCTTTGCGGAGTTTATGGAAGTTACGAATCTTCGAAAAGAGGATGCTTTTGAAGAATATCTGCGATGCGGCGGCCTGCCTTATGTTGCGACAATGAACCGAACCGGCGAGAAAGTGGATACCTATTTGGAGGGCATCTATAATACCGTTATCGTTAGGGATATTGAAGACCGCCAAGCCAGATTAGAGCAGGATAAAAAACTTCGCAAAATTACGGATATTTCCTTGCTTAAATCTATTGCCAAGTATCTTGCCAGTACCATCGGAAGCCCTGTTTCCGCCAAGAGCATTACGGATTATCTGATTTCTTCCGGCCGTAAAGTCTCGAACACTACGGTTGGAGATTACGCAGACGCACTTACAGAAGCATTCATTTTCTACTCAGCACAGCGCTATGACGTTGTCGGCAAGCAATTACTGAAGTCCAACGGCAAGTATTATATCGTTGATCTTGGATTGAGAAATCACATCCTTCCAAGGCGTAAATATGACTTGGGTTTCTCTATCGAAAACATTGTCTACTTGGAGCTTCTGCGGCGTGGATACAGGGTATTTATCGGTAAAGTTGGGACAACGGAAGTTGATTTTGTCGCAGAGCAGCAAGGCGTTTACACCTATTTTCAGGTGACTGCTGATATGGCAGCGGAAGAGACATTCAACCGTGAAATTGCACCGCTGAAAAATATTAAGGACAATTATGAAAAGATAATCCTGACATTGGATCGGGTCACACTGGGTAACTATGAAGGTATCGAAGTTATAAACCTTCTCGATTGGCTATTGAATGTAAACCAATCCATAATGTACTGATGCATTACCACTATTAAATCAGAAAAAAGTCGCTTGGCAATCAAATGCGCCCAAGCGACTTTTTCTTTTCACAATTACTGATAGGAGAAAAATCCTATGATTGCCACAAAAACAAACCTCGAAATCACAGAGTACAGAGAAAAGTTCTTTTTGGGGCTATCTCTCCGCCAGCTGGCCTGCTTTGCTGCGGCTGCGGTGCTGGCGATTGCGACCTGCTTTGTCTGTCTGCACTGGCTGCGGATGGATATGCAGGTCGTTTCTTATATCGTCATGGTGGAGGTGCTGCCTTTTCTGGGACTGGGCTTTATCCACCGTGACGGTTATCCGTTTGAAAAGCTCGTGAAAATTTACTGGGCATGGCACAGCGAAAATGCAGCGGTGCCAATCCGCCCCTATAAGGAGAGTCGAAATGTTCAAAAGAAAAGAACTCGCAGAAATTCCGAATGTGAAACCTATTGCCGCCGAGACGAAAAAGCAGCGCGCAAAGGAAGGAAAGCAGCGGTCAAAGCAGCTGCGCAGATCCGCAAAACAATCCGAAATGAATGCCGCGCAGAGCGCCCGCGGCATTAAGAAGCGCCGTGCACCTGAGAGGGCTGCGGACTGTCTGCAATATGAGCGTATGTACGAAAGCGGCATCTGTGAGGTGGAACCGGGGCTTTTCTCCATGACAATGGCATATGTGTGCAGGCTGTATGGCCTGTGTGGACATCTGCCCAAGGCGAGCAATTTCTGTTGTTGATGATATGGAGCATATGAATGCTATTATAGATTTGAGCTTGTGTATAAACTGCAATGCTTGCCATAAAATCTGTCAGAATAATAACCCGCCAATACTCAAAAAACCTAAAAAATGGCTTCAAGGATGGGGTGATGAACAGACCCGTAGTACGAGTTCGTCAGGCGGATTTGGACAGGAAGTTATGCGGGCTGTGTTGCGTAGTGGCGGTTCTGTAGCAGCATGTAAATTTGAGAGCGGAGAATTTAAGTTTGAACTGTTTGACGATGAATTACGCATAGCTGAATTTATGAAAAGTAAATGACCCTGTTTATAAGATGCACAGCCCAACGGCACCAACATCAACAACAATGCTGGTTCTACCCACATATAGTATATATTTGAGCTGTGAGAGTTATCTTCTTCGGATGCTCACAGCTTTGCCGCTCGAAACTTTGTACACCTCTACGTGGTGGGCGGCAGGCAACACAGCATGGATGCTGTGGCTAAGATGCAGAGAATAATAGGTTTAGGCCAGCCGAGCTGGGGTCGCTGAGCTTGTTTGCCATATTTTTAGTGTTCATAGTCTGTGTACTGTCTTGTCCCTTTCAGAGATACCTAACAAGTGTCGCCGTTAAATACAAGGAGGAAAAGTCTATGGAAGCTAAAATGATAAAAGGTTCTGCCGCAGTCACCGCTGATGTTCTGTTTATTTTGCAGGCTGTGGGCACTAATCTTTTGGCAACAGCTCTGCTGGCCTAAGCCTATTATCTTCTGATAGCGAATATTGCCCTGATTCTAATTATAGGGGTACTTGTATTTGGAGCAGTGCGAAAAGTTTATTTCTAAGGACAACGCATCATATTGCCATCCACTATCCCCAGTGCTATACTAACCCTAAATCTTACATAATCTTATCGGAGGTGTCATCCTATGCCCAGAACCAAAGGCAGCAAGAACCGCATTACCGCATCTACCGACTTCGATGCTCAGATCGCAAAGTTGCAGAAAGACAAGGCGATGCTCGAAGAAGATCTTTCCAAGACTGTCGCCCAGATTGGAGAGCTAAAGACCGACATCAAGTCCTTGCGTGAAAGTCTAAAGCCGCAGAAGGCGGAGATCAAGCAGACCGAAAAAGAAATCGCAAAGCTGGAGGCCAAGAAGGCAGCCGCTGAGGCGAAGGCCGCCGAAGCCGCTAAGAAGGTCGAGGCCGAAGCTGTGCTGAAAAAGCTGTTGGCATCCGGCATGACGGCAGACGAGATTCTCGAAAAGCTGAAATAAAGTAATACGCCGTGCGGACTGAACTCCGAAAGTTTGCACGGTGTATTTGGAATGCGTCATATAGTTTGTGACGGAAATAAAAGAAATGAAGTGTACGAAAATGAATTTATCAAAAATTCATCATATTGCGATTATTGTATCTGACTACGAAGCCGCAAAGAATTTCTATGTGAACAAGCTGGGATTCTCTGTCATCAAAGAAAACTACCGCCCGGAGCGTAAGGATTGGAAGCTGGATCTTTGTGTCAATGAACATACGGAGCTGGAAATTTTCGCTGAGGAGAATCCACCGAAGCGCGTGAACCGTCCGGAGGCATGCGGTCTACGCCATCTTGCGTTCTGCGTTGATAGCGTGGAACAGACAGTGAATGAGCTGGCAGAGGCTGGAATTGAATGTGAGCCGATTCGTGTGGATAGTTACACCGGCAAAAAGATGACTTTCTTCCACGATCCAGATGGCCTGCCGCTGGAGCTGCATGAATAATCATGGGAGAGAAAATACCATATAAGGCCAGAAAGCCTGGCGGCGGTCGAAAAAAACGGAAGCCGGAGTACGACGCAGGGAAAAAGCTGAAAGAACAGTTGGATGCTGCTGTAGTGCTTTATAATTCCGAGATGTCATTGCAGGACATCGCAGATGCACTGTCCCTCAACCCCATCAAGGTTCGGAAGCTGCTTATCACCGCCGGAGTCTACGAGTCGGATATCGCAAGGCTCGTCCGGCAGACCTTTCATTCCTTCAGAGAAACACAGGACTACTCCACTGCCGTCACCTCCACCATGTCTGCCTTGCAGTTGTCCCGTCCCTCCGTGACCTCTTATCTGCCGTATGCAAAAGGTGTGTACTTCCCTGAAACTGCTGAAGCAGAGAATATCAGTGCGGGGGCAGAAAGACAGCGCCACTACCGAGCTGTGGTTGCGCTGAAGAAGAATCCCTGCAAGGAGAACCTCTGGAAGTGTGTGGTGGCTTTTCGGGGCTACAAGTTCAAGACTCTGTCCGGCCTGCCCTTTACCTATAGGCTGAAGAAGGGCAGGGAAGATGAGTTCACCAAGGAACTGTGGATTGACCGCAGAGAGGACAGCAAAAGCCTTGCTTGGAGCTCCGTGGTGCTGGCGTATCACAATATCGGTGAAACCGGAGAGGTAGTGGGCAGACCCAAGGATCTGGGAGATATCCGAGGTGTGTCGTACATTTATGGAATGTTCTACCGATTTGGCTTGATTGATGTGCCGGAAAAGGTCAAGGAGAAGATGAAGAAGTAATAAGGGCACGGGAGTATAGTTTGTGATAGAAATAAACTGCCCTCCGTGGATACTACAGAAGGCAGTCAGTTTATTCCTCACTGACCATGACGGCATATGAACTGGTCATCGGGTCAACAGCTCAAAATGATTCCGCTTGGTGACGAGCAGCCCTTCCTTTTGCAGCTTGGAAAGCTCCACTGACATGGCGGAACGCTCTACGCAGAGAAAATCCGCCAACTGCTGACGGTCAAAGGGAATGTCAAAGGACAGAGAGGACTGCCGGATGGATTCGGCAGACAGGTAAGACAGCAGCTTTTCCCGCGTGGTCCGCTTGCTGACGTGGGTGATTTTATCGTTAAAGAGCAATATTTTGCTTGCCAGAACGCTGACCAGATTGCGGATGAGCTTCTGGTGATGGTCGCAGGCGCTGGGGCAGGCGGTGAGCAGCCGCCTGACGTTCAGCAGCAAGATTTCGCAATCCTCCTGCGCCACCACGCTGATGTTCAGGATGGCACCGGGGGTGGCGGCGTAAGGCTCCCCGAAAAAGTCCCCTGTACTGCACTTGGACAGGATGTTGCGGTGCCCCCAAGGGTCCTCCTGTATCACAAGGGTGGAGCCGGACAGCACAAGCCCCATGACCTCCGTGGATTCTCCGGCACGGAAGATATAGGAGCCGCGGGGTCGGACGCTCTTTACAGCACTGACACAGTGCAGAATGGACAAAATCTCATCATCGGTGAGCCCGCCAAAGAAGGGGCAATTCCGCAGAACGGACAGATATTTTTGCATAAAGGCTCTCCTTGTTGGAAATCAAACATACAAGATAGCTTTATTATACTATAATAAACCTGCAAATGCAAAAAATACCCATAACAGGAGAAAATAGATATGATTCGGAAGATCATCCATATTGACGAAGAAAAATGCAACGGCTGTGGACTCTGTGCAACTGCCTGCCATGAGGGAGCCATCGACATTATCAACGGCAAGGCAAAGCTGGTGCGGGAAAATTTCTGCGACGGCTTTGGAGATTGTCTGCCGGGCTGCCCCACCGGAGCCATCACCTTTGAGGAGAGGGAAGCCCCGGCTTATGATGAGGCTGCGGTGCAGGAAAACAAAAAGAAAAAGGAACTGCAAGAGAAGATGAAGCACCTCCACGAGGGCGGCTGCCCCGGCTCTCGGATGCGGATGCTGGAACAGCCGGAGAACAGCGAAAGTGCAGCCTCTGCCCCTGTGCAGTCGGTTTCCCGCCTGCGCAACTGGCCGGTGCAGATCAAGCTGGCACCTGTCCATGCGCCCTACTTTGAGGGAGCAAAGCTTCTGATTGCAGCGGACTGCACAGCCTACGCCTACGCCAATTTCCATCAGGAGTTTATGAAGGGCAAGGTGACCCTGATCGGCTGCCCGAAGCTGGACGCTGTGGATTACAGCGAAAAGCTCACCGAGATCCTTCGCAATAACGACATTCAGAGCGTGACCATCCTCCGTATGGAGGTGCCCTGCTGCGGTGGTCTGGAGATGGCTGCGAAAAAAGCACTGCAGACCAGTGGGAAGTTCATTCCGTGGTTGGTTGTTACCATCTCTATCGATGGAAAAATTCTGGAGTAAGCAGACAGAAAAATTTTCAAGAGGGAACGCATTACTGTTGGCTTAATTGGTGGCGATATTTCTCCTCGCATACAAAAATAGTAATATGGTTACTTCACACGGGATGCTGTTGACTTTGCGAATAAGCAAAATGTAATGATTGATCTAGTTGATGGTGATGCACTGCACAATATGATTGTGAGAAGTGCAGAACAGTACAAACCAAGACAATTACTATTATAGGTAATAAAAAGTATATATTATTTCGGAGTAGACACGAGAAATGAACTGCACCCCAGTTGTTAGACAGTATGCCATACTGTCTAACAACTGGGGTGCAGTTTGATCTGTTTCAATATCGCGTTTTATATGTGAATTCAACAGTTTTTCGGATGTATAACAACTTGTTTGACCGTTGCCGGAATGATGTGGGGATTTCTTTGAAACAATAGCGCGGACATAGAACGCAACGAACACGTAAATAAAAAATGTGCAAAATGTTAGAGCGCCTTGACCTGGCGCACGCCCGTCTCCTGCGGAGGGACGCCTTTGCAACATCAGGACGCGCAAAGGAATTCGGCAGAAGTTGCTTTCGCAGGTAGTTGTATTGCTGATGCAAGACGGTTTGAAGGTAGTCTAATGAAATTTCCCGTTGGGGCGTATTACATTCCCAGCAGTTTCTGGGCGCTATTGGTGACGGATTGGTAAGTATCCGAGGGGGATTCCCCGCAGTGTTTCTTGTATACGCGGAAAAAGGTCGAATAATTCTGAAACCCGCACTGCTCACAGGCTTTCTGCGGTTTCACGCCGTTCAAAATCAGAGTGCGCCCCAGCAAAATGCGTTTGTTGCGCACATAGCGCATGACCGGAATGTTGGCGTATTCCAAGAACATTTTGCGAATCGTGGACTCGGAAATATACATCCCGCCTGCAATGTCGGTGATGGTGTTGATTTCGGTCAGGTGATTGTCGATGTACTCCATCACGACGGATAGCTTTTCATTGCGGCATTCTTCCTGACAGCTTTTGGTGTCATCAAAACAAAGCAGCAACAGAATCCGCGCCAGCGTGCATTTGCGCATTTCCTGCAATAGAATTTCGTTGCGATATTTTTCTTCCTGAAGGTTGAATTCGTCAAACAACTCCTCCAGCTCGCTGCCCGCAACGTCCAGCGCGGTCGGACAGTGGCGCAAAGGCTCGAGAAGCAGGGGAGAGATATCCCGCGGCGAAAAGTTGATGACGATGCGCTCGTAATCTTCGCTCGGGTCAACAAAGCCCTGGTGATGTGTGCCGGGGGGAATGATCAGCAGCGTCTTGGGCTTGAGTTGGTATTGCCGTGCGCCGATCTCAAAGCGAGCCCGCCCGCGCAGGAAATACAGGAGCTCATAGTTTACATGAAAGTGATCGCAAAACATACTGCTTTTCTCTACCGGGTAATTGTTCAGCATCCGCTTAAAGGTATAGCCGTCGAATTCGTGGATAAACAATACAGAAATTTTCTACACCCCCTGTCACAATCTATGCACAGTGTACCATAGAAATATCAAAACTGCAATGGATATATGAAAAAATTGCAATTCCGTTTTTGGTAGAAACAGCGTATAGTCTAAGTACAGACAAGGCAACGGAACACAGGGGAATCGCTCGTGATGGTTCCCCTACAGCAAATATAGCCCGCAACAAGGAGGAAAACAACATGAAAAACCAACGCATTCTCAGCGCAGCTCTTGCCGTTCTGATGGCAGGATCACTGGCAGCCTGCGGCGGTGGTGCCGCCGGCAGCACCCCTGCAAGCGACACGACCGACGCTTCTTCGGCTGCAAGCGCATCGCAGGCCGCACCCGTCGACGAGTATAAGCAGTACAAGGGCGGCGACGTGGTACTTGCCACCGATTCCGTCTTTAACAACTTCTTTACCCCCTATCAGGCCGGCAACGCCATTGCATGGGGCAGCTTCTGCATGGAGCCTCTGGGCAAAAAGATTCAGGGCACTGCCGATGACTACGACCTTGTTCTGGCAGAATCCTTTGACGTGGACGAAGAAAACTTCCTGGTCACCATTCAGGTCAAGCAGGGCATCAAATTCCACGACGGCACACCTCTGACGGCAGAAGACGTCGCCTGGACCATCCAGTCCTGGATCGACTACGGTCGCGGCGCACAGATTGGCAACCCCACCGAGGTTCGCCAGACCGGCGACTACACCGTTGAGGTGCAGTACCCCGAATTCAACGTAAACTACAAGACCTGGCTGCTGCCGATGCAGATTTTCTGCAAACACACCTTTGACACCATCGGTCTTGATGCGATGATGACTTCCTTCAACGGCACGGGCCCCTACGTCATGGATACCTACGTTGAGGACTACTCTCTCAGCTTTACCCGCAACGAGGACTACTGGCAGGAACATGATTGGGGTCCCGATACGGTCACCTTCCTGTACACCAGCGACGCTACCTCTATGGCAGCCTCTGTGCTGAACGGCGATGTGGATTACATGGTCATGGACGCTCCCGAAACGATGGAACTGTTTGAGGCCAACGGCTGGGAGCTGGTGCCTCAGTTTGCCAACGCCGGCAATGTTTCCTTTGTGATTCCCATCACCAACGTGCCTGATGATCCCTGGTCCAACGTCAAGGTGCGCGAGGCTGTGTTCAGCCACGGCATTGACCTGGTAGGCGCTGCCGCCGCCATTGTTGGCGAAGCCGGCTATCACACCGATGCCATCGGCTACAAGGAGGCCACCTACTACGACGAGGGTCTGGAATTTACCTCTCTGGACTACGAGCTTGCTAAGAAGATGTTGGCGGAAGCCGGCTACCCCGACGGCTTTAAGACCCGCATCGTTGCCGACGCCACCACGCAGACGCAGGCAACCGTCATTCAGGCAGAATTGAAAAAGCTGGGCATTGAGGCCGAAGTCGAAATGCCCGACATGAATGAAATGCAAAAATTCTGGACCGGCGAAAACACTGCCGGCGGCCTGATGGTCGGCGCCATGTACTTTGCTGACCCCATCCTGGACCGTCTGGATAAGTTCTACGGCCCCTACGGCTACATGGCCGGCTGCACCGATTGGACCGATGAGGAGTACGCCCTGTACGACAACATCCGTTCCGCCAAGAGCATTGAAGAGCAGGATGAGCTGATTTACAAATTCTGCGTACAGTTTGTGCAGAAGGACTTCCACTTCCTGCCCATCGCCAACGCCGTGGGCCGCGCCGCCGTCAGCGACCGCCTGATTCTGGGCGATATGGCAAGTCTGGGCATTTCCTACTGGAACCCCAACATGGTCGGCTGCAAGAACTGATGCCCCTGAAACCTTTATAAGCACTGCATCGGGAACGGCTGCCGGTTATTTCCGGCAGCCGTTCCGGTTAGGTGCCCTCGGCGGGCGCATCCGCCGCAACCGTAACACACCGAGCGACGCTCGCCCTTTTCAAAGGAGGCAACATCCAAAATGGCGAAATACCTTCTGAACCGTATCATGCAAACGATTGCCCTGCTGCTGATCGTTTCGCTGCTTTCCTTCTTTCTGGTTTCGCTGATGCCCAGTGATCCCGTCTACGCGCAGTTCGGCACCGACATCACGCAGGAAGAATATCAGGTCGCCTTTGTCCGTATGGGGTTGGATAAGCCCATCATCGTGCGTTATCTGACCTGGCTGGGCAACGTGCTCAAGGGAGATTTCGGAACCTCCTACTGTTACCATAAGGGCGTGTGGGAGGTCATCTCCGGCAAGCTGGGAACCACGCTGTATATGGCGGTTCTCTCGCTGCTGCTGTCAATGCCCATCGGCATCCTGCTGGGTACTGTCACGGCGGTCAAGCGCGGGCAATGGGCGGATACCATTATCACACTTTTTTCCAACCTGCTGATTGCCATACCGCAGTTCGTTACCGCCATCCTGTTCCTGTATTATATCTCGATGAAATGGAAACTGCTGCCCCCGCAGGGCTTTACTTGGCCATGGGTGGATATCCACAAGCATATCCAGCAGTTGATCATGCCGCTTACCTGCCTGACCCTGTGCGGTATCGCCGGCTTCTGCAGGCAGACGCGCTCCAGCGTGCTGGAAGTTCTGGGTCAGGACTATGTGCGCACGGCGCGCGCCAAAGGCTTAAAAGAAACACGCATCCTATGGAAGCATGTTATGAACAACGGGCTTATCCCCATTCTGACGATGATCGGCGGGCGTCTTGCCAGCCTGATCGGCGGCTCCATCTTTGTGGAGAACGTCTTTAACATTCCCGGCATGGGCAACCTGATGGTCAAGGCCGTCAACACGATGGATATCCCGGTCATTCAAGCGTTGGTCCTGATCACGGCGGCGGTTATCTCGGTGGCGTATATCATCACCGACCTGCTGTATGTCGCAGTGGATCCCCGCATCAGCCTGTCGTAAGCAAGAGGGAGGAGCAAGAAGATGAAAACCGGTTCTCTTTCGCAGGAGAGAAAAAAGAATCTCCGCCTGTTTCTGCGCAGAATGACCGCCCGAAAAATCGTCTTATTCGGTTTGATCGGCACGCTGTTTTTTGTTATTCTGGCGCTGTTTGCCCCCTTGATCGCTACCGTTGACCCCAACGAGATGGCCATGCTGGATAAGCTCGCAGACCCCAGTTCCGCGCACTGGTTCGGTACCGATATGTACGGGCGCGACATCTTTTCCCGCGTGGTGTACGGCGCACAGGTTTCGCTGATCATCGGCGTGACCTCGGTATTGCTGGCGTCGATCGTGGGCTGCTTCCTGGGTATGCTGGCCGCATACAACGGCGGCATTATCGACACGCTGCTGATGCGCTTTTGCGATGCCTTCTGCGCTATCCCGCAGATTGCTATCACTACGGCGCTGGTTTCACTCTATGGGCGCAGCGTTGCTTCCATGGCCTGCATAATGGGTATTTCCACCATGCCGGGCTTTATCCGCATGATGCGCGCCTCCTCGCTGTCCACCATCAGCAGCGAGTATATCCTTTCCGCCAAATTGCTGGGCGAGCACCCTCTAAAAATCCTCATCAAGCATGTTCTGCCCAACAGTATTTCTCCCATCATCATTATGGCGACCCAGACCATCGGCATCACCATCATGATGGAAAGCGGCTTGAGCTTTCTTGGCATCGGCATCACGGTACCCACGGCATCGTGGGGCACCATGGTCAACGAGGCCCGTCCGTTCCTGTTGACCCATCCGCTGTATGCAGGGGCTCCCTGTATCTGTATAGCGCTGCTGATCATCAGCCTGAACCTGTTGGGTGACGGTATTCGCGACGCACTGGATCCGACGCTGAGGGGGGCTAAGTAATGAATAACAAACAAACCAATCCCGCACTGCATCCCTACACGCTGCCGGAGGGCGTTGTGCTGGAAGCCAAGGACATTGTAACAACCTTTTACTCTGATGGGCAGCGCGCTGAGGCCGTGACCGGTTCGGGGCTTACCCTGAAACAGGGCGAGATCATCGGTCTTGTGGGCGAATCCGGCAGCGGCAAGTCAGTGACTTCCATGAGTATCCTACAGCTCATCATGCCTCCGGGCAAGATTGAATCCGGCGAGGTCTACCTCAAGGGCACTACGGGCAATATTCTGGAATACGGCTTCAAAAGCAGCGAGATGCGCAGCATCCGCGGCGGCAAAATCGGTATGATCTTCCAGGAGCCTATGACCTCGTTGAACCCGGTGCTGACCATCGGCTACCAGATTCAGGAAACCATCATGCTCCACCTGAAACTGGATAAGGACGCCGCCAAGCAGCGCACCCTGGAGATTATGCGCAAGGTCGGCATTTCTGATCCCGAAAGCCGCTATAACCAGTATCCGCAGCATTTTTCGGGCGGTATGCGTCAGCGCATCATGATTGCCATGGCCATTGCCGCCGAGCCGGAAGTACTGATTGCCGACGAAGCTACCACCGCGCTGGATGTCACCACGCAGGCACAGATTTTGGATTTGCTGCAGGAGCTTGCCCGCGACAAGGGTTTCTCCATCATCATCGTTACCCACAATCTGGGGTTGGTGGCCCGCTATGCCGACCGCATCTATGTTATGTACGGCGGCAATATTGTGGAATCCGGCGACAAGTTCACCCTGTTTGAAAACCCCATCCACCCCTATACCCGCGGTCTGCTGGACGCTATCCCGCGTCTGGACGACAGCAAAGACCGCCGTCTGACCCCCATTGAGGGCAATCCCCCCAGCCCGGTCAATCGCAAACCTTACTGCCAGTTCTATGACCGCTGCCGTTACCGCGAGGATCGCTGCACCCGTTGTGCCGCGCCGCTTACCGAGTACGAGCCGGGGCATAAGGTGCGCTGCCTGCTGAGCAGCGCCGAGCTGGACGAAAAGCAGAAACACCTTGTGCGAAGCGGTAAGGCGGTTGCCAAAAAGACTGTCAGCACCGAGCCGATTTTGCAGGTCGAGGGTTTGAAGATGTACTTCCCCGTGTACAAGGGGCTGATGAAGCGCAAGGTGGCCGATGTAAAGGCACTGGATGATGTTTCCTTCCCGGTATACCGCGGCGAAACGCTGGGCATCGTGGGTGAATCCGGTTGCGGAAAATCAACACTGGCACGCTGCATTATGCGAGCCTATAAGCCTACGGGCGGGCAGATCCTGTACGATGGCAAGGACCTTTGCCGCGCCAACGCTGCCGAGCTGCGCCGCGTACACGCCAAAATCGCCATGATATTCCAGGACCCCTTTGCTTCGCTGGATCCGCGCCAAAACGCCGGTTCTATTGTGGGCGAACCGCTGAAAGTCGGCAAGCTGTGCAACTCCCGCGAGGAGTATAACGCCCGCGTGGACGAACTGCTGACCATGGTAGGTCTGGACCCCTCGTTCAAACACCGTGTCCCGCGTGAATTCTCCGGCGGTCAGCGCCAGCGTCTTGGCATTGCCCGTGCCATTGCCTCACGCCCGGACGTCATCCTCTGCGACGAGCCTGTCTCGGCACTGGACGTTTCGATTCAGGCGCAGGTCATCAACCTGTTGGAGGACTTGCAGGCGGAGCTGGGCATTACCTACCTGTTCATTGCCCATGACTTGTCGGTGGTCAAGCATATCAGCGACCGTATCATCGTCATGTACCTCGGCAAAATTATGGAGATCGCCCCCTGCGAGGAGCTGTACAGCCACCCGCTGCACCCCTATACCCGTGCGCTGCTCTCTGCCGTTCCTATCGCTGACCCCAAGGTGGACAAGGATCGTGAGCGCATAGAGATGCTGGGCGAGGTACCCAGCGTTATGAACCGTCCCGCGGGCTGCCCCTTCAGCAACCGCTGTCGCTATGCCACCGAACGCTGCCGCACCGAAACGCCCCCTATGCGCAGCGTTGGCGCAGACCACAGCATTGCCTGCTTCCTGGACTTGTAATTCCATAGAAAGGATAGGCGCTATGATGCAGTTTTGCCAAAAAATCGACATCCACACCCACATGCTGGATAACGAAAGTCTGATTTCCCAACGGCTGACCGCCAACAAATACATGGGCTTTTCCCGCTGCGTGCTGCTGCCCGTGCCGGAAAACATGAGCATGGGCGGTCCTACCTTTTTTGCGGAGGACGCCTACGCGCTGAGTCGGCGCTACCCCGAACACTTTACCTGGATGTGTAACCTTTGCCCCGACGGAACTGACTTGACCCACGAAAAAGTCAAGCGCTATAAGCAGATGGGCGCTGTCGGTCTGGGCGAGTTCGGCACCCGCATCCGTTTTGATGACCCCAAGATGGATCACCTGTTTGCCGTGTTGGAGCAGGTGCAGATGCCATTTTTGTTCCACATGGCACCCGCCGATGCCGACCCTTATTACGGCATTGTAGACGACCCCCGGCTGCCCGGCTTGGAACGGGCACTGAAAAAATTCCCCAAGCTGATTTTTATCGGACACTCCCAGCCGTTCTGGTTCGAGATGGCGAAAACCGACGTTACCGACCCCGAAACGCGCAATTCCTGTCCCTTTGGCCCCTTTGTCGAGGGGCGCGTTCCGGAGCTTATGCGGCAATATCCAAACCTGTACTGCGATTTGTCCGCCAACAGCGGGCAGACCGCCCTGCTGCGTGACCCCGCCTACGGGCTGGCTTTTGTTAAGGAATTTCAGGACCGCCTGATGTTCGGCACCGACTGGATGTTCCGCGAGGATGCGCCCTGTCACTTTGCCCTGTCGGCGTGGCTGGATTTTTGTGCTGCCAAAGAGCTGCTGCCCTTTGACGCCTACCAAAAGGTCTGCTTCGGCAACGCGGAACGGCTGTTCTTTCAACCCCGATAACCAATACACCCACAAAGAAAAGAGTGTGTTATAATGCGAAAAATTCTACCGTTCAATCAAGGCTGGCAGTTCCGCAAGGACGGCGAAACGTCGTGGCAGACTGTCGACTTGCCCCATACCTGGAACGCCCTGGACGGGCAGGACGGCGGCGATAACTACTATCAGGGTATCGGTTGGTACCAAAAAACCTTTACTGCGCCCGACGCTGCCCAGGTATTTATCCGTTTCGGCGCTGCCAGCAAAATGGCATCGGTGTTCTGTAACGGGCAGTTCGTGGGCGAACATCGCGGCGGTTTCTCCGCCTTCACCATGGATTTGACCCCTTACCTGCACAGCGGCGAAAACGAGCTGACTGTGAAGGTGGACAACCACGCCGATTTGCCTGTCTACCCGGCGCAGGCAGACTTTACCTTTTTCGGTGGTCTGTATCGGCAGGTGGAACTGCTTATCTTTGCGGACAAAGCGCATTTCAATGTTACCGAATACGGTGCCGATAGTCTGCTGCTGACCCCCGACGTCGAGACCGGCACCGTGCAGGCATCGGTTCTGTGTGACGGCGGCGACCGTCTGACATTGATCGTGAAAGATCCAGACGGTACCGTAGTGGCGCAGGAAGAAACCCCTGTCACCGTGCAAAAAACGACGCTTTGTCTTACCGTGTCCGACGTGCAGCTGTGGGACGGCGCGCAAAACCCATGCCTATACACGGCTACTGCCACTTTGTACAAGGACGGCACCCCCATTGACGTGCTGACCGATTCCTTCGGCTTCCGCCGCTATGCCGTCACCGCCGATAAGGGATTCTTCCTCAACGGGAGGTCGTACCCGCTGCACGGCGTCTGCCGTCACCAGGACCGTGAGAATATGGGCTGGGGCATCACCCAAAAGGAACATCTGGAAGATATGGCGATGATTCGTGAAATCGGTGCCAACACGATCCGCCTGGCGCACTACCAGCACGACCCGTTCTTCTACGCGCTTTGCGACCGCGAGGGAATGGTTATATGGGCAGAGATTCCCTTTATTAGCCTGTATATTCCCGACCCTGCCGCCGACGAAAACCTGCTCAGCCAGATGCGGGAGCTGATTCTGCAAAACTACAACCACCCATCCATCTGCTTCTGGGGCGTTGCCAATGAAATCGGCATCGGCGGCGAGAGCGAGGCTATGTTCCACATTGTCCATCGCCTTCACGAGCTGTGCAAGCAGCTTGACCCCAGCCGCCTGACCGGCATTGCCAACGTCGGTATGACCCCCACATCCAGCCGGCTGTTCCGCCTGACCGATGTGACCGCCTACAACGAGTACAAGGGCTGGTATGAGGGCACGGTCGAGGATCATGGCGCGTTCTGTGACGAACGCCACGGACAGATTCCCGATATCCCGATGGCCATCAGCGAATACGGCGCAGAAGCTGTGCTGCGCTGGCATAGCCCCGCCCCCAAAGTTAAGGACTACACCGAAGAATATCAGGCTATCGTCCACGAAAAAGCCTACCGCGCCCTGCAGGAGCGCCCCTATATCTGGGCAACGTGGCTGTGGAATATGTTTGACTTTGCTGTGGACGTCCGCAACGAGGGCGGCGTTCAGGGGCGCAATAACAAGGGTCTTGTGACCTTTGACCGCAAACAGAAAAAGCAGGCGTTCTATTTCTACAAAGCCTGCTGGAGCAAGGAACCGTTCGTCTATATCTGCGGCGAGCGCTACCTCAAGCACACCGCTGCCCCCATGACCGTTAAGGTGTACAGCAACGCCGCGCAGGTCACCCTGCTGTTGAACGGACGCAAGCTGGGTACCGTGCAGGGCGGGCCGGTGTTCCTGTTCCCCAACGTTGTGCTGGATCGCCCCGTCAACGAGCTGATGGCTGTGACCGACACCGACTGCCGCCACAGCCTGATATGGGAGTGTGTTGCTGCCGAGCCGGAGGAATATACCCTGAAAGAAACCAAGTGCTACTCTGAAAATGTGGCGCAATGGTTCAGCCACCTGATTCCGCCCACCGATGTGCAGATTCGCAAGGGGTATCTCTCGATAGATGACCCGTTGGAGGAAGTCTACCGCTATCCCGAAGGCTACCAAATTATTCAGGAACTTGCGGTGAAGCCGCTGCAGCTTGACCACGCTGATCTTGCTGACCGTATGATACAAGGTGGTGCACTAAGCTTCAGCAGCATCTGGAACCACATCAACAAATACCTGCCGGATGAAGCCTATACGCTCATCAACGCAAGGCTTTCGCGTATCAAAAAGACTCAATAAAAAAGCAGAACGGCACCCCATTTGTCAGACAAGTATACGAGTATGCTTGTGCTGGGAAGTGGGGTGCGTTTTCTATATGGCTCAGTGTCTACGCTAATGGCTTTTCTGGTTTTCCTCAAGGGTGAGGGTAGCAACCATGCCAGACCTACCTGACAGAAGAATGTAGCGTAACAGACGTCATATATCGACTTATAGATTCGCAAAGGCTATAAGCAAATCCTTATTGACGAATATGATTTGGGACTTTGATTTTTCATTATTTTGCTTATATAGTAGAAACAATCCAATGTACGAATGTACGAAATACACAAATTTTACATCTAAAAAGGAGGAAAAAATGAAACATTTCGTATCACGTGTACTGGCAATCGGTCTTACGGGTTCCTTGTTGTTTACAGGTTGTGCTTCTGAATCTGTTAGCAGCGTCGGCACCTCTGCGAACGAGAGCGTCAGCAGTTCTTCTGAAAGCCAGCATGAACCGGTTACCATTACGCTTTACGCAGACTCTGCAACGAACGGCGCGAACGAGGCAAAAATCGAGGCTTTCCAGAATCTGTACCCTTGGATTACGGTCGACCTGGTTGAGATGCCTGCCGGCGCTTCAGACCGCGTGCGAACGTTAAGTACTGTTCTGCAGGCAAAAGATGACAGTATGGATGCTTTTTTGATCGACTGCACATGGCCGGAAATGTTCGCGTCTGCCGGCTGGCTCGAGCCACTGGATGATGTGTATACCAGTGATGAACTAACCGAATTCAGTGAGGGCGCACTGCAGGGATGCTATGTAGATGGAAAACTGGTATGTCTCCCTACATTTTTAAATACTGGCGCTCTGCTTTACAGAGCTGACCTGCTTGAAAAATACGGGTTTGAACCCGCCAAAACATGGGATGAATTGATCGAACAGAGCAAGGTTGTAATGGCAGGGGAACCTGGCGTCTACGGTTATGCGGCTGCATGGCAAAAAGCGGAAGCTTTAACCTGCTGTACGATGGAGCATATCTGGGGATATGACGGAAACGTTCTGGACGAAAACGGCAACCCGACCTTTGACACCGAAGCTGTAAAAAGCGGCATCAGTTCGATGAAAAAGATTCTGGACGAAGGCGTTGCAATCGACGGTATCCTCGGCATGATGTCTAAGGACGTGAAGGCGGCTTTCTTTGCCGGTCAGGTACTCTATATTCGCGACTGGTCTGCTACACTTGCCGCTGCCAACGATCCTGAGCAGTCCTCTGTTGCCGGTAATGTAAAAGTGGCACAGCTTCCCGCAGGTACAGACGGAAATGAGCAGTACAACTGCAATGGCGGTTGGAACATTGGTGTTTCTGCTTATTCCTCTCATAAGGAAGAAGCCAAGCTCTTGGTTAAGTACTGGACAAGCGATGATGCAATGCTGATTGGTGCAACGATGAGTGGCAAAATGCCTGCGCGCCCAGCTCTGTACGAGAACAAGGATTTGCTTGCTGCCGATTCCGATATGGCAAAACTATATGATTTTGCAAAGAACTGCCGTAACCGTCCCGGTTCTGCCTATTACGAGGAAGTTTCTGCTGCACTGCAGGAAGGTGTCACCAGCGTACTGATGGGAGAGCAAAGCATCGATAATGCCGTTGCAACGATTCAGGCAAAGGAAGAAGAAATCTACAACCGTTAAGGATAAAAGCAATATGTGCAGCGAAGATGACTTCGTTGCACATATTGCAATTTTTAAAACTATCTATTGATAAGGGTTCTTGGTATGAACAATAAAAAGAGAGTCGCTATGGGATATGTATTTCTCCTGCCAGCGCTGATCTTATTCATGGTAGTTGTCGCATATCCGGTATTCAACACATTGAAAACAAGCTTTTATTCGATTCGTGTTCAAAATATTGCCACGGGCGGAAAATGGGTCGGGCTTGCCAACTATAAACAACTGATTCAAGATCCGAATACATGGGTGACATTAAAATTCACCCTGCTTTTTACGGTGGTTTCGGTTATTTTGGAAACTGTCATCGGCATGGGCTGTGCTCTGATTATGAATATTGGAATGCGTGGTGAGGGTATTGTCCGCGGCTGTATTCTTGTGCCATGGTGTATTCCTACTATTGTATCGGGATTGATGTGGTCCTATATGTTCGCTGAATCTTACGGCATTATTAACCAGTTGCTTCAACAAATCGGCATGGCACCTGTTGCATGGTTGACAAATTCATCCTGTGCCTTTTGGGCAGTTGTTATTTCTGATGTGTGGAAAACTGCCCCCTATATGGGCTTGCTGCTTTTGGCCGGTCTGAAAACCGTACCCCCTGAATACTATGAAGCCGCCTCAATTGATGGGGCAGGCAGCGTTACAAAGTTTTTCCGAATCACGATCCCCTGCATTAAGCCGGTTCTTCTGGTATCCATTATGTTCCGCACAATTTCCAGTTTCCGAATCTATGATCTTATTAAAGTGCTGACAAATGGTGGCCCCGGCTTATCAACTACCAGCCTGACCATGTATACAATGCAACAGTATTTTTCTTTTGGCAACTATGGCTATGGCGCTGCGCTTGCCATGCTTACTTTTGTAGTTTCGTTGGGCATCGCATTCCTGTTTTACGATGGGATGAAGTCTAAGTTGGAGGTGTAATCATGAAGCGAAATATTGGCGCAATCCTATTTTCCGTAATCCTTATTTCGGTGATTACATTTCCGTTCTTGTGGTTACTTCTTGGTTCGTTCAAAACCATGAAAGAACTGTTTTCAGTCCCAATTCGATTTTTTCCGGAACACATCTCCCTGGATAACTACATTGCAGTTTTTAAGGCACAGCCTTTTGGACTGTATCTGTATAACAGCATCGTTATTGCTCTTTTAGGCACCGTACTGGTTGTTGTTGCCTCGGCTATGGCAAGCTATTCGTTGGCGAGAATTCCTATCAAAGGCAAAAAACTGGTATTGATCCTTGTGCTGACAGTCTCCCTGCTGCCCCCTGTTACACTTCTGAATCCCATCTATCAGACAATGAGCAATATCGGGCTGCTTAACACTAAGATAGGTGTGGCCGTTGTACTGGCTGCAATTGAACTCCCTACTGCGGTGTGGTTGTTGACGAGCTTTTTTCAGTCTATTCCCATTGAAATAGAAGAAAGCGCCATGCTTGATGGCGCTTCCATGGTGGGTGGTTTTGTTAGGGTAGTAGTGCCACTGGTAATGCCCGGTGTATTTACTGTTAGCATCATGACATTTCTTGCTGTATGGAATAACTTCATTTTCCCATCTGTGCTGAACCAATCCAAATCGGCAAGAACGGTTACGATTGCACTGACTATGTTTGAAACAGAGACTTATACGCCATGGCACATTATTTCTGCTGCAGCTATTATCGCATCTGTTCCTCTGATCATTGTTGTTTTGCTTTTGCAGAAACGGATCGTTTCCGGTATGATCGAAGGCGGTGTTAAAGGATAGTCTCAGAAATGTTAAAGGGAGGTCTTTCCATTGCCTGCTTTGCGTAATCCATAAAACATTTCATGGGTCGTGTGAGATGACGCTGCTTATTGTATCCAATACAAACCTGCTGAAAATCAGGTGTTTCCAGTTGGCAATAAAGGGGACTCTCAATATACATGGGTGAAACACAGGCAGAGATATACCCCACAAACGCACAGCCAACATTGGCAGCTACAAGAAAATGGGCAAGACCGGGATTAGAGGTTTCCAGTACAATATTCGGTTGGCAGTTATGTTTCTCAAACAGGTTTTGCGTATACTTTCGCAGGTAGCCGGTTTTACCAACTATAAAGGGAAGCGAACAAATATCCTCAAATTTCAGCATGGGGAACGAATGACCATTAGGATCGCGTTGGTAAGGTATGTGAATCTGTGATGGAACGGCCAGCAAAATTTGTTCCTGGTAAATGTTCGTATGTGTAATTGCCGAATTGGATTCGCTATAGCAAAAACCAAGATCGATCGAACCGTTTTCCAGCAGTTCTTCTACTCCGCCGGACTCAACTTCTGTAACGGAAACCTCAATGTTCGGATACTTCTGTTTGAATCCACCTAACAGGTAGGTCAATGTAATAAACGACTTGGTTTTTGTGACCGCGAGGGATAAGTGTCCGGTTCCGGAAAAGCTCCCATTATCCTTAAGCTCTGCCATCATTGTTTGCATAGTGCGATATTCATACAGCATGTTTTGTGCGCTGTCGCGAAATCGCTCCCCGGCTTCTGTAAGGATCAGCGAATTGCCTTTTCGGTAAAACAACTTTGTGTCAAGCTCTTTTTCAAGGTGAATCAGCTGCTGGCTCAATGCTGGTTGCGTAATATAAAGTTCTGATGCGGCCTTGCTGATGCTGTTGAATTTCAATATTGTCAGGAAATATTCTAATTGTAAGAAGTTCATGCTGCCCTCCCGAAGATGCAACCCGGTAAAACTTTATAGAGTTAAAAATATATCGCCACAACGAGCATAATCGCGCAAAATCCACTACAAGAATTATAACATGTTATCAGCCCATCATCAATAAGGAAATCCCGGAAGGAGATATTCTTTATGCTTTATACAACTCTCGGAAGAACCAACCGTAAAGTCAGCAGAATTGGATTCGGAGGCTGTCCTGCAGGCGTAAAAAATTATGTTGAGACATATGACCCCGGCAAAACAGATGATTACGGCGAGGGGGTTCGCGCAGCCAGACGTGCCTACGAATTGGGTATTAACTACTTTGATACCGCCCCCGGCTATGGTAATGGCTTGAGCGAGCAGATCATCGGGGAGGCTCTTGATGGCATCCCCGGAGAGAATCTCTTTATGGCAACAAAAGTACGTTACAATGAAGAACCAGATGTTTTCAAATCGCTTGAAGGCAGCCTGACAAGACTGCGCCGGGAACATATTGATCTTTTGCAGTTACATGGCGACTACTACACAAAAGAGCTGACAGACACACTTTTACAGCCCGGCGGCATGGTAGAACAAATGTGCCGTGCCAAACAGGAAGGTCTTGTACAATATCTTGGTTTTACGGGAGAATGTCAGAATGCTGAGTTCTATCGCCTGATCGATACCGGAATCTTTGATGTCGTTCAGGTACAGTACAATGTTCTGTTTCAGCATCCGTATGATCCGTTTTTCCAATCGGGCAGTATGTATTACTGTGAAGAAAAGGGGATGGGCATTGTCACAATGCGCTCTTTGACTTCCGGTATTTTCCAAAAATGGATGCGGATGATCCAGCCGGATAATACTTTTGACTACTCAAAAGCATTGATCCAGTACGTTTTGTCCAATCCGCTGGTAGATACGGCCTTGTTAGGTATGCGATCTGTTGCACAAGTGGAAGAAAATGTTGCTGTGTGCCTAGATACCGCCCACCGTATTGACCTTGCTGAGCTTCACAAGAGGAAAGTAGACTGATCATGGTTACGTGGAAAATGATTAACCTCGGTCAAGTAAGCAGAAATCAGTTTTGGGGTGAGCCGGATGATGTTGTTCGCCGCCCCGGTATTTGCAACGGAGTCGTTCTGTTTGACACGGAACAAGTCGTACTGGTTGATCCGCCTTATTCTAACGAGGAGATGTTGCGCTGTCTGGATGCACATGCCGGATTAAAGCCAAAAGATATCGATGTTGTATACATTACACATGCTCATTCAGACCACTTCGATGGGATTCACTATTTCCCTGCCGCACGCTGGTGTACCGGGATGGAGGAACGAGACATTCTGGGGAAAATGCTGGATGCAAGGAAGTTAGACGGCAACAAGTTGGAAGGCTTGAGAGAAAAGTTGACGCCCAATATTCAAGTCGTTCCCTTGCCCGGTCATACAATGGGTTCTACAGGGCTGCTTTTTGACGGCCCGGAAGGAAAAGTCCTTGTCGCAGGTGATTCCGTAATGACGCGTGAGTTTTTTGAACATCAGAAGGGCTATTTCAAAAGCGAAAGTCAAGCTGCCTCAACAAAAACGATCCAATGGATTTCCAAACATACCGATATTGTTGTTCCCGGACACGACAACTACTTTTTTGTCAACGCATACAAATTCAATTGAAGGAGATATCAAATGAAAACTATCACATGCCCAAGCAAAGAAGTTCCTGTTATTGCAGAGACGCAGGTCTTAGTCGTAGGAAGTGGTCCTGCGGGTATTTCTGCAGCTGTTGCCAGCGCTCGCTGCGGGGCAAAAACCATGCTTGTTGAACGGTATGGCTGTTTTGGCGGCGCACTTTCTGTAGGTCAGGTCGAATCGTACACTTGGTACTTTAATAAAAACACATATACTGCACAGGGCATTTCTAAAGAAATTGAAGACCGCATGATTAAGATAGGTGGCGTACAGGATGATGACCGCGGTTGTGGGCACTTTTTGAATCCGGAAAAATACAAATATATGCTCGATTGCTGGATTCAGGAAGAAGGTATCACACCTCTGCTGCACACCCTTGTGGTTGATGTAATTATGGAGGGCAAAACCGTCAAGGGTGTTATCGTAGAGAACAAGTCTGGACGCGGTGCCATTTTGGCAGACCGCATTGTTGATGCCACAGGTGACGGAGACGTTGCGGCTCTTGCTGGAGCTGCTTATGAGAAAGGCGAAAATAACAACGGCAAGGTGCTTCCTGTCACTATGGTTTTTGGTGTGTCAGGCGTTGACACCAAAACCTTCCGTGATTATATCGAAAGCCACCCGGAGATGACGAATCCTGATACACATGGTTTGAAACTTCCGTTTCGGCGTGCAAAGGCTGACGGGAAATGGCCGGTAGAGCGTGATGGCGGTGCATGGAAAGAGCTTACCCCCACGGGTGAATTTACCAGTCTGAATCTTACGCTTGAAAACGGGATTGATGGAACTAATGTTTGGGACCTGACGCACGCAGAGATTCAGGGACGTCAGCAGGTTATGTGGGCTGTCGACGTACTGCGTAATTATGCAAAAGAAATGGGTTTTGCCAATTGCTCGTTGCGTTCGATTGCTGGTCAGATTGGCATTCGTGAAACGCGCCGTATCCAGGGTGGTTACAGCATCTGCCGCAGGGATGTGCTGGGGCATTCCGAGTTTGACGATTCAATAGGTGTATACACCACATTTATCGACGGAGAAGTTGTATCAAAAGATGATGCTCACTTCCAGCTGCCTTACCGTATGATTCTCCCCAATGGTATCGAAAATCTTAGCGTTGCCGGACGTTGCGCATCGTGTGATGATGATGCTATTCAGACTGTCCGCATGATGGTTTGTTGTGCTACCACAGGTCAGGCTGCCGGCACTGCCTCTGCGTTGTCGATAAAAGATGATGTCGTTCTGCGAGATCTCGACATCCACACTTTGCAGAACCAGCTGGTTGCCGATGGTGTACGCATCCGGTAAGGCTCGTTTATTACTTAAAAAAGAAGGAGGATACCATGGAAATTGTAGTTTTGGATGGATATACAGAAAATCCTGGTGATCTGTCTTGGGATGCGGTTAAATCCTTTGGCACCCTTACGGTTTATGACCGAACCCCGGCAGATGATGCCATTATCTGCAAACGGATTGGTAATGCCGATATTGTTATTACCAACAAAACGCCCATCAGTGCCTATGTGATTGCTTCTTGTCCTTCCATTAAATTCATCAGCGTTCTGGCAACCGGATACAATGTTGTTGATACTCATGCAGCTGCGAAAGCAGGTATTCCGGTATCCAACATTCCTACCTATGGTACAATGGCTGTTGGTCAGTTTGCTATTGCCATGCTGCTTGAAATTTGCCACCATATTGGTGCGCACAACGATGCAGTCCATCAGGGACGTTGGGGAACGAATCCTGATTGGTGCTTTTGGGACTCGCCGCTTATCGAGCTTGCGCAAAAGACAATCGGCATTATTGGTTTTGGGCGCATTGGTCAGACTACAGGACGCATCGCCAAGGCTCTTGGCATGAACGTCCTTGCATATGACAGCCATCCAAATGATGTTGGCAGAGAAATCGCCGATTATGTGGAACTTGATGAGCTTCTTCGGCGTTCTGATGTGATTTCCTTGCATTGTCCTCTGTTTCCCGAAACGAAGGGAATCATTTGCGCAGAAAACATTGCAAAGATGAAGGATGGCGTTATTGTTCTTAACAACGCACGCGGCGGTCTTATTGTGGAGGCGGATTTGGCATCCGCCTTGCACAGCGGGAAAATTTACGCTGCAGGATTGGACGTTGTCTCTACTGAGCCGATTCAATCGGATAGTCCGTTGCTTGCTGCCCCAAACTGCATAATCACGCCGCACATTTCCTGGGCACCAAAGGAATGCCGTCAGCGCATTATGGATATGACAGCTGATAATATTCAGCACTTTATCTCCAGTGCGCCAATCCATGTTGTAAACAGGTGACTGCAATGACTATGCGCGATAAAGCTGAGTGCATCATGCGCGAATCCATTCAACGAGTTATGCCCGGCCCTGCAGTGACCACAGCACTTCAAAATTGCAAATTCTCCGAGGGCAGGCTTTACCTTGTTGCTGTTGGCAAAGCGGCATGGGAAATGGCGAATAGTGCCGTTCAGTGCCTTGACAAAAAGGTGTGTGCAGGCATTGTGCTTACGAAATACGGTCATGTACAGGGGTCTATTAAAGATGTCGTTTGCTATGAGGCCGGTCATCCTGTCCCTGACGAGAACTCACTTCGAGGAACGCAGGCTATCCTTCGGATGGTAACAGGATTGGAAGAGCGAGACACCGTCCTTTTTCTTCTGTCTGGTGGAGGATCCTCTCTTTTTGAAAAACCGTTTATTCCTTTGGAAGAACTGCAGGAAATCACAGCGCAACTATTAGCCTGTGGTGCATCCATCACCGAAATCAATACCATTCGCAAGCATCTTTCTCAGGTAAAAGGTGGTCGATTTGCTGTCATGTGTAAGCCTGCTCACGTTAATTCCATCATCTTATCAGATGTGATTGGTGATCAAATCGACATGATTGCCTCAGGTCCAACCTGCGGGGATTCCTCTACACGCGCAGATGCCATTGCTATTGTTGAGAAGTACCACCTCGCTCTTTCACCATTGGCACAAAAGACGCTTCAACTTGAAACCCCGTCTGAAGTACCAAATGTTACAAACACAATCATTGGCTCTGTTTCTAAGCTTTGTGAATACGCTAAAGACGTTTGCACTACGCTGGGGTATGATGTGACAATTCTTACCGACCGTTTGACTTGTGAGGCACGTGAAGCAGGGAGGTTTCTGGGATCAATTGCACTAGCACATGCTAATACCTCTGAACATCTTGCTTTTCTTGCAGGAGGCGAAACCGTTGTCCACCTAATGGGGAAGGGTCTGGGTGGACGAAATCAAGAAATAGCACTAGCAGCTGCCAGTCAGATAGAAGGCATTCAAAACGTCGCTGTGTTCTCTTTTGGCAGTGATGGAACAGATGGTCCAACCGATGCTGCAGGCGGATATGTGGACGGGAAAACGTCCCGGTTGGTGGATATAGATGCCGCCTTGCAAGCAAGTGATTCCTATCATGCATTACAAAAGAGTGGCGGACTACTGGTGACAGGACCAACAGGAACAAATGTTAATGATTTGGCTGTGGTCTTGATTAACTAATGATTTAAACATCCTCGATTGCCTGTAGGTGGAATAACTGATTCCTTGCTCCCGGCGCCATTCCTTTTACTGGAACACCTGAATTGCGGCACTCCACAATGCGCTGTTCCCACTGCGCTCGACTTACTGCCCGTTTCATCTGACTCACTTGCATGGCTACGACTCCTCCTTGAGCCTTTTCAGGAATCCCTGACAATTACCAGGAATTCTCGGTAATTCTTGATACCCTTATTACCTCACAGGCACCGTTGCTTTCACAGGACGTCATTTATTATGCATTTGTGTTTTATTTTAACAATGTTTAAATGCGAACAACTTTATTCAATATGTTCCATATTTTTGAAGCTCGCCTTTTAGCGAAACAGCATACTTATGTGCCCGACCTAAAGCATAGTAATGATCCTGAAGATAACGGCTGATAGTTCTTGCTTTTCGCAAATATCCAAGATATTGTCCTCTATTTTTCAGGTAGAGGTTTAAATATGTCCATCCAAGAAGGGTAGTACATTGATAGTAGCTCTCATTGACAGCTTCATTCATATATCAAATGCGAGCATTTTCATCATGAACACGCAATAACGCGCGCAAATGCGACCAATTAAGATTTTGCACACGCGTGTGCAAAATCTCGGCATCAGGTAAATAGAGATAAAATCTACGGTAATAATGGAGATTACGCTTAGAATAGCCTTCACCGAACTCCTTTGTCAGTTCATCGGACAGGACTGAAATCAGTCGCTTCCCATATTCTGCACGCTCTGCACCATTCTGTTATTCCTCCACAATGCGTTTTCCGATATTCCAATAGGTCATAACCATAGCACGGTTGGCGGCATTATAGGCAACATTTTGACCTGCCGTAATCAAGGTCTTAATGTCTGATATGGAACGAGATTGTTATCCATAGGGAAGTCCCCTCCGTCTGAAGATTTTTGATGAATCATTGTCATAATTATAGCAGATGTTTCTCAACTTGTCAGCAATAAAAACTATTTTAGTTGTGGATAGATGGTTACAGGAATTGATGGTTTTAAGGAGCGGTACAAGGCAGGGAAGATGACTATGACATTTTAGAAAAATCAGGCTGAAACAGCATAAAATTGTGAACATTTTGTAAACTCTCGAACCTCCTGCGCAGATTTTCTCGGGTTAGCTGACTTCTTATAGTATAGGGGGATAAATTCCTCCTGACATAAGAATAGCGTCCTCTGTTGTACCGCATTGGGGAAGCAGCGCCAAGACCGAGATCACGCGAGCGTGCCAAGATGCGAGAGAACATACCGCACTGCCGAAAGGCGGGGCGGGGCACAGCGCCGGGAAGGGTTGCCTGTCTGGAATGGCAGAGGGAGAGAAACGCACAGCTATAACGACAGATCGTGCCGTGGAAGATGCCGAATCATCCTCCACGGCATTTTTGTGCCGTTATGGCGGGGTACATTTCACAGGGCAGAGGCAAAAAGGTAGAATACGGGTGGGAGGTCGAGTCTATGCAATACGATATCGAAAACTATAAACGCAGACCAAGAACCGTGGCGTTCTACGGACGTGTTTCGACAGAGCACGAACAGCAGCTATCCGCGCTGAGCAACCAGATGGACTGGTATATCAAGCTGGCGCAAAATAATCCGAACTGGCACGTCGTGGCCCGCTACATCGATGAGGGCATCACCGGCACGCAGATGAAAAAGCGCCCCTCTTTTATGCAGATGCTGGAGCACGCAAAGCAGGGTAGGTTTGACCTGATCGTGACCCGCGAATTGTCCCGCTTTGCCCGCAACACGGTAGATGCCCTGAACGCCACCCGTGAGCTGAAGCAATACGGCGTGGAGGTCTATTTTGTCAATGACGGCATCTGGACCATGGACGGCGACGGCGAGGTTCGCCTGACAATTATGGCAAGCATTGCGCAGGACGAGAGCCGCAAAACCAGTGAGCGCGTGAAGGCGGGGCAAAAAATCAGCCGCGAAAAAGGGGTTCTGTACGGAAACGGCAATATCCTCGGTTATGACCGAATCGGTAAGAGCTACGTTATTAACAAGGAACAGGCGGTGACGGTGCGCAGAATCTACGAACTGTATGCGGGAGGAATGGGAGAACAGGGCGTCGCTGACACCCTGATGGCAGAAGGACGCAAGGACGGCGGCGGAGGCTGCACATGGACAGCCAGCAAGGTGTCGCGTGTACTGCGCAAACCCACCTATAAAGGCTACATTACCTACAACAGGTCGCACACGGAGAATTTCCTGGACCACAAGCGCGTGAACCACGCGGAAAAGGACTACACTTTGGTAAAAGGAGACTTTGAACCCATTGTGTCGGAGGAACTGTGGAACACCTGCAATGAGCTTCGCACCAAGCGCGCAGCCTGTTTGATGGACAGCAGCGGCAGAAAACACGCGTATGGCAAATCTTTTCCCCAGAACAAGTGGACAAAACTTCTGTACTGCGACTGCGGTGCGCCAATGCGGTGCGAGGGAATTGATAAAAAGGCAAACGGCATCTTAAATATGCGGTTTATCTGCTCTGCCACCAAGAGAATCGGTAGAAAGACCGAAAAGCGCTATGGCGTGCCCTGCCCGAACCCGTATGCCTCTGAGTGGAAGTTGGAGCTGATGGCACGGGAGGTGTTTCGCACGGTATGGAAGGACCGCCGCACGGAGGTGCTGAAAACTGTGCGGGCGGTCAATACGTATCTGGGTGTCAATAAAACAGACACCGAGGCAGAGCAGCTGATGAGCCAACGCGAGATGTGGAATAGAGCCTATGATGCACTGGCGCTGGAGAGAGTGGAAAAAAGGCTGGACTTTGCCGAATTCGTGACCAAAAGCAACGAAATCGCTGCCCATATAGCGGAGATCGACAAGGCTCTCATGGAATTGTCCCACACCGCGGAACCGGTCAACAGGTTTGACGTGGAGAAGATAGAGGCGGTTCTGTCCGAGAGAATTGCGTATCCGGAAGGAAAAATTGACCCCGATGCGCTGAAAAACTACGTTGCCCGCATTATCAAAAGCAACGATCGGTATGTCTGGCTGCTCTCTCTTGCTGAACGCCTACGGCCGGAGCAGACGCAGAAAATCGCCATGATGCAGATGGTGACGTACAATGGCAACGCCATCGGCAACGAAGAAAAGCCGACGTCGGGAAAAACAGAAATCCCCGATATGGAGTTTTTGCGGCGGGGTCAAAACGGGTTTATCCTGAATGCGACCAGATACAGGCGGGCGCGATTGACAGAGCGGTTGTTTGCATCGGAAACTGCCCTGCCGAACGAGCCCATTCCGCTGCTGCAATTTGAAATCGACTACCCGATGGCATATCAATACCAGAAAGAACAGGGCTCAGCCACACATCCGGGACGGTGGCAGAATCTTGAGGTGGAAGTGTACTTAATTTGAAACTTGCTGATTTCGATGAAAAATTGTACGATATGATGCGTATCTGCGGGACGAGGGGCGCAGCGATATTTGGATCTACGGCATTGCGTTCTACAAAAAAAGATGTAAAGTAGCAGCAGAAAAAATGCTGTGAGCCCAAAGCCTCGGAGAAGTCCGAGGCTTTTTTGCTGCCCGGCAGCAGCAAAGTGTACATTTCAGCAGCTATGCAAAAAGTTGTATAGTAGTGGGGAAGGAGGGATGCATATGAATTTCGAATCCGATTCCTTGGCGGCGCGCCGGCGCAAGGTAGTCTTTTACGGGCGCGTATCGACCGAAATGGAAGCCCAGATTGCCGCGTTAAAGAACCAGATAATCTGGTATCAACAGCTTGCCGAAAGGCATCCGGAATGGACCGTCGTCACGATGTATGAGGACGAGGGAATCTCCGGCAGAAGCATCAATAACCGCCCCGGCTTTATGAAGATGCTGACGGATGCAAAAAAGAGAAAGTTCGATTTGATCGTAACCCGTGAGGTTTCGCGCTTTGCCCGAAATACCGTGGATGCGTTGGTTGTGACCCGCAAACTGAAGACCTACGGCGTAGAGGTCTATTTTGTGAATGACGACATCTGGACGATGAGCGGCGACGGTGAACTTCGCCTGACCATTATGGCAAGCCTGGCACAGGAGGAAAGCAGAAAATTCAGCGAGCGCGTGAGGGCAGGCATCAAAATTGCCCAAGGCAAGGGGAGATACTTTACCGGGTGGAGACCGTATGGTTACACCAACGATTCCGCAAATAAGACCCTTGTTGTCCGTGAGGATGAGGCGGAGGTCGTAAGGCGAATCTATGCGATGCATGCCGCCGGAATCGGCAGCACCTCCATTGCGAAAAGACTGACAGAGGAAAGAATACCCAACTATGCCGGAGAATTTCAGTGGAAAGAAGGGCAGGTATACGATATCCTCAGAAATCCGATTTATAAAGGGTACAAGACGACCAACAAGGAACATGTGTCCGACTACCTGTCGCAAACCATTATAAAACACGACAGGAGCGAGTACGTCTATGTGAAATGCGATTTTGAACCGATTATCCCCGAGCAGGAGTGGGAAGCCTGCCAGCGACGCCTAAAAAGAGCCAGCGCATTCTTAGATGGCGGTGTTTCCGAGGCGTATCTGTACGGCAAAAGTGAAAGTCGGGACAAATGGGCGTGCCGGATGTTCTGTGCCTGCGGTGCGCGTATGAGGGCTGCTTCGAGAAACAAGGCGCACGAGGCAAACTATCTCTGCTACCGCAAGCTCAAAAGCAGACGGGCGGACAAAAGCAAGCCCATGCCTGCATGGCAGCGCGTTGACTGCAATGCCTCTTACGTTGCACAGTGGAAGCTGGAACTGATGGCAAAAGAGATATTTCAGCAGGTTTGGAAAGATCACAAGCAGGAGATTCTAGACTATTATCGTGAGGAAAACGAGAAAAATGCAATCAGCCCGGACCATTCGGAAGAAATTGAGAAAAAGAAGCAGCTGATTGAGAAAACGCAAAATGACAGGCAGGAAGTGGACAGCATGTACAGGCAAAACCTGATCCCGCTGTCGACCTATCAAAATATCTGCGACAGGTATGACGCCTGTATTCGGCACGCGCAGGAGGATCTGGCGGCGCTGGAAAGCAAACCGAGGTTCTACGATTTAAAGAAAATCGAGGAATCCCTGAACTGGGAAGAGCTGTTTCCGGATGGATATGTCAGCCGCGAATTTCTGGATCGCTTTGTGTCGCGAATCTTTGCGGTCAATGCGCAACGGTTTGTCTGGGAGCTGAACCTGTCGGAAAAAAACTATTCGATGGAATGCGGCGTAATAGGCACCTTTCGGTTCCCTTACGTTACGACACAGGAATTGGAGGAAAAACCGGCAGCCGATAAAAAACGACGGGGGAAAAAGAAAGGGGATGATGAGAGGAAAAAACACCAAAATCAAAGGACCGTATCCTCTGACGGACTCTATCTAAAAATGATTCGTGGGGACATTCCTACGCACATTTGGGCACAAGCAGACCCCTGCATGATTGTGTGCAGGCTGCTATTAAAAATCCCAGAGCGTAAGGCTTTTGTAGCGAGTTATCGTTAAAAAACGAGCATAAAATAAGGCTCACCGTCAATTTTGGCGGTGGGCCTTATTTGTTTGCTCATGTATGAGATGAATTGCGTTTAACACGGAGCTGCTTTCCAGAACCATCACAGATACACCTCCACGGTCAGGTCGGTCCACGCTGCACGGCGGAACTGGTGGGGCAGCTTGTTGGCTTTACGGTAACGCTTGGCGGTTTCAAAGTCGATGGTGAAGGTGAGGATGGGCTTTTCTGATACAGACATCAGATCGGCACGCTCCTCTTTGGACTTCTTGCAGCCGGTGTTCAGCTTCCAGCGGTAAGAGTAATCGGCAATGGGGGTGACCACTTCAACGAACTGCTCGATCAATTCGGGAGCAAGACAGGCACCGTGTACATTATGAGAACAGAATTTCCGTTCAGATGAGGCAGCAAATCAGTTTCCAAATACCGCTTAAACCTCTCCACAGTCGTTCCGCCTGAGAAAGTCGTATAGCGTAATGTCCCATCCAACTGAATCGATGACAGAATGGTCGTGTTCTTGGGCTTGGAAAGTGGTGCGGAATCAACAGCTCTGCTTCCTCCAAGCGAATAGGCATAAATGCTTCGATGGGTCGCATCGCGGGCAGCATTAACCAAATTGCAAAACGCTGCAATGAAAATAAGTCAGTTCATACCAATGATGTGGAGCAGCTGCGCCGAGAATTTCTTGAACTGAAAGCCGACTATCCGATATATCTGTTATCAGCGGTCGCTGAGGAGCGGACCGCCCAAATGCAACGCTCCCAATGTGAAGGCATGGAAGCTCGAACTGATGGCACGAGAAATCTATAAAACAATTTGACAGGATCACCGGCAGGAGATTTTGGAAGAATATCGGCGGAAACCGGAAAACGGAGCTACCAATATTGAAAAGATAGAGGAAGCACTCAGCTGGCAAGAACCGTTTCCAAACGGTGAGATTAGCCGGGAATTTCTGGATAGATTTGTGCCGAGAATCTTCTCCATCGATGGACAAAAGTTCATCTGGGAACTAAATCTACTTCAAGAGTCATGCACCGTTCAATGCAATGTGCGCGGAACGTATAATTACCATTCGATTTCGGCGGAAAGAATCATGCCGGGAAAAACGAAATCAGAGAAAGGAGATGGGGCCGTCAATAGGATACTTGAGGATGCAAACAGTACGCGCTTTTGGGTACATGCCTATGATGACGACCCAAAAAGCAGGTTGCTATCAAGAGCCCCCGCAAGCAATCTTGCTTACCCTGCCTGATATGCGCCCAGGGCAATGGGCTAGACCTGGTTAATCTGTTCATAAGATAATGATTCCCCAGCCGCGGGCAACGGCGGCAGGAAAATTTTTATGCCCGAATGATGGAAATACCGCGCTCCGATAAAATCACAAAACAAAAAGTGCCCACCCCACATGCGGCGGATGACATGCCGTTGTGGGATGGGCACTTTTTGATTGTTGGCAAATGTTCTGAGGGAAAGGTGAGAAATGTGAAAAAATATTTTATTCATGCACCCGCTTGGAATGGCGGGTCTTTTCAAGATCTTCCTGGCGGAGCTATTCTTAGGGCAGCACCGCACAATTCCCGCCTAACGGCTCAAGCACCGCTCCGGCGGCTGCGGCACGGCATCTGCGTTGCCAAAATGCTCGATAATGTCGGGTTGCGGTACCCGCATCGTGCTTCGGGGGCAAAAGCCCCTCGCACTCTGCGACCGCGGCCCCTGCTTCGGTTCGCTGTTTCCGCCACTGGCGGCGCTCACCTTTGCAGCATCCAGTATTATCTGCGCTTTTGGCTTGGCATCTGCCGCACCTCGCTCGCCGTATCGGCACTTAGAATTATGCGGTATTGCCCTAAATCATTACATCGCCCACCAGCATAGAGCCGGAAGGTTCGATGGCGTAAACGGTGTACTTGCGCGGTTCTGCGCGGGTACCCGGCGGCGGGGGAACGGCCAGCCGGATGCAGCCCTGTTCCGGGGTGACATAGTGGAACTGGCGGTGCGCAGTGGTGGCATGGGGGTGCTCATCCAATGTGGACCACGCCAGAATGCCGCCATGTACCGGTGCCGCCTGGGAGGCAGTCTCCTGCGGAACGGGGATTTCGGCCGGGGAATCTGAAGCATCCGGTGCATCGGTGGGGGCGGCATCTTCTGCCGGAGCTTCTTCCGGCGCGGCGGGTGCAGCTGGGGCAGGCAGTGCAGCGCAGAAATCATCCGGCAGAACGTGCTGGGTGCTGCCGATGTACATGGCAAACAGATCCGGTGCAACCTTGGGCACCCGGCGCAGCCAGGCGGAGGTGCGGGCTGGGCAGCCAGGCAGGGCACCGTCCGGGTCACGCTTGCGCATGCACAGGGCGGTGTTGTTCCAGGCAACCAAAAAGTCATCCAGCAAAAGCTCGGTTTCGGTGTCAAAATCTTCCGCTGCGGCATAGGGATCCACCAACAGGGCGGCAGGCTGTGCCCCCTGGCGAAAGCCCCTTAGTGCCGCATAGCGCAGCGGCGGCATTCCAGCGGCCTGCTGTGCGGGGGTGGATTCCAGCCCCACGATCACGCCGTACCCAGCGCGTACCTCACTGCGCAGCAAGGCAAGGTTGCCCCAGCAGGCCCAGCAGGGGAACCCCCAGCACCCGGCGGCGGCAGCGGCAAAGCTTAAATTACGCTCAGCGTCAGTACTGCGGCAGTCTCGCATGGCAAGGGCAAATTCTTCGGGCAGGATATCTGCGCCCCAGCGGTTGGTCAGGCTGGCCAGGCAGATGGCAAGGTCCATAACGGGCTGCAGCGCCGGGGCGCGCCGCGCAACGGCATAGGGCATCAGGTGCAGGCGTGCGTTGATGGGCCGCCCGCCCGCGGGGATCACATCTACCGCTCGCACGCTGACCCCCACCAGGCTGACGGAAGGGGTGGTGTGTTCGTCTTTGGTATACAGGTAGATGCGCAGCTGGGCCTGGGTGGCGGTTTTGCTGTCCAGCACAAGGCTGTCCGGCAGCAGGTTTACAGCGCCTTTGGTCACGGGGGCTGCGCCTTCGCGCTCCAGATAGGGGCTCCAGCGGCCAAAGCTGGACCAGCTGGTCCAGTTGCCGTCCACCATCACGCGGGCCTGGGCTTCCACGGCAGTTCCCGGCGGGGTGCCGGCGTTCCAGCTCACGCGCAGGGCGTCAAAGGTGGGCAGCGGTACGGCGGGGCTGGTGTAGCACCCATAGGGCACATGCCCGCCGGAGACAAGGTCCAACACAATGCGCCCGTGGGCAACGGTAACGTTATCCAGCTCGCCCCGCATAAATGCTTCGGTTTCATGCAGGATAAAAGTGTTCTTACTTTCCATAGGTTTGCCGCCTTATCTGGTTGGTATCAAACGGAAGTGTGCCCGTGCTGCTCCATCAGGTCGTTGATCTCATCCTCGCGCCGGGCGGTGATGGTCTTTTCCAGGTGGAACGCTTTATCCAGTGCCGGATAGATGATCTGCAAAGCGAGGGTGCAGGGCAGCCAGAAACCCAGAATCAACACCACCGGGATGGTGTAGGGCATCCAGGCAAGCATCACGCCCCAATAGATGCAGAGCACTGCCCCGGCTGCCAGGGTGCGCGGCAAAAATCCGATCATGAACAGCGCGGCGTTTTTCAGCCGCTCCGCCTGGGACACGCTGACCAGAACCACCTGCGCAAACAGATACAGGCAGAACACCAGCAAAAAGAAGATGCCAAGCACCATGCAGATCCATACCGAGATAGGCACGTTTTCCAGATCAGGCAGGGCATACAGCAAAAAGGCCCACAGCCCAAGGCAAAACCCCGCCCCGGCACCGGGCAACAGACTTTCGCGCCAGTTCTGCTTCCAGGCCATGCGGTAGGTGTGCCACCAGTAGCCGGGTTCATCGCGCAGAGCGCGCAGGATGGTATCCAGCATGCCGCAAAAAACAGGTGCGGCAATCAGCCCGCCTACAGCGCCGGACAGCAGGCACAGCGGCAGGCTGGCGGCCATAGTGCTGAACAAAACAGCGGCATAGCCGGGGGCAAAGCCCAGCACGCACAAAATACTGGCTTTATAAAACGGCCACAAATCGCGCCCCAGCAGCTCAAAAAAGCGGGCCGCGCCAACTTTGCGTCCGCGGGTTTCGGTCGCCTCCACAGCATCGGGCTGCACGGGGGTATTTTTGTCTTCCATTGCCATATTCAAAAATGACCTTTCTGTGTCTTTAAGGCAATACCGCATAATTCTAAGTGCCGATACGGCGAGCGAGGTGCGGCAGATGCCAAGCCAAAAGCGCAGATAATACTGGATGTCTTATCGAGCATTTTGGCAACGCAGATGCCGTGCCGCAGCTGCCGGAGCGGTGCTTAAGCCGCAAGGCGGGAATTGTGCGGTGTTGCCTTAATTGGGGGTAAGCGGACTGGGCGGCAGTGCGCTGCCGCAGCTTTTGCAGCCCTGCTTACAATATTACAAGTTTATCATAGCGTTTTTTAGCGGGTTATGCAAGGCAGCGGGCACGGGATGGTCAAAATAATTTTACAATTCCAACATAAATTTATGGTATAATACCACTTACGTTAAAAAGATTAGGAGAGTTTTTAAGATGGCATGGGTCACAAAAGACAGCGTTGAACAGTATGAAACGCCCGAATCGAAAAAAGAATATACCAAACAGGAAAAAGCTGCCAACTGGTGGTATTACCACAAGCTGTACGTTGGCATTGCGGTCATCGCCGTGGTGCTGGTGGTGTGGATGGTGCACGATGTTGTTACCCGGGTGCGGCCGGACTACCGCGTTGGCTATGTGGGCAGCAGCAACTTGCCGACAGATACGGTAACGGCCCTGGAAAACACGCTGGCCGCCTACTGTGATGACCGCAATGGCGACGGCAAGGTGGTAGTGGAGCTGGTGCAGTATAACCTGGATTTTGATTCCGAGAGCGAAAACACCGATGCATACACCCAGATGGCTGATGTGACCCGGCTTTCGGCGGATTTATCCAGTGAGGATGGGCCTTACATCTTTATCATGCAGGATACCGATTACGCGCAGCAGTTTGCGGAAACCACCGGCGATTTGCAGTACCTGGACGGCACCATGCCCGACACGGAGAATGTGGATGAAAATGATAATGTGATCGTGGACTGGACCAAGATGGTTTACCGCTGGACGGACTGCCCGGCTCTGACCGGTCTGGATTTGGGCACCTACACTGGCCTGACGATGGTGGATGACCTCCAGGGCGAAAACCAGGACATCATGAAAAACACCTACATAGGCCGCCGCGCGTATTATACCGACAAAACCGCGCTGGAAAGCGAAACCTATGATGCCCTGTGGAACATCTTGACCGCGGGTGCCGTTTCCACCGTGGGGCAGCAGTGATGCGCTACCGCCCGGTAAAAAAGCCGGCCCCCATGCCGGAAAACCCCTACCACCGCATCTTTACCCCCATGCCAAGCTTTGAGGATCTGGTACGGAAGGCGAGGGAAGAGGAAAAGAAATTAAAAAGTAATAAAGAATAAAGAAAAATGAAGGTGTGCCTGCGGCACGGATTGAGATATCAGGCTGCGGGCACGCATAAAAGAATGGCAGGAAGTTTATGTTTTCTGAGCGGCGCTGCGCGCCGCGGTCCACCAAAATTATTCATTATTCTTTATTCACTATTCTTTCAATCAAAAAGCAGGGCTTCGGCCCTGCTTTTTTGCTTTTTTTGATGGTGCCCTATTGCGATACAGACCGTTTTATAGTATAGTAAAATATGAATAACCATGGAATGTGAGGAACTTGTCTATGGATCAGTTGCAGCAGGCCCGTGCGCAGATTGACGAGATCGACGCAAAGATGGCCGCATTGTTTGAACAGCGTATGCAGGCAGTGGGCCAGGTGGCACAGTACAAGGCGCGCACCGGCAAACAGGTGTTTGACCCGGCACGCGAAGCCCTTGTGCTGGAAAAGAATACCGCCCGCGTGCAGAACCCGGAACTTCAGCCCTATTACCGCGATTTTTTGAAAAAAGTGCTGGCGGTTTCCCGCGCGTACCAGCATGTTCTGATTGGGCAGGATGTTGCCGCCTACCAGGGGGTGGAGGGCGCGTGGTCCCACATTGCGCTGCGTCAGCTGTTCCCCTTTGCCAAGGCACAGGCGTACTCCACCTGGAACGAGGTGGTGGAAGCCGTGGAGCGGGGCGATACTTACTGCGGCGTTCTGCCGTTTGAAAATTCCAACGCGGGCGATGTTTCCGCTGTGCTGGACCTGCTGTATGCCCACCCCGGCCTGAAAGTAGCCCGCATGTGCGACCTGCCCATCCGGCAGGACCTGTTGGCGCTGCCGGGCGCGCAGCTGAGCGAGATCAAAACGGTCATCAGCCACCAGCAGGCGCTGGCGCAGAGTGGGCCATTCTTGAAACTGCACCACTTTGCCACCAAAGCCTGGGGCAACACAGCGGATGCCGCCCGCTATGTGGCGGAACAGGGCGACCAAACCCTGGCAGCTATCGCTTCCGCCGAAACAGCCAAGCTGTACGGGCTGCAGATTTTGGCCGAGGGCGTGAACGAGGACGGCGACAACACCACCCGCTTTATCGTGATTGAAAAAGAGGGCGCCCAGCGGCAGCCGATCGCCGCCGCACCGGGGCAGCGGCTTTCGATGCTGTTTACGGTGGACCACAAGCCGGGGCGGCTGGCGCGGGTGATCCAGATCATCGGCGAGCGCGGCTTTAACATGGAAACCATCAAAAGCCGTCCGCTGCCCCATGTTCAGTTTGAATATTATTTTTATGTTCAGCTTGTCTGCCCGGCCAATGCCGCAACGGACGATTGCGCCAAGCTGGTGCATGAGCTGGAAAACGTGTGCCGCACGGTGCGGATACTGGGTGTATTTGACCTGTAAATGACGGAAAAACACGGGAGGAATTGTTATGAAATTGACCATGCAGCTTGGCAGCCGCAGCTATGATATCATCCTGAAAAGCGGGTGCCTGGCCAACCTGTACCAGTTTGCCAATGTTGCCAACCGCAAGGTGTTTATCCTGACGGATTCCGGCGTACCGGAGCAGTATGCCCAGACCGTGCTGGCCCAGTGCCCCAATGGAATGGTGTACACTGTGCCCCAGGGCGAAGCCAGCAAAAGCCTGAAAGTGTATGGCCAGGTGCTGCAGGCCATGCTGGAGTTCAACATGACCCGCAAGGACCTGCTGGTGGCCGTCGGCGGCGGCGTTGTGGGGGATTTGGGCGGGTTCTGCGCGGCATCTTATATGCGCGGCATTGATTTTGTCAACTGCCCCACCACCACCCTTTCCCAGATCGATTCCTCCATTGGCGGCAAAACCGCCATTGACCTGGGCGAAACCAAAAACATTGTTGGCGCTTTCTGGCAGCCCAAGGTGGTGCTGGTGGATTTTGATGCCCTGGCAACGCTGCCCCGCCGCCACTTTGTCAACGGCCTGGCAGAGGCCATCAAGGCGGGTCTGATTGCTGACCCGGAGCTGTTTGCCCTGTTTGAGTGTGAACACCCCGAAGAAAACATTGAGCGCATCATCTACCGTTCCCTGCGCGTGAAGAAGAACGTGGTGGAAAACGATGAGCACGAGCAGGGCCAGCGCGCCTGCCTGAACTTTGGCCATACCATCGGCCATGGCATTGAGGCTGTCAAGGGGGTGCGCGGCCGCCGCACCAACGGCCTGTTCCATGGCGAGTGCGTGGCGCTTGGCATGCTGCCTATGATCGAGGATAAATCCCTTGTGCGCCGCACCCGCGCCATCTACCGCACTTTGGGCCTGCCCACCCGCACGGGTGTGGACAAAAATAAGGTGCTGAGCTATATGCAGCACGACAAAAAGAGCGCGGGCAGCACCATTACCGTCATCAAGGTGCCCGGCCTGGGCTGCTGGCGCGCCGATAAGATTCCCATGACCGAACTGCCCGCCCTGCTTGGCATCAAGGAAAACGAGGACTGAGCCGATGAAAAATACCTTTGGCAATGCATTGGGCCTGACCATTTTTGGCGAAAGCCACGGTGCCGCCGTCGGCGCTGTGCTGGACGGTCTGGCCGCGGGGTTGCCGGTGAATGAAGCGTACATCGCCGAGCAGATGGACCGCCGCCGCGCCCGCGGAGATGGGCTTTCCACCGCCCGCACCGAGCCGGATGTGGTGGAGTTTTTGAGCGGTGTGGTCAACGGCCATACCACCGGCACCCCCATCACCATGATGATCCGCAACACCAACACCCGCAGCGGAGATTATGCAAAAACGGCGGATCTGCTGCGCCCCGGCCACGCGGATTACACGGCATATGCCAAATATGAAGGCTGGCAGGATGCCCGCGGCGGCGGCCACTTTTCCGGCCGCATCACCGCAGCCAGCGTGGCTGCGGGTTCGATCTGTGAGCACATTCTGGCACAGCGCGGTATTAAGGTGTATACCCACATTGCCCGTTGTGCCGGGGTGGAGGATGCTCCGCTTTCCAGCTCTGCCGGTTTGATTATGGCGGAACCGCAGCCGGGCCATTTTGCCCTGTTGGACCCCGAAAAAGAAGCCCCCATGCAGGCAGCCATCCGCGCAGCCGGGGCCGAGGGCGACAGCGTGGGCGGTATTCTGGAAACTGTCATCACCGGGGTGCCCGCGGGCATCGGCGAACCGTTCTTTGACAGTGTGGAAAGTGAGATCGCCCACCTGGCGTTTGCCATCCCCGCTGTCAAAGGCATTGAGTTTGGTGCGGGCTTTGCCTTTGCGGACCTGCGCGGCTCCCAGGCAAACGACCCGTTTACCATGCGGGACGGCAAAGTGGTAACGGCCACCAACAAAAACGGCGGCATCAACGGCGGCATTGCCAACGGCATGCCCATTGTGTTCCGCACGGCGGTAAAGCCCACCCCCAGCATTTATAAAGAACAGGATACCGTGGATTATATCGCTAAGGCAGATGCAAAACTGCAGATCAAGGGCCGGCACGACCCCTGCATTGTGCCCCGTGCTGCTGTGGTGCAGAACACCCTGGCAGCATTTGCCGTGCTGGACCTGCTGACCGTGCGTTACGGTACGCTGGGGCAAAAGTAATACAGCTGAAGCAAACAGAAAGGAAGCGCAATATGGAATACGGTCTGATCGGAGCCAAACTGGGCCACAGCTATTCCAAAATCATCCATGAGGCCGTGTGCGGCTATTCCTATGAGCTGCATCCGCTGCCCACGGAGAAAGAAGCCCATGCCTTTATGCAGGCAAAGGCGTTCAAAGCCATCAATGTTACCATCCCGTACAAAAAGCTGGTCATCCCATATTGCGATGAGGTGGAACCACGTGCGGCGGCCATCGGCGCAGTGAACACCGTGGTCAACCGGGATGGCAAGCTGTATGGCTATAATACGGATTATACCGGCTTTGCCTACCTGGCCCGCTGCCACGGCGTGAAGTTTGCCGGGGCTGTGGTGCTGGTGCTGGGCACCGGCGGCACCCACAACACCGTCACGGCTGTCTGCCAGGACGCCGGAGCCAAACAGGTGCTGACCGCCAGCCGCACCGGCAAGGACGGTGCCCTGACCTATGAGAAAGCCCAGCAGCACCCGGAAATCAATATCATTATCAACACCACCCCGGCGGGCATGTACCCCAACAACGGCAGCTGCCTGCTGGACCTGCATGCCTTCCCCAAGCTGGAAGCCGTGCTGGACTGCGTTTATAACCCGTTCCGCACCGAACTTTTGCTCCGTGCGGAGGAACTTGGCGTGCCCGCCTACTGTGGGTTCGAGATGCTGGTGGCGCAGGCAGTGTACGCGGCGGAGCACTTTACCGGCCAAAAGCTGCCGGAAGCTGTGATCGCTGACACCCACCGCAAGCTCAAGCGAGATCTTTCCAACGTGGCCATCATCGGAATGCCGGGCTGCGGCAAGTCCACCATCGGGCGTGCCCTGGCCAAAACGTTGGGCAAAACCTATGTGGATCTGGATGAAGTGATCGAGAAAAACACCGGAATGCCCATCCCGGATATCTTTGCGCGTGAAGGCGAGGCATCGTTCCGCAAGTACGAATCTCAGGCTGTGGCGGAGATCAGCAAGCAGACACGGCAGGTCATCGCCTGCGGCGGCGGGGTGATCAAAACACCGGGCAACGCCCGCGCCCTGCGCCAGAACGGCCCTGTGCTGTGGGTGCAGCGCCCGGTCGAACGGCTGGCAACCGGCGGGCGGCCGCTTTCCACCGGGCTGGACGCCCTGCGCAAGATGGAAGCCGAGCGGATGCCGCTTTACCGCGCAGCGTCCGATGCCGCGGTGGATAACACCGGCCGCCTGGAAAACACAGTAGAAACCGCCGTGCAGGCGTTTGAAACAACATTTGATGCCTGAACGGCACGAAAGAGGGGAACACCGTGGAAGCAACCGTTGCAGCCATTGAACCGGGCCGCCTGGCCGGAACCGCTGCCGTGCCGCCCAGCAAAAGCGCGGCACACCGCGCTGTGGTGTGCGCGGCCCTGGCCGCCGGTACCAGCCACATTGGCAATGTGGAATTTTCGCAGGATATTCTGGCCACGTTGGGGGCTGCCCAGCAGCTGGGGGCCAAGGTGGAGCGGGGCGAGCATGAGCTGACCATTACCGGCCGCGGCAATGCGGACGGTTTTGCCACCATTACCCGCCCGGTGTTCTGCAACGAAAGCGGCAGCACACTGCGGTTTATCCTGCCGCTGTTCAGCCTGACGGCCCAAAAAGTGCGCTTTACCGGCGCAGGCCGCCTGATGCAGCGCCCGCAGGAAATATATGCCCAGCTGTTTGAGCGCCAGGGGCTGCGTTTTGAACAGAACGAACAGGGCATTACGATTTTTGGCCGCCTGTGCCCCGGTACCTTTACGCTGCCGGGCAATGTGTCCAGCCAGTTCATCAGCGGGCTGCTGTTTGCCACCCCGTTGATGGAAGCCCCCAGCACCATTGAGGTGCGCGCTCCCTTTGAAAGCCGCAGCTATGTGGACCTGACCACAGACGCGATGCAGAAATTTGGCGTTAAAGTTTCGGTCCGCGCCCGCAAGGATGGCTCCGCCACCTACAAAGTGGCAGCGCCGCAGCATTATGCGGCAGCAGACATGGATGTTGAAGGCGATTACAGCCAGGCGGCGTTTTTGGCCGTGCTGGGCAGCATTGTGGGCGGCATTACGATAACGGGTCTGCCCTCCGGTTCCCACCAGGGAGACCGGGTGATCCTGGATATCTTAAAGCAGTGCGGCGCAAAGTTTGAGCGCAGCGGCAGCCATGTGACCTTCCATCGCAGCCTGCTGAAGGCGGTGGAGATCGACCTGGCCGATTGCCCAGACCTTGGCCCGGTGCTCATCGCACTGGGGTGCTTCTGCAGCGGCACCACCATCATCCGCAACGCCGGGCGGCTGCGCATTAAAGAGTGTGACCGCATTGCCGCTATGCAGGAAGAGCTTGCCAAGATGGGCGGCACGGTAAAAGCGGACGGCGATACCCTGACAATTGAGGGCTGCGCCCTGCACAAGCCCACGGCGCCGCTGAACGGCCATAACGACCACCGCATTGTAATGGCAATGGCCGTTGCTGCCCTGGCCGCAGGCCAGCCGGCGGTCATCGAGGGGGCCAACGCGGTCAACAAAAGCTGGCCGGATTTCTTTGAGGTCATCAAGGGCCTGGGGGCCCATGTAACAAATCAGGGGTGAAAGCAAAATGGACGGGATGGATAAAAACAAAACGTTTTTAATTGTGGGCCTGGGCCTGCTGGGCGGCAAATATGCCCAGGTGCTCAGCCAGAAAGGCTACCGCGTGACCGGCATTACCCACAGCCAGAGCACGCTGGATTATGCGCTGGAACACGCCTATATCTGCGAGGGCCGCAACGAAAACTTTGACGACCTGGTGCAGAACGCGGATTACATCATCTTTGGCCTGTACCCCACTGTGCTGCTGGAATGGGTCAAGCAGTACGGCCACCTGGTCCGCCCCGGCACGCTGGTAACCGATGTTTCCGGCGTAAAGCGCGGCGTGGTAGAGCCGGTGCAGCAGATGCTGCCGGAGGGCGTGGAGTTCATTGCCAGCCACCCCATGGCCGGCCGTGAGACCAGCGGCGTGGCCCACAGTGCCGAGGTAAACTTTGCCCCGGCAAACTTTATCATTACCCCCACCGAAAAAAACACCCCGGAAGCCATTGAATGGTGCCGTACCCTGGCCCGCACACTGGGGTTTGCCCGCATTAGCGTGCTCAGCCCGGCAGAGCATGACCACATGATCGGCTATGTCAGCCAGCTGTGCCATGCCATTGCCGTCAGCCTGATGTGCGCCAGCGATAACACCGAGCTTGCCAAGTATACCGGGGACTCTTTCCGCGACCTGACCCGCATTGCGCGCATCAACGATAAAATGTGGGCGGAGCTGTTCTTGTGGAACAAGGATAACCTGATTAGTGAGATCGATATGTTCAGTGATGCACTTGCCACTATGCGCCAGAAACTGGTGGATGACGACCGCGAAGGGCTGGAAAAAATGTTCCGCCTTTCCACCGAGCGCCGCAAGGCATTTGATAAAAAATAACCGGGAAGCCGGTCTGTTTTGCCGGAAGGGAGGCGGCCTTTATGCCCCGTAAAGAAGGACAAAAATTAAAGCTGCTTACGTTGTTGGAAATTTTTGTGCGGGAAACCGACGAAAAGCACCCCATCAGTGTGCCGCGCATGGTAGAACTGCTGAAAGAGCGCGGCATTGTGGCAGAGCGCAAAAGCGTGTATGACGATATCCAGACCCTGAACGAAATGCCGGATACCCCCTTTGAGATCGTGCAGCAGCGCGGCCGCGGGGGCGGGTATTATATGGTGGATACCCCGTTTGAACTGGCGGAGCTGAAACTGCTGGTGGACGCTGTGTATGCCAGCAAGTTCATCACCGCACGCAAAAGCAAGGTGCTGATCGAAAAGCTGGGACGGTTCACCTCCCGCTACCGCCAGGAGGAGCTGGACCGCAAGGTGCTGGTTTCCGGCCGGGTGAAAAGCCAGGAGGAAAAGATCCTTTACAGCGTGGATACCCTGCACAGCGCCATCACCGCGGGCAACCAGGTGCGGTTCAAATACTGTGACTGGGACCTGCAAAAGCAGATGGTGCCCCGTCATGAAGGCCAGCTGTACACCGTCAGCCCCTGGGTGATGGTGTGGGAAAACGGAAACTATTATATGATCGCCTATACCGAAGGCCGTCTGAAGCACTACCGCGTGGATAAAATGCGCAAGGTGGAGCTGCTGCCGGATACCGAACGTGAAGGCGCTGAGGAATACGCCGAATTTGACGTAAACCAGTATATGCAGCAGATGTTTGATATGTTCAACGGCCCGGTGCGCAAAGTGACCATGCGGTGCGAAAACCGCCTGGCCGGGGCGATGATCGACCGGTTTGGCACGGGGGTTACCCTGGTGCGCAACCCGGATGGCGACCACTTTAATGTGGTGGTAAATGTGCAGGTCAGCCCCCGGTTTTACGGCTGGGTGGCCGGCTTTGGCACAGGGATCGAAATTCTGGACCCACCCAGCGTGCGTGCAGAAATGAAGAAGAAGCTGGATGAGCTGGAGGGCCTTTACCGCTGATGCAGACAGCAAAACAAAAGCTCAAACGCGCAGCACCGTGGCTGTTTTTGCTGCTGGTGCTGGCCGGTCTTGCCGCAGTGCGCGGTCTTGCCGCCAATTATGAGATCGGGTACGAGATCATGAACGGCGACTTCCAGAATTATAACCCGGTGCGCCACCTGCTGGCCGGGCAGGTACCTTATCGTGATTTTACCGTCTACCTTGGTGCGGGCGAGCTGTACAGCGTGGGCGGTTTGCTGCTGGTGCTGGGCAACAGCTTTGGCCGCAGCATGTTTGCCACAAACTTTTGCACCTGGTTCTATTTTGAGCTGCTGGTGCTGGCGGTCTGCCTGGTGGTCATCGGCACTGCCCGTGCGGCCCGCGCGGCAGCGCTGGCGCTGTGCAGCGTGTTTTTTGCCTATGTGCAGGGGGCAAACCTGCCGTTTGCCGGTCAGGTGAACACCCTGCTGAGCTATGCCGCCGCCAACGGCAACAGCGCCCGCATGATGCGCTCCGCCGCTTTAACACTGGCGGTACTGGTCATCCTGCTGGGACTGCATTTCTGGCAGCAGGATACAAGCAGGCGGCTGTTGGCCCCGGCGGTGCTGGTGCCCTTTGCCGCAGGCTTTTTTGTGCCTTGGAGCAATGATATGGGCGGCGCTGCCTATATTTCCATTGCGCTGGGGTATGGGCTGTATCTCATCCGGCTGTATCGCAGTTCCATCGGTAAAATTGTGGTGCAGACACTGCGCTACATCGTTACCAGTGTGGTGGGACTTGGCGTTTCGGTGCTGCTCATCAGCTGGGGGCACCCGCTGGCCTGGCTGCGCCAGACCCGCGGAACCAGCGCTTACCAGACTTGGTATTACGGCAATACCCTCAGCGACCGGGTGTGCAGCGTGGCAGACCTGCACTGGCCGGGCGCGGCAGTGTTCTGCCTTGCGGCGGCACTGGCGTTTGCCATCGGTATTTTTGTCTGCCGCAGCAAACGCTCTGCTGTGTTGGCGGCCGGGGGCTTTGCCCTGACACTGGGCATGGTGCTGTGGAACCTGCTGTACGGCATGGTCAGTGCCTCCAACAATGGGCCCACGGGCGGCGCGGCGGCACTGGCTGCCGTACTGGCCCCGGCGTGTATCATCAAAGCGGTGCTGCTGGTTTGCCAAAAGGTAAGCTTTCCGCAGGTTGCAGCGCGCATTGTGCCCGCAGGCTGTGCGGTGCTGGGGGCCGCTGTGCTGGCCGTCGGCATGGCCGGGCAGGTGCAGACCCGCATTGGCGGGCACGAGGGCTATACCTTTGTGCCGGAGCTGGGCGGCTGGATCGGCGACCAGGCCGAAAAGCTGGCAACCGAAAAGGAGCTGACGGCGGGCAAGCGGCTGTTTGGCACCTATTCCAGCGCGCTGGAAGCCATGACTGGCCAGCTGCAGCCTACCGGCACGGATTACATCATCCATGCCCTGGGGGATCGCCAACGCCTGGCGTACCTGCAAACCTTCCAGCAGGGGAATTTTGACATTGTCGTGACCCCCAGCCCCAAGGTGGCCCCGCCGGAGCGGTGGAGCCGCAACGCCAACTGGTGGTTCTACCGGGAACTGTACCGTTACTGGCAGCCGGTGGCAAACACCTTCCAGTCCGGCGGCATGCACCTTTTCTGGGAGCGCACCGGAACCGATAACAATCTGAACGTGGAAACCACGACCGCTGCCACCCTGCAGGGAGATGGCACTGTGCTGGTGACCGTAACGGCGGCGGACGCGGATTTTTGCGGTGTGGCGGATGTAACGCTGCACTATGGGCTGGTCAGCTCTGACAGCATGGACCGCCCGTTTGACCGGCAGTTCCTGCATGTGACCTGTGTGACGGAAAACGAACTCTGCGCCGCCGCGGAACGCGACACCAACCAGGGCGATTTCTACCTGCCCACCGACCGCGACAGTTACGAGGTGCCTATCACCATTTCCAACGGTGTGGGGCAAATTCTGCTGACGGCAAAATCCGGCAGCGGCACCGTGTACCCGCAGGTAAACGCAGTTGAAGTGAATGCGACGTATCAGGATTGGGAGTACTTCTTCGAGTAACGCGGAAAAAACTGCAGGTCCGGCAGCGGGAGTGGAAAGTTGTAAAATCTGCTTCAGCGCCGCAGCAAAACCGCCGTTGGTTGAAACCGGATGGATTTTATGATATACTAAAATGATTGAAATGTGGCGTACAGAGAGGGGGCAGCAGGATTGCTCAGTGAAAATCAGCGTATCAGGGGCTTGATCAGCAGTGTGATTGATATTGTGCTGCTGATTGCCGCATACCTGCTGGCCAATTTCCTGCGCTTTAACTGGCTGCCTTTTTTTGAGGAGGGCGGTGCCGGCCCGGCACTGGATATTGCCCGCAGCCCTATGGTTGCCCTGGGGTGGGCGGGCTACGCCGTGGTGATGGTGCTGCTCTATTGGAGCCGCGGGCTGTATAACCCCTCCCGCCTGCGGGGGCTGTGGCAGCGCAGCACCACCATTGCGTTCGGCAACGCGCTGGGCGTGGTGGGCTTTATGGCGTTGCTCTTCGTTTTCCGCCTGCAAAACTTCTCCCGCGGGGTCATGCTGCTGCTGTACGGGTTCAGCACCGGCTTTTTGATCTTCAAGCGGATGATCAAGCGCTGGTATGACCGTGCCCGCAACCGGAAAGGGGAGGATCTGCGCCATATCTTGCTGGTCGGCGGCGGCGATATGGCTGCCGAGTACCTGCTGGCACTCGAACATAACCCGTACTATGGCTTCCATGTGGATGGCTACCTGGCGCCTTATGCCAACCCGGACCTGGATGTGCGCTACCTGGGCGGATATGACAAAATGGAAGTCACGCTGGATGAACCCGGCATTGACGAGGTGGTGGTGGCCCTGGATGCCGCCGAGATGCACATGCTGACCCGCGCCTTTGCCGCCTGCGATAAGCACGGCACCCGCATTACCATGGTGCCGTTTTATAACGATTACCTGCCCGCCCGCCCCACCATTGATGTGCTGGGCGATTGTAAGCTCATCAACATCCGGCAGACGCCGTTTGATAATATCCTGAATGCCTTTATCAAGCGCGCCATGGATGTGGTGGGCAGCCTGGTGCTGATCGTGCTCACCAGCCCCATCATGCTGGGGGTAGCCATCGGCGTCAAGCTGTCCAGCCCTGGGCCGATCATCTTTAAGCAGGAGCGCGTGGGGCTGAACAAACGCCCCTTTATGATGTATAAGTTCCGCTCCATGCGGGTGAACGCCGCCGAGGATTCGGCCTGGAGCACCAACAGCGACCCGCGCAAAACGCGGTTCGGCAGCATTATCCGCAAATTCAGCCTGGATGAACTGCCGCAGTTTTTCAATGTATTAAAAGGGGATATGAGCCTGGTTGGCCCGCGGCCAGAGATCCCGTTCCATGTAGAGCATTTTAAGGAAGAAATTCCCCGTTACCTGGTGCGCCAGCAGGTGCGCCCCGGCCTGACCGGCTGGGCGCAGATCAACGGCCTGCGCGGTGACACTGATATTGCGGAGCGTATCCGTTATGATATCTGGTACATCGAAAACTGGACCGTTGCACTGGATATCAAAATTTTGTTCCGCACCGTGTTTGGCGGCAAAATGGTCAACGATGAAAAGATCCAGTAACCAACCAAAGGAGGGCTGAGGATGAAAAACGGCAAGCCGAAGGTAGCCATTGTGCATGACTGGTTGGTGGCATACGCCGGTGCAGACCGCGTGGTGGACTGTATGCACCATGTTTTCCCTGATGCACCCATCTATACCCTCGTCTATGACGAAAACAACATGCCTGCGTGGTTCAAGGATTATGATATCCGCACCACCTATCTCCAAAAGCTGCCTTTTGCCACCAAGCTGTACCGTGCCATGCTGCCGTGGATGCCCCGCGCGTTTGAAGCACTGGATCTTTCGGAATACGATATGGTCATTTCGTCCTGCTCTTCCTGCAGCAAGGGCGTGATCACCCGGCCGGACGCCGTGCATATCTGCTACTGCCATACGCCCACCCGCTATGTCTGGGATTTTTATTATACCTACCGCAACAATGCCAACGCGCTGGTGCGGGCGGTCATGCCCGGCCAGATGCTCAAGCTGCGCCAGTGGGATAAGTGCGCCGCGGACCGGGTGGACTATTTTATCGCCAACTCGCATTATATTGCCAGGCGCATCAAAAAATATTACCGGCGCGACAGTGATGTGATCTACCCCTGCGTGCATATCAACGAAGAACCCTTTGTACCCAAAGAGGATTTTTACCTTGTGGTGGGCCGCTTTACCTGGTACAAGCGGATTGACCTGGCTGTGGCAGCCTGCACCAAGCTGAACAAGCCGCTGATCGTGATCGGCGGCGGCGGCGAGGGCGACAAGCTGCGCGCCATGGCTGGCCCGACCATCCGCTTTTTGGGCGGCGGCCTGAGCGACGAAGAGGTGCGCGGCTATTATCTGCGCGCCAAGGCGTTCCTGTTCCCCGGCGAGGAGGATTTTGGCATTACCCCTGTGGAAGCCCAGAGCGCAGGCACCCCGGTGCTGGCCTTTGGCCGCGGCGGCGCCTGTGAGACTGTGCTGGACGGCAAAACCGGCCTGCTGTTTGACGAGCAGACACCCGAAAGCCTGGAAGCCTGCATCCAGAAGTTTGAGACCGAAGGCGTGGCTTATCCCCCACAGCAGATCCGGGAACACAGCCGCAGCTTCAGCGAGCAGCGCTTTGAGGACGAGCTGCGGGATTACTGCACCCGCCGCTATGCGGACTGGCAGCGTGAGCTGGAAGCCTGCTCTCACCACGAAACCGCCAAGGAGGCCGAAGAGTGAACCCCATTGTGATCAATGGCACAGTGCTGTGTGACCCCATCACGGGCATTCCGCGCTTTGTGTATGAAGTTGTGACCCGGCTGGACCCCCTGCTGGAGGGCACCGGCCTGGATGTGCGGCTGTGCTACCGGGACGATGGCCGCCCGCTGCACCTGCCCGAACTGAAAAACATCAAAATTGTTCCGCTCAAGGCCATTAAGTATAGTTACAATCTGGTGGTGCTGCCGCGCTACCTGCGCAAACACCACGCCTTTTACGTTGGCCTTGCCAGCGATATGCTCATGACCCGCCGCAGCGTGGTGGTGCTGCATGATATCCGCCCCCTGGTAATGAAAACCGACCGTGCGTTTTTCCGCTTCAAGTTCTGGTTCCACTGCCTTTCCACCAAATGGTTTGCCCGGCGGGTGTTCACCGTCAGTGATAACCAGCGCCACCTGATCAGCGAGCGACTGGGCATCCCATTGGATAAGATCGGTGTGACCTATAACGGCTGGGAGCATCTGCAGAACGTCCAGCCGGACATGACGGTGTTTGACAAGCTGCCCGGCGTGAAGAAAAAAGAGTATTATTACGCACTGGGAAGCCTGGCCGGGCACAAAAACTTTAAGTGGGTGCGCGAGGTTGCCGCCCGCAACCCGGATAAAACCTTTGTTGTGGCCGGCGGCAAGGACCTTGCTGCCTTTGGCAGCGCCGAAGCAGATGCTGCCCAAAACACCAGCAATATCTTTTACCCCGGCTATGTGACGGACGGCCAGAACAAAGCGCTGATGCAGAATTGCAAAGGCTTTTTGCACCCCGCTGTGTTTGAAGGGTTCGGCATTCCGCCGCTGGAAGCGCTCAGCTTGGGGGCACCCATCGCCCTGGCCCGTGCCAGCTGCCTGCCGGAGCTGTATGGCGATACCGCCCGCTACTTTGACCCCTATGACTATGATGTGGATCTTGACGCGCTGTTTGCCAAGCCTGCGGCCCCGCCGGACAAGGTGCTGGCCAAGTACAGCTGGGAGAAAACCGCACGGTTCTGGCTGGACGAGATCAAAAAGTGCGCGGAAGCGTAAGAGTGGTTGGGACAGCCCCCGAAAAATAGAAGCACATAACGGTTCGGTAGGGTGGGGCTGCCTCGCCCTGCAGGATAGGGAAATACCTCTTACGCAGGGGGACATGCAGGGGGACATGCGGTGCGCCTACGCTGTGCACAGATGTTACGTGCATCAAGCAGTATAACCCACCCCGTAGGGGCGCACGTTGTGCGCCCGCTGCATACCCCAAAATCACGCACCTGAAACACAAAAATCTACCCGCAAAAGGGAAGTGAATATCATTGGATAAAATAGCAGTTCTTATCCCCTGTTATAACGAATCTCAGACAGTACAAAAGGTTGTGATGGATTTTCGCCGCGTTCTGCCGGAAGCTACGATCTATGTGTACGATAACAACTCTACCGATGGCACGGCAGAGCTGGCCCGCACAGCCGGTGCCGTGGTGCGCCACGAATACCAGCAGGGCAAAGGCAACGTCATCCGCCGCATGTTCCGTGAAATTGACGCCGAAGCCTATATCATGGTGGACGGCGACGATACCTACCCGGCGGAAGCGGCCCCGGAAATGGTCAAAGCCGTCACCGAACACCAGGCTGATATGGTGGTGGGGGATCGGCTTTCCTCCACCTATTACACCCAGAACAAACGCCCGTTCCACAATTTTGGCAACGACCTGGTGCGGTTTTTTACCAACAACCTCTTCGGCGGCCAAATCAAGGATATCATGACGGGCTACCGTGCGTTCAGCTACCAGTTTGTCAAAACCTACCCGGTGCTGAGCCGCGGCTTTGAAATCGAGACCGAAATGACCATCCACGCCCTGCACCGCAACATGCAGGTGGAAAATGTGATCATTGACTATCGTGACCGCCCCGCAGGCAGCGAAAGTAAGCTGAATACCTATTCGGACGGCTTCCGCGTGCTGCGCACCATTGCACGGCTGTATAAAAACTACCGCCCGTTCGGCTTTTTCAGCACCCTGGCTGCGGTGCTTGGCATTATCAGCCTGTGCTTTTTGGCCCCTGTTCTGGGCGAATATTTTGCCACCGGCCTTGTGCCGCGCTTCCCTACGCTGATCGTGTGTGCCTGCGTACTGGTGGCGGCGCTTTTGCTGTTTATTTCCGGCGTGATCCTTTCCAGCCAGCTGACAAAGGATGACCGCGATTTTGAATTCCACCTGCAGCAGGTGCAGCAGTGGAAAAACCGTTCCGCTGATCCGTTCAGCCATTCTGCCAAATAACAAGGAGGTTCCCCATGAAACAGTATGATTACCTGATCGTCGGCGCTGGTCTGTTTGGCGCAGTGTTTGCACAGCAGGCTACCAAGGCAGGCAAAAGCTGCCTGGTGATCGATAAGCGCGACCACATTGCCGGCAATATCTACACCGAAAATGTTGAGGGCATCAATGTCCACCGCTATGGTGCACATATCTTCCATACCAACAATAAAGAAGTGTGGGACTATGTGAACCAGTTCGCTGTGTTCAACCGCTATACCAACTCTCCGGTGGCAAACTATAAGGGCGAACTGTACAACCTGCCGTTCAACATGAACACCTTCAACAAGATGTGGGGCGTTGTGACCCCCGCCGAGGCCGAGGCAAAGATCGAGGAGCAGCGCGCTGCCCACTTTACCGCCGAGCCCAAAAACCTGGAGGAGCAGGCCATCAACCTGGTCGGCACCGATATTTACGAAAAGCTGGTCAAGCACTATACCGAAAAGCAGTGGGGCCGCCCCTGCACTGAGCTGCCGGCGTTCATCATCAAGCGCCTGCCGGTGCGCCTGATTTTTGATAACAACTACTTCAATGCGCTGTATCAGGGTATTCCCAACGGCGGCTACACCCAGATGGTGGCCAACATGCTGCAGGGTGTGGAAGTTCGCCTGGGCGTGAACTACCTGGCTAACAAGGCTGAACTGGATGCTCTGGCTGACCGTGTGATCTACACCGGCCCCATTGACGCTTATTTTGATTACTCCCTGGGCACCTTGCAGTACCGCAGCGTTCGCTTTGAAACCGAAACGCTGGCCTGCCCCAACTATCAGGGCAACGCTGTCATCAACTACACCGATGCCGAAACCCCGTACACCCGCATCATTGAGCACAAGCACTTTGAGTTCGGCTCCACCGAGCCGGGCACCAAGACGGTCATCAGCCGCGAATACTCCGCTGAGTGGAAGCCGGGCGATGAGCCGTACTACCCGGTCAACGATGACAAGAACAGCGCCCTGTACGCCAAGTACAAGGCACTGGCCGATGCCGAGCCGCACGTTGTGTTCGGCGGCCGCCTGGGCGAGTATAAGTACTATGATATGGACAAGGTAATTGAAAGCGCGCTGGCCTGCGTTGCTGTGCAGATGGATAAGATCAACCAGTACAAAGCATAAGGCAGGCGTAAACCAGGATTTATAGCAAAACCGCATGATTCCAAATACCGCTGCGGCGGGAATGATGCGGTGCAATTTGAGATAAAGGACAAAGCAATGACGGAATTGAGTGTTTCCATCCTGTCTGCCGATCTGGCCAACCTTGCCGCCGAAACGGCCGATTCTATGGTGTGCGGTGCAGACATGGTGCATTTTGATGTGATGGACGGCCACTTTGTACCCAACATCACCTATGGCGCGCCGGTGCTGAAATGCCTGAAAAAGGCCGTGCCGGAAGCATTTTATGATGTTCACCTGATGATCTCCGACCCTGCACGCTATGCACAGGATTTTGCGACAGCAGGGGCAAACCTGATCAATTTCCACATTGAAGCTGTGCCCAACCATGTGGGGCAGACCATTGCCGCTGTGCGGGAGACTGGGTGCCTGGTGGGCCTGACCATCAGCCCGTCTACCCCGCCGCAGGCAGTGTTCCCCTACCTGGATGAACTGGATCTGGTGCTGGTCATGGGGGTGGAGCCCGGCTTTGGCGGGCAGAAGTTCATCCCCACAACCGTCAGCCGTGTGGCAGCCATCAAGGCAGAGTGCAACCGGCGCGGTGTTTCCCCCCGCATTGAGGTGGACGGCGGCATTAACACCGAAACCGCCTCCCTGTGTGCCCAGGCCGGAGCCAGTGTTCTGGTCATGGGCAGCGCGTTTTTTAAGGCGCAGGACCGTACCGCGCTGGCCAAACAGGTTCGGGCGCTGTAACCCCCAAAGGAGTATCCATGCCAAAACGTCATGATAAGATCACCAAAAGCGTAAACTATGATTATTATTGGGACATTTTGTTTTGCACTGTCCCGCTTTTGGCGGTCAGTTGTTTTTATTACGGAGCGCGCCCGCTGCTGATGATGGCGGCCGGGCTGCTGACTGCGTATGTGGCGGACTGTGTTGTTACCCCGCTGCATGCGGCGGGGTACCGCGCACATGAGCCTTCCAGCGAAGCTTTTGCTGCGCTGATTGTGCTGATGATGCCGGCTTCGGCCCCGTATTATATGGTGGTCACGGCAACGATCATTGCCGTGCTTGTCAAAGAAGCGTTCGGCGGAGAGGGGCACTATCCCTTCCACCCGGCGGCGGTGGGATTGGTGGCGGCAACGCTGGCATGGCCGCGAGTCATGTCGTCCTACCCGGCACCGGGTACAGTGCTGGCACTTTTCAGCAGCACCGGAGTGGTGCTGACCCAAGGCAGCAACACCACCCTGTCTGCCGGCGGCCTGCCGTCTGACAGTACCATCAACCTGTTGACCGGTAATGTGGCTGGGCCGCTGGGCTGCTGCGCTATTCTGGTCATTGTGGCCTGTGGGCTGTACCTGCTGGTGCGCGGCCACATGCAGCTTTCTACCTTTGTGCCGTACCTTGCGGTATGCGTACTGGTGCCCTGGCTGCTGCCCAACCTGAACGAACTTCCAGCCCTGAGTGCCCCATGGGAATATGTGCGCCAGCGCATCTACCTGGAAAAGTATATCCTGCTTTCCGGCAGCATGCTGTTTGGCGGGATATTCCTGGCGTGCGAGCCGGTGGTGCAGCCCAACCGCTGGAGCAGCCGTTTGATTTACGGCCTGTTCCTGGGCGCAATGGCAACGGCGTTCCGCTATTACAGCGTATACGAAACCGGCGTATGCTTTGCCGTTGTATTGGCTGGTGCTTTCCCCGAATGGCTGGACCGCCTGGCCCAGCGCGCAGAAAGGATCAGATTCATGCGGAAGGAGGAAAAGCGCCTTGCCCAACACAGAGAACCGTAAGAACAGCAACAAAAAGCCGACCCTGCAGGAACATTCCCAAACCGTTATCATCCCCCAGCTGACCCCCGAAATGCTGGAACAGGCGCGCCGCGCCGCAGAGCAGGGCAAAACCGCCGAGCAGATCGAGCAGGAAGCACTGGCCGCCGCCCAGGCGGAGCAGAAAGCGGTAGAAAGCAAGCAGGAAGCACCTACGGCCGAAAAGCCCAAAACGGTCCAGCCCGCCAATAAGCCCAAGACCCGCAAAGAGGCCGAGGAAGAGCTGGCCCAGAATATCCATGATGACCACCTGTGGCTGAATAACCCCGTTATGGTGCGCGGTTTGGGGCTGGCACCCATTGTGGCGGCTGCTGTAAGCGGCCAGAATGCCTGGATGCTGTGCGCTGCCACCATTCTGCTTGTAACGGCAACCCGTATGTTGGCTGTGGCAATCTGCCACCTGACCGGCAACCGCTTCCGCGGTGTGGTATACTCTTACGCTGCCGCTATTGTGTATATCCCGGCTTATATCATTTTGTACAACCTGTTTGGGGCGGATCTTTCGCTGCTGGGGATCTATCTGCCCGTGCTGGTAGTGGAGCCCGCCGTGATCAAACGTATGGAATCCAACGACCTGGAAACGGTGGGCGAGGCGTTCCGCCGCGGCATCAACAATACCATTGGTATCTGCTTTTCGGTGCTGCTGGTTGGGGTTGTGCGTGAACTGCTGGCGGAAGGCACCGTGTTCGGCAACGTGGTATTTCCCGTGGCACCGCTGCCGCTGGCCGACCAGCCGGGCACCGGGTTTATCATCATTGGCCTGATTGCCGCCGTGTGGACCGCCATCGGCGGTGCCTATGTGCATTATAAGATCGAGGAGGTGCGTCATCTGTATGGCAATAAACGCAAGCGCTGAGCTTTCCGTTTTGCAGGCTGTGGCGCAGTTCCTGACCTACGCCGTCATGGCTGTGTTTGCGGAGAATGCAGTGTTCTTCCGCGCGCTGGGCGTTTCCCGACTGAACAAGCTGGTCAACGACCCCAAAATCAGCACATGGCAGTACTGCATTCCCATCATTCTGGTACAGACCATCAGCGCCCCCATGGGTTGGGCTGCCCAAAGCTTAACGCTGCTCGCTTTGGCAAAGGTGCTGCCCGGCTGGCTGCCGGTCAACGCCCTGCGCCCGCTGGTATTTTTGAACTGCTCACTGATCGCTATGGGCATTGTGTGGCTGCTGTTGGGCCTGTTCCCCAAAAGCCGCGATGCCTGCCGCGAACAGCTGCCCGGCGCAACCTTCAACTGTTGCGTGCTGGGCACCCTGCTGGTTGCAGCCAGCCAGAACTATAACCTGCTGCAGTCCATCGGCTTCGGCTTTGGCAGCGGCGTGGGCTACCTGGTCGCCGTGCTGGTGGTGGATGAAGGCCGCCGCCGGCTGCGCAGCAAAGATATCCCACATATATTCCGCGGCCTGCCCAGTGTGCTGATTTATATCGGCATTCTCTCGCTGGCAATTTACGGGCTGGTTGGCACTGTGGATTGAGCCGCGCCCGGACGTAAAAAACGGCATCCGTGAAAGAGGAGTGATTACCATGCAGAATTGTTTTGTCCCTGCTGATATCCTGCTGCCCGGTGCAGCGACCCCGCTGGACCCGTGGGCCTGCATTGCGGTGGATCAGTTTACCTCCCAGCCGGAATACTGGCAGAAAGCGGAGGAACTGGCAAAGGGTAAACCCAGCACCCTGCACATTGTTCTGCCGGAAGCTTACCTTGGAACCCCGCAGGAAGAATCGCGCCTTGCGGCGATCCGTGCGGCCATGCAGGATTACCGCGATAACCTGCTGACCCGCTGTGTACATGGCTATGTGTATGTGGAGCGCACCCAGATGGACGGTACCATCCGCCAAGGTCTGGTTGGTGCTGTGGACCTGGAACAGTACAGCTTTAAAAAAGGCAGCAAGCCCGCCATCCGCCCCAGCGAGAGCACAGTGGTGGCGCGCATCCCGCCCCGGCTCAAGATCCGCCGCGGGGCCCAGCTGGAAACCCCGCATGTGATGATGTTGGCCGACGATGAAGCCTGTACCCTGATTGAACCCATTGCCGCCCATAAGGCGGAGCTGCCGCTGCTGTATGATGGCGCGCTGATGCTGAACGGCGGCCACCTGGCCGGTTGGGCCGTGGAGGACCCCGTGCTGGTGGAGCAGATCAACACTGCGCTGGCAAACCTTGGCGATGCCGCTGCTTTTGCCGCACGCTGGCCTGCCGCAACCGGTCAGCCCCCCATGACGCTGGCGGTTGGTGATGGCAACCATTCCCTTGCCACAGCAAAAGCCTATTGGGAAGAACTGAAACCCACCCTGCCGCCGGAACAGCAGCAGACCCACCCGGCGCGCTGGTGTCTGGCGGAAGTGTGCAACGTGCATTCCCCGGCGATTGAGATTGAGCCCATCCACCGTGTGCTGTTTGGCGTGGATGCCAACACCGTTGCCGCAGACTTTGGCAGCTGGTTGGAACAGCACGGCGCAACCCTCCAGGGCGGCGACCAGCATATCGTGCTGGCCGGTGCCGGTGCAGAGATCACCTTTGACGCCGCCAACGCCCCGGACCCGCTGGCCGTGGGCACCACGGAACATTTTATTGGGGATTATCTGGCCCAGAACCCCGGCGTGACGGTGGATTACATCCACGGTGCCGCGGCTGCCCGCGCCATGGCCGCAGACCCCGCCAAACCAGCCACAGCCCTGCTGATGCCGGACTTTGCCAAAGCAGACCTGTTCAAAGGTGTTGTGCTGGGCGGCGTGCTGCCGCGCAAGACTTTCAGCATGGGCCATGCCGAGGAAAAACGTTACTATAATGAATGCCGCAGTCTGACCATGCCGGACTGACGATACAGGGAGCCAATTATGCCGAACAACGAAAAAAACGCTGAGCCCGCCGTGCGCGATGCTCAGTCCACAGCAGCGCGCCGTCGTCGCCGCCGCCACACCCCCCATGGGGATGCCCCGGCCCAGAACCCCGCCCCACGGGCCCCACAGCCCAAAGATGCATCCCGCCCCTGCCCGCCCCGGCAGGCAGCCCCGAACAACCGCAGCAATGCGGCAAAGCCCGCTGTCCTCAAACCGGCCCAGCGCCCTGCACGCCCCAATAATGCCAATCAGGCCCGCCCTGTGGCTCCGCAGCTGAACGGCCAACCCCCGCGCGGGCAGCAAAAGCCCCAGCCCACCCCCCAGCCGCCGCGCCGCCGCCCGCCGCAGGAACCTGTCGCGCAGCCCCCGCAGCGCAATGCTGCCCGCCGTGCCCCCGCAGCCCCTGCACCGGAACCGCCGCGCCCGCCGCGGCGCGCCCCGCAGCCAGCCCCCCGCAGCCGGGTAAACCGTGAACCGCGAGAGGAAGATCCGGGCCTGGAGATGATTTCCCGCCGCCCGCCCAAACAGAAGTTTGCCAACTTTGAAGAGTATATGGCCGCCCACGGTGGAGCTACCGCCCCCATTGCGGGCGAAGGTCCGCTGCCGGAGCTGGTGCCAGAGTTCCACTTGCTGTCTGTTCCGGCGGAAAATCTGGTTCCGGCGGAGGATGACGAATGACCCCGCAGGCGGCAGCGGCCCTGCGCTGCCCGGTGTGCGGCGGCGCATTGATGCCGCTGGGAACCTCGCTGCGCTGCCCCCAGGGCCACAGCTATGATATGGCCAAGGAAGGGTATGTCAACCTGCTGGCCATCCAGAAGCGCCATGCGGCGGACCCCGGTGACGGCAAAGCCATGGTGCGCGCCCGCCGTGCCTTTTTGCAGGCGGGGTATTATGCCCCGTTCCAGAAAGCTCTGGCCGAGCTCTGCCTGGAATACGCACCCGAATGCGGTGAGACCCACCTGCTGGATGCCGGCTGCGGCGAAGGCAGTTATGACCGCGTGGTGTATGATGCCTTTGCCGCCCAGGGCCGTCCCTGCGTACTGGCCGGGTTCGACCTTTCCAAGGATGCCATCCGCCTTGCGGCAAAGCTACTGCCGGAAGCCGCTTTTGCGGTGGGCGGCAGCTTCAGCGCCCCGGTGCGGGATGGCTGGGCGGATGTTCTGCTGAACATCTTTTCGCCCTTTGCCGGGCAGGAGTGCTGCCGGGTGCTGCGCAGCGGCGGTGTGCTGCTGTACGCAGTGCCAACGGCACGGCATTTGTACGGGTTGAAAGAAGTTCTGTACGATGAGCCGTATGAAAACGCAGAACAGCAGACAGAATACTCCGGCTTTACCCTGATCGGAGAGCGCACCGTGACGGATACCATCACGGTGGAGGGCGACCAGATCCGCAACCTGTTTGCCATGACCCCCTATTTCTGGAAAACCCCGCACGTCGGGGCACTCCGCCTTGCGGCAAAGCAGAGCTTGACGACCGAAATCGGCTTCCGCTTCCTTGCTTACCGCCGGGTATAATGGAACAAAAAGTAAAGGCAATACCGCATAATTCTAAGTGCCGATACGGCGAGCGAGGTGCGGCAGATGCTAAGCCAAAAGCGCAGATAATACTGGATGCTGCAAAGGTGAGCGCCGCCAGTGGCGGAAACAGCGAACCGAAGCAGGGGCAGCGGTCGCAGAGTGCGAGGGGCTTTTGCCCCCGAAGCACGATGCGGGTACCGCAACCCGACATTATCGAGCATTTTGGCAACGCAGATGCCGTGCCGCAGCCGCCGGAGCGGTGCTTAAGCCGCAAGGCGGGAATTGTGCGGTGTTGCCTTAATAAAAAGGGAAAGTACGAGGAAATTATAATGTCAAAGTTTTTGAAATCGTTGTGTAAAATAGCAATTCCTGTCACATTGCAAAGTATGCTGCAGTCATCATTTTCAATTGTTGACCAGATCATGATCGGGCAGTTAGGTGAAACAAATATATCGGCAGTTGGATTATGCGGTAATTTTTCACTGATTTTTTCAGTGATGATTGGTGCAGTAAGCACGGTTGCCGGGATATTAATTGCTCAGTTTATTGGTGCGGAAGAAAGCAAAGAGGCATGGTGCAGTTTTGATGTGAGCCTCATCTGCGGAATTATAATGTCAGTATTGTTCCTGCTTGCAGCTGGAGTTTTTCCGTCGCAGATTCTTGGACTGTATACGAAAGATATGAGTATTGTAAATACTGGTACGGTTTATTTTAGAATCGTAGCGCTTTCTTATATTCCAATGGCTGTCAGCAATATTTTATCCTCATGGCTGCGCTGTAAGGAATATGCCACGATACCATTTCTGGCAAGCTTTGGAGCAGTTATTGTAAACACAGGACTGAACTATCTGCTGATATTTGGAAAATTTGGATTTCCCTGTATGGAAATAAAGGGAGCTGCGATCGCCACACTTATTTCGCAGTTGTTTAATCTTGTATTTATTGTTATCGGATTTGTCTTATGTATCAAAAAAGATGGAGATAAACCGGTATTGTCTCTACATTTTAAAAAAATCACAATCAGGGATTATCTGATAATGATTATGCCGATTCTGATCAGTAAGTTTTTATGGAGTCTCGGGCAAAATGTAGAGTCTGCTGTTTATGGACATCTTGGCACATCAAACCTTGCAGCCTATACACTTACCAGTCCGATACAGGGACTTATCGTAGGGGCACTCAGTGGATTGTCTGCGGCTGCCGGTGTAATGATCGGCAAAAGGCTTGGTAGGAAAGAATATAATGAGGCTTACGCAGAATCAAAGAAGATTATGTATGCAGGCTTATTGGGTGGAGTAGCAGTATCAGCTTTGCTCATTCTTTTGGCTGGAGCATATACCGGATTATATCGTGTTGATGACAGCGTAAAAGAGCTTGGAAAGACGCTGCTCATCGTATTTGCCCTGTATGCTCCGGTCAAGGTGGAAAATATGATCCTTGGCGGAGGCATTATAAGAAGTGGCGGCAACACAAAAACCATTATGATTATTGATATTATTGGCACATGGTGTATCGGAATTCCACTGTGTCTGCTTGCAGCATATGTATTCAAGTGGGGAATTGTTGGTGTGTATACATTGCTTACCACGGAGGAATTGTTCAGGCTTGCTGTATCGTTAATTATCTTTAAAAGGCGTAACTGGATCGTTAGTTTATGCTGATTTACTTCTTGCAGGACTTTTACGACGAGATTGCCGACCAGATCTTCAAACTCCGGGAACAGCGAGAAAAATGTACGGTCAATACTGCTGCCAGAGACGCACAGATTGCCCGCATCAACGAGCTGCAGGACTTTCATCAAACAGCCCCCTGCTCGCTTAGAGGCCTTCGGCGAGGCCCTGGTGAAACGATGACTTGAGCGGATCATTGTCTGGGAGGACCACTTCACTGTGGAACTTAAGTCCGGGCTGAACATGGATATTGAAAGATAATCCCATAGATGCACGAAACCCTCTCGACCATGATGGCCGGGAGGGTATTTTTCTATTCTTCTTTATTTTTCGTATAATTTTCAACCCATGTTTGTCCAGGCTGCAAGTTATATCCATGTTCAGCTGCGCTAGCAATCTTTTTCTCTGATGCATGCCAACCTTCCGGTAAATTTCTTATATGTTCTGTTACATCAATTGGATCATCTACATATTTCCTGTTAGCTTTTAGCTCATCTAAATCAGCCCGATTCTGTTCAGCTTCATCTGCTTGATAACCTGTATAATCGGTATTTTCATTATCATATGAAAGACCATTCTTTGAACTAAATTCTCCACTTTTTGTAGATTCAGCAATTTTTGTTGTTACAATAGTTGCCGCAACTATACCGGCTCCCTTTATCATCTTTGTCATAGTTGGGTGCTTTGCAGAGAATTTCACAATAGATTTCCCTATAGTTTTTATTCTGCGCTTCAAGTTCTGTCCAAAACCAACCTCTGACAAATTTGCCTCTTTGCTATTCTTTGGTTGTGTATTTACATGCGAAACTCCAATTTCCACTGTATCCTCAGTTTTATTCTCATTAACAGATTTTACAAGGTTTGGTGATTCTTTGTTTTTATTTTCCTGCGTTAATTGAATACTCACTATCGGTTCTGGTAAATGAATTATTTCACATGGCATGAATGGTCCATCTCCAAAATCAAACTTTTCTTTTGTGACCGGATTATAATACCAGTTCGTTGGATTTTGCCAATTGCCATCATGCGCCTCTATATGTTCTGCTCTTGTAAGGAATTGTATATTTCCGGGTTCACCTTGATACTCAGGATACATTTCGGCACTCTTCATATGCTGCCCTTCAAAAGCTTTGCCATTTTCATCATAAGCTCGCCCTTTTTCAAGAATGTCCTTTTGCTGCTCCGGCGTCCACTCTCTTGTGCCTTTACCTTCTTGTACAAGTTCAAGTTCCTTATTCCATGCTTCACGAACTGCTTTGTTTCGTTCTACAAAACTACTCTTTGCCATGGAATCACTCTCCTATGCCAAGTAGTTCGTATAAATCATTTAGGAAAGCTACAAAGTCCGGATATACCAATTCTTCATCAATTTTTCCAACTTCCTGATTGTATATAGAAATTGTTTCTTCTGCCTTTTTGCATAGAATTGGTTCTCCTGAAGCAAATGCACCTATAACAATATAGTCATCACTCGGTCTTGAATTATCATTTACATCTATAAGGGGCTTATGCTCAATTCCATATAGCTGAACACCTGCCGGAAGAAACAGCTCTCCTCCGTCAGAAAACAACATCCATTCTTTGTACTTTGATGGAAGTGTAACTTCTTTTTCTTTTTCAAATGCCAGTATCTTTTCTTCAGTTGTTTCATCAAAGAAATTCATCTTTCCTTGCTCTTTAAACTTATCTACTATAGCTTTTAATTCTTCTGAAATCATAGTTCATCCTCCAGTTTATATTTTTTCAAAATTGTTAGGAGCATCTTCTAATCCCCACAAAAAAGGGGCTTCCTTAATGTCTCGTCCCATTAAACAATCCTTCAAATTCGGATTTATATTTATCGAGTTGCCGGATTGGCTGTCATCCGTTTTCATTTTCCAAAAATCCTCCCAAAATGCCTGACATCTAATCCACTGTCTCAAATCGTGACATCTAATCCGAGGTTACAACCTGACACACATTTTGCAGTAGATATATTTCCATATAAGAAAACCGAGCTTTTTCAGAAGTCTGGCTTCAGATCCAAACCTCCGAAAAAGCCCGGAAATACGCCGCTTTCTGGCACTTGATTTTATTTCCTTGACATCAAGACTACCGTCTCGACAGTTGTTTCAGTTTCCAAGGGAAGTTCTTTC
>QFCE01002645.1_pt1 | contig 104307 bp, 89 predicted proteins | sample 5346091 | NCBI WGS metagenome assembly QFCE01 (sample SAMN09062252, study PRJNA434731) | Human gut metagenome, whole genome shotgun sequencing project. | isolation source: stool timepoint A chromium assembly | host: Homo sapiens | collected 2015
ATGCCGCACCCACAGAGGTGGCAGACGCGCTTATCACTGCGGGCTTTGACGTGGTAGAAGCAGCCATGAACCACGCAGATGACTATGGGCTTGACTACATCACAAAAACACTGGAATTCTGGAGAAACAAATATCCGCAGGTTCCTATCCTTGGCATTCATGATACCCAGACAGATGCGGATTCTATCCGTGTTATTGAAAAAAACGGCATTCGTATCGCTCTTCTCAACTACACCTACGGCACCAACAACACCGTCCCGGACGGGGAATCGTACCGTGTAGACCTGCTGGAAAAGGAACGGGTTGCCGCAGATATTGCCAAGGCAAAGGAAAGCAGCGACTGTATCATCCTCACGGTTCACTGGGGCGATATGGACGCAACGGTACCGACGGAATATCAAAAGCAGTGGGCCTCCTTCTTCCTGGAGCAGGGCGTTGACGTAGTTCTCGGCGGCAATCCCCAGGTTCTCCAGCCCTACGGAACCCTCTCCGATGACCAGGGCAATGAGATGCTCCTTTATTACTCTCTTGGCAACTTTGCCAGCGCACAGGAGTATACGCCAAACCTGCTGGGCGGCATGGCACGTTTCCAGATCCAAAAAACCGTCAAAGACGGCGAAACCACTGTGGAGATCCTCGATCCCACCCTGGATCCTCTGGTCATGCACTACGATTATGAAACAGGCGAATATGCCACCTACATGATGGCGGATTATACCGAGGAACTGGCCGCTTCCCACAGCATGCGGGATATTGAGGGCGAGTCCTTCTCCCTGGCAAGGCTTCAGAAGGATTATGAGGATATCCTCTCTCAGAATGTCAAACCCTCCACATCTACCAACCTTCTCTCTGCGACCTTTGACGCGGAGGGAAATATGCTGGATGCGGGCGGAAATGATATCTCGGAAGAGGGCAATACAGACGGCACAGAGGAAAACCCGGAAGAATATTCCGGAGACGAATATAGCGATGATTCCGAGGAATACTACGAATAAAACAAGAAAACACCCGGTCAGAGGCTTGGATTTTGCCATAGCCTCTCCCGGGTATTTTTTATATCCATTTGTCTAAATTTTCAACAATCTCCTCGCATTCTCCTCTGTCACTGCTATTACCTCTTCTGCGCACACTCCCTTGATCTGCGCAATGGCCTCCGCCACATAAGGAAGATTCAGGGAAGAATTGCGTTTTCCCCGGTTTGGCTCCGGCGAAAGATACGGGCAGTCTGTCTCCAGCACCAGCTGAGAAAGAGGCGCATACTCCACCACTTCCTTGAGCTTCCGGGCATTTTTGAAGGTAACCACGCCTCCGATGCCCAGATACAGCCCCATGTTCAGATATTCCCGGGCAATTTCCTTTCCATAGGAAAAGCAGTGGATAATTCCGCCGTACATGCCGCCGCGCACAAACTCCCGAACCACAGTAAGGGTATCCTCCGCCGCGTCCCGGCTGTGCACCATGAAGGGAAGCTTCTCCTCCCGGGCAATGGCAAGCTGCACGCGAAACATCTCCTGCTGCCGCAGGTGCTCTTCCTTTTCCTTGTGCCAATAGTAATCCAACCCGATTTCTCCGATGGCGACCGCCTTTTCATGGCGGGAAAGCCTGCGGATCTCTTCCAGGGTCTGTGCTGTCATCTTGTCTGCGTCATCCGGGTGCACTCCAATGGCTCCGTACACAAACGGATATTTCTCCATGAGCTCTGCGGTCCGCAAAAGACCGTCAGCGGAAGCGCAGGCATTTACAATACAGCCAACACCGTTCTCCTTCATGGATGCCAGAAGCGTCTCCCTGTCGCCGTCAAAGGCCTCGTCATCATAATGGGCATGTGTATCAAAAATCATTGCTTATCTCCTTGTCTGCATTCTGGTTCTGCGCGGTAAAGCAGGATTGCCTGCCTCTCCTGCTTTACCGCGCGCAGTTTCCTGCCTCTCCGGTAAGGATCTCGATTCCGTGTCCAAGCGCGTCTATAATGTAGGAAAGGCTCTCCTTCACGGCCTTGGGGCTTCCCGGCAGGTTGATGATCAACGTTTGCTTCCGTATTCCCGCAGCGGCACGGCTCAGCATGGCTCTTTTGGTGATGGTCATGCTGTAAGCCCGCATAGCCTCCGGAATCCCGGGCACACGGCGCTCCACAATATCCTCTGTCGCCTCCGGCATCACATCTCTTGGCGAAAAACCGGTTCCTCCTGTGGTAAGAATCAACTCTGCCAGATTTTTGTCCGCAAGTTCTGCCATGCGTGCAGCCAGCACTTCCCGTTCATCCGGCAAAATATCCATGGAAACTACCCGATACCCTGCCGCCTCCACGATTTCTTTCACAGCCGGGCCGCTTAAATCCTCCCGCTCTCCCCGGTATCCTGTATCACTGGACGTAATGATTGCAACTCGCTTCATTTCGCATTCCTCCTCTATATGCTCTCCTCAAAACGAAAATCTCCGCTCTTTCCCCCTGTCTTTTCCACCAGATGCACATCACTGATGACCATGTGCTTGTCAATCGCCTTGCACATATCGTAAATGGTCAAAAGCGCGATCTGAACGCCGTTTATAGCCTCCATTTCCACACCGGTCTTCCCTTCGCATTTCACTGTGCACCAGGCGCGGATCCTCCCTTTTTCTTTTTCCAGCTCAAAATCCACAGTACATTTCTGAATGAACAGTGGATGACACAGCGGAACCAGCTCAGAGGTTTTTTTCACTCCCATGATCCCGGCCACCCGGGCCACGCCCAGAACATCGCCTTTTTTTACATTTCCCTCCGAAACCGCAGTCAGTATCTCCTGTCCTGCCTCGATCACTCCGGTGGCTGTAGCGGTCCGGAACGTGGGCGCCTTCCCCGAAACATCCACCATCACTGCATTTCCCTTTTCGTCGAAATGGCTAAAGCCTTCATTCATGGCTTTTCCCCTCCTTTACTTTTTATAGTATAGAAAAATCCCCCGCTGCCGTCAAGCATACGGGGGAAATCTCCTGGCCCAGACAAAAGCCGTCTTTATTCTTATTTCCTATGCATAACCCATTTCAGAAGCTGCACGATCACCATACTGCCAAATGCAAGACCGTACACTGTGAAAAGCTGCACCAGAGTAAGGGTCTGTACTGCAAACATGCCGTGAAGCGCAGGAATGGTAAGGACTGCTGTCAGCAGCACGAAGCCTGCCAAAAAGGCCATCTGCATATATTTGTTGTTAGAGAAGCGTTTGGTAAACAGAACCGGAGCTTTTCCTTTACAGCTGTAGCCATGGAACAGTCTGGAAAGACACAAAACGCCAAAGGCCATAGTGCTTGCCAGCTTCGCATTTCCGCCCTGGTAGCCCACAAAGAACGCACCCAACGTCACAAGACCGATCACTGCGCCTTCCATTCCCACTCTGCCAAGGAAGGTTTTGGTAAGGATGGACTCGTTCATGGGACGGGGTTTCTCTTTCATCACTTCATGCTTGTGGGGCTCCAAACCAAGGGCGATCGCCGGAAGGCTGTCTGTCAAAAGGTTGATAAACAAAAGGTGTACCGGCGCAAAGGGAACCGGCAGGCTCATGAGAGACGCCAGCAGCACGACCAGGATTCCCGCAAAGTTTCCGGACAGCAGGAACTGGATCGAACGCTTGATGTTGGCGTACACATTTCTTCCGTTTTCCACAGCCTTGACGATCGTGGCAAAATTGTCATCCGTAAGGATCATGGAGGAAGCATCCTTGGAAACTTCCGTTCCTGTAATTCCCATGGCAACGCCGATGTCCGCCTGTTTCAGGGCCGGCGCATCGTTCACACCGTCGCCTGTCATGGAAACAATATTTCCTTTTTCCTGCCATGCACGCACGATGCGGATTTTGTGCTCCGGTGATACACGGGCATACACGGAAATATGTTCTACAAAATCCTTCAGCTCTTCGTCGGAAAGCTTCTCGATCTCTGCGCCCTCGCAGGCCTCGGAGTCATCCTTCAAGATACCGATACGTTTGGCGATGGCTGCCGCAGTTACCTTGTGGTCGCCGGTGATCATGATCGGCTTGATTCCAGCGGAAATGCAGTCTGCAACAGCGGCGGCACTCTCTTCTCTGGGCGGATCCATCATTGCAATGAGTCCGAGGAAGATCAATTCCTGCTCATCCGAAAGCGTCAGCTCCTTTTCTTCCTGGAATTTCCGGTACGCAACGCCCAGGACACGCAGGCCCTGTCTGGAATAATCCTCATTGGCCTTTTCCACAGCCGCCTTGTCCTGTGCTGTCATTGGCTCAATCTTTCCGTTTTTCTGAATATAGGAGGCACGTCCCAGAATCACGTCGGTGGCGCCCTTCGTGATCATCGTACATCCGTCCTTCAGGTTATGAAGTGTGGACATGAGCTTTCTGTCACTGTCAAAAGGAATCTCGCTGATACGCGGATATGCGCCCCGCACCCGCTGCGCCGGCACGCCCACCTTATCGCCCAGATTGATCAGGGCTGTCTCTGTTGGATCGCCGATTTCCTGCCCGTCAATATTGGTAGAATCATTACAGAGAATGCTCAGACGCAGCATCTGTTTGTGCAGCGCATTCTGCGCGTCAATTTTGTCCGCCGGGATGTCCTGACCATCCAGGAAATAATGTTCCACGGTCATCTTGTTCTGCGTCAAGGTTCCTGTCTTGTCCGAACAGATAATAGATACGCTTCCCAGGCCCTCCACAGCCTGAAGCTTGCGGATAATGGCTCCTTCCTTCGCCATCTTCTGCGTACCGAAAGCAAGCACAATGGTCACAATGGAACTCAACGCCTCAGGAATTGCCGCTACTGCCAGCGCTACCGCAAAAAGGAATGCATCCGCCACCTGTCCACCTTTTACAACCTGCAGGCCAAACAGAACCGCACAGAGCGCAAGGATCATAACAGAAAGCTTCTGGCCGAATTTGTCCAGATTCACCTGCAGAGGCGTTTTTTTCTCCGAGGTATTTTTCAGAAGTCCGGCAATCTTGCCCACCTCTGTGTTCATTCCGATATCTGTCACCAGATAAGTACCTCGCCCATAGGTGACAAAGCTGCCGGAATATACCATGTTTTTTCTGTCGCCCAGGGGAAGCTCTCCCTCCAGAGCGCCGGTAATCTTGTCCACGCCAAGACTTTCGCCGGTGAGGGCACTCTCATCCACCTTGAGGCTTGCGCTCTCAATGAGACGTCCGTCTGCAGGCACAAAGTCTCCGGCTTCCAGATGTACCTCATCTCCTACCGTGACCTCGCGGCCCGGGATCTCCACCACAACGCCGCCTCGCAAAACCTTGGCATTCGGTGAAGAAAGCGCTTTCAAACTGTTCAGGGAATGCTCGGCCTTGATCGTCTGCACCGTTCCCAGAATGGCATTCATGGTAATGACCACAAGAATTACAATCGCACTTTCCTTTTCCCCGAGGAAAAAGGATACTGCTGCCGCACAAATCAAAATAATAACCAGGAAATCCTTAAACTGCTCCAGAAAAATCTGAAAAACCGTTTTCTTTTTGCCCTCTGCCAGCTCGTTGAAGCCATACTTTTCCTGGTTGGCTTTTACCTGAGCCTCGCTTAATGGCTGCCCATCCGGGTGCAGCGCTTTTGCCGCTTCTTCTGCGCTTTGGTTGTAATACGCTTTCATAAAACCGCTTCCTTTCTTTGTCTGTCTTTATTTTCTGCTGCTTCTGCTTTTGTATACCTCTGTTGCAGGCAATAAAAAGAGACCTTTATTGCGCCATATACAAAAGCTGCAATAAAAGTCTCGCTGTTTCATTACGATACGGACAGACAAATCTGTCGTACTGACGACATCGCAAACACATCACGTGCCAGCTACTCCCTCTTATTTCCTCCATTATAGTCTTCTGCCCTTACATTTTGCAAGAAGAATTTACACAGTAAGAGATTTTTCTCTGTTTTGAATATAAGAAAGCTGTAAATTATGCATTTTGCGAAGCACATTGTACACAGGCTTAAACAAAAGCCCCGTCATGGCCACATTGCCGATACAGTGAGTGATATCATAGGGGATTCCGGAAACCCAGTAGGCAAATCCGGCGCCCGGACCCCCTGTGATAAAATAAGGAACCGCACACAAAAAGCCAAAGCACAGCCCATAAGCCCCTGCCAGCACACACCAGATGACCAGCGACTGGTTTTTCTGCATCGCCAGCACGATCAGGGCCAGAATCGTCCACACATAAAGATAATTCAGCCACCAGATGCCGAAGCCATAGATGATCCCTTCGATCAGAGCAAAGGCATAGATAATGTAAAACACCTTTTTCTTATAAACGAGTGTGTAGGCAATGATCAGCATCGTTACCGGCTCAATATTCGGCAGAGCTGCCATGCCCACCTGTCCGATAACCAGAATGGCGCTCAACAGCCCCATGGTTACCACGTAAATAATCTTCATGGAATTCTGCTTTGCTTTTTGGTTCATAACATCCCTCGTTTAGTATCCAACGGTCAGTGTCAACTCGTAAGCTTCTCCGTCCGCAATGGGAGTCTGATCTGCTGAGGTGTTTACCTGCTCACCGGTTTTGGTGATGCACCACCATTCCTGGTTGCTCTCATCCGCAGCGATTCCGTTCACGCTTGTGATAAAGAGGCCAAACTCGCCTTCCTCTCCCTCTACCAGCTTTTCATCCTGCAGAACCTCGCCCAGAAATTCTCTGTCTGTCTGATAAGTGAACTCCTCACTTGCGCCGTCCTTGTCCACAACTGACACGGTAATGGTCTTCTGTCCCTCTGTGGGCGCTTTTTTTGTCGCAAAGTAGATCCCGATAAAAGCCGCCGCCACTACAACCAGAGCAATTACGGCAAGGATCGCCTTTTTGTTGTTTTTCTTTCCGCTTTCCATAATATCCTCCTGTACCTTCTCTATCTTTAGCAGATCTCTGCACCTGCCGGCATATCCTTCTCCGGCGTGAGCAGAGCCAGATTTCCTTCTGCATCCTCCGCACAGAGGATCATGCCCTCACTCAGGATTCCCGCCAGCTTGGCCGGTTTCAGGTTGGTAACGACCATAACCTTTTTGCCCACCATTTCCTCCGGTGAATAATGTGCTTTGATGCCGGACACGATCTGGCGCACCTGGCTTCCGATTTTTACCTGGGAGCACAGAAGCTTTTTGGATTTTTTTACTGCCTCGCAGGCAATGATCTCTCCCACCTGGAACTGAAGCTTTTCAAAATCTTCAAAGGTAATTTCCGCCTTCGGCTCAAGATCAATGACATTTTCCTCTGCCGCAGGCGCCTCTTCCTGCACCGGAGGATGCAGCTGCGCCACGCGCTCCAGAACCTCGTTGACATCCAGTCGGGCAAAAAGGATTTCCGGCTTATCTGTCACCTTGTTTCCATTCGGATACAGACCAAACTCCTGAAGCTCTTCCAGGGTTCTGTCCTTTGCATTTAACTGCGCCAGGATCCGCTGTGTGGTTTCCGGCATAAAGGATTTCAGAAGAACCGCGCCAATACAGATACCCTCCACCAGATTGTAGAGAACCGTTGCCAGACGATCCTGCTTTGTTTCATCCTTTGCAAGCGCCCAGGGCATCGTCTCGTCAATGTATTTGTTGCAGCGTTTAAACAGGGCAAACACCTCTGTCATGGCGTCTGCCACACGAAGCTTATCCATTTTTTCGGAAACCTTTGCCGGAACGCCCAGAACAAAGCTTTTCAGCTCCTCGTCAACCGGCTCTGCCACGCCCTTATCTTCCACAACTCCGCCAAAATATTTGTTGGACATGGAAATGGTACGGTTCACCAGATTTCCCAGGGTGTTGGCAAGCTCAGAATTCAAACGCTCCACCATCAGCTCCCAGGTGATCACACCGTCATTTTCAAAAGGCATTTCGTGAAGCACAAAATAACGCACCGCATCCACGCCAAAGAAATCCACAAGCTCATCTGCATAAAGCACGTTTCCTTTGGATTTGCTCATCTTGCCGTCTCCCTGCAGAAGCCACGGATGACCAAATACCTGCTTTGGCAGCGGCAGATCCAGAGACATGAGGAAGATCGGCCAGTAAATCGTATGGAAGCGGATGATATCCTTTCCGATCAGATGCAGATCTGCCGGCCACAGCTTGCCGAACTGCTCGCTGCTTTCTCCGTCGCAGTCATAGCCAATTCCGGTAATGTAGTTGGTAAGCGCATCCAACCATACATAAACCACATGATTCGGGTCAAACTCTACCGGGATCCCCCACTTGAAGGAGGTTCTGGATACGCACAGATCCTGCAGTCCCGGAAGGAGGAAGTTGTTCATCATCTCGTTTTTGCGGGACTCCGGCTGAATAAACTCCGGATGGGTATTAATATGCTCAATGAGGCGGTCCGCATATTTGCTCATTCTGAAGAAATAAGCCTCTTCCTTGGCCGGTTTTACCTCACGGCCGCAATCCGGGCATTTGCCGTCCACCAGCTGAGATTCTGTCCAGAAGGATTCGCAGGGAGTACAGTACATTCCCTCATAGGCGCCCTTGTAGATATCTCCCTTGGCATACATTTTTTTGAAAATCTTCTTCACCTGTGCCTCGTGGTCTGCGTCTGTGGTACGGATAAATTTGTCATAGGAGGTGTTCATCAGATCCCAGATCCTCCGGATCTCTCCCGCCACATTGTCCACAAATTCCTTCGGTGTTATACCTGCCTCGGCAGCCTTCAGCTCAATCTTCTGGCCATGCTCGTCGGTTCCGGTCTGGAAAAACACATCGTAGCCCTGCTGGCGTTTGTAACGCGCGATCGCGTCTGCCAAAACAATTTCATAGGTATTTCCGATGTGAGGTTTGCCGGATGTATAGGCAATGGCTGTTGTAATGTAATACTTCTGCTTGTCCATGATCTTTCTCCTTTTCCTTATATATGGATATCTGGCGGTCACCTGATCCCTGTCTGTCGCAGAACAGAGAATCCTGCTCCGCGGCGCGCTTTTGTGCCGCAGGAACCTTAGATCGTAATTTCCTGTGACATAAAAAAAGCCCCTGCCCCTGCATTGAAAAGGACGAGAGCCTTACGCTTCGTGTTACCACCTTTTTTCATCTCTGTCTCACAACAGAGATCTTACCGGGTACTCCAAAACCTTATACCCTCCCGCTATAACAGGCGGACCTGTCGCAGCCTGTGCCCTGTGGCAGTCGGTGCGCGGCTCCGGGACCATCTTCTTCCATGCTCTTCGTATCTCCTTCCACCTGCAGAGACTCTCTGGAACGCTTCCTATGGAATACTCTTCCCTTCCTGGCCTTTGGCTTTTCTGTTATTTAACTTATCATTAATAAAGAAGGTTGTCAAGGATTGCGAAAAATTTCCTATTGACAAATCCCCTTTTGTCCCATATACTGATATCAGTAATTGTTGTTATTATTATTAAGAAAGGAGGCACTGCCATGGCAACGCTGAAATACAGCCGCCAACGGGAATCCATCAAAGAATTTCTTATGACGAGAACCGACCATCCGACTGCGGATACTGTATATGAGAACCTTCGGCTTATTTATCCCAATATCAGCCTTGGAACTGTATATCGGAATCTGTCGCTGCTGGCCGATATCGGCGAAATCAGAAAGCTTCCCAGCGCTTCCGGCGCAGACCGCTTTGACGGCCGAACGGAACCTCACTGCCATTTCACCTGCACCTGCTGTAATCGGGTCATTGATATGGGCAGCCAGGGAATCGACGCATTGATGAAAGCTGCCGGGGATAACTTCAAGGGAGTGATTTCTGACTGCAGCGCCAACTTCTACGGACTTTGCGAGGATTGCATAAAAAAAGAAAAAACTCACTGAATCACTCTTGACAAAATGAAAAAGATGTGCTAAATTAAAATAGTAATAATTACTATTATTGATTAACAAAAAATTTTAATAAAGAAAAGGAGAATAAAACAATGGCAAAATGGGTATGTAATGTTTGTGGTTATGTTCATGAAGGAGATGCAGCACCGGAGGTATGTCCGATCTGTAAAGCACCGGCTGACAAATTTTCCAAGCAGGACAGCGAAATGAGCTGGGCAGCTGAGCATGTAGTAGGCGTAGCTCAGGGCGTAAGCGAAGACATCCTTGCAGATCTTCGTGCAAACTTCGAGGGCGAGTGCTCTGAAGTTGGTATGTACCTGGCAATGGCTCGTGTAGCTCACAGAGAAGGATATCCGGAAATCGGTCTTTACTGGGAAAAAGCAGCTTGGGAAGAGGCTGAGCACGCTTCCAAATTTGCAGAGCTCCTGGGCGAAGTTGTTACCGACAGCACCAAAAAGAACCTTGAGATGCGTGTTGCAGCAGAAAACGGCGCTACCGCTGGAAAATTCGACCTTGCAAAACGTGCAAAAGCTGCAAACCTTGACGCAATTCATGACACTGTTCATGAGATGGCCAGAGACGAAGCTCGTCACGGAAAAGCCTTCGCTGGTCTTCTGAAGAGATACTTCGGCTAAATCTCATCTATTCAACCGAACAGACGAACCTTATAAATTCAGAGCCTGGGAAAGATCCCGGGCTCTCTTGATACTATGAAAAGCTCTGTTGTCACAGTATTTTCAGCAAAGGAGGATTTCTTTATGTCAAAATACGCCGGAACCAAAACCGAAAAAAATCTGATGGACGCTTTCGCCGGTGAATCCCAGGCGAGAAACAAATACACCTACTACGCTTCTGCAGCAAAAAAAGCCGGCTACGAACAGCTGGCCGCCCTGTATCTGGAAACAGCGGAGCAGGAAAAAGAACATGCCAAAATGTGGTTCAAAGAATTTCACGGAATTCAGGATGTAGCCGCAAATCTTGAGGATGCTGCCGCAGGCGAAAATTACGAATGGACGGACATGTATGCACGCATGGCGAGAGAAGCAAGAGAAGAAGGCTTTGAGGAGCTGGCTCTCAAATTCGAAGGCGTTGCAAAGGTAGAAGCCGCTCACGAAAAGCGCTACAAAAAGCTTCTGGAATCCTACAGAGCAGATAAAACCTTTAAAGGCGATGCTCCTCTTGGCTGGAAATGCCGCAACTGCGGATATGTACATATGGCCGAGGAAGCACCCGAGATCTGCCCGGTATGCGCGCATCCAAAAGCATACTTCGAAAGAAAAGTGGAAAATTACTAAAAAACAGCTCTGCCGGCATCCTTGCCGGCGGAGCTGCTTTTTTTACAGTTCTGTCATCATTCTGTTTTTTCTTCCAAAACCAGCGCTGCCTCTCCCAACCGATCATAAATCGTCTTCGCATCCTGAAAATGATCCGTATCTCCAGGGGCTCCGGCCGTCACCAGAATATATTCCCGGCCGTCAATCTCTGCAAAGCTTGCCAGACAATGCCCGGCCTGACTGGTAAATCCGGTCTTGCCGCCAAGAATTTCTCCGCCTGTCACTCCGGTATCTCCGATTCCTTTGAACAGCGTGCTGTAAAAGGTAATTCCTTCCGGATGCAGATTTGTCGCCGCCGTGCTGTGCACCGGGCTTGTGATGATCTCCCGGAACACATCATTTCGAAGCCCGGCTTTCAGAAGGATCGCCATGTCTTTCACACTGCTGTAGTGCTCCGGGTCATGGAGCCCGGTGGTATCACGAAACTGGGTGTTCTCCATTCCCAGCTTTTCTGCTTTTTTGTTCATCAGCTCCACAAATCCCTCTTTGGAGCCCCCGGCAGCATTTGCCAGAGCTCGGCAGCACTCCGCTCCCGAAGGCAGCATTGCTCCGTAAAGCAAATCCCGAACACTCACGCTTTCGCCGGGCTGGAATCCCGCCTGAGTGGCATCCTCCTCCACAAGACCGGCAAAAATCTCATCTGTCAGAAGAATTTCCTGATCCAGATCTTCCAGCTCCTCTATGGCAACCAGAACCGTCATCATCTTTGTCATAGATGCCGGATAAATCCGCCCTTCGCTGTCTATTTCCCCCAGGATTTTGCCGCCCTGCGCCTGCATCAGCACTGCATTGGGGCTGTGAATCCCGCTGATATCCAGCTCTTTTACTGTCGGACGCGTCACCTCCCGCATCCAGTCTCCAATCCCCCGGTTCCAGCCGATCATCAGAATTAAGGCTGTCACTGCCAGAATCTCAATAAACACACAAAACACCAGACGTCCGGCTCTTGCGTTCTTCCTGCGTCTGCTATTTCTTCCATATCTTCCTGTTGCCAAAATGTTACTCCCCTTTTTATATTTTCACACATTATAATACCCAAATCTCTAATCTATATCTAAATAGTACTCCTCCTTCCCCCTGCACTCATTAAATGTTCATATTATATCACGCACGTTCTCTTTTCTGTACTTATATTTTCCCGACAGCGGCGGCCAACAGGGGGAGCGCGAGGGGGACATGCGGCCTTCGCAACTTTGAGCTTGTCCCCCTCGCCCCCTTAACACAAAAGGCTCCCCCGCATTCGCGGGAAAGCCCTCTCATTTCATCTATTATGCTAATTTCATCGGATTGATTCGCACGCCAGGTCCCATTGTCGGAGCGATTGTCACGCTTCTTAAATACTGACCTTTCAGAGTGCTGGGTCTTGCCTTGAGAATAGCATCCATCAGCGCCTGGAAGTTGTCGCTTAACTGTTCCTCGGTAAAGGAAGCCTTACCAACCGGAACATGGATAATGTTGGTTTTGTCAAGACGGTACTCAACCTTACCTGCTTTGATCTCGTTTACCGCTTTGGTAACGTCCATGGTTACAGTTCCGGCTTTGGGGTTCGGCATAAGACCTTTCGGTCCAAGTACACGGCCCAGACGTCCAACAACGCCCATCATGTCCGGTGTTGCAACAACTACGTCAAAATCAAGCCATCCTTCGTTCTGGATCTTCGGAATCAGTTCCTCTGCTCCAACGAACTCAGCGCCTGCTGCTTTTGCTTCTTCAGCTTTTGCATCCTTTGCGAAAACAAGTACGCGAACCTGTTTTCCGGTTCCGTGAGGCAGTACAACGGCTCCACGAACCTGCTGGTCTGCATGACGTCCATCACAGCCTGTACGGATATGCGCTTCGATGGTCTCGTCAAATTTTGCAACAGCTGCCTTCTTTACAAGGCTGATAGCTTCTGCGGTATCATATAATGTTGCGCGGTCAACTGCTTTTGCAGCCTCCACGTATTTCTTTCCTCGTTTCATTTCTATAACCTCCTGTGGTATTTGCGGGGATTGCCCTCCCACTCACTATAATTTGGGGTAACACTACGGTCACTAATTAAAAAGTGTTCAATGCCTTAGTCAACAACTTCGATTCCCATGCTTCTTGCAGTTCCTGCAATCATGCTCATAGCAGCCTCAAGAGATGCTGCGTTCAGGTCTTTCATCTTCATCTCAGCGATTTCCTGAACCTGAGCCTTGGTAACCTTTGCAACTTTTGTCTTGTTCGGCACGCCGGATCCGGATTTGATGTTTGCAGCTTTCTTAAGAAGAACTGCTGCCGGCGGAGTTTTGGTTATGAAGCTGAAACTTCTGTCTGCGTAAACAGTGATTACAACCGGGATGATCAGGTCGCCCTGGTCTGCTGTTCTTGCGTTAAACTCTTTTGTGAACTGAACGATATTTACACCATGCTGTCCAAGAGCCGGACCAACAGGCGGAGCTGGTGTTGCCTTACCAGCCGGAATCTGTAATTTGATATATCCTGTTACTTTCTTTGCCATTTTCGGCACCTCCTATGTGGTATTGGCGGGGGTTTGTCCCTCCCACGATATTGTTACCTTTGTTACAGTTGTTTGATTTCCGCAAAACCGATTTCCACCGGTGTCTCGCGGCCGAAAAGCTCAACATTGATAGTCGCAGTCTGCTTCTGCATATTGATGGCAGATACAACGCCTGTGGTATCTTTCCAAGCGCCGCCTGTAACGACAACGGTATCTCCCTCTTGAAAATCCACCTGAATGTTCTCCTTCTGAATACCAAGCGGCAGCATCTCCTCGTCTGTCAGCGGAACCGGCTTGGATCCCGGACCGACAAAGCCTGTCACGCCTCTGGTATTGCGGACAACATACCATGTATCGTCATTCATGATCATGTTGAGAAGCACATATCCCGGAAACATCTTCTTCTGAACCTGCTTCGCAGTACCGTTCTTCATCTCCACCACATCCTGCAGCGGGACACGAACCTCCAGAATCTGATCCTCCAGATGTCTGTTTTCGATTGTTTTCTCGATGTTGGCTTTTACCTTGTTCTCATACCCGGAATAGGTATGAACAACGTACCATTTCGCTTCTGACATACAATCACCTTGTCCTTATTTCATTAAAAGATTGATTCCTTCCAGAATTCCGGCATCCATAATACTGATAAGAACACAGAGAAGCACTGTCACGATCAGCACTACCACGGTCTGTTTCAGCAGCGTGCTGCGGTCTGTCCAGATAATCTTCTTGAATTCTGATTGAAGTCCCTGAAACCAACTTTTCTTCTGACTTTTGCCAGCAGATTTTTCCTTGTCTTGCATAGCCTAACCTCACAATCCCTGTGATTACTTCGTTTCTTTGTGCAGAGTGTGTTTGTGGCAGAACTTACAATATTTTTTGGTTTCCAGTCTCTCAGGATGATTTTTCTTCTCCTTCGTCATATTGTAGTTACGCTGCTTGCACTCCGTACATGCTAAGGTAATCTTAACGCGCACAACTTCCACCTCCAGTGTTTTCATTTGCACGGTCTTTCCCCTGCCGAAGTCCTGTATCCGCCAGAAATCCGGGCATAAAAAAAAGACCTAACTTCCATGTCGCCCACAAATTTTATCACAGGTCAACCATAAAAGTCAAGTCTTTTCAGGGATTCCGGTGGATTTTTTGCTATTCGCACACCTGAAGATCAGAAATAATCATACCCGCCGTGAATCTCCACAACACTTCCGTTCATATAGGGATTATCAAGCACATGGTAGGCCATATCTGCCACCTCTTCCACTTCCCCGAAGCGGTGCAGCGCGATCTTTTTGTTCACCCGCTCATAGCTTTCCGGTGTGCGGTCTTTCTGCCAGCCGGTTTCAATAAAGCCCGGCGCAAGTGCGTTGACCGTAATTCCTTTCGGCTCCAGCTCCTTTACCAGACCTTTTGCCAGAAATAAAACCCCGGCCTTGCTCACACTGTACACCAGAGAAGACGAATATGCCTGCATCCCCGCATAGGATCCCATAAAAAGAATCCGGCCGCCCTTCGTCATCACCTCCAGAAGCTCCTTTACCAGAAATACCGGCACCGAGAGGTTGGTGTTCACGATCCGCGTCCATTCCTCAAAGGTATAATCCTCAAATCTGGCATAGGTTCCCACACCGGCATTGCATACCAGCCAGTCCACATGATCGGTGCGCGCTTTGATTTCTGACACAAACTCCAGCATCTTCTCATAGGAGGACAGGTCTGCTTTCAGAAGCACCACCTTTTCCCGGTTTTCCAAAGAAAGCTGTTCCAGAAATTCTCCGGCCCGCTCTTCATTATGCCCGTAGTTTACAAAAACCTTATCATCCTTCCCGGAATGCTCCAGGATCTTTTTTACAATGCCTGCGCCGATTCCGGCAGTCCCGCCGGTAACCACTGAAACCTTGCCCATAATTTTTCTCCCTCTGTTCGGCAGCTGCTTTTACAGCTGCAGCATTTTTTCGTATATTTCCTTGTCCATATAAGGACGCTGATTGTGGATCGGCTCGCCCAGACAGGTTTTCGGATAAGCACAGGTACTGTTTTCCAGAAGAATCTCCACCAGAATCGGCCCCTTTCCTTCCAGAAGCCCGGGAAGCTTTTCCGCTGCCTCTCCGTAAGACACCTGTGCAGCCGCGATCCCGTAGCCCTTCGCAACCTCGGCAAACTGGCAGGAGGTAAACCCGCCCTCTTCGGATGCCCCGGCAAATACACCGTCAAAATAATCCTTCTGCTGCTGCCTGATCAGTCCCAGTGCCTGATTGTTGAGAACCAGTATCCGCACAGGGATATTTTCTCTTTTTACCCACTGCAGCTCCTGAATGTTCATCTGGAACGCCCCGTCGCCGCAGATACAGGCCACCGGCTTTTCTGTTGCATAATATGCGCCGATCGCCGCCGGCAGCGCGTAGCCCATGGCGCCATGACCGCCGGAAAACAGAAGCTTTTGTCCCTCACGGTTTTGAAACGCCTGGTAGCTCCATATCATATGCTGTCCCACATCCACGCTGACCACGCCCGCGCTCCCAAGAGCCTTGCTCACCTCACCCAGCAGACGGTTGGGATAGAGCTCCTCCATATGGTTATCCACATCCTGAAGCGTATTTTTGATTTCTTTGCACACCTTTCCCCACAAAGCAAATGTCTTTTCGGGATAACTTTCCTGTGCAAGAAGCGCGATCACTTTTCCGGCGTCCGCCGCAAAGGCCAGCTCCATGGACGCATCCTCATGAATGCGGCGCTGCAAATTCACCTCATCAATATCCACCCGCAGGATTTTCGCATTTTGGGCAAAGCCCGCCGCATTGACGCCGGTCTGCCTGGGGCAGAGGGAAATCCCGAAGCACAGAAGCAAATCGCTCTTGGCATTTACAATCATATTTGCATAGCGGTGCCCGTAGGCACTTCCGATACAGCCGAAATTCAGGGGATGGTCAAATGCCAGCTCTGATTTTGCCAGAACACTTGTCACGACGGGGATCTCCAGAGGCCCGGCAAATTTCTCCAAAAGCAGCGAAGCATCTTTTTCCCTGACACCGTTTCCAAGAAGGATTACCGGGCGCTTTGCCCGGGAAAGAGCTTCCTGTATCGCCTGCGCAGCCTCCCGGCTTTCGTCTTTTTCCGTCTCTTCAAATTCCATGTCGTAAACAGGCTCGTTCACCTGTCCTCTCTGAATGTTCATCGGCAGATCCAGGAGCACCGGCCCCATTCTCCCCGTGGTCGCAAGATGATACGCCTTGTTCAGTTCCTTTACAATCTCTTTTTCATCGGTGATCTGCACCGCATATTTGGTCACCGGCTTTGCCATGGACACAACATCCATTTCCTGAAAGCCATGCTGACGGATCCCCGGAATTTTTGTGTATTCGTAGGTATTCAGCTGCCCGGTAAGAAAAATCACGGGCAGTGAATCAAAATACGCCTCCGCCACACCGGACAGCAGATTGGCCGCTCCCGGACCGCTGGTCGCGTAGGCGCAGGCGCAGCTTTTTGTGGTCTGGGCATAACCGCAGGCCGCAAACGCCGCCCCCTGCTCATTGTAGCAGGAATGGTTCCTGGTATTTGGATTTTTTTCTATGGAGTCCACAAAATGGGCAATCATGGTTCCCTGGTATCCAAAAAAATCATGAATGCCTTTTTTCTCCAAAAAATTCACAATATAATCTGAAAGCTTCATCGTTTCACCTGCCTCTTCTCTGCGTCTTCCACCAGCTTCTTCAGATCTGTTTTTCCTGTCTTTTCCAGAAATTCCAGATACATCCCATATATCTCATCATCCGGCCGGTAAATTTCTTTTTCCGCCAGACATCTTCTCATAATTTTGGTGTATCGGGCAAACACCGCTTCCATGCGCACAAAATCTCCACACTGGTACAGATTTTTAAGATATGCTTTATTTCTTCTGTAATAAAGGGCTGCATTTCTTCTGTCCGCGCAAAGCCTTGCATACTTCCACCACCGCTTCAGATAACGCTGCCGCCTCCGCCCGATGGCATCCCTCAGATACTGGCGGCGGAACGCCTTAAGAAGCTTCGCCGGATTTTCCACCTGGGCAAAATATTCCTCAAACCCTACCCGGGCGCTGACGATCAGCCCCATTCCAGGCTTGTAGGCCTCTTCCTCCCGCTCCTGCCATCCGACGCCAAAGGTACGCGCAAGATAGCGTTCCTTTTCCTTCGGAGCCATCCAGCGCTCCCCAGACAGACTTACCTCGCAGGTTCCCTCAAAGATTTCTGCCGGATAGTAAAGCGTCCTGGGTTCACAGTAAACCCCATACTCCAACGTGCCCGGCACATCCTGATTCCGGCTAAGCCTCTGATACAGCGCATTTCCCAGACGTTTCCTTCCGCCGAGACTGAACACTCGCACCACGAGACCGCAGACGATCGCCCGCAGAGAGGGCTTCTGGCTGTACCTCTCTCCGGTGCTCCTCCAGCCCGTTTCCAGCACGCGATTCCACACATGGGCGATTTTGGAAGGTGCTTTTCCGCGGAGCGGATAAATGTCAATCCCCATTCCCGGATATTGAAAGCTTCTTCCCTCTTTCATCTGGAAGCACAGGGTATCTGTATCTGTATAGCGAAGATAAAATCCCGGAAAACGGGGATTCTCCCTCATACTTTCCAGCACTCTGGCTGGATGCTTTTCCCGGTCAAACACCTCTGCAAACCGCAGCATATCCGGAATTTTCATCAAGACCATTCCGCACAGCGGATTCTGCGGCAGTTCTTTTGTTTTTTCCGCGCAAAAAGTCAGCCCGGGCGACAGATAATATGTGATTTTATGTTTTCTGCACAGCGCGTCTATTTCCTTCAGAAGCGCCAGCACTTCCTTCTGTTCTTTTTCCACCCTTCGCTCTCCATTTCCATTGACTTCTTCTGACCTTTTGTCACACCAGCTTTTTCACAAATTCCTGAAGCTCTGAAAGGCTTCCGTACTTGTCAAGCCATGCATCCAGAAGCGGCCGCACCTCTGTATTTGCCGCATAGGCACACAGCCTTTTGCCGTTCCGGTACAAATCTCTGAGGAAAATAAGGCTCAGCTCTTTTTTGAGCCACGCTCCCCCAGCCAGACGCTCTGCTTCAAAATACTGCACAAAGGCCGCAGAGCTGTTCCCCTGCTTCATGCGGATATCTCCGAGAAGCTTATGCGCCTGGGCCCTTTTGTCCCCCTGAAGCTCCTCCAAAGGAATCTTCTGCGCAAGCGCCTCCAGCTCTTCTGTTTCCTCACACATCAAAATTTCCGTATAAAGACCGGCCAGCTCTTTCTCATAGCCCAGCTTCTCCCAGAGAATACAAAGCGCTTCCTCATAAATGCGCAGGTGCTGCTCTGCATTCTCATCCGGCTCCTTTTTGAGAAGCCGCGAAAACTCCTGAAGCTCTTCCAAAGCAGCTTCGCTCTCCTGAATATCCGACGAAGCCGCCGCCTTCGCCAGACAGACATAGCTCCGGACCAGACGGTCCTCCGGCAGCAGTCTCTGCCACAGCGTCACCAGCCCAAGGGCTTTTTCGTCTTCGCCGTGCTCCAGACAGGCTCTCACGTTTTCCGGCAGCTCTTCTCTGTCACCTTGCAGCTCTTTTTCGATTTCCAGATGCACCATGCCGTTGGCTGTGTGCTCCCGGCTCCAGGCATAAAGCTCCCAGGCTTTTGTCTTCTCTCCCTGCCTGAGATACAGATCGCCTTTGTATTTCCCATAATAGCCGTCCTGGGGGAAATCCCTTTCTGCCTGCGCAAGAAACTCCTCCGCCTCCGAAAGCGCACCGCCTTCGGCCCGCGCCATGACGAAACGGCACTTTAGCTTCACAAAGGACGGAACCTTGGGATACGCGGCCATGAGCGCATCCAAAAGTTTCTCCGCCTCTTCCCTGCTGCCATAATCAAAGGCATCCACAGCCCGCCGGAATGTCATGATATCTGCCAGGATCTTTTCCATGGACGGAGTCAGTCCCAGCGCATCCCGACGGATTTCCAAAAGCCGGCAGGCCTTTGAGATCCGTTCCGTGTAAATCAGCGTGCGCACTGCCGCCTCAAAAAGGTCATCCTCGATCTCTATGAAAATGGGGTGACGGAAATTGTAAATATTGGAAAAATCCTCTCTTCCGATGAACGCCGGACTCAGCTGCACCTGAAAATACCGGCTGAACAATATGTTCAGGGCTGCATAATCCTGTGCTTTCAGCAGCTCCTCCACACTTTTTTCGCTCTGCGCCAGACGGGCGCGCAGATCAAGCTCTATGCTTTTTGCCTGATAGAGACATTGCTCCCTGTGCAGCCGATAACGCTTTTTTGCAGTTGCAATATAGTAAAGCTTACGCACAGAAGTCCCTGCGAACCAGCGTTTCCGGCTTGCCCTGTCCATATAGTCCTTCCTAAGCTCCCTGTAGGAACCCTCCTCCAGATTAATGGTATCGTGGGCCTCCCGCTCACTGTGGGGCGGCACATAGGACCATTCATCTCCATAATGCCAGGTCAGATAGGCGTTGGTGTGGTTCGGCACCATGACATCCATACCCTCGAATTTTTTGTATTTCACAGGGAACATCATATCCTTGTCAAACAAAAAGGGACAGCCTCCCCAGCGCATGACATAACGGCTGCAGTCCTCTTCCCGACAGGAGAACAGGATCTTCTCCAGCCGGGACAGGGTACGGTCTTTTCCCAAAAAGAAGTACATCAGCAGATATTTCAAATACAAATGTGCCGGCACATCCCAGCGATTGCCGAAAACAGCCCCCAGATTCACAAGATCCGAATAGATCATCATGTGCACCGCATATCTGCGGTGTGCCTCCTCTGTATCCGCGATGGGATCAAGGGTAAACACGTCAATGACCTCGCCCGCCACGTCATCCGCAATAATCTGGTGTTTATGGATGGCACATCCGGTGGTATCACCGTAGCGCGGAAACGAATTGGTAAATTTCCGGTCAAGCACCACATCCGACAGCACGCGGTGCGCGGGGAGCTCGGTTTTGCACACCTGTACAAACCGGTTCCAGTCATCCCGCGGCATGAGGATATCCATGTCGTCATCCCACGGAAGAAAGCCCTCGTTTCGCACCACGCCCAGAAGAGTCCCTCCGGCCATGACGTAACGAAGGCTGTGTTTTTTGCAGATACTGTCTATTTCTTTGAAAAGCCCCAGCAGCTTTTGCTGTTTTTCTGTCATTGATGAACCTCTCCGTCCAGTTTCTTCAGAATCTCCACAAGGGCAATGGATTCACTGTTAAACAGACGGGTACACTCTGTCCGCCTGTCCTGAATCATAATGACCAGCTCCTGCAGAAGATACCGGAAGCCGTTGCCCTCAAAGTTAAAGCTGAAGCGCTTCAGGAACTCCGCATCCTCCACTTTTGCTTCAAAATATCCGGTATTCCACCAGTCATTGGGAACTGTGATACGCCCTTTTCTCCCGATAATGACCAGCTCATCCTCCACATCCACGGTACTGCCGATCTCAATGGTGGCAAGCGCCCCCGGGTAGGAGATCGTGACCACGCTGTAGAGGTTTTCGTTGTTTTCATCCCGGATGGTGTTGGTGTTCACATCCAGATAGTCCTTGCCCAAAAGCTTGATCACCGCGCAGACTGCATGCGCCAGCACTTCCTCAAAGGACTTGTCCATTCCAAAATGCTCTCTGGAGATCGCGCATTTCACTGCAACCACATCCCCGGCCAAATCTCCGTGGCTGAGCCACACCAGCTGATTGAATGCCCGCAGGTACGCCAGCATGATTTTTTCCACCAGGACCACATGATGCTCTCTGGCTCTTGCAAAAAGCTCCTGCAGCCCTTTGGGGTCCAACGTCACCGGCGGATCGCTGATGACATATTTTCCCTTGTCGATGGCCCGCGCAATCTCATCTGCGCGCCTGGCTGCTTCCCCGCTCACATACACGATATCCACACCGGACAAAAATTCTTCGTAATCTGTCCACCAGGAATTCAGCTCATACTTTTCGCAGAATTGTCTGGCCGTCTCTTCCTGCCTGCAAAACACGCCCTCCACATGAAGGCCGCTCACATACCGGGTCTCCTGCACAATGTCGTTGTCCTGCAGTGTATCCGCAACCACGCCGATGCGGAGGATTTTGCCCTCGCCCCGAAGCTGCGTACTGGAAATGTTCTTGGTGCGCTCCAGATAACGCACCTCACAGTAGTTTTTCAGATAGTCAAATTTGCCGCGCCAGTCAGAGCCAACCACCAGAACGTCAATATTATATTTTACAATATCACTGACCTTCTGCCCCTGATATTCCTCTATGATGATCTCATCGGCAAAGCCTGTTTTTTTCACATTTTCAATTCTTGTGAGAATGCTGTCCCGCACATTCAGCTTGCCCCGCTCAATGTCAAAGCTCTCACTGGTAACACCTACGATCAGATAATCGCCCAGCTCCCTGGCCCGTTTCAGAATATTGTAGTGTCCCTTATGAAACAAGTCAAAGGTTCCATAGGTAATAACCCTTTTCATAAACTTTTTCTTCCTTTCCCGGAATTTAAGTCTCCTCTTCCTCCGGCTGCGCCCGCCTGAATACCAGACGCTCCAGCACCTCCATCAGCTTGTTGTAGACAAAGGCTATCGGCTCGCTTCCCATAAGAAATACCATCACCAGAGAAACAAGGGCGCACACGCCCGGATTCAGGAACTGAGACATTGCCAGAACACCGAACCCGTTCATCAGGATCAAAACCGGATAATGCAAAATAAAGGTCGCCATGGTATTTTTTCCCGCAAAGGTCACAGGAAACTTCTTGTCCGGAATGACCGCGATCAATGCAAATATGAGAATAAAACAAATCAGATAGGTGAGAAGCCTGATGCCGATGCCAAGCTCGTTGGACAGACCGCAGGCCTCGTAGCCCGCATTGCCTCTCAAAATTGCCACGGAAATTTCGTTCTGAATGAGATAGTTTGGCAATAAATACAACAGCAGCAGCGTGCTCACCAGCAAAATCCATTTTCCTTTCATCCGGCGCAGCTTCTCTGTATATTGCGGCTTCCACAGATATCCTGCCACAAAGAACGGGAAAAATACTACAATTCGCGATAAAGAAAGGAAGGTTGTAAAGTTTGGCTCTGTCCCGGCCCACAGCCCCACCAGGATACTGACTGCCACAATAAAACGGACCTGTCCCAGCGCCTCAATGATCAAACGATAGGCAAGGAGCGCAAGCAGATACCACATCGCGCTGTTGGAGGGTCTCAGAAGCTGATAAGGGATCGGATCTCCGATTGCCGCATAGCTGACCCAGGTCAGTGTATAGCCGAAAATATAGGGGATCATCATCCGGGCGGTGTTTTTCAGCGTGTCCTGCGGCCTCTGGGACAGATAGCCTGACACAAAAATAAACGCAGGCATATGAAACACAAAAATCCCGTAATAAATGTATTCTGCCGCCACATTTCCGTCAATCACCTGGAATGCGATCATATGGTTGAATACCACAAGAAAGATCAAGATCAGCTTAATATTATCCATATAGTAGGCATAGGCAGGCGCCTGGTCTGTTTGTCTGCTCCCCATGAACATAAACCCCCGGTAATTTCTCGTTGTATGATTACACGTCATATGATCACACATGTGCAAGCACAAATGGGTTCAGACCTTTTGACACTGTAATCATATGTATCATAGCACAGATTTAGTTCTTTTGGAATATAAATTTAACATTTACATAATGATATGTTCAAAAACATCATACTATTTTTAAAGCGTCGTAAAACTCCCCGGCTGCCCTCCGGTTATATGCCCCATAGTCCACATGAAGCGGCAAAATCTCCCCCCGCTCCCAGGCCTTCATCCCCTCGTAAAGTCCCTCGGCGCTCAGTTCTGCCGCATATCCCCCGTGCTCCCGCACAAAATCTGCCGGTCCCGGGATGTCCGTACAGATCACAGGAAGCCCCAACGTATCTGCCTCCAGAAGAGAAAGTCCCAGCGCCTCGTAGCGCGAGGGAAGCAGGAACAGATCACAGGCCTTCTCAACCGGCATGGGGTTTGCCATGGATTTTATGAGAAACACACAGTCCTCAAGCCCCAGGTTCCTGGCTCTTCTTCTGGTCTCCTCATAGCATTCCCCGCCTCCGCCGATAATCACCAGCATACTGTCGGGAGCTTCCTTATGATACCTGGCAAAAGCGTCCAGAAGGATATCATGCCCCTTTTCCACGGAAAAGCGCCCCACCGTAACAAACTTAGGACCTGTTTTTTGAAGCGCCGCTTTCAATTCTTCCAGACTGTGGCTGGAAACTGTATCTTCATCAAAGCGGATCTCTTCCCGGGATTTTTTTTCCACACTCCGGTAATCGTGGCAGTTCTCCACCAGGCGAAGGCGCTTTTTGTCTCCGCCCAGCGCCAGAACACTGTCGTAAGCGCTTTTTCCGGCTGCCGCGACAAAATCATACCCTCTGTACGCCTCCCTGAGCAGCCCTTCGCTGTGATTTTGCTTGGTTTCCAGTTCGCGCACCATATCGCTGTGCACAAAGATCCCTTTGCGGCAGGGCGCCTGCAAAAACAGGCCGGTCACCTTTCTCTCATAACCGGTGTAGTGGATGCACCAGGCAAAGTCTGCGCCGCCAAAGTTCCGGTCATATTCCCTTTTGTAAAATTTCTCAAGCGTTCTGCGCACAAACCCGCAATTTATCCGGAAACGATAAGAAAGCGCTGCCGCTGTCGCCTCGGAAAGAGTGAGAAACCACCCCTGGGACATGGGGAACGCCCGCACAAACTCCGGCAAAATCCCCACCCGCAGCGGATTTTTTTTGAAATGCTCCGTCTGGAAAGAAGCAAAATAATTGTAGTGCTCCCTGTCCGCATTTGCCATCAGATTCAGAAAAGACGCCGTGATCCCGTTTCCGCCAAGCCCACCTACATAAAACAGCAGATTTCTTTTTCCATTTCCCTGCGGAGCTTCTTCCAGGATTCCCGAAACTTCTTTTCCCAACAAAATCCGCTGGCAGAGCTTTTTCGCAGCCTCTTTTCCTTCATAGGGGCAGTATTGGCGCAGAAACTCCCTGTCATCGTACGCTCTGGGGCTTCTGAGCTCCAGCAAAAGGCTTTCCACCGTCCCGGCCACCGGAAAGGGCAGTTCCTCGTAAGAAAGATAACAGTCCCGCTCTTCTTTAAATTCTTCCCGGTCAAACGGAAAGAAGATCACTTTTCCGTCTTTTTTATTCGCATAATCGTAAAATACGCTGGAATAATCGGTGACAAGGCAGTCGGCCGCCGCCAAAAGCTCGTAAATATCCAGCTTTTGCGGCGCAGGTTTCACATGGGAAAAACCCTCAAAGGACAAAATCTGCCCCACAAAGGGATGAAGACGCACATAAAGCACCTCGTTCTCCCCAAGACCTGCATCCAGCGTTCCCAGAATTTCCCGGATCCGCTCCGCCTGGCGAAGACGCGCCTCTTGTGTCTGCCCGGCCTTCTCTGCCCCCCGCCAGGTCGGCAGATAGCAGTAAATCCGTTTCTCTTCCAGCCCCAGTTTCTTCCTTATATCAGGAGCCGTTTTCTCCTGAAAAAATACCTGGTTCCGCGGCTGCCCCGCATACAGATATTTCCCCTTATACAGCTGCTCCAGATTCTGGGCATCCGCAAACGTCTCCCTTACAAAAGGGCTGGCGCAGACCACATAATCTGCCATGAGAAAATTCCGCTGCACATTTCCCATGGAATACGCGCCCGCCGGCACATCCCTGCCGAATTTTTTGAAGGGAGTGCCGTGCCAGGTATTGACCAGCACCTGGCCCTGTTTTTTGATAAACCGTCTCGGAAACGACGTATCCGTGAAAAGAAAGCCTGCCGAGGCCAGAAGATAAAAATAGCGGAGACTTCCGCACTCCACGAGATTGATCCGGTCCGCATGGCAGGAGCCAAGGAGCGCGCGGGCGTGCGGCATTTCTTTTTTATTGCAGGCAAGATAACAGGTATAATCCTGAAATTCTTCCCCCTCCAGTGCTTCTGCGATCCGAAGAATATTGCTGCCCAGATCTTCTCCGTTTTTGGATTCCAGAAGGACCCGATGTTCACGGATCTTCCCCTTTTCGTACCACCAGGCATACCATGTATTTTTCAGAAGACTCAAAAAACGCATACAGCTTTCCCTCAACCAAGAATCTCCTCCAGAACCCGGGCGCTGCACGGCTCTCTGTGAGGATTATATTTATTGTTAAACGCGCGGTAGGTCTCATCCACCCGAAAATCCCGGAACAGCTCCCGGATATCCCGGGAAATATCACGCTCTTCCTGTATCACCGGCCCTGGAAATTCCTCTGTTCCAAAGTAGAAATCCCGAAGCTCGTGCTTGTATTCCTCGTAATCATACATATAAAAAAGAATGGGCCGCTCAAGATTGGCATAGTCAAAAAACACGCTGGAATAATCCGTGATCAGCATGTCTGCTGCCAGATACAGCTCATTGATGTCATCATAGTCCGATACATTGCGGATAAAGCCCCCGAACTTCTCAAAATCAAACCGGGTGCTGATCAGATAATGCGCCCGGAACAGGATCACGCAATCCTCTTCCAGATTTTTTCTCAATGCATCAAAATCAATTCCCAGCCGATAGGTATAGCCTTCCCCGGCAGTGTGCTGATTATCCCGCCAGGTTGGGGCATACAGGATCACCTTTTTGCCAGTCCCAATCCCCAGCTTCTTTCGGATCGCCACCCCTCTTCCATTATCTGGCGCAAGAAGCGCGTCGTTTCGGGGATAGCCATACTCCAGGATTCTTGCCTGACTGCCCAGGCGAAAGGCGCTCGTTATCTTCTCGGAATAAAAGGGCGACGGAGAAGGCAGATAATCCGCCCGCTGCCCCTCTCTGGCGTACTCCGCGGCAGTCCTTTTTTGCTGGGCCTTTGAAATCCCGGTGCTTTCCACATCACAGCCGATTTTTTTCAGCGGAGTTCCGTGCCAGGTCTGTACATAAATCTGCTCCGGCCGCTTCTCAATTCCCGCTGCCAGCCGGTAGTTGGTGATCCACACTCCTGCGCGGGCATAATATTCATAGTATTCCGCGGAGCCATATTTCACCAGAATGGTTCCCTGATTCTCAAGAAGCTCCCTGTGCGCTTCCGGATTCCGGAACATCCACACTTTTTTATAGCTTTGGTACTGTTCCATGGAACACATGGCCTCGTACAGCGCTTTCGGGCTGCAGGCGTACTGGTTGCCTAAAAAAGCTTCAAAAATCACCGTCTCCCTCTCCACAGGAAAACGGTGCGTATATCCCCGGTATCTCCTCCTCTGCACGCTCTCGTAGAGGGCAATGGAGAATTCCTTTACCCGGGGGGAAATGTTAATCAGTTTTTTGGCTGTCTTTACCAGACTCCCCATATTCTATCTCCTTCAAAATCTGCCTGCAGATTTCCGGCGCGCAGGGACGCCTGATTTCGTTAAAAAAGCGGTTGACTCTGTCCCGTTCCTTCCGGTAGGAATCCTCTCCGCCCAAAAGCGTTGCCAGAGCTTCTGTAAACTCTGCCTGCGTTTCCGGCTTCGGTCCCGGCGTCACTTTTTCGTAGGTGAAATTCATCCCGCGCTCGTCCAGATATTCCTCCTTGTCGTAAGGCAGAAAGATCATGGGCTTTCCTGTCAGCAGATAATCAATATAAATGCTGGAATAATCCGTGACAAGCAGGTCAAAAATCCCTAGGAGCCCGGTGATGTCCTCCGCTTCCTCCACACCCAGATACCGGATGCGGGAAGACAGGTAAACATTGGCGCTGCTTTTTTCCTGTACATGCGTGCGCACAAAGATCAAAAGCTTTTCTTTTTCCAGAAAATCCCCCAGCGTGTCACGGTCATAATCCGCAAAAGGAAACAGCCGGGTCTCGCCCCCGTCCCGGAATGTGGGCGCATACAGGACAATGTTCTTATATTCCGGAAGATCCCGGTACAGACCTCTCAGGATCGCCTCCCGGTCATGGGCGACAAAAATCCCGTCGTTTCTGGGCTGCCCCCACACACGGATCCGCTCTTCGCCCACGCCGAAGCTCTTTGCCATGACAGGCACAAGCCCCCTGGATGTCGTCAGAATATGCGTATAATTTTCCGAAAAAATCTTTCGGAAATAAACCCTCGCCGTGCGCTTCAAATTCCGGTCCATAAGCGCAATTCTCTTAAGGGGAACTCCATGCCACAGATTGACGATCAGGCGATTTTCTCCAAGGCCCGTTCCGTACACCGGCAGCCCGGCGGAGGTAAACCATACGCCGGCTCCCAAAACCTTTTTGATGCCCTCTGCCGTGTTCGTTTCAATAAAGTACGCTTCCCCGTAAATCTCTCCCAGTTTTTTGCGGAGCGCATCGTCATTGATGACAAAATAAGGGGTGATCTCAGGCAGATTTTCCTTGACATATTCAAATAAATACTTGGAATTGTAATTATAATACCTGTTTTCCGTGGAGGAAAACACCCATATATAAGGATTCGGCGCGATGCCTTTGTTCTTTTTCAAAAGCTGCGCCGTCAGAAGATTCTTCCATTTGCTCATGAGGTTCCTTTCCAGCCGCCGTACTTCTGCAGCCCATGCACTGCGTAGGAGGCAAAAAACAGCGTGCTTTTTATCCTTCCGTACCCCATACAGCGGTACACCCTGTAGGTCATGGCAGCGGAATGCAGCTTGTTCCCGGATTTGCCCTCCCGGCGCAGACGATATTTCAGATATGGCCGGTTGATCCCCACAGCACGCCCGTATTTTTGAAGCACGCGAAGCCAGGTGAGATAGTCCTCATGGATATCGTCCCTCTCCATGGGAAATTCCAGAGCCACATCCCGGCGAATCAGTACGGAGGAGCAGTTGATGCTGTTGTGTTTCAGAAGCTCCCGGTAGGTAATGACTTCTTTGACCGGGATCACACGTCCGGTGGAAGCTCCGTCCTCCCGCACAAGCTCGCGCCCGGTGGTGCACAGCACATCGCCGGTTCTCATAATCGCCGCAAGCTGCGCCGCGAGCTTTCCTTTTTCCCACCAGTCGTCTGCGTCCAGAAACGCCACATAGGTTCCTGACGCTTTCTGCACGCCCCGGTTGCGGCTTCCGGCAGCCCCGAGGTTCACGGGATTGGAAAAATAACGAAAATCCGGACGCCCCAGATAGGGCTTCAGCACCTCAAGAAGCCCGTCTCTGGAACCGTCATCAATGACCAGCACCTCAAGAGGGACCTCCTGGGCAAAAGCGCTGTCCAGCGCCTGAACAATGTAAGCGGCACAGTTGTAGGCCGGTATCACCACAGAAACCATTGGCTGTTCCATATCGATCACTCTCTGTTCAAATCGCTTTTTATCTGCGTAGTGGATATTTCTTTTGTGCGCGGCAGATATACTACCCGGCAGCCTTCTTTTTCCAGAAAATCAAACTTCCCTTTCCAGTCGTCTCCCATGACAAAGGTATCCACATGGTACTCCCGGATGTCACTGGCCTTCTGTTCCCAGCTCTCCTCCGGGATCACCAGATCCACATAGCGGATGGCCTCCAGAAGCTGCCTGCGCTCCTCGTAGGAAAAATAGCTTTTTTTCTTTTTTTCATTCCAGTTAAATTCATCTGTGGACAGCGCTACAATGAGATAATCTCCCATCTGCTTTGCCCGCCGCAGCAGGTTGATATGTCCATAGTGAAGCAAATCAAATGTTCCGTAGGTAATGACCCTTTTCATTCTCTTATTCTCCCGCAGATACTGTTTTTTAATCATATCATATTCAGTGCCTGTTTTCAACGGCGGACTTTGGAAGCGCCCCCTGTGCGGACGAACGCCCGACCCGCTCCTTTTTGCCTTGCCAACTCCTCCTTCTTGCGGTATGATAGAGTGAACTTATCTTAAAAATCACAATGTCAAAAAACAGGAGCGGATTTTTCTATGTTTTCCAGATTTTGTACACACATGAAAAAATACTGGCGATACGCCTTTTACTCCTCCCGGTCAAGCCTGAAGTCCGAGGTGGCCAACTCCTACCTCAACTGGCTGTGGTGGATTCTCGACCCGCTGTGCTTCATGATGATCTATGCCTTTATCTTCGGATACGTATTCCATGCTTCCGAGCCCTATTTCCCGGTGTTCATTTTTATCGGCATCACCATGTGGGATTTTTTCAACAAAAGTATGGTGCAAAGCGTCAAGCTTGTGCGGCAGAACAAAGCCATTGTGTCCAAGGTTTACCTTCCAAAATACGTACTGCTTCTGGTAAAAATGGGCATCAACGGCTTCAAAATGCTGGTTTCCGTGGGCATCATCATCTGTATGCTTGTGGTGTGGCGCGTTCCCGTTACCTGGCGGGTCGTGTATGCCCTCCCCATCCTTCTGACCCTGGTGATCCTTACCTTCGGCTTCGGATGCTTTCTCATGCACTACGGCGTATTTATCGAGGATTTGTCCAACGTGCTGAATATCGCCCTGCGGCTGATGTTTTACATGACCGGTATTTTCTGGAACATCATGACCCGCCTTCCGGCGCCCTACAACAAATATATTGCAAAGTGCAATCCCATTGCCTTTCTGCTCTCCTCCATGAGGGACTGCGTGCTGTACGGCAAGTCTCCCAGCCTGAAATGGCTGCTCCTTTGGTTTGTCATCGGTGTTGTCATCAGCATTCTGGGAATCCGTAAAATTTACAAATACGAAAACAGCTATGTAAAAGTGATCTAAATAAAAGAGGATTGATTATGGAAGAAACAACTGCCATTGAAGTAAAAGACCTGGTCATCAGCTACCGGGATTTGAAAAAAACCTCCATCAAGCGGAATTTTCTCAAGCTTCACCGCCGCAAGGCCGAGAATTTTGTAGCCGTCAAGGGAATCTCCTTCACCGTACAAAAGGGAGAGATCCTTGGCATTATCGGCAAAAACGGAAGCGGAAAATCCACCACGCTAAACGCCATCGCGGGTATCTTTTCCCCGGATTCCGGCTCCATTGACCTGCACGGAAACAGCGTTTCCCTTTTGTCCATCGGTGTGGGCTTCCAAAAAGAAATGTCCGGCCGCGAAAACATCATTCTCTCCGGCCTGCTTCTGGGCTTCACAGAAAAAGAGGTTCGGGAAAAAGAACAGGAAATCATCGATTTTTCCGAGCTGGGCGACTTTATCGACAAGCCGGTGCGCACCTACTCCAGCGGCATGTACTCCAAGCTGGCCTTCTCTATCACAGCCATTCTGGAGACCGATATCATGCTCATCGACGAGGTGCTCAGCGTCGGCGACCAGAAATTCAAGAAAAAAAGCTACAAAAAAATGAAAAGTCTCATCTCCGACAAAAGCCGGACAGTACTCATCGTATCCCACAATATTTCCACACTCCAGGAGCTGTGCGACACGATCATGTGGATGCATGACGGCGAAATCCGCCGCATTGGGGAACCGGAACCGGTTCTGGCAGAATATATGGAGTTTATGGATGCAAATTAAAAATGAGGAGCTGTCGCAACATCACGCCCCGCGGTACCATCGCAGGTGTTTCTTGCAGCAGCTCCTTATCTTATTTTTCTTCCGAGTTATTCTCCTTCGTGGAGGTTTTCAGCGCATTCATCTGGGTATCTTCCACCCCTTCGGAAACCTCTTTCTGGAAGAAAATCTTCACGGTCATGAACAAAAGCTTCAAATCCAGCAGAAAGGAATAATTCTCAATATAAAACAAATCCAACTTTAGTTTATCATAAGGCGTGGTATTATATTTCCCGTAAACCTGGGCATATCCTGTCAGACCCGCTTTCACCTTCAGCCGATAGACAAACTCCGGAATCTCTTTTTCGTATTCCTTCATAATATCCTCGCGTTCCGGCCTCGGCCCTACCATGGACATATCTCCCTTGAGCACATTGAAAAGCTGCGGAAGCTCATCCAGATGCAGGTTGCGAAGTACATAGCCTATGGGCGTGATTCGGCTGTCATGCTTGGAGGCAAGACGGGCGCCGTCCTTTTCCGAATTCACGCACATACTGCGAAACTTGTATATCTGAAAGCTTTTTCCGTGCAAGGTCAGTCTCTGCTGCCGATAAAACACCGGTCCATGATCGTATAGCTTCACCGCCAGCGCAATGAGCAGCATTAACGGCGAGGTCACAATAATTCCAATCAAGGACATAAAAATGTCCAAGATCCGTTTCAAAGCACGCTGCTCCACCGAAAGCCCCAAGTTTCTTGATAAAAGAAGCGGCGTATCAAACAGATGAATTCTATCACTGCCCGCCAGAATGATATCGGATATCTTCGGGCTCACATAGCATCGCACCGAATGCTCAAAACAATACTTCAGATACCGGTTGCGAATGCCTGCCGGCAAATCCCAGATAATGACACCTTCATATTTCTCTATCATCTGAAAAATCTCAGCTTCGCCTCTGTCAATATGCACAAGTCCGCTGATATCATACTTGTCGCTTCTGGAATTCAGCTTCTGTATCAGATCTCCGGGACTTCTGTCTCCATAAATAATGAGAAGCTTCCTTGCCCGGTAAATCCTGGAATAGGCATAGCTGGTGCCAAAAATCCAGACCACGATCAGAACAATCTGCACAAAGGTCATCTCAATGATAGCATGCGCCGGCAAAAACCACCGGTTGATCAGGGTAATCTGAAGATACGTTACAATGTTCGTACAAATGGTCGCCAGAGTCAAAGAATAGAATACATCAATTTTTTTGAGGTATCCCACCTTCAGACCGCCGTACATCTTGGAAAACATCATAAGAATGAGACCGTATATGGCAATCAGAACCCAGTTACCCTTGCGCCAGAAGGGCTCAAAAATCAGTTTGCGGTAAAAATCATACCACACATACGCGAATACCGCCGTCTGCGCCAGAATGACCACGCTCGCCAGACAAAAGACGATAAATCGCTTATAATCTTCCCGTTTACTCACATAATCCCTCTTATTCTACCACCTGGTATTTCATCCCCCCGGCAGCTTAAAATCTGAGATAAGTATAGCATACCCAATATTACATTTCAATGACGGAGTTTTTACAGGAAGTTACAGAGTTCGGCAGATGCTCTGCTGTCACTCCAGAATCAATTGTACTTCCTCCAGCGATATCAAACATTGCTCAGCAATTTCCTGAGGATTTTTCCCCTCACTATTCATTTTAAATACCTGTTTTGTAAGAGCAATGCCCTCTTTTTTTCCGTCTTCAATCATATCGTCAATCGCTTTACACATATCGGTTCCTCCTTCATTCCGACAAATCTTCTTTAACTGCTTCAGCTGACTGGTTTTCGACATCACCGCGATCAGATCATAAGCCTCCTCATCTAATTTTGAAAAAGTCTCGCTGTTTTCTCTCATATATGCTATGAGTTTCTCTTTATCTTCCGCATTCTGCAAAAAGCCGAACACATACCGGATATCCGTCTGAAACCGCTCCAGATAAGGATATTTTCGGATCTCCAAAAGATTAAGAGAGTAATCCTGTACCATCTCAGCCACTCCCTGCGGAAATTCTGATAAGTCCAGCATATCTTTCAGACATTTGGGGGCGTCCCATTCTTTTGTCCCATAATATAAAACCAGCGTAATAAATGGCTGCAGCTTGTCATTTCTGGCAAAACCGGATACAAACTCATCTCCAGTCAAATCCTTCTGTTCCCTGTGAAACTTCTCTCTTGTCTTCACCTGCCCTGCGTAAGCTGCTCCCTCCGCGTTTAGGACACGCACCGGCATAGCATAATGAATGCCGCTCTGGTTTTCAATAGCCACCAGCAAAATATGCATACGACAACTCACTCGACGAAAAATATCCCGAAACAGCTGATAAGCCTTCACTTCTCCCTCCGCAAAAACACGACCGGAAACAGAACGATTCGCTTCTTTCACCTCCTCCGGTTTGATGATCTGTTTCCCCCGAAATAAAAACCCGTTGAGTAAATCCGCAAAGCGCGCCGGATCCTCAAAATATTCCATAGAAACAATGTCCTTTTCCTGCATAAAACCTCCTTTACATCGTAAGGAAAAATGCAGATTTTCTGATTTGAGTATAGCAAGGGAAAGAAGGAAAAGCAATAGCCCAATACGTTCATTCTGCATTCTTCAAAAAGAAATGGGAAAATCGACCGAATGGTCTTATACAAGCCGGAATCGGCTTTTGATTAGCATTATTATATACAAAATCCCGCAAAGTTGTCAATAAGATATTGTTATACTCATCAAATAATTAGAAGGCAGGAATTTTATTTTAAATTATTCAAAATAAAATTCCCGCACGTCTCATCGTCTAGGATTTCCTCTATAAATTCTCTTTTATCCTGCAAATTTCGTTTTTCTTTTTCTCAGATACTCACACACTGCAAATCCCACAAAGCCAATCACCGACAACATACAGCCTGCCAAAAGTCCGGGCGTGGAATACGTGAATTCGATCACATTCTCTCCCGCTTTGATATCCACTGCCATAAAATTTCCCGCAATTTTCTGCGGCTCTGTCTCTTCGTTGTTCACAGTGACCTTCCAGCCTTTATCATACGGAATGGTAAACAAAAGCCTTCCCGCTTCCTCTGCCTGATACTTTATTGTCATGCCCGTTTTTTCCCGCACGCCATCTTCTGCTTTGTTTTCTTTCAGAGAAGCAATGGCTTTTTCAAAATTCTCCATTCGTAACGTAGCGGCCAGAAATCCGTAATCCTCCATATAGGTTCCATTCGCCGCCATCACCTCAACAACGTCTCCTTTTTTGAACTCCCCGGCGTATATAACATGATTGTCATACCAGGAAACAGAAGCTATCTGAGAATGATCCACATGAACCGTCATATCCGGATTGCTGTATTTAAAATACAGATATAAAGGTCCGTCTTCCTGCACCTCCAGCCTCCAGTTCCTCCAGGAAACGCCGTCCGTATTGCTCTCCAGGATCTCCGGCGTACTGTACAGCCCGGCCTCATAGCCCAGCAGCGCACTGTACAGCTTTTCGTGATTGGAAAAAGCATCATCGCTCCAGGCGATCTCCCCGCAGTTTTCATCCACCTCAAACGCGATTGGCAGCGCATAAGGATTTTCATACAGGCGGACATCCCCCAGAATTCCTTCTTTGAGAAGCTCCCCTTTATAAACATCATTTCTGGAATAAATATATTTTACACCCAGAAGGGAATCCATCGGCAAAACAGGATAATAGGGAAGATGCTTATTGTTGCTTCCATATCCCCATTTCATCAGGAGTTCCTTCATCTGCATGTCGTCCGTGGAGGCATACTGCGCCACAGAAGAATACCCAAAGCTCATCCCTTCATTGCCAAAGCCCTGATCAATTCCCTCGGTTCGTGTCAAAGTCTTATCCACCCGGTACATATCAAACGCCGCATCTGTATTCTTCAGCTCTTCTATCTCCTCTTCCATGGTCCGATTATACTCTGTATAATACCCAACACTTTCCACATGATCCTCAAATTCCCACAGCAATTTTGCAGAGAATTCCAGAGTCATACAGAACAGCAGCAAAACAGCTGCCCATCTGCGATATTTTTTCTGTTTCCATAGAAACGCACATACTCCGCCCACTATGAGAACAAGAACACAGCTCACATAGACGCCTGCGCGGGGCTGATAATTCTGCAGCATATCAAATAATAATCCAACACCTACAATAACTGCCACGCTTTTCCCAATAGCCGCCCGTTCTACCTTTTCTTCTTCCAGGGCTTTTGCACAATAGCCCGCTGTCACCAGCATCAGAAAACTAAAAAGAAATGCCTGACGAAAATAATGATTGTTGGGTATCTTTAATCCGGTAAACAGATAGTTAAACGGCTTAAAACACAGCAGCATCAAAAATCCCAGAAGGAACGTCCCGAACACAATCTTTTTGTATCTGCTGATGCTTCGTCCCGCAAAAAACAACACTGTCAGAAGAAGCACAAGCGTCCCCACAAAAATCGGCGGAATCCAGTCCATCTGTGTCAGCTTATCGCTCTGCAGGTACAGATCCCGAAAGCCTTCCAGATAGGAAAACCCCATGTCCGGCTGCAGAACAGCGGCATCAAAAGGCTCCCCCTGCTTCATCATCTGCAGCGTCTGCGGCAAAAACAGAAAACAGCTGCCCAGTACAGCCAGAATCGAATATCCCGCAAAAATTCCAATACTTCCCGCGGTCTCCTTCACGGAAAACCTTTTGTTTTCATAAAACAGGCAGGTTTCCATCAGAAAATAAATACATGCAAAAATACACAGCATATATCCCATGTACCAGTTGGAAGCAATGGCATAAAACAGAGCGAAAAAATAGACTCCGCACTTCTTTTCATATATCATTTTGTGTATGCCAAGAGCCAGTATCGGCAAAATAATCACGCCGTCCAGCCACATCACATTGCTGCACTGGAGAATATTGTAGCCCATGAGCGCATACCCCACCGACAGAAAAACACCCAGCATGTTTTCTGCCAGATGCAGCTTTCTGAGATAAACGTATGCCGTCACACCGCACAGCGCCAGCTTCAGAATGATAAGCAGAGTGAAAAACTGCGCGATCTTCTCCGCCGGAACAAGCAAAAGCAGAAAATTCAGCGGCGAAGCCAGATAATACGCCACCAGGGCCGTAGTATTTCCGCCCAGCCCTGCATGAAAAGAATAATTCCAGCTCTCCTTTCCCTGAAGGACCTGGCGGAACCACATAAAGAAATCTGTGTACTGATACTGCATATCATGGTAAACCAAAGAGCGGTCTCCAAAAGGGTACATTCCTCCCACCCAGAAGGAAAACAGCAGAATTCCCACCGGAATCAGAAACGCCAGAACCCCCATCCATATTCCATTCTTTTTTATGTCAATTTTCGTTTTCATTTTTTCAGGCTCCTTCCATAAAACCGCCACTTATCAAGTGTTCCTATTGTACCATGTTTCTCCTTGCAAATCAAAAGAAGCCTTTTCCTTTTTCAGCTTTTCCCAAAAAAATCCCCTAATACAATCATATATGGTAGCAATTGCAGAAAACGATATGGTAAAATATAGTCATACTTCTTCAAACAGGAGGGCTTTTTATGGATAACATGCTGAAACGGACATGTCAAAAAGGTGCTGCGTCCACAAACAACTCACTGAATCACATCAGTCTTTTTGAAGGTCAGACCAGCTTTACGCTGCCTTTGGCAGAACTGGAGGCAGGTACAAAAACTGCGGTAAGCCTGTCTGCCGTTTATCGCAGTACCAGTGAAGACGCTTCGTCTGTATCCAATATATGTCAGCCGGATTCCCTTCTGGGACAAGGCTGGCACATGGATCTGCCGCGCATCGAGCTGCTTTATCCCAACGTCTGCAACACCTATGACTCCGCCTATTATCTCGTGGCCGAAGGCGGTGTTCATTATCTGAATCGTTTGAATGCACAGAAAGAACGCATTGCCTTTTTTGCGGAGGAATTCCCCTTCTGGAAATTTTATTATTATCCGGACAGTCCACAGTCTTTCTGGGAGATTGTCAAGGATGATGGAAGCATCTGTCAGTATGGAGGAACCCTCGATTCCATCTGCCTTCAGCCGGAATATGACAACTGGGTTGGCGCATGCTCCACAGGAAAAGGCCGTCCCATGCCCACTGCCTGGTATCTCTCAAAATCTGTCTCCTATGGTCTGGGAGAAAGCACCTATTCCTATGTTCAAGATACTGTCTCCATATGCGGCGTCGCTTCCACCAGAAATATCCGCCTCTCTTCCATACGTTCCCCTCATGGAGCCGGAGCGCAGCTTATTTATGGCAAACGGGAAGCTTTTGAACAGCCGGCATCTCATTTCTCCCCAAACGGCAAGGAAGCTTACTGTTTTTTGAATAATCCATACTATCTTTCCGAAATACAGATTCTATATCCGGACGGAACACTGCATTACCGCAATTCCTTCCTTTATTGTCTTATGAATCTGGCCGACGAGAAAAATTCCTCATTTACCAAACGCTATCTTCAAAAAATGCGCCGCATCTACGGTACCGGTGTTTCAGATCCGGACATGGAATTCACCTATGATTTCGACAAGACTTCCCCCCACAGGGGCCTTTTGACTGAAGTCTCCTATCCTTACGGTGAAAAAACAGCCATAGAATATACCCGTACCACACTTCCAGGCACGCAAAATTCGTTCTGCATAAAACCGCCGGCTCCGGGATATGAAGCCCGGATATGGCAGGGTTCTTCCTATACCATTGCAGGTTTTGAACAGGGAACCCATTCTGATATCCATATATATTCCTGGCATGGAGCATTCGAGGCTTGGCAGGATAAAACATTGCAGAATCTTATTCCCGGCTGCTATGAAATCATTGTGTTTTCAGAATTTTTCCTCATAATGGCTGAGCGCCCCGGAAAGCCCGGGTTTACCCTTTATCTTTACAGGCAGAATCCCCTGCGCCGTCACGAATGGATATCCTCCTCATTTGAGCAGCAGGATTCCCGAAAAAATATTTCCCTCGCCTGCGGAGACGATTTTGTCGCAATGCAGTCTCAAAGCAGCAGTACGCTGTTTATTTATCAATATACTCCCCTGGTGCAGGAATGGGAAAAATTCTCTCTCAACACTGCCCTTTATAACAACCTTTCCCTGGGCGCAGGGCGCGGCTGTGTCTTTGTGGCAGGATACCAGAGTTCCATACAGACATTGAATTTTTGCAGCTTTTACAGAAACTCTGACAGACGCTGGTGTTTCGCAAGCAAAAGCCGCCAACGTCTTTTAGTAAACTGGGAGCTTACCTCCCCCAAAACCGTGTGGTCCGTGGGCGCCTGCCAGGCCTCTGCCGTTTTTATCCGGGAGGAGGATGAAAACTATGTAGCCGCCACGCAATTTCTTCTTCGATGGGATGCTGCTTTTGTTTTTCGCGATATCAAAAGCATTGCTCTTCGCCAGACCAAAAACACTTCCAATCCTATTCTCTATGGTTTTATGTCCGATACCGTCATCGGGCAGGCTCAGAATATTTTCCGTTATACGCCCGGAAGCTGGAACGAAAAAAAACTGTTGTCGCCCCATGAGGGCTCCTCATACCGATATGCCTACGGATCAGATCTTGCGCTGGCCGCCCGATATGAGAAAGGCCGGCAGGAATTTACCGCTCTTCGCTATGATGTATATAACGGGCGTTGGACAGACGAAGGAACGCCTCGCGCAAATCCCCTGTCCAATACCAGCGAGATCTGCCAGCCCGCCGTATCTGATGAATTTGCCCTTTTAGGACGGCAGGTATTTGCGAAGACCCCCTCCGATACCTGGGAGGAAATCTTCCTGCTGCCATCCCAAACCCGGCCACAAAGTGCGCTGTTCTCCAAAACAGGCTCTTATCTGATCTATGAGCTGGAAAATAAAAAGGAATGCCGCATCCTGTTTTTCAAAAACAAAAAACCGGGAAAAGAGTTTTGCTTCACCGGACAATGCTTTCTGGATCCGGAAGGAAAGGACCTCCTTCTTGGCGGAAATATTCTTGTTACCTATGAGGGCAATTCCCTGAAAAAGGTAAAATCCATCCGTCTCTATCACCTCCAGGCAGACAGCTATAAGGAGCACCAGTCTGTCCGTCAGGTAAGAAAAACTGCTGTACATACCGGCTCCCAGATACAAAACACCTACTTTTCCTATCATCCTGAGGGTGTCTCGTTTCAGAATGGATCCCCCAACTATTCGGTTGTCGATACCATTCCCATCTCTGAAAACAAAGAGTACGGCTACACCCGAACCCTCTTCTACGCAGGACTTTCTCCACAAAATCCGGCTGCCTGCTATCCACCGGACGGAGAGTTTTCTCACAGTCGGAAAATATACAGCCTGCTTTGCGGCCAGGTTTTCCGAACCGAGTGCTATGACAGCAAAGAAACCCTGCTTTGCAGAGATACCAACGAAATACAGTACCTGAAAAACAAGTCTGTCCATTTTGCGGCAGAGGGGCGTCAGACAAAAGAATTCTTCCGCCCGGATTTGACAACAGGAGCTCCAGCTTCCATTGTGCAGCATATTACCCATCACTACGAAACCATGTATGGACGGAAACGAAGCATGACCTCCTCCAACGTCCTGTCTGACGGCAGCATTGCCCAAACTACGCAGGAGTTTCTCTACGGCCACGAGGTTTACCCGGATATGCTGAAAGAAAATCTTCTTTCCTTCATTGTACAGACAACTGTAAAAGACTCAAAAAATACGCCTTTGTCCGCACATGTACAGACCTTCCGGCGCTTTGACGGTTTGTACCGTCCCTACCAGACCTATCTATGGAAACAGACGGGCGATGCTGAATTTTTCAAGGAAAGCTGCCGCTCTAAGAACTGGCAGAAAAACGAAGAAATTCTGTCTTATACACCCTGGGACGAGGTCGTGGAAAGCACAGGGGCAAAAGGACGGATATCCGCGACACAGTACGATAAAAATCAACAACTTCCGATAGCCCACTTTTCATCCGCCGCTCTCTCGGAGGTTGTTTATGCCGGTTTTGAAGATTATGAATGCCTTCGCGGCGTGTTCTGGGAAAATGCGGAACTCACCTCCGAAGAATTTTTCAGCGGAACTCAATGCCTCAGGCTTTCTCCGGGCGGCAGCGTAACATTTTCGCCTGACCGCGCCGAGGGACGCTATCTTTTCAGCTGCGCTGCAAAGGCAGAAAATTTATCCTCAGAAGAACTTTCTCTTCATCTGAAATACGCAGATGGCACTGAAGAGATTTTTCCCTGGGAAAATCCGGCTCCTCAGCACTGGCAGAGCATTCGGCAAATTCTGTTTACCGAAGCAAAAGTTCTTTCCTGCCTCCGCGTAGAAAACCGTGGAAACGGCTGTCTTCTGCTGGATACCTGCTTCCTTACCCCAGTAGACTGTGAAGCCCAAAGCTTTGTTTATGAAAGATCAACCCGGCTTACAACCGCCGAGCATTACAATACCAAGGAAGGCCGCCGCTTTTTTTATGATGGTCATTCCCGTCCTGTATTGGAAATCTCCGATGGCGAAACGCCTCTGAAGTCCACGCATTACGGCTATGCAGAAGATTCTCCCGAGTGTTTTTCTGCCGCTGTTAAATATAACGGCGGAACCTTCCTGGATTTCACCAGAAGCAATGATTCTTGTCAATATATTTCTTTGGAAGGCAACTGGCTCAGGGACAGCCGCGGTCTTTTAGGAAGCGGAAGCATCTCCACAGAAAAGCCTGAGACTCTTCCCTACGGAATCCACCTTTCCATTGTAGGAGAAACCTTCTCCATAGAAATCGGATCCTGCCACTTTTCCAAAGACAACTCTGTATGGAGATGCGGCGCTTCCGGCGAATCCAGAACGGAAGCCTTCCCGTTCCGGGAAGAAATTACCATTACAGTAACCCGTTCCGGTATCCTCTTTCTGGCAGACGGTAAGCTTCTCTTTACCTGCAAAAAAGAACAAAAGACTCCGGACCGTATTAAGCTGAACTGTCCATCCACCGTACTGATACGCTTTCTTTCCACCACCCAAATGCCCTGCCCTGTATTTACCTTTCAGGATAATACCGGCAGGCCTCTGCAAGAGCAGATGATGACGGAAGACGGACTTCTTGTGGAGGAGGTTCTTTACCATCCTGGCGGACAGGCCGCCGTTCAGAGCAAAAAAGCATTTTTCCCCGGAGAGTTTCCCGGCTATCGCCACGGCTTTATCACAAAATTCGACTGGGAAAGGAGCCTTATGGAAGGCGAAGTACATGATAAAAATCCACAGGATGAAGGCAGATGCTTCACCAGAGGCTTTTTTTCCGCTTCACCTCTCATGGAGCTCTCCACAATACAGCTTCCTGGAAAAGATCTTGAGACTGCGCCGGTTCGTTTTTCCCGGTTCATCTCTCAGAATCAGTTTATATCTGTTATGGAGGAGCCTGACGGTCAAAGGCACTGGACAGCCCGTGACTGGAAAGACCACATTCTGCGCGAGGGATTGGGGCCGGAGCCATTTCAGGAACAAACCCGCTATGAATTTAACCTTCTTGGTCAGAAAACCAAAATCTTTCATTCAGGATATTTCGAAGGAAAGACCTCCCTTATTACAGAATTCCTATACGATCATATGGGAAACTGCGTATTCAAGAAAAATCCGGACGGAGCCACTACGGCTGTTGTCTATGATTCCATGGGACTCCCTCGTTTTTATCAGGACAGCGCCGGGAAACAGTCTGGATACTACATTTATCTGAAATATGATTCCATGTGCCGCCAAAAAGAAACCGGAACTGCAGACGGCAACTTTGACACAGCGATTCTGCAGGCCTTCGCAGATACCGGGGATTTTCCTGCTGAGAACTGTTCCCCCGAAAGAAAGCTTTCCTACAATTTCTGTCACCCCTGCGGACTGGGAAATATCCGGCAGGCAGAAACCCTGTATACAGATGCCTCTTCAAATGTCATGGAAACCTTCTTATATGATTTCCGCGGTAATCTCGCAGAAAAACGAATAGAATTTGAGGGCAGGCAGGCATCCCTTACCTTTTCCTATGACGACTGCCGAAATCTCCTTTTGCGTCAGGGAAAAAGCTTTCTGGAAAGAACGCTCCCTGCTGTTTCCTACGTTTATGATACCGCCGGAAGAATGACCGGCATGTCCTCAGACGGACGCCCCATCGGTCGGCGCAGCTTTAACGCCTTTGGTGCTACGGAACAGGAGGTTTACGGAAATGGCGATTTTTCCAGAATTCTCACCTATACCTCAACCCAGCAGCTGAAAACGCTGGAGGATCCCTATTTCAGACAAAGCTTTACTTACGCTTCCTCCCCAGATGGAAAAGACTATTCCGGAAAAATCCGAAGTATTTCCACAACGCTGCAGGGCGAAGGTCTTCCGCAGAATTTCCCCCGCACCGAAGCCTTTTCCTGCTCCTATGACAGCTATGGGCGCCTTGTTCTGGCCGGAGATACGCAAATCCGATATGACAGCAATCGTACCCTTCACTCTGTAGAAGGGCAAGGCGCAGATCTTTGCTATCAATATCCCCGGGACAGCAACCGCCTGCTGCATATAACCGAAAAAGGACAGACCCGGTATTTTTCCTACAACGAAAACGGCACAGTAACAGAAGTTTCTTCCCCCCAAGACAGCCTTCACCTTTTTTACAGCAAAACAACCGGAACTCCCACCGGCTCAGACGGCGGAACCTTCTGTCATATTTTCTGTGAGGGAGCCGGCTATCGAATTGCCAAAAGATTGCCAGAACATACGACCTATTATCTCAATGACTTTCAGGGAAATGTAATTTTTGAGGAAACAGAAGACAGCTCAAGTGCCTATTATTTTATGGATACGCAGCTTTGGGGCATGGAGCAGAACAAACAGCTTTTTCAGATCATCCGGGACTACCAGGGGTCGGTACGGGCAGTTGTTCAAAACGGTAAAATTTTAAATGCCTATACTTATCGGCTTTATGGCGGCGACGCCAGAACCTTCGAATCCACACCCTGTACCCTCCGTTATCTGGCGCGCCCGCTTGACAAGGATGTTGGCCTGTATTTTTTCACGCACAGATGGTACAATGCGGAAATCGGTTGTTTCTATGGCCAGGATCCGCAGGCAGGACCGTTTTCGCCTTATGTTTATGCCGGAGGAGACTGTATCAACTATATAGATATTACAGGGAATAACCCGGTAGGCTCTGTTCTGTCTATTTTCTGCGGAGTAGCCCTGATGATCGGCGGCGCAATCGTAATCGCTGCTTCGGGAGGCACTGCCGCACCGGCCGTCAGCGTTTTTTACAGTATTGCAGGAAGTTTCCTCGTCGGTGCCGGCATCAGCGGAATGATTTACGGCATCACCTCGGCTATCACCGGAAAATTTGATGTGACCGCCTGCCTGCTTTCCGCAATATCCGGCGGTGTTTTCGGGGCTCTCACAGCAGGAACCGCTTCCCTGGTTCCTCAAATCTGTACAAGAATTTCCACAAAAATCCTGTCAGACGCTGTTTTGGGCGGTATGCTCGGTATGGCTGAGGGCGTAATAGACAACGGTATTTCCAATATAACAGAAAAGAGAAGCTTTTTTGACACGCCTTGGGCATCTCTGGGCATCGGTCTTGCTGTCGGCGCTTTGTTCGGAGGTATGAGCGGCCTTGGGACAGGCTGGCGCAATGCCCAAAAACTCCGTTCTTACCGCGCACTTGATAATCCTGATTACCTCATTGTCGGAAACAGGAACAACGGCTCCTTTTTAGAACGCCTTCACTCTCGAATGACCCTTGATCTCGCCGGGAATTCAGGGAGAAACACCATTCGCAGAGAGCTGTTTCAGGATGAAAACGGAATCGCATTTCTCTTTGTAAGAAACGGAAAAACCATAGAAAATGCAAAACATACCTTTGGAAAAATACCGATTTCTCCCGATGCCGCTGCCCGTATCCAGACCGCCTATACAAACGAACAAATACTCGGAAACTACTCTTTACTTACCAACAACTGCACGACCTTCGTCGCCAGAAATATGGTTCTTGCAGATATTTATCCACCTGCATGGGCAGTTGTAATTCCACAGTTTCTCACTTACTATGCCAGATATATCACCTAAGCGTAATGTACAGCATGCACTCCGCTGCAAGCTGACATAATATAAACCCTATCAAAGGAGGAATTTTTTCATGACAGACAAACAAAATTTTGAAGGCTGGGCCGATCGTCACAAAAGAATGGGGCTGGATGAAGTCAAAGATAATATCCCTCACTTTCAGTCAAAGGCTCTGCACAGCGTCGAAGAGCTGGAACAACTTGTGGGACACATCCCTGTTCTGGAAAAGCAGAGAAAAAATATACTTACCGGACGTAGAAACTGGTCCCGTCCCCGCATGCGCAAGGCCATTCTCAACCACATTATGGGGCTTTGCACAATGACTCCGGAACAGATTGCGCAGATTGACAGGGAGCTGGCAGTTTTCCCGGTCGATATTCTCAGTAGTGAAAAAGCTACCGTTACCCCGGAAAAACCGCTCATCATTAATTCCGGCACCTGCGTTGTGAGTTTCAAGGAGCTCATCCTGGATGGCGGTTATATTGAAATCAGCACCCCCTGTGAATTCACGGTAGATAAGCTTACCCGGACAGAACGGCAATCCGCTCAGTTCTATGACATTATCCTGAAAGGCCATGACGGTGAAGACGGGCAACATGGGGAAAATGGCAAAGACGGAATGCCCGGCGCCAATGGAGCTGCCGGAAAATGTGATTGCTGCGGCGGCGCGGTAAGCTCCGACGGACAGCCGGGCGGCAACGGCGGCAACGGAGCTAAGGGCTCTGATGGCATGCCAGGAAAAGACGGTCTGGATGTTGATGACATTGTACTTAGAATTGAGGATCTTCAAACAAATCTTACCGTATGGGGTACCGGAGGACGCGGTGGAAACGGTGGCAACGGCGGCAATGGCGGCAATGGTGGCAACGGTGGAAAAGGAGGCAATGAAAAAACCTGCTGTGCCGTTCACGCAAACGGAGGAAACGGCGGTGATGGCGGCAATGGAAACGAGGGCGGCAACGGCGGCGCTGGCGGCAAAGGCGGCAACGGCGGCAATCATACCATCTATTATAAGAGCACAAACGGCAGCACCGTTCATACTAAAACACTTTTGGCTTCCGGCGGATGCGGCGGCAGGGGCGGATTCCCCGGAAACGGAGGCGCTGCCGGAAAAGCTGGCGGCAGGGGCGCGCGCGGCGGAAATGCCGGACACGGCAGTACTGTAAGCGGTGCTAACGGAAGCGACGGCTTCGCCGGGGATGAAGCGGGAACTATTGAAATAAATCCGGAATGTAAATAAGTGCAAATTCTGCTCGAACGGTACGTTCATTCTAAAATCAGCGGTACATCTATTCTGATTTAGCGGTATGCGTTTTCTGGGTCGAAGGTACGGACATTTTCTGGGACTAGCCAGGATACTCCCCCAGATTACGTCTGTACCTCCCGCTCACATCCTCCTTTAACTGATTAAGTCCGTGCGCGCTCCGGTTACTTAACCCAATTATAAAACAGAAGCATCAAAAAAACACGAAATGAATTATCACTTTTCGGCTTAGTCTCTCTGGCTGCCGCAAAACAAAAACAGGCAATGCTCAAAATATCTGAACACTGCCTTTTATAGTCTGTCACTCCAGAATAAGCTGAACTTTCTTCGTGGAGATTTCACACATCTCCGCTATCTCCTGAATAGATTTTCCTTCCCTACTCAGCTTAAATACCCGCTTCGTAAGCGCAATCCCCTGTTGTTCTCCATCAATCCGTCCTCGGCGTTCGCCCTCAATCCTTCCCTCTGCTCTTCCATCCTCGATCATATCGTCAATTGCTTTACACATATCCGTTCCCCCTTCTTCTCTCTTGCAAATCTTTTTTAATTGTTTCAGCTGACTGGTTTTTGACATCACTGCGATCAGATCATAGGCCGCCTCGTCAAGCGACGAAAAGATTTCCCTGTTTTCTTCCATATATGATGCCAGTTTTTCTTTCTCTTCTGCCTTCTGCAAAAAACCGAACACATATCGGATATCCGTCTGAAACCGTTCCAAATACGGATATTTCCGTATTTCCAGAAGATTAATGGAATAATCCTGTACCATTGGGGCAAGCTCTTCCGGAAAGCCTGATAAATCCATCATTTCTTTAAGACTCCTCGGCCCGTCCCATTCTTTCGCTCCATAATATAGTACCAGCGTAACAAACGGCTGCAGCTTATCCTCCCGGGCAAAACCGGACACAAACTCATCCCCGGTTAAGTCCTTCTGTTCTCTGTGAAATCTCTCCTTCGTTTTTACCTGCCCGGCATAAGCAGCTCCCTCCGCGTTCAGGACACGCACTGGCATTGCATAATGAATTCCACTCTGGTTCTCAATAGCTACCAGTAAAACATGCATACGGCAATTAATACGGCGAAAGATGTCCCGGAATAGCTGATAGGCCACCGCTTTCCCTGCTGTATGAACCCGTCCGGAAACCGAACGGTCAGCCTCCACCACGTTTTCTGGCTGGATGACTTGCTCGCCCCCAAACAAAAATCCGTTGAGCAAGTCTGCAAACCGCGCCGGGTTTTCAAAATACTCCATGGAAATAACATCCTTTTCCTGCATAGAACCTCCTTTGCATTGTAAGGAAAAATGCAGATTTCCTGTTTTGAGTATAGCAAAAGAAAGGCAAACACGCAATAGCCCAATACGTTCACTCTGCATTTTTCAAAAATAAATGGAAAAAATCGACCGAATGGTCTAAATGAGCCGGAATCGGCTGTTGATTAGCATTATTATAAACACATCATTTATATGTTGTCAATTGCTTTTGATAACTATACAGTTAAAATTTTTCTCGACAGAGTCACTGGTGATGTCCTCAACGCGCCGTACCGGAAACGCTGCCAGATACATTTTAATCAGAGTTTCTTCGACGCTGCTGCGGACAAGATCCTTTAAATCGTGCTTTATTAAATCTTCATTGAGTTGTATAATGTTATCGGACATGGTTCTATACCTCCTCATATAATCAAGTGTTTTTTATTGAAAATTCAAGGTTTTTCAACCTTTCATATCTCAGTGAATTAGCCACAGTCATGGATATTTCGATGTATCAGGTACTGAAATAGTAGTTGCAGGGTACACGAAATAGAACGTCTTCATTTCTGTTCTACATGACCTTGTGTATACCCATCCCTCTATGGCAGCTAACCTCCTATGTCCACCAGGATCATCTCTGTCTCCAGAGGTCCTCACTTCCTTCGTTCTGCCTATCCATAACCAGGGTGTCAGCTTTGCTCCTATACGGGATCATGTCCCATGGTTAAAATTTCTGCCGACTACTGGCTCATTCTTTGTTTTTTGATTACTGACTTGCTTCCTGTAGCAGCACTGTTTCCAGTGGACGTTATCTGTTACATTCTGCTTTATTCAGTGACTGCCCATTTGACAGTCTCCTACATTGTTTCTCTCTGTTTATGCAGCCTACATATATACTGCCGGTCGTTTGATATCTCCCAGCATCTTTGCCGAATCATACTCCACACCTTTTGTCAGCATGACATAAAAGACTCTGATCAGTTTTGCAGCTACCGCCATCAATGACTGCATCTTTTTTAACGGATTAACCTTCCTGGTTGTGTAATAATGATGCAGTGCACCAAACTCCGGATTTTTTCCTACTAAAGACATTGCAACCTCGAATAACAGATATCTTAGTCTCTTTCGACCCCGTCTGCTTATTGTTGTCTGTCCTTTATGCTTTCCGGAACTGTTTTCAACCAGTGCCAGTCCTGCAAGTTTCTGCAGTTCTTTTGGACTGCTGAAGCGTGTGATATCACCTACCTCTGCAAGGAATCCTGACACTGTCCTGATTCCCACACCCTTGATTTCCATCAGCTTTTCTGCCATTGGGATCTGCTTTACCAGTTCTTCAATCAAGAGCATTACTTCCTGAAGTCGATTGTTTCTGGATTCATAGTCCTCCAGCAGCATACGTATCTCTATACGTGCGGCCTTGGCTCCTTCTTTCGTTCCGACACTGTGCCTTGCAGCTTCCACCAGGGTCTGTGCCCTCTTTTTTCCAACTGCTCTTATTTTTGCATCCCGCCAGATCTGGTTCACTCCCTCAACACCCAACGTCAGGATGTCTTCCGGCAGTGGTGCCTTCTTCAAAATCATCATTCCGCTTATCGCATCTGGTTTTCCATACACTGTTTTATATTCAGGAAAATATATATTGAACCAACGACTAATCCGGTTCTGAACTCTCGTAAGCTCCGACTGGATCTGAAATCTCATGTTTGATGCTGTTCTCAGATCTGCATAGATACCGTCTGGCAGGTATGGAATCATGTATCGTCCCTCTTTTACTAATCCTGCGATGACTTTTGGATCTTTACGATCATTTTTTGTTGGATTGTTGTCGTCGAGTTCTTTTGATTTCTTTATATGATGGGGATTTAGCAATACTGGCTTCATTTGGTTATCCTGAAGGAATTTTCCAAGATTAAACCAGTAATGTCCGGTCGGTTCCATTTCAGGAACAACTTTATCCTTCTCATGCTTTTCTTTGATATCAAGAATCCATGTCTTAAACATTTCAAAACCGGCTTCACTGTTGCTGAATTTAAACGGCTTCTTAGAAAACTCAATGCCTCTGTAGTCAAAGGCTCTTGCATAGTGTGTTTCGCTTCCAACATCGATTCCGATTACCAAAGTTTTTTCAGTTATTGCTTCAATTTTTTTGTTCTGTGTGTTAGACTTCATTGTAGATACCTCTCTGTTCAATAAGATTTTTACTAACCTGCCAGTCAGTAGTCTTATTGTACTCTGAGGTATTTTCAATTTTCAACGTCTACATTTTAAATTATACAGGAAGCTCCTATGGTGAATTTTGTGTGGTAACTTTATTCGTAAGCGCTTAATTTTTAGGTATGATAGAAAAAAATCCCCGACTACTTTTCAGTAGCCGGAGCACCTTGACAATTCACATATGATTGATTTGATTCGTTTGCACGACGTTCGATCTCAGCTTTGACAGTTTCGTTCCATGGAGCCAGAAGTTCTAATTCATCATCGCTCATCCTATCATTAGGCACTTTTTCCAGCAGATAAGTAAGATAGTGATAGACGTTTACTCCATTGGCTTTTGCCATTTCTACCATTGTGTACACAACAGCGCTGGCCTGGGCTCCGTTTGGTGTATCGCAGAACAGCCAGTTTTTACGGCCTACTGTAAACGGGCGTATCGCCTTTTCGCTGAGATTATTAGAAAAACTGCAGCGGCCATCTTCCAGATAGGTGGAAAGACAGGAGCGGCGGTTCTGAATGTAGGTGACAGCTTTATCCATTCTGCTTCCACGTGTAGGGCTCTGTTGGTCAAGCCACGACAAAAAGCCTTCTACTACCGGCTTTTCTTTTTCAAGACGCGCTTTTTTGATAGCATCGAAGGAAGAATACTTTGAGCTGATCATATCTTCCAGATGGAAGAGCTGGTTAATGTACAGCATTCCCTGTACGGATGGCTGGGTATAATCCAGAGTCTTTCCCTTGGGAATGGCATCTGTCAGATATCTTCTGATGTGTGCCCAGCAGGCTGTGCGTTTGGCATCCGGAACTTTATTATATCCACTATAGCCATCGCACATCAGATAACCCTTGAAGCCGTGAAGAAAATCTACGGCATTGTCCCCGGCTCGGGTCTCCGAGTATTTATAGAGGATAATAGGTGGTCCTCCGTCTTCACCGCTGCGGAACAGCCACATATATGACTTTGTCTGAGCGCGGCGTTCCGGTTCATGCAGAACCTGAAGTGGTGTTTCATCTGCCATCACGAATCCACGTTCCAGAAGTTTCCTGTGGAAGTATTCATACATAGGAAGAAAAAACGCTTCAGAATTCCGGATCACCCAGTTTGCCATAGTAGCCCTGGTGATCTCCACGCCATACTGTTTCCAGTCCTTTTCCTGACGGTAGTATGGGAGACCATTACAAAACTTCTGGTACATTACCCAGGCAACCGTTCCAGCAGAAGCCATTCCATAAAGCATATGGGCTCTGCCATCTTTTCCTTTTTTGATGACCGGAATATCCTGGAGTTTGCACTGCGGACACTCATAGCTCTTACTATAGTATTCATATACTTTCAGTTTTGCAGGTACAAAAACCAGCTCCCGGCGGACAAACTCTTCCCCGATTTCTTTCAGTGGGGTACCACAGTCAGGGCAGGGTTTCTCTTCCCCAGAAAGTTCCAGATACTTTTTCTCAACAGGAACTCCCTTAAACCGTTCAGCATCTGTAGCTCTTGCTTTTCGTTTTTTTGCTGTTTTTTCCGGAAGAAGTGCTTCAAGATCCTCTGCTTTTACAGCTTCTGGATCCTGTTCCAGTTCAGCCTCGTTGAAAAAGTTTAACTGGCCTGGAATATCGATGGTTCTTTTTTCACTGGAGGTGCCAAACAGTTTTTTACGGAGAAGGTCTATCTCTTCTTTCAGGTTATCCCGTTCCTGGGTAAGAGCCTCTTCCCGTTTATTGGCAGCATCGACAGTTGCCTGAAGTGTTTTTATCATCTTTTTGAGATCGTTTATCATGTCCTTCAGCTCACGGAGCTGGATATCTTTGGAACTGTCTGCCACTGCTTTTTCCTCCTGTTTCTGATGTTTCCATTATACCAGAAAACAGTGGATTTTCCCAGCAAAACAGCGGATTTACCAGGACTTGAAAGTGCTGAAAATACAGCAAAAAATGCGAGTTTTATGTGCAGCTTTTTTACGTTGCCTTGATCGCTTTTGGCTGCTCAATATCAAGGCCAGACATCAGCCAGTCGAATTCCCGCCATGTAAGATTCCGGACTTCAGATTTATTCCTGGGCCACCGGTAAGATCCCTGGGCGGTCAGCCTTTTATAGATCATAACGATCCCGTCAGGTTCTTTTAAAATGGCTTTGATACGGTCGTATCTACGGCCGCAGAAAAGAAAAAGTGCATGATCGATCTCCATCGAAAACTGTTCCTGGATGATCGCACATAATCCATCAATGGACTTGCGCATATCTGTTCTGCCACAGACGATATAGATCGCATCAACACTCGAGATGTCCGCTAACATAAAGACTCCTTCAGCATATCCATAAGCATCTTCAGAAGTACTGGTTTGATCTCATTACTCATTCGTATAAGCAATCCGTCTGCTTCGATTTCAACCGTATGTGAATTGTCAAGGTGCATAGGTCTGTTTCCATTATCTGGGATCAGTCCTGCCGGAGGAGACTCCGGTTCTATAGCAATCTGGACTACATCCTGTTTATGGGACGTAAGGTCAAGAGTGCTGGCTTTTCCAACTGGATCCGGTATCTGACAGGCTTTTTTGCGGAGACGGGTAACTGCATTGTAAAAACAGCTGGGAGATATCCCGTGTTCATTACACCATGCAGCATCTGTCAGGCCGCTTTGTCTGCATTCGGTTACCAGTTCCATCCATTCGTCTAGGGAACGCCCTGGAGCACGTTTCTTACTCATAATGAAACCTCCAAATGTAGTAAATTTCTATCTCCTATCAAGCGGAGTGTAGTAAAAATCTATTTACTATCATTATGAGTTTAAAAACGTAGACAGTAAAGCTACCCAAGATTTAAGCGCTTACCTTTATTCTACCAAACGGCTATAGACCATGTCTGTTTTTATGAAATTGAATTTGCGAAGTTAATTATACGTTATCTAAAAAAGGCTCCAGACACAGTAACAGGGCGGGATTCATAAGAATCCCACCCCAAAACTTGACACAGAGCCCTAATATCTTATATACACGTTCTTCATAGGCTAATCATTTAATTTAAAGGAACTTTGGCATAACCATAAATCGGATAAGTAGCATCATCCATTTGAATATCTCTAATCAACATAATACCTTCCTGTTCAGAAGCCTCCACCATCTGATTTTTCCCCAAATAGAGACCAACATGATGCACTTCATCCACATGATCACACTCTACATCCTCACAACCTGGTTTTTGCCAGAATACCAAATCTCCCGGTTCTAAAATATCATCTAAATTATCTCCTTTGGAAGGCTCAATAAACCAACCATTTTCTTTACATTTCAACATCTGTTCAAATGATTCAAGATTATTCAAGTCATTCATTCCAGCCATACTATATGCATATGATACTAAAGAACTACAAACCAATTGATCTTCGCCAGTTCCGTATGAAACACCAACCTTCTGCAATGCATAATACAAAGCAGTTGCCCTTCCAGAATCGTTCAAAATGCTAAATGATAATCTCCCTTGCGCATCCGCCTGAATATTTAAGCCAATATATGTATCTTCTATACTTGCATTTACAAGCATCTGACCATTATCTCGATCAAAATAATACGCGTCCCGACCAACTGACCAATATCCAAATCTCATCACTCCGGTTTCTTCATCAAGAAAATACGTTGCATCATTGAATTTAGCCATTCCCAACAATACACCCTGTTCTGATGCAGGATCAAACACATATGATAGCCCCGTGCTTTTCACCTTAACAGGACCTGTGACTGCCTCTCCCGTATTATCATCAAAATAATACTTCTTGTTATCAATCACCATCATTGCACCACGTACAAGTTCACCCTTGCCGGTATTAAAATAGTACAACTTATCATCAATGGTTTTGAAACCTCTGAATACTCCTCCATCTTCCTCAAAATAAAATGTATATTTTCCATCAGAAAGTTGAACATCAATCATTCCTGTGCGCATTTCACCAGTAACAGTATCAAAATAATACGGCACATTATTAATTTCAACATAGCCGGTCCTCATAATACCGCTGCCCGGATTAAAATAATATGTCTTTCCATCAATCGTCTTTAAGCCACTATATACACCTCCATTTTCTTCAAAATAATACGTATATTTTCCGTTTGATAACTCAACTTCAATCATTCCGGTCTTCATTTCTCCGCTCGTTTTATCAAAGTAATATGGCTTGTCATTAATCTTAACATAGCCAGTGCGCATAATTCCACTATTGTTATCAAAATAATACGTTTTTCCATCTACGACTTTTAATCCTTTATAAACGCCTCCTGTTTCCTCAAAATAATAAGTAAATACTCCACTAGTTAAATTAACAGTAATAATACCTGTTTGCATTTCGCCAGTAGTTTGATCGAAATAATAAGGTTTATCATTTATCTTTATATAGCCTGTCTGCATAACGCCACTGCTCGGATTAAAATAATATGTCTTTCCATCTACGGTTTGAAGCCCTGTGAGTACCCCTCCCCCCTCAAGGAAATAGTATGTGTAACCATTGCTTTTAACAGTTTGAAGGCCTAATAACATTTTTCCTGTAACTTCATCAAAGTAGGCTTTTCCTATATCACTATAATTTGAAAATCCTTTTCTCAATGTACCATTTGACAAATAATAGTAGTAATCACCATCAATCAACGTTAATCCCGACAGCTTCTCTGAAGAAACCGGTTTTGCATAAACATAGGCTGTTGATGGCCCTAATTTACGAACTCCATCAATTGTTTTAAATGGATACACTCTATAAAAATAGAATATATCTGTCTGCAAGTTTTTATCTGTATAATTTAAAGCTCCCGTTGTCATATACAAATAAGAAAATTTTTCTTCCGTAGCCTTCTTTCTGTAAATAATATATCCATCCGCTCCCTTAACATCACTCCAGGAAACCACAATCCCTCTCGTGGAATTTGCCTTGGCCGACAAACTAGAAACAGATTCCAAAACCGGATATACATATGTTCCTGATTGCCCCAACACTCTTTTTCCATCGACCGTTATAAATGGATATACTCTATAAAAATTATACTGACCTTTCACCATCGCTTTATCTGTATATGTCGTTCCTCTTGTTGTCATGGATAAATATGAAAATTTATCTTCATTTCCTGCTTTGCGATATATAATATACCCCTCGGCACCATTCACCACATCCCAAGATAAAGCTGCACTTGTGTCCGAAATATACTCAGCTTTTAAATTTGCAGATATTCCAACTACATTTTTACAATAAACATATTGTCCAGATTTTCCCAAAACTCTCTGTCCATTCACCATTTTATAGGGATATACCCGATAAAAATTAAATTCTGTAAAACTTGCCGTTTTATCAGTATATACTGTCCCCTTTGTAGTCATTGACAGATAAGAAAATGCAGATTCACTAGCTAATTTACGATAAATAATATATCCATCTGCACCAGGCATCTCATCCCATGTCAGCTCGACTCCTATACCTGCAGTCGCCTGCGCCTGCAAATTAGAAGACGTGCCAACGCTTGCCTTAGCATACGCATATTGCCCGGAATCCCCCAATACTCGGTTCCCATCCACATTTTTATACGGATAAACTCTGTAAAAATTATAATCAGTAAAACTTGCTGACGAATCAGTAAAAAATGTGTTCTGCGTTGTCATCGACAAGTATGAAAAACTGCCGTCACTTCCAACACGACGATAAATAATATAACCTTCTGCTTCCGGCACAGCATTCCAAGATAAAAATACTCCTTGTTTATCATCTGCGACAGCAGTAACACCTGTCGTTACCATCAAAGGCATAGCACTGACATTTGCTGGCGAAATCTCGCTCGATTTCTCAATGGGTGTGCCTTCCGGCTCTGATGTGAACATAGCTTCCAGTTCAAGTGTTGTAGTGGTTGTCTCAGTTGACTCCCATGTTTCGTTTGTTGGCTCTGTTGTTAATAGTTCTGTGGATTCATTGGCAGCTGTCGGTTCTGATGTGAACATAACTTCCGGCTCAGGTGTTGTAGTGGTTGTCTCAGTTGACTCCCATGTTTCGTTTGTTGGCTCTGTTGTTAATGTTTCTGTAGGATCAGCAGTAGTCGTTGAAGCACCATCCGTCTCCATCTCCGCTGGTACCTCATCCACCACTGTCTCTGTTATATCCTCCCCCAGGAAGTTCTGGCTTTCTTCCGCCAATACGGTAAAGCCAGTCTGAGAAAAGAGCAACGCCATACTCAGCATAACAGGTATGAGTTGTTTGTTTTTGCTATACTTTTTCATTACTTTTCCCTCCCCTATAATCAGGGATTTTTATTATTTTTGTAAAATCATTTACCAAGCTTCTTATAAATTTGTCAATTATAACTATCTAACTTTTTTTCTATTTTTCATACACTTTCCATATTTGGTATCCATCAATTTCTTTGTACAGCTCAGCCTTTGCCTCCGGATAATAATGCTCACGCAAAAAATCCACTTTTAAATCTACACCTTTGTTATCTACCAAATAAACATTTTCTGCAGTCAACGACTTTAGCTGATTCGAATACCCTCTTTCTTTTAATATTTTATTTACATCAGGAAAATTAGTTGTAATTCCTCCCAAATATAAAACATTATTATAGTATCCTGTCGGTAATGTCTCCCACGGACACCACTCGAAATACAAAGTTTGAATCGTTGTATTAAAATCTAGGAAATAAAAATTCTGTGGATTTTCTTCTATTTCCTTAAGCAAACCATTTTCTGGTTTTAACCGGTTCACAACTTTCCTGAGTTTTCCGTTCCCGTAATTCCAAGATGTATAAAAATTATTATCAATATATTCTTTTCTATTTTGAGAATTTATATATTTATATTCTCTATCCGGAATATACAAAATCATACCGGCAATACCCAGAATAATTAAGACGCTTTTTCCAATTTTATAAATGTATTGCTTATCTATATCGTTTTCTTTTAAAGAATTTTTTTGATTTTCCCAAAAGTACAAGCCTCCTATAAAAGCAGCTGCAAAAACAGACCATTCAACCCGATACACGCTTCTTCCCGTATAGCTGAAATAAAACAATAAAATTCCTGCGCTTCCCAGACACCAGAGCATTGTCCACCATCTTTTATGGTTCAAAAAAATCCCAAAGACAAGTAACAGCAGACAAGCAAAACAAGCCGGATACTTTAAAAATTCTCTGTTTTGAATATTGTTAAGAGTATCTGTTACCCCTCCTCGAAGTTCATCGGCTTTTTCTTCTACAATCTCTCCGATTTGCTTCATTCTTTCCAAACTAAAAATCTCATTATCTGCAAAACTCCAGGTAGTAATCATATAAAAATCATTTTCTGAAATTCCTAGTTTCTGCAGTTCTTCGGCATACACGTTGTAATCTTCTACTGCATAATCAACAATCTGGGATCGTGCAGAATTATATTCCTTAAAATAGCGATACGCATCATCATTTTTATATACATAACTGTTCACCCAACGTCCCGCATAAGCAGATAATATCAGTACGCTACCAATTAGAAATACTTTTGCCAGATATACCCATGTTTCCTTTCTAAACTTTTCTTTTTTAAGCAACTTTACAATTTCATAAGAGAGTATCGATAAAATAAAAATACCAGCGACATAAATTGTCATAAAACGAAGCCAAACACCTATAATACATAGGACTGCTCCCCACAAAATCTTCCCAGTACCTTTTTTTTGAAACAACGCCCAAACAAATAACACTGCACCCGCCATTATAGCGAATACTGCCGTCTTAGTAAATTGCACCAAGATATAGGCTTCACCAGTAAAAATCACAATAAAAAGTATTGACAAAACCTTTGCACTCATACGTTCTGACCATTCAAACAATAAATAGGTAATAGTCACCGATGATAAAAATATCACAAAAATCTGAAAAACATAATACCAACTAATCTGGGGGAACAGATAATAGAACGGCATAAGAAGATACCCCAAAATTACATTCACAAAAATCATATGCGGATTCGGTCCATCTCCATATGCCCCGGACAAAATTGAAGCCATCACAAAATCATCGGATACTTCATATTTTGAATCACAAAAAACAAAAACCAATACCATAAAACAAATATTTATGAGCAATGCCATGCCCAAACTCGACTGCGCAATTTTTTGACGGCAGGTTTTATATAAATTATCAATTTTTTCTCTCATAATATAAGTTGCTTTCTGCTTGTAATCATTCCTTCGAATATATCTAATATATTTTATCACACGACTCTACAAAAATTTATAAAATCGCGGCTATTCCGCTTCCAAATCTTTCTACCCAACCGTACTTTCCCCATAAATCTCCGTCTGCAGTCTCTGGATTGTTGCCTCAAAATCCGGTACCAGCATACCGCCGGAAGAGGTAAACAGATCATCATAGGGCACACGACTCTGTACAATTTCATACCCCAGAAGCGTCGGTGCCTGCGTCAGCAGAGAAAGCAGTGTTGTCTCTTCCACATTGTGAGTTACCTCCGGAAGCATTTCATTCACCATATTGTTCAGCTCACTAATGCTCAGCCCTTTTACTGCCTCTACAATCTTTCCAATAACAATTCTCTGACGCTCTGTTCTTTCATAATCTGCATTTCCAATATTACGGATTCTTGCGTAGGCAACTGCCTGATACCCATCCATATGAATGGTCCCGCCGCCGCTGAAATAATGAAGATTTGGGTCTTCTCCGGACAAGCTGCACATTTCCATGATACTCTCGTTCGCAGAATATGCTTCTTCGTCTGAAATATCCAAAGTAATGCCGCCCACCAGATCCACAATATCAATCATGGCCGAAAAATCCACGCTTGCATAATTGTCAATATGGATCTTATAATTTTCCTCAATGGTCTGCACCAGCAGCGGGCCTCCGCCGTATGCATTAGCTGCATTCAGTTTCTGCACGCCAAGTCCTGGAATGTCCGCATAAAGGTCGCGCATAAAAGAGGTCATATGAATCTGCTTTTGATCTTTATTGATCGATACCAGAATCATGGAGTCTGAATTTCCGTACCAGCTGTCATCTCTTCTGTCCACACCGATCAGCAGAATATTATATACGCTTTCCGAATTTGGAAGCTCAATTCCAAAAATTGCCTCGGACACCTTCTGTTTCAGAGCCGCTGCCTCTTCTGCCAGCAAGCCTGTGTCTTCCAGATTCAGCCCTTCTGCCAGCTTAACGTCACTGTCCTTCACAAAATTGCTTCTTCCATAATAGCTCTGGAGAAGTCCGTAACCTCCCATTGCAACCAACAGCAGAATGGAAAAAACAATGGCCAACGCCAGTATCGCTTTTTTTGCACCACTCATCTTTTTTCTGCGTTTTTTCTTTTTGCTCATGTCAGCTCCTCTTCTCTTCCATGGTTATTTGTATACAACCTTTTCTTTTGGGTTTTCCTTTGTGACAACAGTTATGGAGGCTTTTTCCAGATTCAATTCTTTTTTGTCTACCGCTGCCGCGAAACTTCCGTCTTCCTGCTTTCTTAAATCGAAGATCTTGCCGTTCATTTCCAGATATGCGTATTGCGAATCATTGATTCCTGCTGCATAAACAGTTGCAAGTGTATTTCCTTCTTCCACCCAAAGCATATCCTCTGCGAGTTTCTTTTCTGTTTGCGGAAGTGCATCAAAAGAGGACAATGCCGGGTTCAGTTCCATCGCTTTCATGGTATCAAAGCTGAAATAATCGTCCAGCATTGCATACTCTGCCACCTCAAAAACCACGCAGTCCGGCTGGAAAATGTTGAAATAATAATCCAGGTTCATCACATTCTGATAATCATGCACTGCAATATATTCTGCAAAACTGTTTTCCAGAAATTTAGCACCATACACATTCATATAGCTGCCCTGAAAGATCAGTGCCTTCGGTGCTCCCTCTTTTTTCCGTGCAGGATTTACCGTGTATTCAAAATAAGGATACTGTGAATTTCTGGCTACTTCTGCCCCATATTGTTCTGTAAGCTCTTCCACTTCCTGTTTTCGCGTAAAAACAGGGACCTCATCATGAATTTTGAATTCCGACTGCGGAAGCACTGTCATTACTTCCGTTCCTATTTCAAACTCATCTCTTGTATTTACATGAACGCCCTCCTGAATTTTACTCAGAGCCTCCAGTATATGATTGGTACCGTAAAAGGCTCCCAGGTCGTTCCAGTGTCCGGCATCATACTGTTTATTAAATACCATTTCCCCGGACGCCGTCTTTTCATACAATAAATCGGTATTGTCTATATAGTTCACACCCAGACGTTCAAGTTCTTCTTCAAGCTTTGGAAGCCAGCTGTTATCATAGCAGATCCCATCTGCAAGCTTATCCTGCAAAACAGTCATTTTGGCCGGCTCCACGACAAAGAAAAACGGTACGCCTCTCTCCTCACAATAGTCCTGCACCTTCTTCACCATCTGGGCAAATACCAGATGATATTCCTGGAAATCCAGCTTATCCCCCGGATGGAAGAACACATACCTATCCTTCCCCCAGGTATACGAGGGATGTACCATCTCATGGAACAGGACTTCATTGATATTCATGTAAGCGGTGATCATTTCGCTTCTCAGGCCAATTCTGTCCTGCGCATAATCTTCCAGATTGTTTGTCACATCCACTTTACCCTCTTCATCCACAGCCTCAAACGGATTTTCCATCAGCTTTCGGTTGTCGATCTCCGATATGACATCCTTTTCCCTGTTGAAAGTGGCAACCGGAACAGCAAGCAAAACAAAAAATAAAGCAATAAAAACCATTCGTATCTTCTTCATCTCATCACCCTCTCCTTTAATATTGGAAATAAATAAACGGGCTGTAAGATGAATTCACCATACAGATAACCGCAAAAACCATAAGCAACAGCAAAACTGTCTCCTGCACCGCCAAGCCTGCCTTTGTGGCATTCAGACGCTGTTTTATCCTCTGGAACCACTCCATACGAAGCAACGTTGCCCCAAGAACTGCCACAATCATGTAGATAACAATTTTTCTGCTGAGGAAGTAGGCCCAGGTAAAATTGATATCCGTGAACACCAGACTTCCGAACATAACCTTCATGAACGTTGTAAAATCTTCCATGAGGGGAAAACGGAACAGCTGCCAGCTGAAAAATACAATCACCATAGTGGCAATCCACTTAATCGCATTGGGAACTTTCTTATAGAGAGTCTTATCCTTGGAAAGACGCTCTATGATCATAAAGAAACCATTCAATGCTCCCCACCAGATATAATTCCATCCGGCTCCATGCCAGATACCGGTTGTCAAAAACACAATTCCCAGATTCACAAGCGTGCGCCCCTTGCCTTTACGGTTTCCCCCAAGCGGAATATAGAGGTACTCCCGGAACCAGGTACCCAGGGATATATGCCATCTCCGCCAAAACTCCGTGATCGACAGAGAGGTGTATGGAAAGTTGAAATTCTCTTTAAAGCGAAAGCCAAACATTGCCGAAATTCCAATGGCAATATCAGAGTAACCAGAAAAATCATAATAAATCTGAAGCATGTAGGCAAATGCACAGATCCAGCTTGTAGGACCATCAATTCCACGTACAGACAACTGCCCTTGTATATCATTGACCAGAAGTCCAAAGGTATCTGCAAGAATCACTTTTTTTGCAAAACCAACCATCATCCGGTTAAGGCCATACAAAAACTGTGCGTCATCTATCGCTCTTTTTCCCACCTGCGGCTGAAAGTCTTTCCACAGGACAATGGGGCCAGAAATCACTTTTGGAAAAAAGCTCAGATACAGGAGCACATCCAGAAGATTTCCCCTGGGTGCCTGTCCGCGGTATACATCCATCAAATAGGATATCGCAGAAAAGGTAATAAAAGAAATTCCAGCCGGAACAATAATATCCCTGGCCTCAAATCCCAATCTCCATACTCCCGGAACACTGGTGACGACAAAATTGTAGTATTTATAGTAAAACAGCACAGCCGTCACAAGCACAAGGCTCACCGCCAGTACCCCACGGGCTTTCCTGCTTTTTTGTGCTGACACTGATACCAGATATCCCAGAAGATAGATCAGGATCATGTAAAACAGAAAATAGAAAACGCCGTCCAGCCGGCTCCAGGCATAAAACCCAAGGCTTAATAAAACCAAGACAACATTGCCCAGCCATTCTGTGGAGCATTTAACTTTCTTTTCAAAAAACCGTGCCAGAAAATACCCCAGTATACTGATTGGAAAAAACGCAAATAAAAAGATGATGTTTGTAAAACTCACGCGCTTGCTACTCCTTCCTGGTGCTGTTTCTTTGTCACTCCATAAATAAACATGCCCGCAAATATTACACAAAGTGCCCCTATCAATACCGTATACAGCACAGCTGCTCCCATCATTCCATAGGCTGCAACAACCTTATTGGAACATGCATATGCCAAAATTGATACAATGCCATATCCCCACATCAATTTTTTCTGTTCCCGCATAATGGTAACAACTGCATTTAGAAGTCCTGATAGCCCCAGGAAACCACCGCCTAAAAGCAATATGAGAAGTTCTGTCTTATATGGTGCTAAATCTGTATTATAAAGCCATGATAAAACCGGAATACCCAAAAGATATGCTCCCAAAATACATACGCCGGTAATAATTCCTACAATTCCCACCTGGCATGCTGTTCGAATAACAAATTCTTTTTTCTTTCCCTCTTCCCATAATATAGACATACGGAATAATATCGGATTAAAAATAAAATTATTCAGTAAACCTACTACAAACACAGGCATGGCAATAAATCCATAGCACGCCTGCAATTCATCCGTAAGCATCGCATCGATAGCATATTTCGGTGCATTTCCAATATAAAACGACAGAAATGCTCCTGCAAACAGCGGAAAGCACACTTTCAGAAGCATAGATACTTTTTTCCATTCTGCTTTTTCCGGTTTTATATCAAAAAATCCATATGTACATTTTATAAAAAATACCAGAAGTAATGTTGTCACTACTGTGGAAATAACCAACGCCAGCAGTAAATCTTTCAGAATGACCACTCCTACGCCAAATACAATTAATGTAATCACTTGGCGCAGCGTCATAATCTTTGCTCCAATATCCAGACGATTCTTACTCTGATACAGTGCACAATAGACATCCTCTATTACATCAACAACTCTGAATAAACACATCCACAAAATGATCTGTGTCTTTTCTACTGTATAGTCGTTATTTATCGCTGTATATATTACATATATGAAAGAAACTGCTACCATTGCTATAGCAGTAACGATCCTTGAAGCTTTATATTCAGCAAAGCTAAACTGCGCTTTAACATCTGACACTTGGAAATTCCGCATGCCGTATTTTCCTATATTTTGAAACAAATTAGCATTAGCATATGCTATCGTAAGAATACCAGCTTCTATCAGCCCCAGAACTCGAGTGAGTATCATCAACATAATTACAGACTGGAATGCCAATAACATACTGCCTGCCATATTCCATATATAACTATTTTTTGAAATATCTCTGTCATCCAAAATAAATTTACTAATTCTATTATTCATATTACCCTTTCATAATGTACAAGCGTTTTCTTTCAAGCAAAACTCATTCATAAATTAATTTGTAAATATTAATATTTCCTCTGGTAGTTTCAATTATCTTCTCATTCTCCAATGTTACCTGCTGGCCAATACTCTTCGAAATGCTATTAATCATATACTGTAGGGAATTATTTTCCAAGTTCAAAATCCTAACCGCCTGATTTTCAACAAAATCTTCTGGTATAGATACAACATCCCATAAATCCAATTGCTGTTTTGTCAAAGGACTATTACATGCCCATCCCCCGGTTCTAAGAAACGTCCCATTATCGTTATTTACAATTTCAAATTTATCTGTGTAAATCCCGAAAGTATTTGTAGGAATTAAATACAATTTTTCATTATATTTGCTCATATATTCTTGAATTTGATACCAGGGTTCATAATCTTTATCTATCTGACTGCTTTTCATATCCGCTTTCAAATATACCGTTATCATCATGAAACAGCTTACAACTGTAAGTATGTTTAGAAATCGGTGAACTCGTATTGGATTTTTTATTTTATCGATTAAAATATTACTTTTTTCCAGTAATATAAACAACTCATATAACCCAATAAGAAACATCATATATACAATATGATCCGGCATTCTTCCTCTTATCAAAAGATATATATTCGCCATAATCCATAGCATGGCAGAAAGCCCACAGACATATCTGTATGCACCTTTCTTCCTACAAGAATTGATAGAAATTACTATTACAAGTCCACATAATATTATTTCCATATAAATATATTTATAATCAGATATTATTTCCCATACTAACCGAAGTCTATTTCCTTGTAATAATTCTTCTTTTGACTGCTTTTCCTTTTGAAATTCTACTAGTTCATTTAATGTTTCTATATTAATGTTTGGATCATAAATAAATGCATATTTGCATAAATTATCATATGTTTCTTTACTAATCCCTTTATCTTTATAAAATTCTTGATTCGCACTATAATCAGGTATCCCATAATAGTCATATAGCTCAGATCTAACCTGATTAAACTGTTCATAATTTCTCCACTGTTCACTTTTATAAGCTTGCCTATGGATATATTCAGTGGCTCCTACTCCTAAGAAGAGAATAGTATATAATACTAAACTTACCCCTATCCACTTCTTCCTACTATTTCTGTATTGAATAAATATTACGTACAAAACTATAGGAAAACTCAATATTGTAAATAGCCAAAATACATTTCTCCGAATCATATATCCTAAAAGCCAAAGGGTTAAACAAATTCCATATCGACCGTACAACTTTCTTTTGTCATTTTTCTCAACTGAGTTCAAAGCAAGCAAGGAAATAACGCAACAATATGTCGCACAAATTGTCCATTGCAGCATAAAAATATGCACACAGCTAAACAATATATTTGCTACTATAGCTAAACTTTTACATCGTAAATCTTTAGTACACAAATCGATATAATAGCACCCAAGAGCAAAACATATTGCCATAACAGACAGCAAAAATAACCCATACCAATCAATATTCTTGTTTAACCACAAATAACATCTGCTTATGATCCAGCCCAACGGATATCTAATAAATACTAAATGTCCATCCGGAACACCACTTCGAATCCCTGAGGCAATTTCCCTCATAGCCAAGTCGTCATTAACTGCGTAATGGATTCCTCCAAAATTATATATGACGCCTATATATATAGCACAGAATATCCCCCAAAATATTCTCCTTTTATTTTTTCTCATATCTCTTATTATTCTAATCATAAAGCTTTTCTAAAACGATTTTCATTGGATATCCTGTGCTTTTCAGACCTTTTAAATAATATGTTCCACCTTAATTTGCTCTTTCATATCTCGCAAAGCAGATTCAACATCATATGCCGCACAAAATCCAAGTTCCCGTTTTGCCTTTTCTACATTCATATAATGACGAACTACATTTTCCTGTTTTTCCAGCAGAAGCTCATATCCCGCTGGATTTTCAAATGCACTACAATAAAATCCAGCCAGCTCACGGTTTGTGGTCAAAATCCCACTCCCAATATTGTATACTCCTTCCTTCTGGCTGTTTTGATATGCACACTTAATTGCAGTTATCACATCTTTCACATATATATATTCCTTGCCCCCAATTCCCTGACCATATACAGAAAGTTTTTCTCCCTTTAAACATTTCTCTAAAAATATAGTTGGCATATATCCTGGTCGTTCACCAACTCCCAGCACCTGTGCAAGGCGTAGACTTTTTATTTTCATTTTTTTTCTCACATTATATAAATGCGCAATATTCTCTATTACCAATTTTGCAGCACCGTAATAACTCAATGGAGCTGTTTTTCCATCTTCACAAAATGGCATAGATACAGATGCATCGTATACTGCTGTTGAAGAAATATTAACGATATTACAAATTCCTAAATCTGCTGCTGCTTGAAAAAGCTCTTCTGACACTTGAATATTAACTAAATAATTTTTAAATTCTTTCTCTGCATCCGGGTTGGAACGTACAGCTCCCAAATGGACAATTGCGTCACATTCTTTAAAAATATCCAAAAAACTTTCATAGGTATACTTTCCTGTTACATATGTTATATAAGGACTTTTTATCCACGAATCGGATGTCTCTCTCGAAGTTAATACAACAAATTGATTATGCTCATCTGCTTCTCGTAATAAATATTGTCCAATAAAACCAGTTCCACCCGTTACGCCTATTTTCATAGTAACTCTCCTTCTCTAAATCTACTTTTTATTTTTGCACGTTACTATATACACTGAAATAATCATTTTCAAATACCAGTGAAAGCCCTTGCTCCATAATCATTTGATTTACAATGTCTTTTTTTCCGCCATATGTTACTGACTCATCTTTTTTTCTTAATTCTTCATAATCTTCTTCCTCAAAGCCTAAATACATATCTGTTTTCGTAAATACTACAATAGGCGGCTGAGAATGTACCTCTTTCGCAGTCGCAAGGTCTGCTTGTAAATCTTCTACTGAATATGTGGATCCAGTAATCCAAGGTCTCACATATGCATCCAGTTCCGTTAAAGAATACAGCATCAAGCCGTTCCCATAAACTAAAAGCATATCGTCTTTTCCCGTTTTGCATGAATTAATCGCATTTACTACTTCTTCTACTGCTTCTGCCCTTCTTGGAGTTGTTTTTAGCATTTTGAGTTTTGGATGGTCTATGCCTGTATTCATTTCCCATCTTTTTGTTGTATCAAAATTATTTGTTATTGCAGCAAAATGTATCAACTCAACACTAAATGCCATACACATAATAACTGTTGCAATTTTTACCTGTTTTCCCGGAATTTCTAAATTTAAATTCTTTATTTTCAAAGAAAACATTGGTAAAAAAATTTTAGAAATCAAATATATAAACATTGGCATAAATATCCACAAGCCCAGGATACAATGCTTTAATCTAGTATTAGCCCCAACAAACACCAAATACATTAAATCTGTCGCCAAAAGAGCAATTAAGCCAAAATGCTTTGCTTCCTCTTCTTTTGATAGCATTCCACGAATAATCAAAACAATTCCTGGCAACAAACATATACCATAGGTAAACCAATGAAACTTTCTCAGCTGTGCAAAATTCGGAATAGAAATCACATAATAATTTGCCAGCAACATTCCTACAAATGCTGCAATTCCTGCTAAAGCATAAAGAACATTTCTCAATATGGAATTTTTAATATATTTCTGTAATACAACGCCTAAAAACATCACTGCAATTGTACAGCCAAAGAAAAGCAACGCAGCCACAGACGTATGAACTGTATCTTTGATAAGGTTTGTAATCATCCCATCTACAGCATAAACTCCGGAAGAATTTCCAACCGCGTTCAGTCTAAAAATGTCATTGATTACCCGCTCAAGCACACCTAACTTTTTTAAAACCGCAAGTATGCAACCAAGTGATACGACAAATCCAGCAATAAAAGAAACTGTGATTTTCCAAAAATCTTTAACATTTTTTTGAATAAATATTGCCCAATAAATGATGCATAAAACACTTAAGAGTGTCAACACACTGGGCATTCTTGTCGCTATCGCCAAACCTCCACATATCCCGGACAACAACGCCCATTTACATTGATTATTTCTTAATGCATTGTATAAAAAACATATCAAAGAGACGCATAAAAGCATACTCAACTGATGAAAATTAAAAATGTTAACATACGTATTTATATATACGATGCAAACCGATAATCCAAGTAAAGTTTGCCATCTTCCAAATACTTTCCGGAACGTTATGAACACCACCGCACAGGTGATATATTCCAAAATAACTTCCAGAAAATTCAATCCCCATAGCCCTAGTCCAGGAAAGAGTCTAAGCCACGTACCTCCTATTAGAGTTGCTAAATATGTTGAATATGGAATATTATCCATTCTAGGATGTTCATATTGATATACATAATAGCCCGTATCTCCCAAATCTATTCCAAAAAATGAGTTCAAAAGGGGCCAGGCAATAATAAAGGCCCCTATTATTAAACATACTATATTCTCTCTCTTTTTCAGTGACGTTTTCATTATAAACTCCGTTTCTCTTCTATGGATAACAATACAGATTAATTATAACGTATAATTTGATACCCGCATTTTTCCATAAATCCATTCATTTTTTTAACAATATCCCCGTTTTTATAATACCAGGTTATATACTCATTCTCACCGATTACATATTCATCTCTATTAAAGACCGTTCCTGGTTTTGCGCACATAAACGCCAATTTCATTTTTTCGTCTACTGGCTGTGCTTCCGGAATCTCAACTTTTCCGTTGAAAAGATATGTAAATGTAATGTCAAGCAAATTTACCTTGCAATAATGATTAATCAAATTCCACATATGACATCCATCCAATCTTGGTGTTAATTCAACAATGAACGGATGATTATTTTCTACTTTAATTTGAAAATATACTGGCCCATCTGTAATATTCAACTTTTCACATGCTCTATTAACCATCTGCAATGTTTCCTCTTTTGATGTATCATCTGTAAAAGTTGATGGGAGCAAATGTTCTTTGATAATTCCTCCTGGCAAATTCTCAAAAACTATTCTATCTGAAACGAGAGCAAACGCCATCTTTCCTTTCATCATAAAAGCATTTACAGAAATCTCAGGACCTTCAATAAATTTCTCAATAATTACACTTTTATTGACAGAATACCCTAATGAATTCTCAAAATGTTCTTGAATATCTTTCTTAGATTCAACTCTATAGCATCCTCTCTGTCCCTGGGAATCTGTTGGTTTCATCATAGCGGGGAAATCTTCAAACATCAGAGCTTCTTCTAATGTACTGCATTCAATAAATGGAATATTTCCTACAAAATCACTTCCCAAGGTTTTTCTCATTAAACTCTTGGATTTACATGCCATGGCTGTCTCATAAGATACAAAATGCTTCATTCCTAACTCTTCGCAAACTTTCATAACTGTTGGCATTGCCATATCAGATCCTACGGAATAAACATACTTGATTTCATTGTCCAAAACATATTTCTTTATAGCTTCAACATCTTTTATATCAATCTGAATAAATTTATCAAGAAATGGAATTCCTGTATCATTATTTGTGTAACTGCATCCATGAACTTCCAATCCATGATCCTTGCAATAATTTATAGCATCAATTTGAGCATTTCCTGCCCCCAATATCAAAATTTTATCCTTTGCCATTTTACTTTTCCTCCTACATATTTAACATTTTCTTCATATCCTGCAATCCTTGTTCAAGACTATATATAGTCTCATAACCTAATTCTCTTTTCGCTTTTTCAACATTCATATAATAGCGAGTAACTATTTCCGGTTTATCCACCAAAAGTTCATATCCCTGTGGATTATCAAAAACTCTACAATAGGTTTCAGCCAATTCTCTATTTGTTGTAAGAATTCCCGTTCCTATATTATATATCCCATTCAAATCTTTTTTCTCTATAGCAGTTAAAATTGCCCTTACAATATCTTTCACATATACATATTCTTTACCTGCCTGTCCCTTGCCATATACTGAAAGTTTTTCATGTCTTAAACATTTTTCAAGAAAAACCATCGGTATATATCCTGGCCTATCGCCCAGTCCAAATACCGGCCCCAATCTTAAGCTTTTTATTTTCATTCCATATTTGTGATTAAATATACGTGCCGTGTCTTCCACTGCAAGCTTTGCAGCACCATAATAGTTTAACGGAGCTGTTGGCCCGTCTTCACTATATGGCACAGGAATCGTGTCATCATAAACCGATCTAGAAGATATATTTATTATATTATATATTCCATTATCGCGAGCAGCTTCAAAAAGCTGTTTTGAAGACTCAATACTCGGAAAATAATTCGTAAAACTTTTTTCCGCTTCTGGAAATGGACGCATCGCCCCTAAATGGACAATCGCATCATACTAGTAAAATTCAGAAAATTTTCATAATTATATTCACCCCTAACATATGTTACATAAGGGTTTTTTATCCATTCTTTCCTTGGCTCTCTTGCAGTTAGCGCCACAAATTCATGTTCCTCATCTGCCCTACGCAATAGATATTGGCCAATAAACCCCGTTCCCCCAGTTACTGCTATTTTCATACACCTATTCTCCTTCCTGCGTTTTTTCAACTATCTCTCGTACTACATACTGAGGCGCTTCATTGACACTCAAAAAAATACGCCCTACATATTCACCGACAAGTCCCATACCAAGTATGGAAACTCCTGAAAAGAAACATAAACATGAGATTATAGAAGCCCAGCCAGCAAGCATTTGTGGATTCAATAACTTACTAATAATCACAGCTATTCCGCCTAAAAAGCCCAATACAGCAAATACCAAGCCAAGTATTGTAACTAATCGCAACGGTACAATTGAAAAGCCTATAATACTCGCCCAAATTCCAAACAGTTTCTTAATCGTATATCCTGATGTCCCAACAGATCTCTCGAAATGTTCAATGGGAACATTAGAAATATTGGATGTGGAACGTAAAATAAGTCCCTGCATATACGTAAAAGAATGTTTATATTGAATAACATAATCTCTTACATATTTTCGCATAACCCAATAACTGGATGTTTTTAACCATTTCGGCTTTCCAATGAGCACCCGGACAGACCAGTCATTAAGTTTACTTACAATTCTACGCATAAAGCTATGTTTTTTATCCGGATAATATCCATACACCATATCATAGCCTTTATCCAATTCGTCAAACAATTTATGCAGCTGTGATGGATGTGTTTGCATATCGTCATCCATACTTACTAAAATTTCTCCTCGTGCATAATTGAGTCCTGCCATTAATGCATTATGCTGCCCTGCATTTTTAGCTAAATTAATTGACCGTACATATGGATATTCTTCCGCCAGTTTTTTTAATTCACGCCATGTTTCTCCTTCATCAGGAGAGCAATCATTGACCAAAATAAACTCATACGAATCAATGCCTAATTTTTGTAATTCTTCAGCTGTCAAAGTAACGACTTCACGAATTGTCTTGCTGGATTTATAACATGGGATAATTATTGAATGCATGTCACCATCTACCTCTCCATCAATATCTTACAAATTATAAAAGAATTCTGCGTACCTCATCTGCAACTCTAACCGCATCTTCTGTTGTCATGCCTGCATGCAAAGGAAGTCTTAAACAACGTTTCCCATAATCTTCTGTAATCGGACAATCTTCAGCCTTATATCCCAATTTCTGTCCCATCGGTGAAGAATGAAGCGGAACGTAGCAAATGTATGCCATAATATCCTTTTTCTTCAGTTCTGTTACAAGATTTGTTCGAATTTCATCTGTCGGAAGCAGTATATTATACATATGAGCATTATGCTCCACATAATCCGGAACATATTGACGAACAAGCAGCCCTTTTTCTTCCAAATCTTTTAAATTTTCATGATAGATGTTCCATACATTATGTCTCTTCGCATAAATTTCATCATAGCGGTCTAGCTGCGCCATTAACATTGCTGCCAGGATATCAGACGGAAGGAAAGAAGAGCCGATATCATACCATGTGTATTTATCTACCCAGCCTTTTAATACATGTCTGCGATTCGTTCCTTTTTCGCGAATAATTTCTGCACGATCTAAATATTTTTCCTGATTCAATACAATGGCTCCGCCTTCGCCCATTGCAAGGTTTTTGGTCTCATGAAAACTGTAACAACCAAATTCCGCCAGAGTTCCGGCCCATCTACCTTTGTAAGTTGAGCCTACAGACTGTGCTGCATCTTCGATCACAAACAATCCATGCTTGTCTGCAATCGCATTAATCTCATCCATTGCACATGGAATTCCGGCATAATCAACTGCATAAATAGCTTTTGTCTTATCTGTGATCAACTCTTCAATCTTTGTTTCGTCAATATTCATTGTGTCTTTTCGAATATCACAAAATACAGGACGCGCACCTCTCAGCAGAAATGCATTAACTGTAGATGAAAAAGTAAAGGATGGGGTAATAACCTCATCTCCTGCTTCTAAATCGATTAGCAGAGAGGCCATTTCCAATGCAGTTGTCCCTGATGTTGTCAACAACATATTCTGTATATCATACTTTTTCTTAAACCACTCGTATACTTTCATTGTATACTTTCCATCACCACTTAAAATACTGGTATCCAGGCAGTCGTTGATATACTCCTTCTCCAAATTTGAAATGCTTGACTTATTAAATCTTATCATTTTTTTACCTCTTTCCTTTTGTTTAATTCGTATAGTAAATTATTAAAAATAATTGCTTACTTTACATAGAACAAATGTGTTTCGCTATTTGGGCACAGGAATCTGTATATCCGTCTAAATTCTGCATCTGCAAAGTATCCATTCTTTTTAATACCTCTGGCATTTTCTTTAAATCTTCAAACCCAATCTCGACAGCACATTTTTTCTCATGAATCTCTTTCATTGCTGCAATATCCTCTGAATTCTCGCCTCTTGGAATGACCGCGGCACGCTTCCTGTTCAAAAATATTTCTCCCAATGTGGACCAGCCAGACTTTACAATACAGTAATCACTGGCAGAAATATAATCCTGCGTATTGATCATGTCCGCTGGCAGCTGTACCACATTCCCCCCCTGCAGCTGAACGCCCGCGGTTGTAAGAAATGTAGCCTTAACATTAGAGACATCGTAAGCCTCCGGCATTTCAATGGACTTCCCTACACTGCAAAAGACAATGGGGTGAGCGTAATTCCTTCGGATTTTTTCAGCTTCCTCCGGATTCTTTTTTCGTGCTATCATAGATACCTGTTCTGTATCGGTATCAAAATTTAAAATCGTTTTTCTCCCTAATGCGTAAAGAAAAATTTTATCCGCACTGCTGTATGCTTCATAATATTTCTCACAAAGCTCTTGCGGTAAAAAATCTTTATACATTTCATACCAGGTAAAATTACACAAAAGCACGGAGGGGATTCTCTGCTCTCTGGCCGCCAGAAGTACCCATGGAAGAATATCGCTGACAATACCATTGATTTCGTATTTTTTCAAAAAAGCGGTTTCTTTTTGAATATAGAAATCCCAACACGCCAGTTCCCTGCATACTTCGCTTTCAAGCGCAGCTGCATCTACCTGCAAGGTATCCGGATTCAATATCAGCCCTACATCTGTGTAGCCGGAATAATAAACGATTTTTTCTCCCAGTTCCTCTAAATTCCGCTTTAAAAACCGAATACGCTCTTCATCTGTTTTCACATGGATTACAATATTCTCGTCCATTTCAAACATTTTCTTGATAATAGCTACATTTCTGGACGCATGCCCATAGCCATGATTGGTAATATAGAAAACATACTGTTTTTTCATGAAGCTACGGCTCCTACACAATATCAATAATACTCAGCAGATTGCGAAGCTGAATATTCAGGCAGTTATTTATCTGCACAAGACCATTCAGGCTGCTGTAACTCATCCAGAAATATCCCTTTGGCAATTTTTCCGGAGGAATGTAGTCAGTCATCAAGATTACATTGCGGTTTTGTTCATGATAGAATCTGCCGCCCTCTTCCGAAAACAGTCCGTCATTTATGACACCTTCGCCTTTATTCATCTGATCAAAGAACATCTCTGTAATATAATCAGATTTTTCCATATTAACAGCTTCCATAAAGATCGTCGGTCCTATTTCCACACTGTCAAAGGCTCCTATTTCTGTTTTTATGGAGACCAGGAATTTTGTCACTCCCTCATGCCGGCAGACAAACAAACCAAAGGTTCCGATACCTCTTGCACACAACAACGGCTGTTTCCAGTTTCTGACCTCCCGTCCGGAAATCTCAATATCAAAATATTCTACGTCAAAACAAGCTTCTTTTCGGCAATGAACTCCTGTCTCGTCAACATTCCAGTCTTTCAAAGCGGTCAATGGAACCAGCTTTGCTTTTGTATCCAGAAACATTTTCACATCGTTCAAATGATTATATACCGACACAATATCATCCTGGATGTTTGTCTGGAAAATGGAGGCGAAAAGCTCCTTTTTCCCAAAGCATTCCTCAATCTCCTTCAGCTCTTTCTCATCGTAATGATACGTAGACAGCGGAATACAGGACAGAACTGTTCTGGTATCCATATTCACAAGATTGTCAATCTTCATCAGTTCCTTAATCTGGCCAAGTGTCATCCACCGAAACGCCGGAAGAACCTCTATGTCCTCATCCACACGAATCATGATATTACGATTTCGTTTTTTATAGAATCTCGTTCCCTGCTCAGATTGCACCTGATCAAAAATAATCGTATGTTCCTTGGAATTCTGGAAATAAGAAAAATAATTTGGTACATTTCCTCCATGTGCCTGTTCAAAATTGCTTTTTGTAGCCTGAATTGTAGGCGAAATCTGCACGCAGTTTACATTTCCCGGTTCAACTTTGGCCTGCATCAAAAAATGCATCACTCCGTCAAATTCTTTACAGATAATCCCAAGAAATCCTATTTCCATCTGATATATGATGGGCTGCTCCGCAAGCACTTCTCCCTTTCTTTTGTACTGCAAACCGCGAATGGAGAAAAAGCGTTTATTCCGGTTCTCAATAATCCCTTTATCCGGATTATAAAACCAGTACTCAGCCGGCTTCATGATGGAGCGAGTTATATTCACCACATTTGTATCGTTTAATTCTTTAATCCATGCAAGCAAAGACTCTGTGGAATTCAGCTTACTGTCTTTTTCTCTCCAGGATTTCAATATTTGTATAATATCCTTTTTCATTTTATCCTCCGAAGTCTCTTTCCTTATAATAGATTCTTTTCTGTGATAAATACATCATAATTTTCATAATAATCATCTGCGCAATATGCTTCACTGGCCAACGTGAGCAAAATCGCATCTGACGAAAAATCATAAATTTTCATCCAGGTCTTTTTCGGCAAAAACAGACCTTTATCCGAAGAATCAAACTTGTATGTCTTCTTTTCCCTTCCATCATCTGTCTCTATCTTGAGGGATCCTCGCAGACAGATATAGAAAAAGTCTGTACTTTTACTTGCATGTTCTCCTCTGACCTCTCCCTCCGGAACATCGGAAATACAGAATATTCTTTTTATCAGAAACGGAACTTCTTTCATTGCCTCTGCAATCACAATACTTCCGTCCTTCTCCCGGATCGCTTTCAAGTCAATCTCTTTCACGCTGCTCATTTCATTCCCGCCTTATCCATAAAGGAATCTACCAAATCTGCCTGTTTCTGAATATTTCCATATGCTTCTTTCCGAACTTCTTCGGATTCCACACATTTTGCAAAATATTGCAGAGATTTCAGGAAGGTATCATCTGCCGGAAGAGCACATTCTTTTTGTTCCATGCCCGTAATCAGTTTATAAGAAGGCTCAAACCCAGCCGGAGCTGTAAGGATACGTCCGGTTACCAAACGCCCTTTGCTTCCCCATATTTCCAAATCACATTTATAGGCGTTATCCATGCCAAACGCAATCTGTACTGTCTCGCCTTTCGGATTGGACATGGTCGCTGAACCATAAAGATCTACATCAAATTCATCTGTATAATTTGCTTTTGCGCAATCGAGCGTTGCTCCCTCTCCCAAGAGAATAGAGGCATATTTCAGAGTGTAGCCGCCGCAATCCAGCAATGCGCCCCCACCCAGTGCTTTCATATAACGAAAATCTCCCTGTGCACGCCTCGGAAATCCAAAATCCAGCCGGTACATGCGCACATCTCCCAGAACACCGCTTTCCACTACCTTTTTGATTTCACTAAGCTGCTCATGGAACACAAACATATAATTTTCGTGAACTGCCAGCTCTTTCTCCTTGGCACAGGCAAGCAGCTCTTCCGTATTGCTTCTGTCAATAGTTGACGGTTTTTCCACAAATATGTGCTTTCCGTACTCTAATGCCTTCTTCGCCCAACGGAAATGCAGAGCCGGAGGAAGCGGAAGGTATACCGCATCAACTTCGTCGCTGGAAATCAGATCCATATAGCTGGAAAAGATTTTACCGCCAAAATTCTTCTGGAAGTTCTCTGCCTTTTCCATTTCACCATTTCTCACCGCATCCCGTCGGCTGGCATCCACATTCTGAAAATCATCGCCAAACCACTCTTTTGCGTCTGCCACAGCAACTCCCATATATTCATAGTCGCTGCTTTGTTCCAATGCCGGAAGAAACCGCCGAAACGCAATCTCTGATGGACAAATAATCCCAATTCTTATCATATGTTCTCCTCCATATAACCTTTTCTATTCCAAATTATTTTTAACGCACTTATCCTTTTATCATAATACCATAAATTCCGCCAAAAGCATAGCTTTGCCGCCTATTTCCAACATTTTCTCCGCACAAAATTCCATCCCATATCCCAGAACTCCCGCACGAATTTTTCTTTTACCAGAACAAGTGTCAGGAAGAAAATCCCGAAAAATACCACTGCTGAAATCAGAAGCTCCGCAAATTCTCCGGTATGTACATAAATCTGCAGAAGTACTGCCGACGCCGACGCCAGGGCAAGGCCCAGGGCAATCTTCCAGAACTGGATTTTTTGGAGAATGCTCCCCAGCTCCCTCCGCAGATAAAAGCTCTGCACCAGGATTACCAGGAATTCTGCCATCAGCGTAGAAACAGCCGCCCCTGCTGCCCCGTACTTTGGGATCAGCAGAAGATTAAACACAAAGTCCAGCACAGCTCCCGCTGCTACGGAGTACACCACCTTCGTCTCTTCGCCCTGGGGGGTGAGAATCTGCATCCCCGTAATATTGGAAAGCCCAATGAGAAGGACCGTCGGCATAAGGATCACCATGGATACCACCGCCGGAAGAAACTCTTTTCCGCAGAGAAACAAAATCGACTCTTTTGCATAGACCATAAAATAAACCATAACAGAGGTCGCGATCAAAAGCACAAACTCAAAGGCCTTGGCAATGGTTCTCTGAAACTCTGCCTTCTCCTTTTTCTGGATATAGTAGGAAAGTCTGGGAAGCAGCACTGTTCCCAGGGAGGTAACTCCCGTCACCAGCACATTCTTCACTTTGATAGCCGCATTGTAATAGCCAACCTCTGTATCATTTTTCATAAAGCCCAGCATAACGATATCCAGATTCAGATACACACTGGTTGCCGCTGAAAGAAGGAAAAACAACAGCGTTCCCCGGAAATGCTCTCTCAGCGCATACGTTCCCTGCTTCCGGAAGGTGATAAATTTTCGCAGGCGCAGAAAATTCAGCACATAGGCGCCAAAGTTTCCGACCACGTAAATCACGCCGTACACAATATAGTCTTCCGGATTCTTCACAAAAAGAACCATCAGGACCAGGCCGGCCAGTTTGAATACAATGGAACAGACGGTAATGTAGGAATACTGCTCCAGCGCATTGTAAAACCACTGAACGCCTATGGTCGTAAGACCGATGCTCACTCCGACGACCATCAGAAGCTCTTTCTGCGCCGCAAACTTTGGTACACAAAAAAGCATCGCAAAAAATACAGCATATGTGATCACCGTGGTAATCCCACTGATGATCAGCAACTCCTGTACTGTCTGCGATAACTTTTCCCTGTCGTCCCTGACTCTTGCACAGGCACGGATTCCATAGGTAGGCACTCCCAGAGTGGCAAACATGGTAAAATAGGTGATAACGGAAGTGGCAAACGCCACAGTTCCGCTGCCCTCCACCCGCAATACCCTGGAAATGTAAGGAAAGGTTATCAAAGGAAACAGCACCTGCGAGACCGTCAGAATTGCATTCATAATAAAATTGAATTTAATAGATCTTGTCTTTAACGTATTATCTCCCAACTTTTTCCATGGTCTCCTTTAACATCTCTCCATTTCTGAGTTTTTCTGCAATCTCAGAAACATTTGCCCGAAGAAGCTGATACTGTTCTTCTGTCATGTTTGCCATTTTTTCCGGTATCTCTTTCAGGGAATCCACTGCGATACCTGCCTGATATTTTTTCACAAAATCTGCCACTGCCGCTTCTTTCCAAACGATCACCGGAAGGCCGCAGGCCAGATACAAAGAGGCTTTGTGCGGATTATTATACTTCACATATTCGCCGAACTCACCGCCGCAGCCGTCCAGGCTGTCGCCGTCCCACACAAGACCGAACCTTCCCTCCAGAATTTGCGGAAGCTTATCCGGCGGAAAAGAGCCCTTATAATCCATGTTTTCGCCAAGCTTCTCTTTCTGTACGTTTGGCCCATACAGCCGAAAATGTACATTAACATCACCCAGCTGATATACATACCCCGCTTTTTCCGGCGAAAGATTGCCCGCAATGACAATTCCTTTTGCCGCATCCTTTTTGTCCCCGGTCAGCACATCGCTGTCGATCAGATAGTCAAAAAGCCCCAACGAATAAATGGGCTGCGTCATTTTGCAGGATCTCAGATACGCTGTCATTTTTTCATTGTGGGAAATGATATAATCTGCCTGAGACAGAAATTTTTCCTCTGCCCCCTGATACCATGCCCGCTCTTCCGGATTCTGGTTCCGGAGACTGTCCAGATCGTGGATCAGCATGCCAATACGGACGTTTTTCTGTTTCAGCTTCTGAATCTGACGAAGCGCCAGCATGGAAACCTTTGGGTACATATCCAATGGATACTGTATCAGAAGCTCGTCTCCCCTTTGAAGGGTTTTCTCCACCCGTCTCCAGTCTTTCCAAAAGACAAGCGCCATACGGATACGCTCCGGATAGCTTACATTGACCCGCACTTTTATGGGATGGACCGGGCAGGCTTCCCAGCCCAGTCTGATCAGGGTGTCCGCCACATCCCGCCTTGCTTTGGAACCAGCATGCTGTTCCAACAATCCGTTTTCTACAATACAATATTTTTTCATAATACTCCTACTTCGTCTCTGCCTTTACTTCTTTGTTCAGCATAAACACCAGATATCCCAGGAACATCCAGAACATATTCGCATCCGGAGAGTTCTGGTAAAACATGGTCGCCTGGAACATTGCGCTTACACAGAGCATTACAATGCACAAAAGCAGCACCGATGCCCGCCAAAAATCCTTCTGCCCCAGCTTCCATATTCTGGAAAACACGAATTTCACAGCGCATACCACAAGCACGATCAGGATGATCAGTCCCGGGAAGCCCTGGGAAACAAACACATTCAGCACCTCATTGTCCATGGTACTGTAGTCCCAGTGGTCATTGTTCACAATGTAGGTTTCCGGAAGATTCTCTTTTGCATAAGGAACGATTCCCGAAAAAGAGGTTCCTGTTATGGGGCGGCTCAGAGCCACCTCCACAGCGCTCTTCCAGATATCAAATCTCCGGTTGCTGATGTCTCCCTCCATACTGTAGTTCCGCTCCACCTTCTCCGCCGGCTTCTTCGGCTTTGGTGTCGGGGTAACCGCAGCTTTTTTTGTAGTATCTGTATTTTTCTCAGCAGTATCCTTCTGAACAGCGTCTTTTTCCACCGCCGCTTCTGTTTCCTTCTTGACCGTTTCTTCCTGTTCTTTCTGCTGTGCCTGGCTTACAACTGCATTGTAGGAATATTTGATTCCCTGCGGCGCAAGAAAGCACACAACGCCAACCGCCAACGCCGCAACAAGATGCAACCACTGCTTTTTCCAGCTTCGTTCCTTATAAAACAGCTGAAAAAATACAAAAGCAGTCATTCCGATTCCCAGACTCAGAAGCCCGTTTCTTGAATCCGAAAAACCAATATAGACAACAAACAGAAGAATGAAAAGACTCAGAAGCGCTTTCAACCATTTTCGGGAGGTCTGCATAAGGAAGTAAATAGACAGAGCAATGGCTGTACAGCAGACAATCGCTCCAAGATTCGGATCCTGAAAAGTTCCCCATAAGCGTCCATAGCAAAAACCGGAAACAACTTCGTAGTTGCCGTTGTTTGTATCAATGTAGCTGGAAGAATAGCCGACAGCCATCATTCCAAGACTGGTCAGCGTCATGAGCAGCGCATAACCAATATGTACCACAGCCATAAGGGTAAACTCTTTTTTTACACGTCCGGTATCGTCCCCGGTTCTCACAGGATAAAGAAGTCCGAAATAGAAAAGCCAGAACACCATGGTCACGAGCCCTTTATGGGATTCGTACTGAAGGTTGGTAGCCATAGTAAACAGATAGCTTGCAAACATCAGGATTAGGATCCACAGAAGCGGCATTCTGATATAGTCCTTGATCCGGATAAACCTCGCCAGCACGAGCACTGCACCCAGCACAAGCATAGGCCACATGCACCAGGATACAATATGAGTACCATAGGTAAGATTGCACGTGGATAAAATTACATAAAGATAAAACCACAGTTTAAATACAAGCTCCGCGCCTTCCTGTATTTTTTGTATGTTTTGTTTGCTGCTCTTTTCCATTCTTTTATCCTCACATCAGTATTTGCATCAGCCGGCTGATATTTTCTTTCTGATATTCCATATCATAGCCCGCCTTGATCATTTCCTGCCGTTTTTTCTTCCTGTTCTGCGGCTGCACAGACAAAATTGCCTCTGCCCACTGCTCCGGTCTGTCAATGGGAAGAAAACGGGCATCCTCAGTAAGCTTTGTCTCTGTGCTGATTTTGTCCGACAGCAGACAGGGAAGTCCCGACGCCTGCGCTTCCACCGCCACGATAGGCAGTCCCTCATACACGGACGGAAGAATAAAACAGTCTGCCGCCTGCATGATCCTGTCCACATCTCCCCGCACGCCCAGAAACTGCACATGCGGCGAAAGTCCTTTTTCTTCTGCGTAGGCCTTTGTCTCAGCCTCCATATCTCCCGTTCCCACGGACAGAAGCACACAGTCCGGATTGCGCTTCACGCACGCTTCCAGTATATCAATGACGCCCTTGGGGTTTTTCTGGTATACGATCCGCCCCACATGGCAGAGGACCAGCTTGTCTTCCACGCCCAAAGCGCGGCGCATTTCCTCCCGCACGTCTTCCTTGTATTCGTATTTTGCCGCATCAATGGCGTTCGGCATAAGAAAAACCTGATTTTTTCTCATGCGCTTTTCGCCAAACATAAATTCTCCTGCCAGACCGGAACAGGCCACATACCTGTCTGTCATGGCATTCATAAAAGGTCTGCAGAGCTTATGCATGGCGGTATTGTCCGCAGACGCGTTGTGGCTGTGAACCACGATTTTTCTCCGATAAAGCCAGGGGATCAGCATGGTAAATACACAGCCCGCGTTCAGAACATTAAAATATACTGTCTGGTATTCCGGATGCGCTTTCAGAATCGCCGCAAATTCCCGCCACTGTCTCAGCAGCCCTTTGCTTTTGGCCGATATCCGGAATATTTGTCCACCTTTTTGCTCCAGTATTTCTCTATACGCAATTTGTGGGAAATCTGTTACGAAATCCCACACTACATCTTCGTTTTCTGTGTTTTTTACAAGATTCAAAAGATATGTCTCGATCCCGCCGGGATTATCCGACATACCATAAACCAGAATCCGCCTTCCCGGCAGGTTCTTATTTTTATTCATATTGCGTTCTCTCCAAATCATCTGCCTATCTTCCGGATTTTACCCTTGAAAACAACACGGGCAGTTTTGTTTTTACCAGATAGATCATCCTTGCGAAAGCCAGATTGCAGGTAACATTTTTTGTCTTCATAACTGCCAGGGCAATTTTGAGCGCTGTACTGTCCGACGCCTTTCCGTAAGTCACCAGCTCTTCAAACAAGGGATCCGCAAAAATATCCCTGCAGAATTTCCGCCGTCCTTTCCCTGTCATTTCTGATTTTTTGTCGCAGTTTCTGGTAAGGGCCGACAGAATATACCGGCTGTACAGGCTTCCCAGCACGCTTCGCGTCTCCGGAGAATCCTGATCCCAGTATTTCTGCTGCTTCCACAAAGCCTCAATTCTCCTTCTGTGGAGAACATAATAGTCTTTTACAAATTCATTTGTCAGACTTTCATTGCTTCTTTTCGCATAATGATACGGCGTTATGGGAAGCAGGTGCAGAGAATCAATATCCATGCAGTATTCGATATTAAACAGGATATCCTCCACAAACTTGTTTTCCCGGTAGTCGAGGAATTTAAGTCCAAGCTTGCGAAGATATGACAGATCATAAATCTTATTCCAGGGATATCCGTAAAGCGTCTGCTGCTCCAGACCCAAAAATTCTTTTCGCACCAGCGCCTGCTCTGTGAGATGCGCCTCTTTCGGTGCCCGGGGATTGGTGTACTCAAGCCGCCCCTCCCCGGAATAATATTCTTCCAGCAGCCCGAAAATGACCATCTGCGCCGGCTGCTGCTCCAGCGTTTTCCACACTGTTTCAAGAAGCGTTTTGTCCGCTTCGTCATCCGCATCCACAAACCAGAGATACCTGCCCTTCGCTTCCTGAAGTCCCCGGTTGCGCGCCTCGCTGACGCCTCTGTTCTCCGGCTGATGGATCACACGGATCCTCGCATCCTCTCTGGCATGTTCTTCAGCAATCACCGGGGTTGCATCCTTTGAGCAGTCATTCACAATGAGGAGTTCCCAGTCCCGAAAGGTCTGCCCCTGAATCCCCTCTATGGCTCTGCACAGATACTGCTCTGCCTGGTACGCCGGCATGACAATGCTGAAATACGGCTGTTTTACAGAATCCTTCATATGGTTTCCTTTTCCTGATCTTTACTGAAATGTTGCCTGATTTTTGTAGTTTACGGCAATGTAGCTCTTGCCGCGGTTGATTTTCAGCTCATTTCCATTCATATCGTAGAAATGCATTCTGGACTGCTCGTTGTTCTCCAGCTTTTCCCAGGTGATCTTCTGCATTCCGCCATTGGAAATATAGTATCCGATCGCTCCGTCTCTGCCATCCCAGTCTACATCCTTGTGACCGACTTCATCTCTCACGCTGATATCTGTTTCCAGCACAAATACATTGGTAAAGGCAAGCTGTTCATTGGTGTTTCCGTCTACCTGGGCATGTCCGTTGATCTGCTTCAGATAGGTGCCGGTTGCCTCGTCATAAGTAAGGGTCGCAGTCGCCTGTCCAAAATCAATATTCACCGTCTTGCAGTCTTTCTCTGCCGGTTTTACCTTTTCATCCACACCTGCAAAGAGGAAGGCCGCATCCTTTTTATCTGCCTCAATATCAGTTCTCATTCCCAGCGCTTCCGCAGTTGCCGGCAGGCTCGGACCATCAAAATATCCGGTATGCTCCAGAGAGTATCCTGCATCCAGACGGCTCTGATTACGGCCGAACAGGCCTCCTGTGTTTTCCATTCCTTCAAACTGATCAAGATCCAGAAGTCCCAGGTAATATCCAATATTGTCGTCAATTCCCCAGTTTACATAAAAAGCGTCAAAGCCTTCGGACAGCGCCGGGAAATAATCACGGCAGCTTCGCACGGAGCAAACCTGCGGAACAGCGGTATAATCTCCGTAAAGTGCCATAAAGCGGGTGAGGTCTCCCTCCACAGGAATCTCAAAAATAATATCTGCTTCTCCGATGCCAAGCTGCGGCAGGGCATCCTCCACATTGTTCACCATAACTGCCACCGGACGTTTGCCGATCGCGCCGTCGCTCAGATCTGCGATACCGGTCAGAAGGTTCTCATTGGGAGCGCTTAAGGTTCCGTGCTCAGGCGCCTGAGAAGTCTGCATTTTTACCACGTTCTTGTCTTCCTCCGCCGCGCTGACACTTGCTGTCATCACAAGAGACATTGCCATGGCTGCTGCAATTGCGTAGGTTACAACTCTTTTTTTCATAACTTTTCCTCCTCATGTAGATGATTTATTTTTCTGTAAGTTCCTCTATCAACTCCCGAATCCTCTGATAGGACTTCGGCCGGTCGAACTGTTCCTCCGCGATCTGTCTGGCTTTTTTGCCCATGCTCTCACAAAGCGCCGGATCGTTTGCGAACTTCTCAATGGCGTCCGCCAGAATCTTCACATCCTCTGCCTCAATGTTGACGCCGAAGCCGTCCGCGTCCACCTTGGCGCGGAATTCCGGGCTGGAGCAGGTGTTGATCATGGGCTTGCCCGCTGCCAGGTAATCGCCTATTTTGGTCACAATACTCTGCGGCGCTTTTTTTACAAAGGAATTTACCAGAACATCACAGGAAGTCAGGTACGCCGCCATCATATCGTATGGAGCATATCCCACAAATTCCACATTGTCAATGTGTTTCTGGCGTGCAAGTTCTTCCAGTTTTTCTTTGGTGGGGCCGCCGCCCAGGATCTTGATCCGGATATGGTCTCTGCCGCGGCGCGCGAGCTCTTCCCCCGCCAGCACCATGGTCTCGATATCATAGCTGGTTCCGATGGTTCCCGCGTAACCGACCCAGAATTCGCCTTCGTTTTTATTCACCTCCGGCTTCTTCTGCGCAGCGCCGGCATCAAACTGGGAAATCTCATTTCCCACATACACGGTGATCCTTGGGATATCCCGGTTCTGCCGCGCAAAAGGCCGGTCTCTGTACTCGTCCGAGGTTCCCACCACGCCGGAAACCAGGCCGTAGACCTTTTCCGCATCCCGCAGAAGCGGGTGAAACAAAATATCACTGACAACGGGAATATCCAGCACCATACGCATGGCTTCCGGCCACAGGTCGTTGACATCCGCCACAAAAGGAATTCCTTTTGCCTTGGCAAACTCTGCCGCCGCCAGCGCTACGTCATTGGGCGGGATTTCCGCATAAAGCAGGTCGTAATCCCCTTCCGTCTCCAGAAGTTTTTTGAGATTCTCCGCCGCAATGCGGTGACTGCGGACACGTCTCAGATCCACATTCCTCTTATAGCCCGGCTCGTAGATAAATTTCAGGCCAAAGGGGTAATCCTCTTTTTTGATCTCATTCAGATTTCTCTGGACTTTTTCCCAGTGCTGGAACGTGGTGGTGATCAGATCCACCTGATATCCTGCCGCAGTGAGAAATTCTGCCAGATAACGGAATCTGGTATATCCCTTTTCTCCGTTCAGTTTTACACCCATGGTGATAATCGCAATTTTTTTCATGTTTTACCTCAACACAGCCAGCGCTGTTTCTATCATAATCCGCAGATCCTTCCACACACTGAATTTTTTGATATAATCCAGATTGTACTTCATCTTTTCGGGAAGAATATGCTTTACGTAAATTTCGTCCGTATCCTCGCCGGTCTCTCCCTGATATTTCTCGATGATCTCGTCCTCGTCCTTGTAGCGTATACTCGTCTCCGAGGTCACGCCCGCCGGAAGAAGAAGCGTTGCTTTCATTTCATCACTGTACCGGTTTACATATTTCTGTACCTCCGGTCTCGTGCCCACAAAACTCATATCACCGGCAAGGATATTGAATATCTGAGGCAGCTCATCCAGACGGAGCTTCCGAAGCTTCGCTCCGGCCCTGGTGATCCTGGCATCCTCTTTCTGCGTCACAAGAGGACCCTTTTTGTCCGCGCCCACAACCATGGTGCGGAACTTGCAGATGCGGAACACCCTTCCGTACTGCGTCACCCGTTCCTGCCGGTACAACACCGGCCCCTTGCTGTCGATTTTTATCCAAATCGCGAGGACAGCCAGCACAGGCGATAAAAGTATCGTCAGAATGCCGGCTCCCAGGATGTCGATCACCCGTTTCATTACAAGTGATACTCTTTTTTTCTTGAGCATCTGGTAATAGGGACGGACAGCTTCTGTCTTCATATTGGCCGGCAGATCTTCCCAGCTTTTCAACATAATCCACATTCCTTCAGCACATTTTTGTAAGTTTCTGCCACATATTCCATCTCCTCGTCCGTAAGGCAGGTATGGAGCGGCAGGGTAATTTCCGTTGCGAATTTTGCGTACGCATTGGGATAGTCCGCAATGGAAAAGCCCAGGTTCTTATACGCAGTCAGCATCGGCAGGGGCTTGTAATGCACATTTGTTGCAACGCCCGCCTCCGCCATTTTTGTGATGATCTCGTTGCATTTCTCCCGGGACGCCCCTTTGATATTGGTCAAATAGAGATGTCCGCTGGAAGAGAAATCCTCCCCATAGTGACAAAGATGCTCTACCGGATATCCCGCAAAGGCATCATTATAATAGGAAATGATCTGTCTCCGGCGCGCAAGGATCCCCGGATAACGCTGAAGCTGGATCAGTCCCAGCGCCGCCGTGATGTCCGTCATATTGCATTTATAGTAGGGAGCCACAATGTCATACTCCCAGGCTCCCGGCTGGTTCTTCGCCAGCGCGTCCTTGGACTGTCCGTGGAGAGACAGAAGCATGTAGTCCTTGTAGACCTCTTCCGCATCAAAAGGAAGCCTCCACACTGCCGCTCCGCCCTCAGCGGTCGTCAGGTTCTTCACTGCGTGGAAGGAAAAACAGGTGATATCCGCAATTTCACCGCAGGCCTTGCCGCCGCGCGCAGCCCCAAAGGCATGCGCCGCATCGGCCATGACAAGCACGCGTCCCAGTGCTCTCTGACGCTCGTTTGCCGGGCGAAACAGAGATTTCTTCTCCTCAGCGATCTCAAAGATCTCATCGTAGTGACCATAGACGATCCCGGCCAGATCCACGCAAATAACGGCCTTCGTCCTCTCGGTAAAGGCAGCCCGCACCTTCTCCGGATCCATCTCAAAGGAATCCGGCAGCGTATCCACCAGAACCGGAGTCGCTCCGGTATGACAGATACAGCTGGCTGTAGCCGTGTAGGTATACGCCGTAGTAATAACTTCGTCGCCCTCTCCGATTCCCATAACGCGCAGGGACAGCTCCATAGCAGCTGTAGCCGAATTAAGCGCCGCTGCTTTTTCTGTATGGCAATACGCCGCTATGCGGCGTTCAAATTCTTTTGTTCTCGGGCCAGTGGTGATCCAACCGCTCCGAAGCGCGTCCGCCACTTCCTGAACTTCTGCTTCTGTGATATCCGGTGGTGAAAATTTAATTTGCATATGCATTTACTCCAATCATCTCAGATTACACTTCTCCTTATTTTACACTTATACAGAACTCTTTTCAACCCCCCCCCATAGAAAAAAAGTTAGTTATCCACATAAATTAATATAGTTTTAACAATTTTTATTTTAAATAATGAGAAATCATTTGCGAGGGGAGAGCTCAAAGTTGCGAAGGCCGCACTCCCCTCGCGCTCCCCTGTTGGCCGCCGCTAAAACCCGGAAACTTGTTCTCTTGTTTTTAAGCGTTGCCCAGGAAGGGAGATTGTGAGGGGAACCTTCGGGCTTCGAGATGGTCCCCCTCACGTTTTTCTTTCATTTTTTTCCCAAAAACAGCAGCGGACATTTCTCTGCCCGCTGCCATTTTTACAACTCAATCATGTTTATTCCTGCGCGGCCCGCAGCCGTTCCACCACTGTCCCGTCATTGAAGAAATGGAGCACAAGCAGCGGGATCACTGCCGCCAGGATCAGATACAGAACACCGATGACCGCCGCCGGAGCCAGGGTGAATTTCAGGGTGAAGAACCACATGGACGGCGAATTCAGAGCATTTTTCAGAACCGTCAGCGCCAGCGCTGCCGCAGCCAGACCGCCGATCACGTCCGCCCCTACGGCATAATACACACCCTCATAGACCACCAGGCGGCGAAGCTGCCGTTTCGTCATGCCGATGCTCTGCAGGGTGGCAAACTCATGGCGCCGGGTAATCATATTGGTGATGATCATATTTGTAAAGTTGATCAGTCCCGCAAACGCCATGATGCAGCCGATCACACTGCCCACAACAAGAATCATATTGCGGATGGAATCCGCCTGCGCCTTGATCAGCTTCGTGGACGTATAAGCAACGGAGGAATCACTTTCCACATAGTCACTGAGCGCCTGTTCCATCTGCTGCTTTTGCGCTTCTTCTGTATTAAATCCATAGCTCAGCAGCGTGGGAGTTTCATAAAGCTCCTGAAATGCTTTGTCCGATAGGAAGACAAAGGGCGCGTCCCCGCCAATATTTCCTCGCGCTGTGGTGGTTGTGGGCGTTTCCTGTTCCGTCCCCACCAGGGTCGCCTTGGCAAGAATCGTACAGGTTTTCACAATCTCCCCGTCTTTATAAAAAGAAATTTGATTCCCCACCTTCAGCGCTTCCGTGGTCGGGTCCTTTTGCGGCGCCCCAGTCAGATTATCCATGTCGCAGCCTACAATCACATAGTCTCCGGTCAGCATTTTCTGCTTCAGGAGCTCTTTGTCCTTTTCTCCCTCGAAAATCGCCATATCTTCCCAGAAATTCTCCGAAGCTCCCATCACGTTTCCGTAGCAGCGGCCTTCCTCGTCCGCTCTCAGGTACAAAGGATAGCCATTCGTATTTTCGCACACCAGATTCCCGTATTCGTTCAGGGTCAGCTCCAGCTCCTCAAAGCCATAATCCACCTGCACGTTTCTGTCATCCATGGTATTCCGGTAGAGATACCGTTCGTCTTTTACGCCGGGCTGTTCCCGGATCATATCGATCACGCCCTGGGGTACGCCGTCCGTTCTGTGTCCGAAGCCCTTTTCCACATTGAAGGCAATGGAATTGTACACCGTGAACTCTGCTTTTGTGCGGCGGCTGATGAATTTTTGTTCATCTATGCTTTGAGTGACAACGACAACCGAGTTGAACATCACAATGCACAGCAGCATGGAAAGAATGATAAATACCGAGCGCCGACGGTTTCGTCCCAGATTTGCAAGGGCCATCCGCGGCAGACTTACGCCCCGGCTGCGCCTTTTGGATTTCCCACAGGTATTCTTCTCTGTGTAACGAACTGCCTCCAGGGGCGATACCCGCGCCGCCTTCCTGGCCGGCTTCCGTGTGCTGACAAACACCGTCAGTACGGTAAACAACGCTGCGATAACAAAAATCAGCGGCGACGTAGAGATCTGTGTGCCGGACACACCCCGTTCCAGATTTACAATCTTCATTGCCACAGGCAGCATCCCCCAGCCGGCAAAAAAGCCCAGAATCAGCCCCACCGGAAGACCGGCAAGCGTCAACCATACCGCCTGGCGGTTGACAATACTTTTTATCTGCCGCGACGAAGCTCCAATGGTGCGCAGCAAGCCGTACTGGCGCACATCCTGCATCACCGAAATGTCAAAGATATTGTAAATCAGCAGGTAGCCGCACACGACAAACATCAGGATAAACACCGCCGCGAACAGAATCGTTTCCGGCTGCACCATTCCCTGGGCCATCTGATTGGGCGTACTGAGGATAAAATTATCCGCGCTCATGTCCCTGGGATCTCCGCCCACAGAATAAACAAAATTGTCCAGCTGCTCGTCTATATTTTTCTTGTCCTTCAGGACCACCTCGGAAAAGGTCACGCCGGACAGCGTATGATCTTCACGGTAGGTATTCCGGAACACATCCGGGTTCTCCTGCACAAACGCCTCCGACACAATGGCAACGCTGAGAGTATCGTTGCTCGCCTCCCACCAGCCGGAAAGCACCATATCGTAATGGTACGCTTTTCCCCGGATTTCAAATTCCAGAGGCACCGACGCGCCCACCTTCGGTTCCACACCCAGCGCCTTCAGCGCCTTCTCTGTGGTTGCGATCTCATTTGCCTTTTTGGGCGCTGTCCCATGAGTCGGCTCACAAAATGTCAGCTCCTGCTGAACGCTGTCCGCATAATTGATCTCAATGGAATGGCTGGGCGCATTGGTGGCATAAGCGACCACACGGCGATGTCCTGCCTTTTCCACAAAATCGCTGTCCAAAAGCTTTTCAAACTCCTCCTCTGTCATATAGCCCAGAGTGCCGTCCGCCTTGCTTCCTTTTTGCATCTGCATGGAAAGCTGCATGGACGAAACCATGTGAAACGCCAGGGAAGTAATGGAAGAAAACAAAAAAGCAGTAAGCATGATCGCCAGCATCGCAGCCAGATTGCGCACCTTGTTTTTCCTGAAATACTGCTTTGCCAGGCGTTTTACTGCTCCCTTTTTTCTCGAAGAATACGACTGCTTCATCTCTTTCACCCCCTACTGTATCATTCTGCCATCCTCGATGCAGACAATTCGGTCTGCCATCTGGGCAATTTCCATATTATGCGTGATCATCACAAGGGTCTGATGAAACTTTTCGCTGGTCACCTTCAAAAGCTCCATGACATCGCTGCTGGTACGGCTGTCCAGATTCCCCGTGGGTTCGTCTGCCAGGATAATGGCCGGCTTGGAAACCAGGGCCCGGGCAATGGCTACTCTCTGCTGCTGGCCGCCGGACAAATTTCCCGGCAGATCATTCAGCTTTTCTTCCAGAGACAGGACCTTTATCACCTCTTTCAGAAAATCCTCATCCACCTTTCCTCCGTCCAGCCCCACCGGCAGCACAATATTTTCATACACATTGAGAACCGGTATCAGATTATAGTTCTGAAAGATGAATCCAATGTTTCTCCTGCGGAACATGGTAAGATCCTCCTCCTTCATATCCAGCAAATTCCTCCCCCGGATCATCACACTCCCGGAGGTGGGGCGGTCAAGCCCTCCGATCATATTGAGGAGCGTGGATTTTCCGCTGCCGGACGTACCGACAACTGCCACAAATTCACCTTTTTCCACCGTAAAGGACACGCCGTCCAACGCGCGGACCTGATTTTCCCCGGCTCCGTATATCTTTCGCAAATCTTTTGTTTCCAGTATTTTCATAACGAAAACCTCCCGCTTCTTTTTTATGCTTTCAGCTTAGCAGGTACTTCTTACAATCTTCTTACAATTGCCGGAGAAAATTTATCTCCCCTATGCTATAATAGATTTTTGTAATGAGATTGTAAGAAGTGTCCGCTATACTGAGACTACCAAGACAAAAACACATCGGGAGGTTATGGCTATGACAATCTTACAAACAGAAAATCTGAAAAAAATATATGGAAGCGGCGAAAGCGAGGTGCGCGCCCTGGACGGCGTATCGATCACTGTAGAGGAGGGCGAATTCGTGGCTGTGGTAGGTACGTCCGGCAGCGGAAAATCCACGCTGTTGAATATGATTGGCGGCCTCGACCGCCCAACTGCCGGAACTGTCACCATCCGCGGCAAAAACCTTCTGAAAATGAAAGACGAAGCCCTGACTGTTTTCCGAAGAAGAAATATCGGCTTTGTCTTTCAAAACTACAACCTTCTTCCTGTCCTCAACGTATACGAAAACATTGTATATCCCATTGAAATAGACGGCGGAAAAACAGATACCGCCTTTGTAAAGGAAATCATCCGCACACTGGGACTGGAAAAGAAGCTGAAAAATATGCCCAACACCCTGTCCGGAGGGCAGCAACAGCGAGTGGCCATTGCCCGGGCTCTCGCAACAAAGCCGGCCATCATCCTGGCAGACGAGCCTACCGGAAATCTGGATTCCAAGACAGGCACCGACGTCCTCCTGCTGATGCGCTCTATCAGCAGGCAATTTCACCAGACAACCATGATGATTACCCACAATGAGGAAATCGCCCAAATGGCTGACCGCATTATCCGCATTGAGGACGGAAAGGTTGTTTCGGGAGGTGACCGGCATGCATGCTAACCGAAACAAAAACGCTCTGAAGCGCGTGGAAAAGGGAATGATGCAGGCCAACCGCACCCGAAACCTTTTTGCCATACTGGCCGTCATCCTCACCACCTTCATGATCACCACGGTTTTCAGCCTGGGCATCAACTACTCCCAAAACGCAAAGCTCATGCAGATCCGCATGGCAGGCACCACGGCCAACGCAGCTCTGTCCATGCCTACTGCTGCACAGAAAGAAAAAATCCAATCTCTTGACTATGTCAGATCCGTTGGCGTTCAGTACCCCATAGGGGAGGTTTCCGAAACGAACGCAGAAGGGCGGAAGCTTTCTGTCGCACTCTCCTGTTATGATGCATCCGAATGGGACAATCATTATGAGAAGACGATCAGCAAAATAAACGGCGCTTATCCCACCAGGGAAAACGAGATCATGCTCTCGGAAGATGCCCTGGCGCAGCTTGGCATCAAAACTCCGGAGCTTCACATGGAGCTTTTGCTCTCCTACACAGACAAAAACGGCCCTCAGCAAAAAACCTTCTCTCTAAGCGGATGGTTCCGCTCCTACACCGGCGCCGGCACTGGCTTCTTATCGGAAGCCTACTGCAAAAACGCAGGTTATACGCTGGAAACGGACGGGATTTTGTCTCTGACCCTGAAAAAAACACCGCAGGATTTCCAGCGCCTGAAGCAGGATGTACCCTTAAGCGAAAATCAAACACTGGAGAGCAACTTTGAGCTGGATTCCCAGGGCGGTTCTGTCATTGCCATGCTCATTTTGCTGGTGTTCTTTATCATCGGCAGCGGATATCTTCTGATTTACAATATCCTCTACATTTCCATTGCAAAGGACACCCGTTTTTACGGCCTGATCAAAACTCTGGGCACTACGCAGACGCAGATAAAAGCTCTGGTAAAAAGCCAGGCGCTTCGTTTTGCCTGCATCGGTATTCCCGTTGGCATTCTGGCGGCGACAGCAGTTTCCTTTGTGCTGGCTCCCTTTGTGCTGAAAAGAGCCTTTGACGAAGGATTTTCCTCCATGGATATCGTGGTGTTTTTCCACCCGTCTATCTATGTGCTTTCCGTCCTCTTTTCTGCGGCAACCGTATTTTTTGCCTGCAATGCCCCCGCAAAGGCCGCTGCAAAAATTTCTCCGGTTGAGGCATTAAAATTCCAGAGCTTCTCGCCCCAAAAGAAAAAAGACCGGAATTCTACCAACGGCGGAAAACTCCATGTTATGGCATTTCACAATGTTTTCCGGGACAAAAAACGCGCGCTCCTTGTGTTTCTGTCTTTATTTATGGGAATCACCATGATTTTGGGTGTAAACGGGATCGTCAAAAGCTTTAAGGTGGAAAATTTCATCAAAGAGGATATGGATTACCATTTTGAGTATCAGGACGTTCAATTCACCCAGCCCGAACAGTCCGAAAAAGAGACACCTCAGTTTGACCGTCATTTCGTAGAGCAGCTAAAACAGCTTGACGGGATAAAAACAGTGGATATACGAAACGCAGTCTGGGCTGCCATTGATTTTGACAGGGAAGCGCTGGGAGATTTTATGCGTGCCCAGTATCCGGACACCCGCTATTATTCCCAGGGAAAATCCCTGGAGGAAATGATTTCAGATATGGAAGCATTCGCCGCAGAAGGACAATACGGCTGCTATATTCTGACCCTTGACGATGAATCTGTTCTGGAAGCCTACAACCAGACACACGATATCCCCATAGATATTGAGGCCTACCTGCGCGGTGAGGTTGCCGTTTCCGGCACGGACAACGACTATTTTACCCCCAATGCAGCGCTGGTGGGACAAACGCTCACTCTGACTGCCAACAGCGCAGACGGAACTGCACAGGATTTCTATATCGGCGGCGCCTTTGATTATGAGGATTACAAAAGCACCGCGGCCGACGCTATGGGACGGCACACCTTCCTGGACGCGGTGCCAAACATTATCTACGTCAGCGAAGCGGGGATGGAGCGTCTGACAAAAGCCCCTCTCATCGCCCACATCGGCGTGGATATCGAAGACCTTTCCCGGCTGGAAACCATTGACAGCCAGCTGCAGGAGATCAACAGCACCCTGGCCGCCTCCGAATGGAGTTTTAAAAGCGCAGTCGAACGAGTGCAGCTTTTTGAGCAGACAAACTACGCTCTGAATCTCCTGGGCAACGGTATCGCTGTCCTCCTCATTATTATCGGACTGGTAAACTTCATCAATGTAATGCTCACCAGCGTCGTTTCCCGAAAAAATGAGTTTGCGATCATGGAGAGCATCGGAACAACAAAGAAACAGATCCAACGGATCCTTACCCTGGAAGGCGGCATTTATGCCCTCATTTCCACCGGACTCATCATGACTCTCGGAAATGCATTCCTCCTCCTTGTGGCGGACGCTGTCCCGCATATTGCAAACTATGCGGAATTTACCTATCCCTTCGGTCTTGTGGCCGGCCTCATCGGAGCGATCTTTGTCATCTGTCTGAGCGTTCCGGGGATCGTCTACCGGGCAATTTCCAGAGAAACCGTCATTGAACGGATCCACAATTTTGAAAACTGATTTCCACAAATCCAAAAAGGGAGGGCTTATTTCATGGCAAATATCTTTCTGCTGGAGGATGACACCATTTTGAGCAAGGGAATTTCCATTGCTCTCAAAAAAGACGGCCATACCGTTACCGCGGTCTACGGCTTTTGGGAGGCTCTGCGCCAGTACGACGGACATTCCTATGACCTGCTCCTTCTGGACATCAATCTTCCGGACGGCAGCGGTCTTGGCTTCTGCAAAAAGGTCCGGGAGACCTCTGAAATCCCGGTTCTCTTTCTGACTGCCAACGATACGGAGGAAGATATGCTGGAAGGATTTTCTGCGGGATGCGACGACTATATCTCCAAACCCTTTTCTCTGGAAGTGCTTCGCAAAAAGGTTCTGGCAATCCTGAAACGGACAGTCAAGGACAGCACCCGCATACGATACAGGGATTTGGAGGTGGATACCGACAAATGTCAGGTATTGCTGAAGGGCGCGGAGATTCACCTCACCTCCACGGAATACCGGCTGCTCACTTATCTGATGCAAAACCGGGGCATGGTGGTAACCAAGTCCATGCTCCAGGAAAATCTGTGGGATATTGACGGAAATTTCATTGATGATAACACTGTGCGCGTAAATATCAAGCGTCTGCGGCAGAAGCTAAAAGACGAAAAACAGGAATACATTGTCACTGTTTTCGGTATGGGCTATACCTTTGGAGAATAACTATGAGACATTTCAAAATTTACAGAAAACTGATATTGGTGCTTGCGGTTTATACGGCCATTCTGGCCGCTGTTGCCGCGCTGTTCTGGAAAAGCAGTTCTGTCTTTCCGGTTCTTCTTGGCATCGCTCCGATTTTGCTGTGCTGCCTTTTGTTTTTGCTGGATTTTCTGCACAACCGCTACGACGATGACCTTCTGGAAAAGATCACGCTGCTCATTGAAGCCCTGACAGAGCAGCAGGAGCCTCATGTGTTTCCCGAAGACGAAGACACCCTGACCGCAAGGCTGCAGCACCAGCTCCTGAAGCTCCGCAATATCCTGATTGCCCAGAATCAAATGCTGGCGCAGGAAAAAGAGCAGATCAAGACACTGATATCCGACATCTCCCACCAGATCAAAACACCGGTTGCCGCGGCCAACACCTTTGCCCAGCTGCTGGGAGACCATACCCTTCCCCCGGAAGAGCAGGCCGAGTATATCGCCACACTGCAGACCGCCCTGGAGAAGCTTACCTTTCTCACAAACAGCCTTATCAAAATGTCCCGCCTGGAAAGCGGTCTCATCCGATTGCGGCCATCCAAAAACAGCCTGAACGAAATTGTGCTGCAGTCGGTAAAAACCGTGTACGCCAGGGCAAAGGAGAAAAACACTACGATCACTTTTGACTGCCCCCAGAATTTTGAGGCTGTGCTCGACTTCAACTGGACAGCCGAGGCCATCACAAACGTCCTGGACAACGCAGTCAAATACACGCCCTGCGGCGGTCTCATCCGCGTATGCATCACGGAATACCCCTCCTACCTGCGCCTTGACATTGCTGACAACGGTCCCGGCATTCCGGAGGAGGAACAGGCCAAAATCTTCAGCCGGTTTTACCGCGGAAAACAGTCCGCCGGTGTGGACGGCGTCGGAATCGGCCTTTATCTCACCCGGGATATTGTCAATAAACAAAACGGTTATGTGAAGGTTTCATCGGATGGAACAGGAAGTATGTTCTCGCTGTTTTTGAAGAAGGGGTAGGGTTAGAGCAACTATTTTAAAATTATTTTTTAAACTTATATCTTCCTTTCCCATGCCCGGATACGGCTTCAATAATGTCTGCCTGCATCAGGTTTGAAAGAAATTTCGAAGCGCCTGAAGCTTTCAGCTCAAAAAGTTTCATAATGGCGCTTCTTCCAAATACTTCCTCATATCCGTATTCTTCAAACAATCTGCGAATATGAATAACTGTCTTAGCAGAAAAATTCTTTGTTTTTTCAGCAAAAGTCCTTTCAATGTCCACTTTTTTATCTTGAATCTCCACTTTTCTATCGCCCGAAAGTCCACTTATATGAAGATTTCGATTGAAAAGTTCATTTTTCTCATTCAAAAGCAAATTTCGCAGGAACAGCTCAAGATACTCTGTTGTCTCATGAATACCTTTTTGCAGATTTGTATAGTTTGCCCGGACAAGAGCATTTCTGAAATACCAGACGTTTTCCGCAAAAATATCATTTTCGGCCGAAAATCCAAGCGTTCTCAAATACTTAATAAAAAATACCGCTGTCGTTCTTGTATTCCCTTCGCCGAAAATGTGGATCTGCCATAGCCTTGAGATAAAAACAGCCAGATGATGGATAATTTCATCTATCGAAAGTCCCTTGTAGCTAAAATCTTTTTCCTGTGAGAAGTCATACTCAAGCGTTGCTTTCAACTCCGACGCACTGCCATATATAACGGTTTCTCCATCAAGTACCCATTCTTTTTTCGTAATGTTATAATCTCTTATCTTCCCAGCGTGGTTATAAATATCCCAAAAAAGTTTACGATGAATAGAAATGTATTCATTCGGCGAAAACGAGAACGCTGTTTCCGAAAGCAGCTCTGCGATACGGGAAGATACTTTATCCGCTTCTTCAGTACGTTCATCTTCCACCAAATGCGCAGCTCTTTCTTCATAGTAGCTGTCTATAAGATCTTGCGCCTCTTTTATCGTAATTTTTCCTTCAATATTCTGAATGGCAGTATCAATCAAATATCTGGAGGGCTTGAGTCCGTCTATTGCCTGAAGTCCGATTGCTGTGCTCCAGGCATAGCCTTTACTTACTTTATCTGGTTCAGACTCCTTCAGATATTCCTTAAACGGATCTTTTTCCATATCTGCTACCTCATTTCATAATTTATACTTCTCACGGCCGTACGATAAAATCTCCCTTGATTCTAAAATTGGGCAATTCCTCTTGGAACTGCCCATCTACTTAATTCAATATATATTTTTCATTTTTAATACAGCTTCGCTCCTGCCGGAATCCTGTCATCCACCATCAGAAGGTTCAGCCCCTCATGGCCGTCCTCCTCATGGACTGCGGAAATCAGCATACCGCAGGAATCAATTCCCATCATCGGTCTTGGCGGCAGATTGGTGATCGCGATACAGGTCTTGCCAACCAGCTCTTCCGGCTCATAATACTCGTGAATGCCGCTTAAGATCACTCTCTTCTCATCTGTACCGTCATCCAGCACGAATTTCAGAAGCTTCTTGGATTTCGGTACTGCTTCACACTCAAGGACCTTTACTGCTCTGAAGTCAGACTTGCTGAAGGTGTCAAAATCAACGGTTTCTTCAAACAGCGGCTCGATTTTCACCTTGGAAAAATCAATTTTTGCAGCCTCTGCCGGAGCAGCGTTCTCAACCTTGGAAGCTTTCCTGGAGCTGTCTGCTCCGCCCAGTGTCTTCATGGTCGGGACGGAAAAGACATCTCGGTTATTGGGTTACTAAAGTGGTATTCATTGTACTACCCCAAATGATTTGCTGCCCTATTTTGTTTGATACACCCTTTCTTTACTGCCCTATACGTGCTATTTGATGTTGTATTTGGTGTAAATGGTGTAAGTATCTTTTCGTCGCCAACAATAAAACTACGTCAAATGTTTGCCGCTTTATTATACTCATTTTTGAAGTACGAGTCAAGACCTTCAAATTCAGACCTCCTTAACTCCTTCGTTACATCGGTATAAATGTTAAGGGTAGTAGAAATATCTTTGTGACCAAGCGTATCCTGAATGACCTTGACATTAACCCCTGCCTCACACATTCTTGTCGTGAATGTATGCCTTAATGAATGGCAGCTAAAATGCGGTAGCAAAATCTTTGCATTTTCATCTTTCAGGAGCTGTTCATCATTGCAGTCACGGATAATACGACGTATTGCTTTGTTAAGGGTTGCTTGATGTTGCGGCTGTCCAAAACGGTTAAGAAAGATAAAATCAGTATATCCGTCCACAACAGCTTCGCAATGAATATCAAGCAACTCCTGTCTTTCCTTTTCCATAAGGAATGCTTCTTTGACGAAATCCAACATCGGAACTTGGCGTTTGCCAGCCGGAGTTTTCGTAGTATTGATGTTAAAATAGCAACCACGCTTACTTCCCTCGGTACGGTGGTCATAGTAAACCAGCGTGTGGTTCACATCAATGATACCTTCTTCCAAATCAATGTCGCACCATCTTAGACCCGTCGCTTCTCCAACACGAAGCCCTGTTCCAATCAACACTGCAAAAATAGGATACCACAAACTTGCAGACGGTGTATTCTTCAGATAACTCAGGAGCAGTTCCTGTTCCGGTCTCGTTAAGGCTCTGCGTTTCTCAGTTTGAAAACAATGGGACTGCTTTAACTCTTTCAGCACATTATTGGAAGGGTTGTTTCTGAGATAATCATCATCAACCGCCATATCCAAAATCTGATGAAGAACCGTATGGATATTATCAATAGTCGCCGGTTTCAAATGGCGTTCATCTGCAAGGTAGTTGTAAAACCTCTTAATATCCGATTTTTTCAAAGAAGAAACGGTCTTTGAGCCAATCTGTTGGCGGACAAATGTCTCATACATATATTTGTAGTTTTCAAAAGTGTTGTTTTTTAGACCACGCTTCAAATCTTTCCAAAGCTCATATATATCATTGAGGGTAGTATATCGAGCTTCCGCTTTTATGCCATCTTTCTTGTCCTTTTCTATTTGCTCTTCTTTGTATCGAAGTTCGTCAAGAGTCTTGGCATACACATAACGCCTTTTTCGGTTGGCGTCTGTCCAACAATAATGATATGTACCGTCTGCTCGCTGTGATTCTCCTGTGCGAAGAACTACTCTTGATTTATCTCGTCTTTTTGCCTTTGCCATAATCTTTTCCTCCTAAACCTTTTCTATTTTGTCCATATACTTGTCAAACTTCTCACGATTTATCAAAATCTGTGTTCCATTTGAGATTGAAAAATTACAACCTTTCGCCAATGCCATTTTTCTAAGTCTTTTAATCCCAATACCGGAATAAGCGGCTGCTTCTTCACAAGTGATAACCTTGCGTTCCCATATCGGTAAATCCAGCTTTCTTTCCTCAATCGCCTTCCTATATTCCAATATTTCAGGACTGCTTACTTTCAGCACACTCTCACCACCTTATATCGAATATAGCTTTTCAAGGTACTCCTCAAAACGCTTTCGTTTTATCATAGTTCTTTTCCCTACACGCAAAGTAAAATTGCAATCGTCTTGCTTTATGAGCTTGTATATCGTGTCTCTACCAATGCCCGTATAGGCTGCCGTTTCTTCAATAGATAGGTTTTGCCTATTCCATAAAGGGACATCGGAACCTCGGCTCTTGAACCATTCTCTTTGGCAATTAACCTCGCTATCCATTTGTGATTCCTCCCTCATATTGAGTACACTCTTTCAATATACTCATCAAACTTTCTTCTTTTTATCATTCTTCTTGTTCCAATCCACAGCACAAAAGGACAATCTTCCGGATTAGTCAGTTCGTATAATTTACTCATACCGATACCTGAATATCGAGAAGTTTCTTCAATGCTCAAAGTTGGTTTGAACCAAATAGGCACTTCGTCCTTTTTACTATTCTTTCGATTGTCTGACATTTGATTTTCCTCCTTGATTTTGATGTCTCAAGGATACATAAAAATGATTGATGAGCCAATGATGCGAATTGGCTCATCGCACACTTGACAATTTGGTTAAATGGAATACTGCCTTTCGATATATTCATCGAATTTTTTACGCTTAATCATTCTCCTGTTACCTATCCATAAAACAAAGGGACAATCCTCCGGATTCGTCAATTCATAAAGTTTATCTCTACCAATGCCGGAATAAGCAACTGCTTCTTCAATGGAAAGATTGGGCTTATGCCATAAAGGAATATTGTATTTCTCCTTATCTTTTCTTTCAGGCATTTTTACACCCCTTTCCTTTGACCGAGGTGCGTTTGTCATAAACGATATAATCCCAACCGCTGTTATTGCACTTATCGCAGTTGTCTTTGCTTTTCGCAAAAAGGTCAAGACGCCTGACAACATAATTCGGGTCGTGGATATAGTCGCTCAGGCACTTGGGACATAAGCAGCGAACATCTCCGTTTCTGTCTGTGTTGTAAATCCATAAACCGAAAGTCTTTTTAAGAGCTGCGTTAATTTGCTTCCAAAGCCTTTCGTCGTTTACCGAACCAATGTAGTCTGTCAGTTCGTCCTTATTGACGGTTTGTATCTGTTCAAGAAGAACCATTGACGGCTTCTTCAGACCGAAGTCCTCACCCAAAATGATGTGTGAAGGAAGATACTTCTTTTTCATCACAGCCGTAACAGCAGCAACAATAATTGTCGGAGCATTTGCATTAAAGTTGTCCGCCTGAATTACCATTACAGGTCTCTCACCCGACTGGACAGACCCCTCTCTTTTTCCAAAATCGTAGTAGAATAAATCTCCACGCTGAATTTCTTTTCTCTGCATATATGTATAACCTCTCTGTTCATTTAGTCTTGAAAGTGCATTTCTTATCCGGAATTGAAATAACCCCTTCACTCATTTGGACAAAGGGGGTCAAAATGCACACCCAAAATCAGAGGTTTTCATAAAATTTCTTGAAATTTTTTCTTGCGGCAGCAATCGACTTATCTACAACGCTGTAATATACGCCTTCTTCCTTTGCGATTTTTCTTGAACTCATACCTAATAAAATCGCTTTAATCAGTCTTTCTCTCTGAACAGGTTTCAGCATTTCCAATACCTTTCTGACTTTCGCAATTTCTAACTGGCGGAGCTGTTCCTTTTCTTCCTCAATCCGTTCTTCCTCCGCTTGCTCAAACGGGTCAACAAACGGAGTAATCAGTTCCCGGTGGAATTGTTCAGAGATGTCATCTTCATACCCATACACATCGATTGTTCTTTTTGCTCGCTTTTCGTACTTATCGTTGTTTCTGTATGACTCGTCAATCACTTCGCCCTGAGCCATAGAAAGCAGAATGAACGGAGTGTACCGACGGATAACATCAGGGTATTTAACCCACAATTCTTCTTCCGCCAGTTCTGTTACAATCGCCCATTTCTCCGTGCCGGTGTAACCGTGGTATTCATACCGCAGATTGATGAGTTTGCAGTCGTTCGCAAATAATAATTCCTGTTGTTCTAATGTAAGTTTTGTCATTGTCGTAATCTCCTTAAATTTGAATTTTTGAATTTGGTTGAAATCAAAAATTCGGAGATTACGGATACTTGGCGATATATGCCAGCCACTTATATGTCACGGTCTTGCTCCTTTCGGGAGCGACAAAAAAGCCGGACACCAAGAACATTAGGATATTTCTATCCCTTAATTCTCAGCGTCCGGCAATTTGATGACTCAGGAGCTTTCGCTCAAGGACTCGTGGCTCGGTACATCTGCCCGATATTTAATTGTTCGCTCTGTTATTACTTCTTGTTAATCTGTACTTGACCGTTCCCTTGCGTAGGGATAGGTCAACCTCTACTACTCTGTGGCAGTTCGGACATTTCAGTTCAATCACGCCTGTTGTCATTGTTACCTTGTCAAAAATACGCCAGCCACAGTTTTTGCACCTTACGATTATCTTTTGTTCCAACGATTTCATAGCTCGCTCACCTCCGGATAAACCGTAACCAAATCAAAAGGATTATCAAGATACTCCTTTTTCAGTAGTCCGAGCTGTTTCATTCGTATGGCAAGTGCTTTTTTGGAACACCCTAAAAAATCGGCAAGTGCGTCAAACCTTTTATATACGCCCGGAAAGTATATCTTGTTCAAACACTCAATCTTTTCTCCAAGACTGAACAGATACATTCCCTGCTTTATAAGGTTTTCGGGAAGAAGGATAGCTGCTCCAAGCGTATTTGCCTGCCATTCCTCCCAATCGGATATTGGCTTATTCCTCTCGGAATTTGCCTTGTAATAATGTACTCCGGCAGATTTCTGTGTCACGCCGTAATCATTTGGGAACAACATCTTGAATATCTGATGGCTGCCCTCGTGCATTAAGGTAAAGTTCTTTCTGCCTTTCAGCTTGCTGTCAAAGTTCAAGTCCTTTTCCACGAGAACGGTTTTTCCGTCCAAAAAGAAAAAGGCTTCGTTATCATCATCTTCAAATACCTGAACACCCATTTCCGTAAATGAGGTCATTCCGAGAATGCTACCGTCATAGGATAGGTGCTGGTATTCGACATTCAAGCCGAGAACCTTCTCTAAGAGAAGCTCCGGGTCAATTCTGTATATTTGTGTGTTACGGACATCGGGAAGTGCCATATATGCCTGAACATATTTGTCGGCAATCGCTTCGATGTCAAATCTCGATAAATGTTTCAAGTTACAAAACCTCCTACCATTAGGATTTTGCTTCTACAAACCACTTTCCGTTTTCTTCGTCGAACAGAAATGTGGGCTTGCCGCAAATCTGTACCGTGTAGCGGATACCGGTTCCTCCGACTTTGGTGGAAGCCGCACGGCATTTCTGAATTACACGGTCTATCTCATATTTTTCATCATTCTCAAACTTGATGAAATTCGGACGAGCCGTTCCATCAGGTCTGTGTGTTACATTTACTTCAACATAAACTTTTCTTCTATCGGATTCCATTTTTATACCTCGTAATTTCTCAAAGTCAAAACTAATCTTCCCAAGTGCTTGTATCCGTCGATGTTCTTATCCGACACCCTGTACTTGGGTCGGTCATCTCCGGCAGTATTGATGTAACAGGAAAGCCTTCCTTTCTTAAAGCGTTTTTTCCGGTCAAAGAAAAGAAACATTCCCTCATATATACCGTAGTCGGTAAAATGGTTTCCGCCGTCCGCACGGAAGATAACAATATCTTCGCTGCACCCCTGCAAAAAGCAGTCGGGTATCGTAACATAAGCCGTAACCTCTTTTTCGTCAATCACATTAAGCCCTCCTTAACCGACCATACCTGTCGGCATAGTGATTTCGGCTTTTTCCGGTGGTAGCCGCAGGTTCTGACACAGAACCCCATTCCTTATGCTGTCCTTTCCGAAACGCCGTCTGATTTCTTCAACACACTTTTCCATTCGCTCCAATTTGTCCTGCTTTGCGGCGTCCATAAACATATCTATTTGACGGGGCGTGTCTTGTGGAATAAGATTTATGGCTTGTACTGTCACAGAACGGATAGGGTTGTTCCACCCATATCTTTTTTCAAACAACTGAAAAGCGGTCTTTGCAATAATCATCGGAGACTGTGTAGGAAGTGCAATCTTCGTCTGCCATTGCCTTGTATTGAGTGTGTTGTCTCTAATATGTATTGCGACACCTTCTGCACTTAGTCCGTGAACACGGAGCTTGTGTCCGATGTCTTGGGTTAATTCGAGAAACACGGGCCACACCTGCTCCGGTTTCTCTAAGTCTGCTACTGTTGTTATACCGTGTCCTACGCTTTTTATAGGGGAAACGAAGTCTTTCTTGGCAACGAGGGAAAGGTCGTTGCCGTTGGCATAGTTCCATAAAACTACTCCGTTCTTTCCTAATCTTCTGCGTAAGAACTCAGGGTCGGTATTCGCTAAATCCCCGATGGTACGAATACAATAGCTGTCAAGCACTCGCTGGGTTGCCCGTCCTACACCGAGCAGGTCAGCGGCAGGAAGTCCCCAAATCTTTTCTCTGAATGTGTCCTTTGGTATCACGGTTACTGCGTCCGGTTTCTTCATATCCGAGCCGAGCTTCGCAAATATCTTATTAAAGGAAACACCCACAGAAATCGTCAAGCCGAGTTCAAACTTCATCGTTTCACGAATTTCATTTGCCACCTTTTCCGGCGAACCGAAAAGGCTTTCCGTCCCGCTAATATCCAACCAACACTCGTCCATACCATACGGTTCAACTTGGTCGGTATATCGCTCATACACGCTTCTCGCAAGCTTTGAGTATTTGATATACTCCTCATAATGGGGCGGTACTACAACCAAGTCCTTGCACTTCTGTTTAGCCTGCCATACTGCGTCCCCGGTTTTCACATCAAAAGCCTTTGCTTTGTAGTTCTTTGCAAGCACAATACCGTGTCGCTCCTCCACAGAGCCGCAAACAGCAATCGGATATTTTTTCAATGCGGGGTCGAGCATACATTCGACGCTGGCATAGAAGTTATTCATATCACAATGAAGTATGCTTCGTAACATTTTTTGAACCCCCTTGACATTTTGGGTAGTTTGGTGTACACTATGTGTAGTTCAACTTCCCAATTCATATTATATACACTTCAACTGTACTTGTCAAGGGCAAATGGGTAGTTCAACTGTAAATATTCTTTTAAGGAGTGAAATCACAATGACATTCGGTGAAAAAGTCAAGGCTGAAAGAACAAAGCTTGGTATGAGTCAAGATGAGTTGGCAGCTAAAATCGGCGTAACCCGACGCATAATTGGTTCTTATGAAAATGATAAATCCCGTCCGAGAGGAATGGAAAGATATAAGAAGCTGGCAGAATCCTTAAATGTAAATGTGAATTATCTGCTGTCTGAGGATGACGCTTTCATCGCCGATGTAGAGGATAAATACGGACGCAGAGGGGCAAGACAGGCTCAGGAGTTGCTTGCAGAAGTTACCGGTCTGTTTGCCGGCGGCGAAATGGCTGACGAGGATATGCGTGAAATGGTTGACGCTATTCAGGAAGCATATCTTATTGCAAAGAAGAACAATAAAAAATACACCCCGAAGAAATACCGCAAAGACGAGTAATCCTCAAAGTGAACTAAGTCCAATATATGGGACACATAATAGTTTATAATTTATTATAGGTTAATATCCGATATACTATAATATGGGAGGTGAGCCGGATTGGGGTATTACACTACGGCTGAGATTGTGAAAATCGTAAACAAGCTCATTGACCGTTGCGGTACTCGTGACCCGTACAAGGTCGCAAAAGAGCTTGGTATCAATGTTATCTACCGGAATTTTGACAAGCAGCGTGGAGCATACAAGGTTATTCTGAAGAACCGCTTTGTTTTTCTTAAAAACGGTATGCACCCGGTCGTGGAGCAGATAGTGCTATGGCACGAAATCGGGCACGATGTTCTACACAGGCAAGAAGCGGTTGCTGTCGGCGGGTTCAAAGAGTTCAACATCTTTGATATGAGAGAGAACCGTATGGAGTATGAAGCAAATATCTTCGCTTCTCAGGCTTCGCTCCCGGACGACACCATTTTGGAATACATTAAAAACGGCTATGACATTCAGCAGATTGCACGGGCAATGTGTTCCGACATAAACCTGATTGCTCTGAAAGTGGATACGCTGATTGCACAGGGCTATCAACTTCGCAAACAGGAACACCAAAACGATTTTCTTAAATACAGCAAAAAAATATAAGACCGTCAAGCCTCGTTTGAGCCTGACGGTCTTTTCGTTATTTATTACATTTTTCTTTATAATCTTCGCCCCAACTCCACATAGCGTCGAGAATAGGTTTCAAGCTTTGTCCCAATTCTGTCAGGGAGTATTCTACTCTCGGCGGTACTTCGGCATATACCTTTCGGTTTACGAGTCCGTTTTCTTCCATATCACGAAGCTGAGCAGTCAGAACCTTTTGGGAAACGCTGCCGATTGATTTTTTCAGCTCTCCAAAACGCTTTGTCCCCGGCAGTAA